>Ga0213876_10000202_pt1 | contig 61033 bp, 68 predicted proteins | sample BarmaccomBMRX_R9_FD_160113 | JGI IMG/M metagenome (GOLD analysis project Ga0213876, IMG submission 160113) | Root-associated microbial communities from Barbacenia macrantha in rupestrian grasslands, the National Park of Serra do Cipo, Brazil - RX_R9 | ecosystem: Host-associated > Plants > Roots...
CGCCCTTCTTCAGCGAGAAGGCCGACGACGCCTTCAACTACGGCGGCATCGGCGCCGTCATCGGCCACGAGATGACGCACGGCTTCGACGACTCGGGCGCGAAGTTCGACGCCGACGGCAACCTCGTCATGTGGTGGACGCCCGAGGACTTCAAGAAGTTCAACGCGCGGACGGACTGCGTCGTCAACCAGTTCAACGGCTTCGAGGTTCAGCCCGGCGTCAACCAGATCGGCCAGCGCGTCGTCGGCGAGTCGGTCGCCGACCTCGGCGGGCTGACGGTGGCCTACGCCGCCTACAAGAAGTCGCTCGAAGGCAAGCCGCGGCCGAAGAACATCGCGGGCTTCACGCCCGAGCAGCGCTTCTTCCTCGGGTGGGCGCAGGTCTGGGCGCAGAACATCCGCCCCGAGGCCGCGGTGCAGAGGGCCAAGACCGACCCGCACCCGCTCGGGCGCTTCCGCGTCAACGGCCCGCTCTCGAACATGCCCGCCTTCGCCGAGGCGTTCCAGTGCAAGGTCGGCGACGCGATGGTGCGCCCGCCCGACAAGCGCTGCCAGATTTGGTAGGAAGAATTAACAGGGATGGACAGGCTGGTTAGGATAAAGCAGATTGAAATTTAAAATCCTAACCAGCCTGTCCATCCCTGTTAATTCCCTCACCCGCTGTTCTGCTCTCCGACCGAATCATCGACGATGAGCTTGCCGTCTCTGATGGCCTTCACGGCTTTCCAGGAGAAGGTCTTCGGCTCCGCCTGCGTGAGGCCGAGCCGCTCGAAGAGGCCGAGCCGGCCGTAGACGACCTCGTTGACGACGCGCTCCTCGTGCGGCGCGCCGTACTCGGGCTCGCCGCGGCTGCGCAGGTCGAAGACGTGGCCGAGGAAGCGGCCCGACTCGGTCAAGACCTCCATGTACTGAAACTCGTGTGCCCTCATCCAGACCCCGGCACCCCCTCCAAAAGCTTCGAAGCCCTCCTGTCCGCGCGCCCGAGCCCGAGCGCTTCGGCCTCAGACCTGAGCTTGACCCGCTCCGTCACCGACTCGACCTCAGACCACGGCACGCGCGTCTGCCGCGTCCCGAAGACCCACGCGGCCAGCCCCTCGAAGCCCGACGGCAGCCTCCTCGTCCAAGCCCCCGGGCCGACGAGCAGCGCCGTCACCTTCAGCTCGCCGCCTGGCTCACCAGACAATTCGAGGTCGTCCACCATGCCGCACGGCAAGTTGTTCGAGTCCACGACCTCGTGGTCTAAGACCTGACGAACGAAGTCTAAAAAGTCGTCCTTCATCCCTGCCCTCCCCGCGTGGCGATCAGAAGGGGCACGGCCAGCAGCGCCGCCAGCGTGACGGCGACGAGGAAGAACCAGCCGACCGCTTCGGCGAACCAGCCGTTGACGTGCTCCTCGCCCATCACGCGCCGGTCGCCCGCGATGACCAGCACGGGGAAGTACGTGAAGGGGAGGATGACCACGGAGAAGACTATCGAATACTCGACGACGCTCACGGGGTCAACGCCCGTCATGATGACGAGCGCGGCCAGCACGAACGTTATGATCCAGGTCAGGCTGAACCGCGCGGCCGTGCGCGCCGGCCTGAACTTGCCCCACGGCCAGCCCAGGAACTGCGCGAGGTTGTACGCGCCCGAGAGCGCCGTCTCGATGGCGGCGCCCGCGAAGGCAAAGAACATCCCTCCGATGGCCGCGAGCAGCCCCCCGCGGCCGAGCGTCATGGAGACGGCGAGCGCGGCCGCGCCCGGCAGTTGCGGCTCCAGGTGGCGCGGCCGGAAGACCTCCGCGCCGCAGACCACCAGCGCGACCGCCAGCAGTGACCCGAGCACCGACCCGACGATGGAGATGATGCGGTTGAGCGTCACGTCCCCCGGAGTCCAGCCGTCCTCAATCGCGCCCGACGCGTAGAAGTAGGTCTCGTAAGGCAGCAATACCGAGCTGAAGATCGCCACGACGAAGTAGGCGTAGAGCAGGTACTCCGAGGACGACCCCAGGTGCGGCACGCTCGGCACGAACCCGGCCGCGACCTCACCCCAGTCGGGCTTGAGGTAGTAGGCCGCCGCGAGGTACGTGCACATCAGGAGCCCGAACAGGCCGAAGAAGCGCTCGATCCACTGGAACGAGAGCACCCAGACGGCCACGAGCAGGAAGACGAGCGCCGCGAGCGCGAGCCAGCGGTAGGGCCAGCCCGAGAGCAGTTGCCACAGCAGCGCGATGCCGCCGATCTCGGCCGTGCAGGTCAGGAGGTTGACGAGGTTCGCGGCGACGAGCGTGACGAGCCCGGCGTTGAGGCCCGCGCGCTCGCGGATGAGGTTGAAGACCGGCTGCCCCTTGACGGCCGCGACGCGCCCCGCCATCTCGCAGAAGGCGATGATGCCGACCGTGCCGAGCGCGACCACCCAGAGCAAACGGTAGCCGAACTTCGCGCCCGAGTTCACCGAGAAGACCAGCTCGCCGACCTCGACGAAGCCGCCCATCGCCGTCAGGATGCCGAGGAAAATCTCACCCCAGTTCTTCATCACCTTCGGACGCCGCTACTCCTTCAAGCCTTCCTCCAACTCCGACAGCTCCGCGAAGAGGCCGGACAGATTGTTGCGCGCCGACTCGGCGGCCCGCCCGTCCGCCCCCGCGTCCTTCAGCGTGTTCAAGGCCCCGTCGAGCCTTCTTGCAAGGTCTGCGGCCTGCATCACCTGCGTGGACAGTTCGGGCTCGAACTCTTCCGGGGTCAGCTCGTCGCGCGTCTGCTCGACTCCCTTCCGCATCTGTACCGCCTGCGCCTCGACGTACGTGCGTGTGAGGTTGCCGGCCAGCGCCTGCTCCGCGACGAGGCGGCCGACCCCGGCCTGCGACTTGAGCCCCGAGACCTCGTTCTTCAGGCTGTGCCTGTCGGACTGTGACTTCTGCGAGCCGGCGAGCGAGGCGCCGCCCGCCCCCAGAATCAGGAGCAGGATCGCCACCGCCAGCCAACTAGACCAAGACCTCGCGCGCTTGTGCATGAAGAGTAGAACTCCCCCGGCGCGACCCAGAGATTTGGAAAATCGAGTTTTGGCGCGTGCAACGTGCGTGCCGCCTTGCGCCCCGCCGTACGGCCGCGCGACGTCTCCCCGCCCGATGATGCGAAACTAAACACGGGCCGGGCCGTCTGCTCATTATCAGTACAGGCCGGCACCGCACCGTTTGCGCCCGCGACGACGCCCGCCGTCTCTCAAGCGGCGGCGTAAAACGCGCGCCTTCTTGCGTTTGGTCTTTCGCCGCGGCCGTGCGCGGGTTGCTGGCATGGGCGTTGCCGTTGTCATGTCCGACCGGAAGGAACGGTAGGTCGATTCTGAAACTTCTGAACCTAAAGGGAGGGTTTGTAAAATGCTCTGGACGATTCTGGTTATTCTGCTCGTGCTCTGGTTGCTCGGATTGATCGCGCACATCGGCGGCGGCCTGATCCACCTGCTGCTCGTCGTGGCGCTCGTCGTCTTCGTCATCAATCTCTTGACGGGCCGCCGGACGGTCTAAGCGGGCCGGCCGGTTCGACAAAGTTCCTTGCCCCAGACTTGGGCACACTCACAAAAGATTCGGCGCTCCTTCCACGTGGAAGGAGCGCCGAATCTTTTCTGTCTCTGCTGCCTTAACGATTGAGCGCGCTCATCGACTGCTCGGGGTAGCGTTCGCCCGCGACCGCCGCTTCGCTCAAGACCTCCTCGATGCGCGCGAGGTCTTCCCCGCTCAACTCGACCTCCGCCGCGCCGACGTTCTCTTCGAGGTACTTGCGCCGCTTCGTCCCAGGGATCGGCACCACGTCCTGCCCCTGCGCCAGCACCCACGCGACGGCGAGCTGCGAGGGCGTGCAACCCTTCTCGGCCGCGACCTCGCGGACGCGCTCGACGAGGCGCATGTTCTGCTTAAAATTCTCCTCGCGGAAGCGCGGGAACTGTCGGCGCCGGTCGTCCTCGGGCAGGTCTTCGGGCTTCTCGAAGCGCCCCGTCAGGAAGCCGCGCCCGAGCGGGCTGTACGCGACGAACCCGACGCCCAGTTCCCTGCACGCCGGCAGAATCTCCGCCTCCACGTCGCGCGTCCAGAGCGAATACTCGCTCTGTAAAGCGGCGATGGGATGAACCGCCGCCGCGCGCCTGACGGTCTCGGCCGAAGCCTCGGACAGACCGAGGTACCGCACCTTCCCCTCTTCGACCAGACGCGACATCTCGCCGACCGTCTCCTCGATGGGAGTGTTCGGGTCAACGCGGTGTTGGTAGTAGAGGTCTATCACTTCGACGCCGAGCCGCTTGAGCGACGCCTCGCACGCGGAGCGCACGTACTCGGGCCGCCCAGAGACGCCGAGGAAACTCCCGTCCTCGCCGCGCACGTTCCCGAACTTCGTCGCCAGCACGACCTGCTCACGCCGGTCGCTGATCGCGCGCCCGACCAGCTCCTCGTTGCGGCCGACGCCGTACATGTCCGCCGTGTCGAGGAAGTTGACGCCCAGCTCCAGTGCGCGGTGGATGGTCGCCACCGACTCCTCGTCGTCGCGCCCCGAGTAGAACTCCGACATGCCCATGCAGCCCAGCCCCATCGCCGAGACCTTCAGGCCGCTCCTGCCCAACTCTCTCTGCTCCATCAAAGCCCCCTTCTGATTACGCGGATTGTTTGTTTGCGCGATTATACGCCAACGGCCGCCGTTTGAGTTACTATCGACGCCCGAGTAGTTACCGAAGCTTATGGAGAAGCTGAGTCGGAAAGATTACGTCCGCGCGTCGGCCTTGGGCGAGCACGTCTTCTGCGCGCGCGCCTGGTGGCTGAGGCGCGCGGGCGTCCAGCCGACGCGCGGCGGCGAGGCGCGCGCGGCCGGCACGCGCTGGCACGAGAGCCACGGCCGCTCGGTGGCGCGCGCCAAACGCCTGCGCCTCGTCGCGGCCGTCTGCGTCTACCTAGCCGTGGCGCTGGCGGCGTTGATGCTCTACCGCTGGTTGGTCGGATGATCTGGCTGGCGATTCCTCTCTTCCTGCTCGTCGCCGCGGCCTTCCTCGCCGCGCGCGCCGCCGCGCGCGAGTCTAAGCGCGCGGGGCTGCCCGCGGGGACACTTCTCTACAGCGACACGGGCCGCCCCGTCGGCCGCGTCGCGGGGACGGAGGTCGGCCGGGACGGTCAGAAGCAGGAACGCCCGCTCGTCTCCGAGACGCTGGAGCTTGTAGGAAGACCCGACTACCTTATCGAAGCGGAAGGCGGCGTCGTCGTGCCCGTCGAGGTCAAGTCAACGGCCTGCCCCGCGGGCGGCCGTCCCTACGACTCGCACCTCGCGCAGCTCGCCGCCTACTGCCTGCTCGTCGAGGACGTGCTCGGCGCGCGCGTGCCCTACGGCCTCGTCAAATACCGCGACCGCGAGGTGCGCGTCGAGTACACGGACGAGTTGAAGGGGCGTGCGCTCGCACTTATCGAAGAGATGAAGGAAGACATTAACGCTTCGTCAAACGGCGAAGAGGTTCACCGCAGCCACGACGACCCGCGCCGCTGCGCAGGCTGCTCCCTGCGCGACGTTTGCACCGAATCTTTAGTGATGAATGATGAGTGATGAATGATGAATTTAAAGCCCTTTGCCTTTCATTCATCATTCATCACTCATCACTCATCACTCAGTTTGAAAGGATTCCTGAAGATGAAACATGTGCTCGTCCCTTCTCTGACCTTCTGCCTTTTGACGTTCGGCCTGCTGCTCGGGCACGCACGCGCCCAGGGCTCTTCCACGCCCCCGAAAGGCGGCGACTCCTCGACGCCTCTGCCGCGTCCGGCGGACGTGAGCAGCATCGACGGCATTATCGCGGCCGTCTACGAAGTTATCTCCGGCCCCGCCGGGCAGAAGCGCGACTGGGAGCGGATGCGCTCGCTCTTCGCGCCCGGCGCGCGTCTGATTCCGACCTCGCCCGTGCGCCCGCCCGGCTCCGCGCCCGACGCCCCGCTCACCGGCGCCGAAGCCTACGCGCCGCACGTCTTCGACCTCGAAGCCTTCATCGAGCGCGTTGACAAGAACACGCAGACGCAGGGCTTCTTCGAGCGCGAGTCCGCGCGCCGCGCAGAGACCTACGGCCACATCGCGCACGTCTGGAGCACCTACGAAGCCCGCCACAAGGCCGACGACCCGAAGCCCTTCATCCGCGGTATCAACAGCATCCAGCTCGCGAATGACGGCAAGCGCTGGTGGGTCGTCACGATCTTCTGGGAGGCCGAGACTCCGAAGACGCCCGTCCCCGAGAAGTATCTTAAGAGTCAGGACTGACGCCCTCTTCTCGCATCAGGCGCTCTGCGTCATTTGAATTTTCAACACAGAGGCACAGCTTGTTAAGTTATCAACTTCAAGCTGTGCCTCTGTGTCTCTGTGGTTAATGAGCCTATTCATAATTTTTATGTTGGCTTCAACCGCCCCGCCCGCGATTTGCGAAACCCGCCCGCTCCGGTAAAATTTCGTTTTCATCAAAACGCACCGAAGGGCACTCTTCTCGGCATGGCAGACAAAAAGGTTCTGGCGATCATCGTGGGCGGCGGGCCTGCGCCCGGCATCAACGCCGTCATCTCGGCCGCCGCCATCGAGGCCATCAACAACGGCTTCGAAGTCCTCGGCGTGCAGGACGGCTTCAAATGGCTCATCCGCGAGGACGCCTCGCACGTCCGCCGCCTGAAGATCGAAGACGTGTCGCGCATACACCTGCGCGGCGGCTCCGTCCTCGGCACCGCCCGCGACAACCCGACCAAGTCCGAGAAGGCCACGCGCGCCGTCATCGACACCCTGCGAAGCTTAGGCGTCAACCACCTCGTCACCATCGGCGGCGACGACACCGCGCTCTCTTCGAGCTTCGTCGCCGAACGCTCCGGCCACGAGATCAAGGTCGTCCACGTCCCCAAGACCATCGACAACGACCTGCCGCTCCCCTCGCACATCCCGACCTTCGGCTACCAGACCGCGCGCCACGTCGGTGTCGAGCTGGTGCAGAATCTGATGGAGGACGCGCGCTCGACCAAGCGCTGGTTCGCCGTCGTCGCGATGGGGCGCAAGGCCGGCTTCCTCGCGCTCGGCATCGGCAAGGCCGCCGGCGCCACGCTCACCATCATCGGCGAGGAGTTCAACGACCGCGAAACCGTCGCCTTCTCCGACATCTGCGACATCGTCGAGGGCGCCATCATCAAACGCCGCGCGATGGGCAGACACTTCGGCGTCGTCGTCCTTGCGGAAGGTCTGATTGAGAAGTTAGACCCCGCGGAACTGGCCGAACTTCAGGACGTGGAGCGCGACGAGCACGGGCACATACGCTTCGCGGAGGTTGACCTCGCGCGCCGCGTCAAAGTTGAGGTGCAGGGCCGCCTCGCCGCGCGCGGCCTGCGCGTGATGATTACCAACAAGAACATCGGCTACGAGCTGCGCTGCGCCGACCCGATTCCCTTCGACGCGGCCTACTGCCGCGACCTCGGCTACGCCGCCATCCGCTTCCTGCTGCAAGGCGGCTCCGACGCGATGGTCAGCGTCCAGGGCGGGCGCATGGTGCCCATCGCCTTCACGGACATCCGCGAGCCCGACACCGGCCGCACACGCGTCCGCATGGTCAACACGGACAGCGAGGGCTACCGCGTCGCCCGCGAATACCAGATCAGACTCGAACCGTCGGACTTCGAAGACTCCTACTGGCTTCAGAAGCTCGCCGGCGCCGGCAACATGACCCCCGAAGAGTTCCGCAACAAGTTCGGTTACTTGAGCGGCCACGTCTCGGCATAAAGGAATGATGAGTGATGAATGATGAGTGATGAATTTAAGACAGTTCTTAATTCATCACTCATCATTCATCACTCATCACTTAAACATCATGGCGATTAAGAGATTAGGAATCCTCGTCGGCGGCGGGCCGGCGCCGGGCACGAACGGCGTCATCAGCGCCGTCGTCATCGAGGCGATCAAGATGGGCTGCACGCCCGTCGGTTTCCACGACGGCTTCGAATGGCTTTCGCAGCGCTACACGGACGAGCAGCACGAGATGTCTATCGACGAGTGTTCGCGCATACACCTCGACGGCGGGAGCATCCTCGGCACCTCGCGCACGGACATCACGCGCGACCAGGAGAGTTTAGACAACACCGTCGCCGCTTTGCGCAAGCTCGGCATCGAGGCGCTCGTCACCATCGGCGGCGACGACCTCGTCCGCAGCTCCGCGGCCGTCGAGCGCGCCACGAACGGCTCCATCAAGGTCGTGCAGGTTCCCAAGTCAATCGACAACGACCTCTCGCTCCCGCTCTCTGTCTCGACGCTCGGCTTCGAGACCGCGCGCCACGTCGGCGTGCAGCTCGTGCAGCGCCTGATGGAGGATGCGAAGACGACCGGCCGCTGGTACCTGGGCGTGACGATGGGGCGGCCGACGGGACACCTCACGCTCGGCATCGGCAAGGCTGCGGGCGCCACCTGCACCATCATCCCCGAGGAGTTTCGCCGCGACCGCGTCTCGCTCTCCGACATCTGCGACGTGGTCGAGGGCTCCATCATCAAGCGGCGCGCGATGGGCCGCTCGCACGGCGTCGTACTCCTGGCCGAGTCGCTGGTCGAACTCTTCGACCCCGGGCAGGTGGCAGAGCTTCAGGACGTTGACCGCGACGCGCAGGGGAACATCCGCGTCACGGAGATCGACCTCGGCCGCAAGGTCAAGAGCGAGGTGCAGGCGCGCCTTGAGCGGCGCGGCATCAAGGTCACGCTCGTGGACAAGACCATCGGGTACGAGCTGCGCTGCGCGCCGCCGATTCCTTACGATGCCGAGTACGCGCGCGACCTCGGCTTTGCCGCCTTCCGACATCTGCACGGCGGCGGCTCCGGCACGATGATTATGATTCAGGGCGGCGAATTCCGCCCCGTCCCCTTCTCCGAGCTGGTCGAGTCCGAGACGGGACGCGGCCGCGAGCGCCCCGTGGACGTGGACACCGAGAGCTACCAGGTCGCCCGCGACTACATGGTGCGCATCGAGAAGAAAGACTTTGCCGACGAAGCCTGGGTCGCCAAGCTCGCCGAGGCGGCGGGACTCGGCAAGGACGAGTTCGTCGCCCGCTTCGGCTCGCACGCCTGAAAATTAAGGAAAATTGTGAGGTAAGGTGCCGGAGGAGCGCGAAATTACCGCTCGCGCGCTCCTAAAACCGTTTTTCCCATGGAAACAGGGGCCTTCCGCATCGGAAAAGATGGCTCGCGCAGCAAAAAAGATAGCTCGCGCAACGCAACAGACGCCTTCCGCAATGAAAAAGATGGCTTCCGCAACGAAACAGACGCCTCGCGCAACGAATCAGGAGCCTCGCGCAGGAAAACAGATGCCTCGCGCAACGAAACAGACGCCTCGCGCACTGCAACAGACGGCTCGCGCAATGAATCAGGAGCCTCGCGCAGCCGTACAGATGCCTCGCGCAGCCGTACAGACGTCTCGCGCAACGGTAGAGACGCCTCGCGCAGCGCTACAGATGGCTCGCGCAGCGAGACAAACGCCGTCCCCCTGCCCGACCACACGATTTCGGTATACAAAGTTGAGCCTCTGAGGGTGAATTATCACACTCAGAGGCTCAACTTTCACTTTCCGGCTGAAAAACTATTCAATTACGGCCTTCGATATTCACCGCAGAGGCGCGGAGTCTGAGGAAGTCCACCCCCTTTAAGCGTCCTCCCGCCGCGCCCCGCGCCCCCGCGATGAAGCTTGCCCGCGCCCCGGCTCAAACCGACGAGCGCGAGTCGAAGTCGTATCAATCCCAGTCCGCGCCCTCTAACCTGAAGGCCGTCACGCGCAGGGATTACAACGCACGTGCCACGCGGCACGGCCGTCGCTATACACCGCGGCGTGCGCGTCCCTTTAGGAGAGGTACGGGCTTTTCGTCAATGATTAGACAGTGAAGTCGCTGGTCTACGTGCTCTCTACGTCTTCGACTGCAAAGACAATATTGTTACGCCCGGCAAAGGGCCGGACAAAAATGTCGTGCCAGGTGCGAGACGTGAATTTGAAAGCAATTTTGTAGGAGGGTCGTCTGGTTTCGACGATCTTGTGGGTCTCGAATGAGTTCTCCACAGAACAGAAACCGATGCGCGGAGCGCGCAAACGGTTAGGAAGCGCGACAATTATGTCGAGGCCGCGACTTGGCAAGACATATTTGTCGCGCGTAAACTCAGCAAAGTTCGGGCGCCGAGCCGCCCGCGTGTGATTCAGAACGAACAAGGTTCTTCATGGAAAACGTCTTAAATCTTCCACCAAATCTTCCGCAGCTTCTCAGGCAGGGCCAGGCCGACGCGCGCGAGATGGCGACGCTGTTGGAGATCGGGCAGACGCTCGCCGACGCGCGGCAACTGCGGCCCGCGCTCGGGCGCGCGCTCGAACTCCTCGGGCGCACGCAGGGCGTTACGCGCGCCTTCATCATGCTGCACGACGCGGACACGGACGAGCTGCACGTCGAGGCCGGCTTTAACCTGGACGACGAGACGGCGCGGCGCGCGGTCTACCGCGTGGGCGAGGGCGTCGTCGGGCGCGTGGCTGAGACCTGCAAGCCGGTCGTCGTGCCGCAGGCGAGCCGCGAGCCCTCCATGCTCCAGCGCGTCGCGGGGCGCGAGCGCGCCGCCGGGAGGCAGGAGGTCTCGTTCGTCTGCGTGCCTCTGGCCGTGGGACGGAGCGCCGTCGGCGTGCTCGGCGTGGACGTGCCGTACGCGGAGGCGCGCGACTTCGAGCAGTTGACGAAGTTCGTGTCGGTCGTCGCCTCGATGGTGGCGCAGGCGTTGAAGGTGGAGCGGCTGGTCGAGTCGGAGCGTGCGCGCCTGGCCGACGAGAACGCGCACCTCAAGCAGGAGCTGCGCGAGCGCTTCGACTTCGGCCACATCGTCGGAAGCAGTAACCCGATGCGCCACGTCTACGAGCAGGTCGAGCAGGTGGCGCGGACGAACACGACCGTCTTGCTGCGCGGCGAGAGCGGCACGGGCAAGGAGATGGTCGCGCACGCCATCCACTACAACTCCCTGCGCGCCGGAAAGCCCTTCGTCAAGGTCTCCTGCGCGGCGCTGCCCGAGACGCTCATCGAGGCCGAGTTGTTCGGCCACGAGCGCGGCGCGTTCACCGGCGCGATGGCGCGCAAGAAGGGGCGCTTCGAGTTGGCCGACGGCGGCACGCTCTTCCTCGACGAGATCGGCGAGCTGAACGCCTCGACGCAGATTAAATTGTTGCGCGCGATACAGGAGCGCGAGTTCGAGCGGCTGGGCGGCACCGAGACCATCAAGGTCAACGTCCGCCTCGTCGCCGCGACGAACAAGGAGCTGGAGCACGCCATCCAGGCGGGCGAGTTCCGCGAAGACCTCTACTACCGCCTCAACGTCTTCAACATCTTCATGCCGCCCCTGCGCGAGCGGAAGCCCGACGTGCTGCTCCTCGCCGACCACTTCCTTGAGAAGTACGCGCGCGAGCACGGCAAGCACATCAAGCGCATCTCGACGCCCGCCATCGACATGCTGACCAGTTACCACTGGCCCGGCAACGTGCGCGAGCTGGAGAACGTCGTCGAGCGCGCGGTCGTCGTCTGCGACTCGTCGGTCATCCACGGCCACCACCTACCGCCGAGCCTCCAGACGGCCGAAGGCTCGGGCACGGTGACGCGCCTCTCGCTCTCGGCGGCGGTCGAGGCGTACGAGCGCGACATCATCCAGGACGCCTTGAAGTCGGCGCGCGGGAGCCGCAAGAAGGCCGCGAAGCTCCTCGACACGACCGAGCGCATCATCGGCTACAAGGTGAAGAAGTACGGCATCGACTGCGAACGCTTCCGCTGAAAGGTCGCGCACGACTTTCTCCACACAAGCAACAGCCTAAATTAAAAGTCAGGGCGTAGAATGCGGGCCGTGTCTGTCGAAGCGCCGGTCAGGCTCTACATCTTCGACGCGGACGGGACGCTGCGGCGCACGACCGTGGAGGGACTGCCTTGTCCGAACAGACCCGGCGAGTGGGAGTTGATCCCGGGCGTGCGCGAACGCCTCGTTGAAATTGATTGGGGTAAGGCGCGCTTCGGCGTGGCGAGCAATCAAGGGGGGCGTCGGTCTCGGCTATCTTTCGCTCGCGGCGGCGCGGCGGCTGCTGGAAGAGATGGTCGTGGAGGCTTTCGGCGTGCGCGCGCCTCCGCCCGGCTCAATCGAAATCTGCCCGCACGCGCCGCACCTGGGCTGCCCCTGCCGTAAGCCGCAGCCCTTAATGCTCCAACGCCTGATGCGGCGCTTCGGCGCCGAGCCCCGCGAGACGCTCTTCGTCGGCGACATGGACAAGGACGAGGGCGCCGCCCGCGCCGCCGGCACGCGCTTCACGTGGGCTCACGAATTCTTCGGACGCCCCGAAGTCACGTAGCGTCCGCTTCGACTTCCCCTTCTGGCGCGTCCGCGTCCGACTCCTTCACCTCTTCCTCTGAGCTTGGCGGCGGGCCGATGAGTTCGAGGGCGCGGCAGGCGGCATCCATCTCGGCGGACTTGATGGTGCGCCCCTCTCCGCGGACGCGCTCGCCGTCGAAGACGGCCTCGACGTGGAAGGTGCGCGCGTGCGGCGGGCCTTCGGTCTCGACCACCTCGTAGGTGGGCGAGAGGTGGCGCTCGGACTGTAGGCGCTCCTGGAGCAGCGTCTTGAAGTCGGCGGCCGCCGCGGACTCGGGCGTGGCCTCCTCCAATTCACTTCCCAGGGCGCGGCGCACGAAGCCCTCCGCCTCCGCGTAGCCGCCGTCGAGGAAGACGGCCGCGAGCAGCGCCTCGAAGGCGTCGGCGAGCAGGGCGCGCTTGCGGCGGCCGCCGGTCTTCTCCTCGCCGCGCCCGACGCGCAGGTGCTCGCCCAGGGAGAGGCGGCGCGAGACGCGCGCCAGGGTCTGCATGCTGACGAGCCGGTGCTTCATGCGTGAAAGCTCGCCCTCCGTCACCTCCGGGTGCGAGCGGAAGAGCGCATCGGCGACGACGAGGCCGAGGACTGAGTCGCCGACGAACTCCAGCGCCTCGTTGTGGAGCGCCCGCGCCTCGCGCTCGCCGCCCGCGCCCACTGTCTCGTGCGCCCACGAGCGGTGCGTGAGCGCGCGCTCCAACAGGTGCCGGTCGCGGAAGACGTAGCCGATGTTCTCTTCGAGCGTGCGCGGGTCGGGCGCGGGCGGGGCGGCAGCTTCTGCGGCTTGGGCGGGGCTCTCTGCGACGGCGCCGGGGCTCTCCTCGTTCGTCATGGGCGGGATTGTAACAAAAAACGCCGGGCGCACCGTCCGACTTTCGTCTTCGGGTGCGCCCGGCGTTCGGAGTCTGCTTACGACCGATCCTGCTCCGGCGCCCTCCGGCCTCGAAAGGCCGCGGGCGTTACGGGCGGGGCGGCTTCGGCGCCGTCGTCGCGGGCTTCGGGGTCGGGGTCGGGGTCGCCGCGGGCTTCGCGGGCGGCGTGGTGCCGGCCGGCGTGGTCGGCGTCGTCGTGCCGGTGCCGGTGCCGTCAGCGGCCGTGGTGGACGGGGCCGGCGGCGGCGGCTCCATGCCCGGCATCATGAGCGGCTTCGCCAGGACGCCGGCGACCAGTTCGTTCATGCCGTCCTCCTTACCTTCGTGCAACTGCTTGTAGAAGGTGGAGAGCTTCGACCGGCGGCTGTCCTTCACGGCCGCCGCGGCGTTGGCCGGCGTGAGCGCCAGGGCGCGCGCGTAGGCGTCAACGATGCGGTTCGTTACCGCGTTGATCTTATTAAAGAGCGCGTCGCACTCTGGCGTCGCCTCCTTGCCCTCGCACTTCGCCTTGTAGTCGGCGGCCAGCGGCGTGAACTCGTTCTTGAAGTAGGCCGCCGCGAGGTACTCGTAGGTCGTCGGCTCCTTGGAGAAGGAGCTGTTCGACTGCGCCGCCTTCTGAAGGTAGGTGGCCGCCTCGGCGGGCGAGTTATCGAACGTGAAGATGCCGAGGTAGTAGTTCAGCCCGGGCACGGCCTCGGCCTGGCTCGGCAGCGGCGCCCACACGTCCGAGGTCTTGCCCTGATCGATGAGCTGGATCGCGCGGCGCGCGGCGTTGGCCGCGTCGGCGTTGGTGCTCGTGTTCTTCGCCTGCACGTTCTTCAGGCCGGCGGAGACGAGCATCAGGTAGCCCTTCGGGCTGTCGGGGTTGGCGTCGATGTAGGGCTTGCAGATCGTGAACGCCTGGGCCGGGGTGTCGTTGACGGCCTTGGTGCAGTTGAACTCAACCGTGGCCTTCTCATACTTCGTCACCCAGCCCTGGATGAACGAGGCGACCTTCTTGTCGGCGTCGTCCGGGCAGGTGCCGTACTTGCTCAGGTACTCCTTGCCGGTTTCCGCGGCGGCCTTCTGCTGGTCGGGCGTCCCCTTGTAGCTGGCGAGAAACTTCTGATAGAGGGCGCCCTTAGCCTCCGCCTCCGCGGTGCAGGGGCCGGCGGCGGGCGTCTGCCCGGCCGCGTCCTGCGCGTAGGACGGGAGCGCGAACATCGTGGCGAGCGCGGCAAAGACTAAAAGTCGTAACACGTTTTTCATCGGTCGCAAATCCTCCGTGCGCTGAACCTGACTAATTGTTGGGAGATTTAAATTCGGTGCGTTGCGCCCGTCTAATACCGGCGTCGCATTCGAACCTCAGATGCGCGCCCGTGACGGCCAGTTGCCGCCATCGGCAACTGTGCGCGCCTGCTCCACGTGGGGGAGCTTTAAGGCCGTTCGTACTAACCTTGAACGATTTACGCGCCTGATACTGCATCAACCGTACGAAAAGTGTCAAGCCGAACGCCCTCAGAACTAAGGGTAGGCAATCCACAGTCCGAAGGCCCACCGGAAGCGGGCGCGGCGCGCGGCCGAAACGGGAACGCAACCAGAAAAGAATGTGAAAGAAGAAGGCCCGGTTTCGACGACCGGGCCTCCCTTTTTGGCTATAGAATTAATGACTCCGGGCTTCCCTATTCGGGCCTGTCCGAGACGCGGCGCGGGCGCTCGGCGCCGCCCGTGACGGGCGTGGGCGCGACCGTGCTGTTGTTCGTACGGGGCGCGGCCGTCGTGGTGGCGGCGGGGCGCTCGTAAGGCTTCGAGGTCTTCTGGAGGGCGGGGCGCTGCGTGCCCGAGGCGTTCTCGTCGGCCGTGCTCACGACGTAGGCGTCGCCGTCCGCCTTGTTGGCGTTGGCGCCGGCGTTGGCAGCGGCGGCGTCCGTGGCATCGTCGTCATCATTCTCCTCGTCGGAGACGACCGCGGCCTTGCGCGGGTCGATGTGCGGGCGCGGCGCGAGCATGTCGTTGGCGAGCATCGGGCGGCTGTCCGGCTTCGGCGCGAAGCGCGCGTCGTAGGCGAGCCGGCGGTAAACGTCGCCGGCCACGACGGACGCCTTCGGGCCGCTCACGCCGGAGTTGCGGAGGATGACCGAGACGGCGAGCGTCGGGTCGCCCACGGGGCCGTACGAGGTGAAAAGGCCGAGCTTCGAGCCCTGCCCGGTGCAGGTGCCGGTCTTGCCGGCGATGGTGAACGGGGCCGCGGAGCGCTTGGCCGTGCCGTAGCTGGTGGCGCCGATCATGCCGGGCAGCATGAGGCGGAGGTTCTCCTGCGGGATGTCAACGGCGCGCTTGACCTCGGGTTTGAACCTCACGTTCTCCTCCGGCGTGCGCGGGAGGTGCGGGACGAGGAGCTTGCCGCCGTTGCCGATGGCCGATGCCACGCGCGCGAGCTGGATGGCCGTGACCTCGATGTCGTCGCCGTGCGAAGACATGTGGTTAACGGCGTAGCCCTCTTTGAAGACGGGCAGCTTACCCGGCGACTCGGCCGGGAAGTTGATGCCGGTCGGCTCTCCGAGTCCCAGCTTGTGCGCGTACTCCATCATCTTCGGGAAGCCGACTTGTCCGCCGACCCGCTGGAAGTATGCGTTGTTCGAATAGGCGAGCGAGTCCGTGAGGTCGAGGCTGAAGCTGCTGGTGCCGATGTTGACCGTCTGGACGGGGTCGATGACGTGCTCGGTCAGGCCGGCGAGGCCCGTCACGAGCTTAATCGTCGAGCAGGGCTTGAAGCCGCGGCGCAAGGCCCAGTCCTGGTTGACGACCGTGTAGACCTGACCCGTCTTCGGGTTCATCACGACGACCGTGCCGGCCCTGTCGCCGAGCGCGTCGAGCGCGGCGCGGCGGACGGCCAGGTCTTCGCCGGTCGTCTCGTCCTTCGCGATGTTGGCGGCCGCCTCGTCCTTGAGCGCCTGGTCGGCGGCGCGGCGGCGGGCGATGGCGAGCGCGATCTGGCGGGCGCGCTCGGCGGCCTCGCGGCGGCGGCGCTCGGCCTCGGCGCGCGCGGCGGCCATGCGCTCGCGCCTGCTCATCTTGCGCGAATCCCGCGCCGAGGAGCGCTCCTCGGCGCGCCCCTTCTTACCCTTCCGGTCGTCCCTCCCGCGGCGCGCCTCGGCCGCGCGCTCGCGCTTCGACGAGCGCGACTCCTTACGCGAAGAGGCCGCCTCGCGCCCGCCGCGCTTCGAGCGGGACGGGGCGGCGGCCTTCGCGGCAGACTTCCTGGCGGCGGGTTTCCTGGCCGCGGCGTTGGCCGAAGCGGCGGCGAAGAGCAGGAGGACGGACAGGGCGAGCGCGACGCGGGGGAACCTGAACTTTGGGGTCATTGAGCCTTCCTCGCTTAAAAAGCAAAGCAGAAGAGGCCGAATCGGTGCGCCGACATCACGAGGGGAGCGCCCGACCCGACCGGGTCATACCGCTAAGATGCACTTAACAGAGTTTTGATTGCGCGCAAATTTTGGCGGGCGCCGTCTCTGCGCCGCCGCGGGTGCCGGACTCGAAGAATCGAAAAAGCCATGCCCAAGCCTCTGCCGTCCAAGGTCTGCTGCCACCTTCAAAACTTCAAGTCGCACCGAGTAAGTTATTGGAGAGTACCGAAGCGGTCTCCCGGAGGGGTTTGCGCTGGAGACCTCGGCGACTATAACATCTGTCCAAGCCGCAGGGCAACTACCTTTTGCACGACGTTTGACGAAAGCTCCCGCGCGGCGAACGGCGGGCGTCCGGGGCACCTCCGACGAATGGGACTGCCGAGACTCTTCTACAGCTTCCGCACGCGGCTGCTGCTGGTGATGGCGCTGCTGCTCATCGCCACGCTCGGCGTGCAGTACTACTTCGGCCGCGTGCGGTCGCGCCAGCGCGCCGTCATCGTCGCCGGGCAGGAGCAGGCGCTCACGGCCGCCATCGCGCTCGCCAACGAGAGCATCACCTCAAGCAAGTACATGTTCCAGCTCGACAAGCCGGGCGCCCAGTCCCTCCTCGAAAGGCAGAAAGGGCGCGTCGTCAACGTCCTCGTCGTGCGCGACGGCGACGGACGCATCGAGGACAGTCTCGACCCCGAATACCGCCCCGCGACGCTGGAGAGCGGCGAGGCGCACTACGACTTCATCTCCGACACCCGCAACGTGCAACTGCCGAACCTCGTGGACGCGGGCGAGGCGTCGGCGGGGTTCAGGAGGCTGCGCCCTTCGCTCGGGGTCACGCCTCAGCCCGTCTCGGGCGAGCCGCGCACCTTCGCCATCCCGCTCCAGACCGACGACGGGCTCGTCTACATCGTCATCGTGCTCGGGACGAGCCCCATGAGCGACGTCTCTTCCTACGAGACCCTGCGGCAGCTCGGGCCGACGCTCGCCATCATGCTCATCTCCACGCTCGGGGCGGTGGTGCTCGTCTGGCGCTTCACGCGCCCCTTGAACGCGCTCTCGCGCGGGGCGCAGCGCGTCGCCGCGGGCGACTTCTCTTTCCGCGTCCCCGGCGCCGACCGCCGCGACGAGGTCGGCCGCCTGACCGCGACCTTCAACGAGATGATCGAGCAGCTCGGGCGCATGCGGGAGCTGGAGACGCAGTTCAAGCAGACCGAGCAGTCGGCCGTCATCGGGCGGCTCGCCTCGGCCATCGCGCACGAGATTCGGAACCCGCTCAACTACATCAACCTCGCGCTCGACCAACTGCGCATCCCGCTCGCGCCCTCCGACCCGCAGAAGCGCGCGCTCGTCGAGAAGCTGACGCTGCAACTCAAGGCCGAGGTCGCGCGCATCAACACGCGCATCACGGAGTTCCTGAAGTACACGCGGCCCGCGAACCTCGACCTCAAGCCGCTCGACCTGCGCGAGGCCGTGCGCGACGCGCTCTCGATGGTCGAGGTGCAGGCGGCCGAGATCGGCGTCGAGACCCGTTTCGAAGAGGACGGGGCGGTGCCGCCGGTGCTGGGCGACCGCGAGGCTTTACGTTCGCTCTTCACGAACCTTATCATTAACGGCATGCACGCGATGGAGGGCGGCGGGGGGCGCCTGACGGTGAGCCTCTCGGCGGAGAACGGGCTGGCGCGCGTCCGCGTCTCCGACACCGGCGTCGGCATCGACGCCGGCCACCTGCCGAAAATCTTCGAGCCCTACTTCTCGACGAAGGAGACGGGGACGGGGCTCGGCCTCGCCATCGTCAAGAAGGCCGTGGACGAGCACGACGGCTCCATCCGCGTCGAGAGCAAGTCCGGCGAAGGGACGACGTTCACGGTCGAGATACCAATTAGGAGGGAGTGATGAGTGATGGGTGATGAGTGATGAGTTAAGAACCGTCTGCCTTTAACTCATCACTCATCACCCATCACTCATCACCCATCGAATATGTCACGCAAAAGCATCCTGGTCGTTGACGACGAGAAGTCGCAGCGCGAGATTCTGGAGATGATCCTGTCGGGCGAGGGCTACGACGTGACGACCGCGGCGTCGGGCGAGGCGGCGCTGCGCATCGCGCGCGAGCGGCGCTTCGACCTGGCGCTGACCGACCTCAAGATGACGGGCATGGACGGCATCGAGCTTTTGTCGAAGCTGCTCGCCTTCGACTCCTCGATCATCGTCATCCTGCTCACCGCCCACGGCTCCATCGAGTCGGCGAAGGAGGCGCTCCGGCGCGGCGCCTTCGACTACCTCGAAAAACCTTTCGAGCGCGAGCAGCTGCTCGAAACCATCCGCCGCGCGCTCTCCAGGCTCGACGCCTTAGACCAGGAGATCATCTCCGCCTCGGCCGAGATGGAGGCCGTCAAGAAGATGATCCTCAAGGTCGCGCGCTCGAACTCGACCGTGCTCATCCGCGGCGAGTCGGGCACGGGCAAGGAGCTGATCGCGCGCGCCATCCACACGCAGTCGCCGCGCGTCTCCGAGATGTTCCAGGCCGTCAACTGCGCCGCCATCAACGAGAACCTTTTGGAGTCGGAGTTGTTCGGCCACGAGAAGGGCTCGTTCACCGGCGCGCACGCCGAGAAGAAAGGTCTGTTTGAAATCGCCGACCACGGCACGCTCTTCCTCGACGAGATCGGCGAGCTGGACGTGTCGATGCAGGCGAAGCTCCTGCGCGCCTTGCAGGAGCGCGAGATTCGGCGCGTCGGCGGCACGCGGCCCATCAAGATCGACGTGCGCGTCGTCGCGGCGACGAACCGCGACCTGCGCGCGATGGTCACCGACGGCCGCTTCCGCGACGACCTCTACTACCGCATCAACGTCCTCTCCATCGACGTGCCCCCCTTGCGCGAGCGGCGCGAAGACATCCCCGTCCTCATCGACTTCTTCCTCAAGAAGCACACGCGCAACACCTCGCGCCTCATCCGGGGCCTGACCCCCGACGCGCGCAAGGTGATGCTCGACTACGCGTGGCCGGGCAACGTCCGCCAGCTCGAGTCGGCCATCGAGCGCGCCATCCTCCTCGCCGAGGCCGACTACATCACGGTCGAAGACCTCCCGCTCGAAGTCCGGCAGGAGACGCGCCCCGCGGCCGAGGGCGCCAGCTTCAAGCTCCCCGCCGAGGGCCTCAACTTCGAGGACGTGGAGCGCAACCTCATCCTCCAATCGATGGAGCGCACCGACTACAACATCACGAAGGCGGCCAAGCTCCTCGGCCTCACCTTCCGCACGCTCCAGTATCGTCTGGAGAAGTTCGGCATCAAGCGCCCCGAACGCCACGGCGCGCGGGACGAAGAGGAAGAGCCGGGCGGCGAAGAGTAGCGCGCCGGATTTAATTTAACCCGCCCCGAGGACGTGAGATGAAAAGGCTCCCCCTGCTCCTTTCCCTGCTCGCCTGTGCGCTGCTCGGCGCGACACAAACACACGCGCAGACGCGACCCGCCGCGGGCTTCCGCGGCGCCTGGAACTACGCCGTCTACGCGAAGGACAAGTCGGAGCTGCCGCCCGCCTACCAGGACATGAAGCTCGAAGAGGTGCCGCAGTTCGCCATCGACATCACCATCAAACAGACCGGCGGCCGCCTGCGCGCCAGGTGCGGCATCGTCGCGCACTACCTCGCGCGGGTCGAGGACTGCGACTTCACGGCGAACGTCCGCGGCGGCGCGGCGCAGTTCCGCCTGACGAGCGGCTTCGGCGGCTCGGCCACCATCAAGCTCACGTTGACGGGCGAGGGCCTGCGCTGGCAGACCGTCCGCCGCGCGGGCGTCAGCTACTACCCCGAGGACGTGACGCTGCGCCGCCTCAAGCCGGGCGAGACGCCGCCCTACTTCGAGAAGGACGACGCGCGCTGAACTCTTTCCTTCAAACGCAAGCGGCCGGCGCCGCAACCGTTCAGACGTTGTTCTAACAGACAATGCCCCGGAGAGATTCTATGAGACTGCTAACGACGACCCTCCTCATGCTGGCGCTCGGCGCGGCGGCCGGCTGCGCCGCGGGCTCGGAGCGTTCGGCCGAACCGCTTGCCTCTTCGTCGAGCACCACGGCCGCGCCCCAACAGAGCGCAGGCAACGCGGCGCAGGGCGGGGGCGGAAGCGGCCAGGCGGACATGAAGACCGTCTCGCTCGAACGGACGGAAGACCCCGCGGCCCCGCCGCAGCAAGGCCCGAATGCCGCCCCCGCCGAGCGCAAGATCATCCGCAACGCGACGCTCACGCTCGAAGTCGAGAAGCCCGCGCAGGCCATGCAGCGCGTCGCCTCCATCGCCGAGTCGCGCGGCGGCTTCGTCGTCACCTCCGACTCGCGGCAGCAGACGGGCTCGAAGGGCGAGCGCGCTTACGAAATCATCACCGTCGAGATGCGCGTCCCCGCGGCGCAGTTCGACGCGACGCTCGCGGACATCCGCGCCGCCGGCGGCAGCGTCACCGCGCAGAAGATCACGGGCAAGGACGTGACCGAGGAGTACATCGACCTCGAAGCGCGCCTGCGCACGCAGCGCGCGCTCGAAGACCAGCTCATGCAGATCATGAAGCGGGCGGACGCGGTCGATGACGCCATCAAAGTCCAGAGCGAGCTGACGAAAGTCCGCACCGAGATCGAGCAGGTGGAAGGGCGCCGCCGCTTCCTCGAAAACCAGGCGAGCCTCTCGACCATCACCGTCACGCTCCAGCCGCCCGCGCCGCTCATCGGCACGACGGGCTTCTTCCGCGGCGTCGGCGCGGCCTTCGGCGAGGGCGTGGACATCGCGGCCACCATCACGCTCTTCTTCATCCGCCTGATTCTGGCGCTGATCCCCTTCGTCATCTTCATCGGGCTGCCGGCCTACTTCATCCTGCGCTACCTCGTGCGCCGCGCGCGCGAGCGCCCGGCGCCGCCGCCCGCGCCACAGTACCAGCCGCCCCCGCCGCCGCAAGAGTTCCGACAGCAGCCGCCCGCCGTGTGAGGCGCGCGAGTTTTTGAGATAAACTCTGAGACATGCGACGACAGAATCTTCTCCTGAGCTTCTTTATCTGCGTGCCCTTCGCCTTCGCCTCCTGCGGCGGCGGAGGGTCGAACGCGAACGGCGTCGCGGCGGTTACGCCCACACCCGCCACGGCCGCGCCCAGCCCCGCGCCGCAGGCGCAGCCCGTCACCGCGACGGTCGAGGAGGTGAGTCTCGACGCGGGCGGCGCGGGCGAGGCCAGCGTGCGGCTCGACATCGCCCAGGGCTACCACACGCACGCCAACCCGGCTACGGACAAGTTCTACATCGCGACCGAGCTGCGCGCGGAGCCGCAGGAGGGCATCACGCCCGGCAAGCCCGTCTATCCGCCCGGCACGCCGCGCAAGCTCGGCTTCGCGGACAAGTCGCTCGCGCTCTACGAGGGCAGCGTCGTCATCAAGCTCCCGGTGAGCGCCGACAAGAACGCGACCAAGGGCCGCCACACCCTCCGCACGAAGCTCAGGGTGCAGCCCTGCAACGACGAGGCGTGTCTGCCCCCGCGCGACATCGACGCCCCCATCCCCGTGACCATCAACTGAAAGACGAGGGCGGGAGGATGAAGGAGGCGGGCTTCGACTTCGCGCGCGCGTGGAGGCGCCTGGCGTACGCGCTCATCGCGGCGACGCTGGCGCTGCTCTACCTGCGCCACACGGACGTGGCCTTCGTCACGGCCGCGCTCGGCGCCTCGGCCTGGTTCCTCAACGTGCGCACCGGCATCAAGCGCAAGCACGACCTCGTCAAGGACGGCGCGCGCAACTGGCGCCCACGCGCCGAGGTCGAAGCGCAGGATGCGGCAGAAGAAGAGGAAGAATAAAGGAGACGTGAACCGTAAACCGTGAACCGTGACAAGAGGAAAAGCAGTCTCTCTTGTCACGGTTCACGGTTTACGGTTCACGAGTTTTAAAGAAAGGACAACTGACCGTCGTCGCGCTCCGACTCTTCCGCGTGGCGGCGTTTAGTCTTTGGGGATGTGTCGGAGCCGTCGAGGGCGCGGGAGACGGCCTTGAGGTTGAAGCGGAGCAGGCGCGGGGTGAGCCGCACGCACGGGATGCGTCCGTCGCGCGCCAGGCGGCGCACGGTCGATTCGCTCACCTGCAAGACCTCGGCGAGCTGGCGCGCCGTCAGAAACTCGTCGCGCGCCTCTTCCCTGTTCGGGTGCGCGTCCTTCACTTTACGTCTACTTCTTCGGGTGGAGCGAGAGCGCGATGCGGTAGATGGCCGCGCCCTCGATGTTAATCTCCTCCGCGGCCGGCTCGGCGCCGTCGGCCTTCGCCGTCAAACGGTAGCGCGCTCGCTCGGGCGGGAGCCGGAAGGCGAAAGAGCCCGTCGAGTTCGAGACGCGGTCGTCGAGCTTCTTGAACGAGCCGTCGGCCTCGACCCGCGCCAGCTCCACCTTCGCGCCGCCCACGCTCCGGCCGTTGGCGTCGAAGACGCTCCCGCGGATGTGCGCGATGGCCCCGTCGTCCACCGGCAGGAAGAGCCTGTCCTTGAGCGTGACGGTCTTGCCGGCGCGCACCTGCACGTCCTCCATCCGGCCGACCTCCAGGCCCGCCTTGCGCAGCGTCAGGCCGTACGTGCCGGGCGCGAGCCCCTGAATTTCGAACTCGCCCTTCGAGTTCGTCTCGCGCCGCGCGACCTCCTCGTCGCCGCGGCGGACGGTGACGGACACGCCGCCGGGCGTCGCCCCCGGCGCGACCTTCACGCGGCCCGCGATGGCGCCCGTCGTCGGCTCCTGCTGCTGCTTCTTCGACTTCTTCTGCGCCGCGGCCGGCGCGACCGAAGAGAGCGCGAACAGCGCCGCGCACGCGGCCGCCAGAAATTTTCTCCCGAGCATCTTCACGACAGTCTTCCTCGAATCGCCCGCGCGCGTCCAAGCGTGGCGGCGCGGATTATAACACGCGATAACGGGTTGGTTGATGCGCCGCGGGTGGGGGTTGTTGCCCGCCCCCGGACAAGCTGAGCTCAGGCTCTGGCGCACTAACGCGCCGCGACGTATAATCCACGCGCCGGCCACTCCTCAGCCGCGTCACGGGCGCAGCCTTGTAGGTCTTTTATGTCAGGACACATCTTCAAACTCCCCCCGCGCGCCGCGCTGTCGGCGGCGTCTCTGTTCGCGTGCCTTCTCTTTCTCACGCACGCGCCCGCGCCGCGCGCGCAGGAGCAGCAGCAACCGCCGCCGCGCCCCACGCCCGAGGCCGTCGAGCTGGGCGAAGACGACGTGCTCAAGATCGACACCGACCTCATCCTCGTGGACGTGTCGGTGACGGACGCGGAGGGGCGCGCGGTGAAGGGGCTGCGGCCCGAAGACTTCAAGCTCTACGAGGACGGCGAGGAGCGCCCAGTGGCCTTCCTCAACGTCGAGCGGCGCGCGGGGGCCGAGCGCCCCGTGGCCGTCGTCTTCGCGGTGGACGTGTCGGGCAGCATGACGCCGGAGGAGATGGAGCGGCTGCGGACGGCGATGACGGCCTTCTCCGAAAAGCTCTCGAACCGCCCGGCCTCTTTCGCCCTGATGAGCTTCGGCATGAACGCGCACGTCGTGCAGAGTTTTACGAGCGACCCGCGCAAGCTCGAGCGCGCCCTCGGCAAACTCGCGCGCGAGGAGAGCGGCCTCTCGACCCACGCCTACGACGCGGTGGACGACGCGGTGCGTCTGCTCCAACGCAGCGCCCCGCGCACGCTCGACCGGCGCATCTTGAAGAGGGCCGTCGTCGTCGTCACCGACGGCTTTCCCGTCGGCGACACCGTCCACCCCTCGACCGTCATCGAGCGCGCCAACCAGGCCGAGGTGAGCGTCTACACGGTGACGCTTCCCTCCTACACGCGCCTGCTCGCCTCGAACGCGCCGGAGCGCGCGCCGCTCCCGACGCCGCTCGACGTGTCGGGGCTGGTCGAGAAGACCGGCGGGACGAACTTCTACGCGACGGCGAAGGACTACGACCCGCTCTTCAAGGCGCTGGCCGAGGAGGTGACCTCGACCTACGTCCTCGCCTTCTACCCGCCCGACGAAAAAAGGCGCGACGGGCGCCTCCACACGATTCGTGTTGAAGGCCCGCGCGGCCTCAACGTCCGCCAGAACCGCACGACGTACGAAAGCCGTAAACCGTGAACCGTAAACCCTGACAAGAAGCAGACGGCCTGCCCCCCTCTTGTCAGGGTTTACGGTTCACGGTTTACGGCTCTTAGTATTCGTCCTCGTCCTCGTCGTCCTTGTAGTCGTCTTCGTCGAGGTCTTCCTCGGCGATGTCGAGTTCGACGGGGTCGAGTCCGACGATCTCCAGCTCGGTTGCGCACTCGTCGCAGGTGACCGTGTCGCCCTTGTCGGCGTCGAGGTCAACGTGGACTTCGGCTTCGCAGTCAGGACACGTTCCTACCGGCACTGTTCCTTCCTCCAGGTTTCATCGTTGACGGGAGGCACGCCCGATCTGCATGGGAGAGTCCCCCGCGCCCGCCACTCCGAATCTCCGCCGACAATCTAACTGCGCCCGCACGTTTTTGCAACACCCTTTGACTACGACGATCTGTAGAGGATGATGACCCTCCGTTCGAACCGGGAAGGCGTGCCCCGTAAGGGACTACGAAGGTTCACGGCGTACGCACGGCGGACGATGAAAGCAGGGGTTTCGCGCCCGGGTTCGCCTGTCTTGACCTGCCGAGTGCCTTCAAAGCATCTCGCTAACTTTCTATCATTCATCACGTCGAGGGCGTTGAGGCCGGCCCTCAACACCTCGCCGTCGTCGGCGCTGATGCCCGCCTTCATGCAACGCCTCTTGATGCGGGAGATCAGTTCGGCGTCGCCGTCACGGACGGCGAGGCTGTTGCTGACGACCTCGCCCGTCTCGACCGGCTCCGGCTGCGCCCGGGGCGCCGGCTCCTTCTTCCCCAGCACGGTCGCGGACTTCTCGAAACGGCTGCTGACGGCCCGCTCCTCCGCCTTCAAAGACGCCCCGAGGGCCTTCCTCATATCTCTCTTAGCCATAGTCACGCCCCGCTCGTAGAGGTTTCAGATTTGACCGCGGTGGGATGCAGGAGCGCCAGCACCTCTGCGGCGAGCGCGTCCACTTCCGCCACCGCGGGTGCGGCCTTGCTGCCGAAGTCGTGGACGGTCTGGCCGAAGACCGCCGAGTGGCGGTAGACCTGCCGGTGGTGGAGGTAGGTGCCGCAGAGGTCGATGCCGAACTCCGGCAGAACCTCCAGCGCCTCCTTCACCAAGCTCGTGTTCGGCTGGCACTGGTTGATGACCAGTCTGGCCGTCAACTTCTCGTTGAGGTCGCCGATGTTCTCGATGACCTGGCGGATGCCGACGGCGGCCCACAGGTCGAGCGGCGAGGGGATGATGGGCACGAGGGCGAGGTCTGCGATGAGGAGGGCGCTCTGAGGCACGGGCGAGTCGGCCGCCGGCGGGCAGTCGATGACGATGTAATGGTAGTCGTCGATGAACTTCTGCACCTCGCGGTGGACTTTGACGCCGGCGGCGCTCAGCCCCACGACCGGGGCCGGGAAGGGTTTCTCGTCGGCGGAGGCCGCCCAACGGGTGGCCGTGCCCTGCGGGTCGGCGTCCACCACGAGCACCTTGTGGCCGCGGCGCGCGAGCGCACCGGCGAGCTGCATGCTCAGGGTGGTCTTACCCGAGCCGCCTTTCTGGTTCACGACGGTGATGATCTTCGCGGGCATCAAGGGCCTCTTCTGAGGGTCTGCATCATATACATCATCCGCCCGATTGTTAAGGATAAAAATCACCGCCCCTTTGAGCTGCGAGGCGGCGGCGCGCCTCGGCGGCCTCTGGCGCGCGCGGGTGGCGGCGGAGGATTTCGCGGAAGGCGGCGCCGTCGTAGCGGTAACTATTCGAAGCGGGGTCGAAGTCGAAGACGACGCCGAGGCGGCGGTAGCGGTCGAGCCCGTTGTAGTTGAGGTAGTAGCTTGAGACGGGCGCGCCGCCCGCCTGCATCTCGGCGGGGTTGAGGCGGCGGCGCGCCTCGCGCGTCAGGCGTTCGGCCGCTTCGGCCGCGGCGTCGCCGAGGATCAGCAGCGCGGCCGGGCGCAGCGTCGAGCGCGGGAACGTTTCGAGCAGCAGGCGTGCGCGCGCGAGCCGGTCGAAGTCCGCGGAGCCGCGCACGAGCCGCAGCAGGCGCGCGTCGTCGCCCGCGCGCGCGGGGCGGACGACCGCTTCGGACTGAAGCCAGCCGCCCGTGCGGCTCGTCACCAGCACGCGCAGGTAGGTCACGCCGCCCGACGCGCGCTCGCCCGCGACGGCCACGAGGCGGCCGCGGCCCAGACGCCGGATGAGGTCGGCCGTCGGCCGCGGCGCGTCGCGCAGCGCCGCGAGTCGCTCATCCACGACGACGGCCGCGCTCCCTCCGGCGGGCGCCCGTCGTTTTCTCTGCGCCTCGGCGGCAGAAGGGATTAAGAGCAGGACGAACGCCGCGGCGGCGAGTCGTTTGACAAAAACTGACGGTCGAAAATGATGAGGCATGGCCTCCCTCCTTCGTCGGGACGGGTTGAGGTTAGCCCTTGGCGGAGGGGTTAAGCGGCGGAACGAAAATGTTGAAAGGCTCTACGCCTTCGCGTCTCTAACGCGGCGCGCGGCGGCGCGGGTTCGCGGCGAGGAGCGCTTCGAGCTTGGCGTGCGCGGGCGCCGTCTTGCCTTTCGAGACTTCGGGGCGGCCCGCGTGGTGGAGATGCGTGACGGCGACGGCCAGCGCGTCGGAGGCGTCGAAGGGCGCGGGCGGCTCCTTGAGCTTGAGCAGCACGCGCATCATCTCCTGCACCTGCTGCTTCTCGGCCGCGCCGTAGCCGACCACCGTCTGCTTGACGAGCCGCGGCGCGTACTCCGCGATCTCGACGCCCGCGCGCTCGGCCGCGAGCAGCACCACGCCGCGCACGTGCCCGAGTTTGAGCGCCGTCTGCGCGTTGACCGCGAAGAACGCCTCCTCGACGGCGCACACGTCGGGGCGGAACTTTTCGACGAGGGCCTCGACGCCGTTGCTTATCTTCAGCAGCCGCGCCGCGAAGCGCTCCCGCGGGTTGGCCTTCACCGTGCCGAAGTCAACGAGTCGGTAGCGACGCGCGTCGCCCTCGACCACGCCCCACCCCGTCGTCTCGCTCCCCGGGTCTATCCCTAGAACTCGCACGCGCCTTTATACACCAGCCACGCCGTGTGCGCATCAACAATCAGGCGGCCGGGCGTCTGTCAGCGCTTCAACTCCGTCGGTGTGCCCTCGACCTTGAAGCGCCCTTCGACGAAGGAGGTCGTCGCCGCGTCGGCCGTGCCGGAGAAGCCGGGCTGCTTGCCGCCGACGGTCACCCTGAACTCTCCCGGCTCGACGACCGCGCGGCCGTCGTCCTTGATGACGGCGAGCTGGCGCGGGTCGAGCGTGAAACTCACCACGCGCTTCTCGCCCGGCTTCAGGTGCAAGCGCTCGACGCCCGCGAGCGAACGCAAAGGCACGCGCACCGACGCCTCCGATTCCGTCAAGTAGAGCTGCACAACCTCGTCGCCCTCGACGCGTCCGACGTTCTCGACCGTCGCGCTCACCGTCACCTTGTCGGTCGGCGAGACGCGCGGGGACGAGACGGTCAGCCCCGAGTACCTGAACCGCGTGTAGCTCAGGCCGTGGCCGAACGGGTAGAGCGGCTGACCTTTGAAGAAGCGGTACGTGCGCCCCTCCATCGCGTAACTCTCGAACGTGGGCAACTGCTCGACCGACTTGTAGAAGGTGACGGGCAGACGCCCGGCCGGGTTGTAGTCGCCGAAGAGCACGTCGGCCAGCGCCGCCCCGCCCTCCTCGCCCGGATACCAGGCCTGCACGATGGCGCCGACGTGCGCGTCGGCCCAGTTGACCGCGAGCGCGCTCCCGGACATCAAGACGAGCACGACCGGCTTGCCCGTCGCGGCGACCGCTTCGAGCAGCGCCTGCTGGCGCGCGGGCAGGTTGATGTCGGTGCGGTCGCCGCCCTTGAAGCCGGGCTCGCGCACGGTCATCTCCTCGCCTTCGAGCTGCGAAGAGAGACCGAGGACGAGCACCACCGCGTCGGCCTGCTTCGCCAAGTCTACGGCCTCCGCGTAGGGCGAGCCGGCCGCCTGCGCGGGCGGCTGCCACACGAGCTTCGCCACGGCGCCGATGCGCCCCTCGTAGTATTCGAACTTCAGGTCGTAGCTCCTGCCCGCTTCGAGCGTGACCTCGCCCGTACGTGTCGTTGGGGCGTGCTCCGTCCAGTCCTCCGCGATCAACTTCCCGTCGAGGTAGACGCGCAGGCCGTCGTCCGCGGTCGCGCCGAGGCGGTACTTGCCTGAGACGGACGGCACGAGCTTGCCCGTCCAGCGCGCGGAGAAGTCGTCGGCCGGGAGGCCGGGCGCGGGGCCGTTCATGCCCCAGTCGAAGTTCACCGCCTCGTCGTCGCGCGTCAGCACGGGCGCGCCTTCGAGCTTTCGGTTTGAGAAGAACTCTGCCTTCAGCCCGCGCAGCGCGGAGGCCGGGACGGGGACGACCGAGACCTCCGTCAGCGTCGTCCCCTGCGCGTGCAGCACCTTCGTTCCCGGCGAGACGTGCTGGCGGATGCCTTCGAGCGGCGTGGTGGCGCGCGACGGCTGGCCGTTGTAGTTGCCGAGCATCACCTGCACTTCGTCGGCGTTCGGGCCGATGACGGCGATGCTCTTCAAGTCCTTCCTGAGCGGCAGCGTGTTCTTTTCGTTCTTGAGCAGCACGATGGACTCGCGCGCGGCTTCGAGCGCGAGCCGGCGGTGCTCGGGCGAGTCGTTCGCCGAGAAAGGAATCTGCGCGTACGGCACCATCTCCGGCGGGTCGAACATCCCGAGCCGGAAGCGCGCCTCGAAGAGACGCTTGACCGCCGTGTCGATCTCGCTCTCGGCAATCAACCCCTGCTTCACGGCGGCGACGAGGGCGCGGTAGGTGTCGCCGCACTCGATGTCGGTGCCCCTCTTCACGGCTATCGCCGAAGCCTCCTCGGCGGTCTTCACGAACTGGTGCCGCCGGTAGATGTCTTCGATGGCGCCGCAGTCGGAGACGACGTAGCCGCCGAAGCCCCACTCGCCGCGCAGGAGGTCGCCGAGGAGGTGCGTGTTGGCGCAGGCGGGCTCGCCGTTGATGCGGTTGTAGGCGCACATGACGGAGGCCGCCCGGCCTTCCGTGACCGCGGCGCGGAACGCGGGCGTGTAGGTCTCGCGCAGGTCGCGCTCCGTCGCCGCGGCGTCGAAGCGGTGGCGCTCCGGCTCCGGGCCGGAATGCACGGCGTAGTGTTTAGGAGTCGAGACGACCTTCAGATACTTCGGGTCGTCGCCCTGCAAACCCTTCACGAAGGCGACGCCGAGCCGGCCCGTCAGGTAAGGGTCTTCGCCGTAGGTCTCCTGGCCGCGGCCCCAGCGCGGGTCGCGGAAGATGTTGATGTTCGGCGACCAGAACGTGAGGCCGTGGAAGCGCTCGCGGTTGCCCTGCCGCTGCGCCTCGTGGTACTTGGCGCGCGCCTCCGTCGAGATGACCGAGGCGACGCGGCCGACGAGCGGCGGGTCGAAGGTCGCGCCTAGCCCGACGGCCTGCGGGAAGACCGTCGCGACGCCGGAGAAGGCGACGCCGTGCAGCGCCTCGTTCCACCAGTCGTACTCGGGGATGCCGAGGCGCGGGATGGCGGGCGCGGCGTTCATCATCTGCGCGACCTTCTCTTCGAGCGTCATCCGCGAGACGAGGTCTGCGACGCGCCTGTCGATGGGAAGCGACGGGTCGAGGTACGGCGGCCTCTGCTGCACCTGACCGACGGCCGGTGCGACGAGCAGAAGACAAAGGTTGATGACGAGCGCGAGCGAGACGGCGCGGCGAAGACGTTTCATGTTTGCCCTTTCGACGTGATGAAGGTCTGTACCACCTACTGACCCGGTGACCCTGACACGCGGTAGAGCCCGGCCCCGTGCCAGTTAATTTCGGGCGCGAACTCTCCCTTGAACTTCCCAAGCTCTTTCTTGAGCCAAAGGTCGCGGACGCGGCACGTACCCTTGAAGCCGAGGTCGGAGAGTTTGACCGACACCTTCGAACTCCCGGGGCCGTCCGCGGGTGGCCGCGGCCCGTCATTCGTGTTGAAGACGGCGAGGTACCTGTCGCGCGAGCGCGGCACGTCTGCGACCCAGGCGACGAATCCGCCGTCGCGGAAGAGCTGCCGGTTGCCGTTGCTGTTCTGGTCAACCGCCAACACCTCCTCGTCGGTGAGGAGCGAGAGCGTGAAGTCGTCCATCTTCGTCAGGTCGCCGCCGAAGATGAGCGGCGAGCGCGCGACGGCCCAGAGCGTCAGCAGCGTGTACTGCTCGTCCCTCGTGAACCTCGTCGCCCTGCGCCCCATGTCGATGCTGCCGAGCGGGAGCATGTCGGCGTCCGGGAAGTGGCCGGGGCCGCGAAACTCCGTCCACTTGTGGAGGCGCTCGAACTGCTCAAGCAGAGACGGCCACGTGTCCCAGAAGTCGTCGCTCACGCGCCACATGTTCGCGTGCGTCTCGACGTGCGCGCCCGCTTCGAGCGGCGTCTCGCCGGGCGAAAGGCTCAAGACCATCGGACGGCGCGTGCGGTCGATGGCCGTGCGGACGGCCTCGATCTCCGCGCGATGGTAGGGGCGGCTGATGTCGTCCACCTTGACGAAGTCAACGCCCCACCCGGCCAAAAGCTCGAAGACCGAGTCGTAATACTCCTGCGCGCCGGGCTTCGACGTGTCCACGCCGTACATGTCCGTGTTCCAGGGGCAGGTGCTCGACGTGTCGGCGATGTCGGCCGCGCGGAAGCGCGTGCCCAAAACCTGCGTGTTCTGCTCGACGGCCTGGCGCGGGATGCCGCGCATGAGGTGGATGCCGAACTTGAGCCCCCTGCGGTGGACGTAGTCGGCGAGCGCCTTGAACCCGGCGCCGCCCGCGGCCGTCGGGAAGCGGTTGACGGCGGGCCACAGGCGCCCCCACTCGTCCATCGACAGCTTCGCGCCCTTGCGGTAGTCGTAGCCCTTCGCCTCCGGCTCGTACCACTGTATGTCCACGACGACGTACTGCCAGCCGTAGCGCTTCAGGCGCTCGGCCATGAAGTCCGCTTGCGCGCGGGCCTGCGCCTCGTTGACCGTGGTGGCGAATGAGTCCCAACTGTTCCAGCCCATCGGGGGCTGCGGCGCCCAGCGTTGGAACGTGGGAGTCTGAGCCTCGACGCCGCGCGCCGCGGCACAGACCAGGAGCAGGGCGACGAACAGCAGGGGCTGGAGTCTCGGCCGCGACGGCGTCGTGTGTGCCTGTCGGAGCATGTGTCAACGTCCCCTCTTCATGTCTCTATTGGCCGACGCGGGCAGCAGCGTGAGGAGGTACACGTCGTTTTCGCGCATGGGCAGATCGTGTACGAACGGCGCGGAGGCTTTGACCTCGACGCGCGCGATCATCACGGGCGTTCCGTCGTTGCGCCCGGCGAGCGCGCGCAACTGCTCGCGCGTGAGGGCGGGCGGCGAGCCCATCTTGAGATAGTCCGTGTACACGTCGTTCACGCCGTAGCCGACGCGATAGACGCTCAGCGTGTAGCTGCCGGGCGGCAGGCCCGAGAGCGAGACGCGCACCCCGCCCAAATCTTTCGACGGCAGGTCGCGCTTGAAGTAGCCCTGGTCGCTCTCCTCCGTCTTCGGCGGCGTGTAGTTCCAGAAGAGCGCTTGCACTCCGCCGCCGCCGCGCGTGACCCAACTGTCCGCGTCGCCGGAAGCAAGCTCCTCCCCGCCCAGGCGGTTCAGAAATTGGTAGGCGTAGAAGGAGGGCTTGCGCAGGCCCTGAAAATTTATCAGTCCGAAGCCGCCGTGGAAGGGCGAGGGCACGGGGCCGTTCTCCTCGAAGATGTCTGTGAACGTCCAGTAGGACATCGAGTCGGCGTGCCCTTCGGCGCCCTTGAGGCGCGAGACGATGTAGGCGGCCGAGATGTAAGCGTCGTGGACGGGGTCGCGCGGCGAGTAGGACGTGCTCCACTCGGTGTAGTGGAGCGGGAGGTTCGGCAGCGCCGACGCCTCGATCTGCGCGCGCACGCCGCGGACGCCCGAGACAATCGCGTCCCGGGCGGGGTCGAGGAAGAGCTGCTGGTTGCCCTCAGCGTCGAGGCCGCGGCCGCTCACGCCGTAGTCGTGCGTGGTGATGAAGTCGAGGGGGACGCGCGCCTCCGTTGCGTGCTTAATCATCTCCGGCACCCACCCGCGCCCCGCCGTGGCCGGCCCGCCGACGCGGTAGTCGGCCGAGACGCTTTTGACGGCGCGCGCTGTCACGTCGTAGAGCTTGAAGTATTCGTCCCGGTCGCCCGACCAGAAGAGGTCTTTCAGGTTCGGCTCGTTCCAGACCTCGAAGTACCAGCGCCGCACCTCTTCCCGTCCGTAGCGCTCCGTCCAGTGCTCGACGAGCGCGCGGACGAGCGCCTCCCACTTCGCGTAGTCGCGCGGCGGCGTGATGTTGCCCTTCCACCAGAAGATCGTCTTCTCGCCGCTCGCCATCCTCTGCGGCATGAAGCCGAACTCGACGAACGGGCGCACGCCCGCGTCTAGAACGGCGTCATAGACGGCGTCGATGTACTGGAAGTTGTAGACCGGTCGTCCCTGCCTGTCTTCCGAGTAGACGCCCAGCTCGTCCTGAAGCAGGCCGTGGAAGCGCACGTACTCGAAGCCGCACTCGCGGCGGACGAGCGCGAGGTCGCGCTGCCAGTCGGCGCGCAGGCCCTCGGCGGCGCGCCCCGCCCCGACGACCAGATGCGGGAAGCGGTCGCGCGCCCCCTCGACCCGTCGATAGTCGGCCGAGATGACGCGGGCCGGGGCGACCTGGGCGTGCGCGTGTGCGTGCGCGCAAAGAAGCGCGCACGCGCAGAGCGCCGCGGAGAGGAACCTTCTGAAGTTCGTGCTCATGAAGTTTGCCGGGGCGGATGAAAGAAGGCGGGCGCAGGCCGTCCAAAAGCCTGCGCCCGCCCCGACGCTTGAAGCCTGCCCGTCGTCTTATGCGCCGGCCATGTCGGCCTCGTCCATGTCGAAGTTGGCGGAGACCTTCTGCACGTCGTCGTGGTCTTCGAGCGCCTCCATCAGCTTGAGCATCTGGCGCGCCTCCTGGCCTTCGAGCCGCTTGTACTCCTTCGGCACCATCTCGACCTCGGCGACCTGCGGCTCGATGCCGGCCTTCTTGACCGCTTCGAGCACGGCGTCGAAGTCGTCGGGCGCGGTGATGATCTCGAAGTTGTCGCCGTCGTCGCGCAGGTCTTCCGCGCCCGCGTCGGTGACGATCTCGAACAGCTCCTCCTCGGGCTTCGCCTCCTTCGCGACGACGATGTAACCCTTCTTCTCGAACATCCAGTTGACCGCGCCCGCCGTGCCGAGGTTGCCGCCGTTCTTCCCGAAGATGTGGCGGATTTCGGCGACGGTGCGGTTGCGGTTGTCCGTCATCGAATCGACCATCACGGCCACGCCGCCCGGCCCGTAGCCCTCGTAGGTGATCTCCTCATAGCTGACGCCCTCCTCCGCGCCCGTGCCGCGGCGGATGGCGCGCGCGATGGTGTCGTTGGGCATGTTGGCGCCCTTGGCGTCGGAGACGGCCTTGCGCAAGCGCGCGTTGGCGTCCGGGTCGCCGCCGCCCGTGCGCGCCGCGACCGAAATCTCCTTAATCAGCTTGGTGAAAACCTTGCCGCGCTTGGCGTCCAGCGCGCCCTTCTTGTGTTTGATTGTGTGCCATTTCGAGTGTCCGGACATCTTGAAGAGTTCCTTGATTGAGTTTGAAAGTCGAACCAGAAGCGGGTCGGAAATATACCACAACGCCCGCGCTTTGTTCACCCGCCCGCCGCGAGCCGCAGGAGGTCTGCGGGCCGCGCGCCCGCGACGCGCACGAGCTTCGTCTTCGACGCGTGGCCGCCGACGATCTCGACCGCGCGCGCGGGGACGTCGAGGCTCTTCGCGAGGAAGCGCGCCAGCTCCGCGTTGGCCGCGCCCTCGACCGGCGGGGCCGCGACGCGCACTTTGAGCGCGCCGTCGTGGACGCCCCCGGCCGCGGTCTGCGACGCGCGCGGCGCGACGCGCACCGCGAAGGTGAGCGTGCCGTCACGCTCTTTGAATTCGAGCACGCCGCCTCACATGAAGAAGTTGACGGGCCAGCCCCGCAGGAGGGTCATGCGGATCGCGGCCTGGAAGAGCCAGATGATGATGAAGGCGACGATGGGCGAGATGTCGAACACGCCGATGGGCGGCACCGTCCGGCGCAGCGGCAGGAGCAGCGGGTCGGTCACGTTCACGAGGAAGCGCATCACACGGTTGCCGTAGCTCACCTGCCCCCACGAGAAGATGATGCGGATCATGATGAGCAGCGCGTAGAGCGAGAGCGCGCCGTAGAGGACGTACCCCAGGAGCGCCACCGCCCCGCCCGCGCTGACGCCCGTCACGCTCAGGGAGATGCCCGCCACGGTGTCGAGCACGCTCGCCGTCAGCATCAGCACGAAGTAGCCGAGCAGGATCGAGAGCAGGACGACGACCAGCGGCGCGCCGTTGGGCTGGATGCCGAACCCCGCTAGCGCGCGCCGCACCGGGTTGACGAAAGGGTCGGTCAGCCTCCGGACGAGGATGACGGGGCGGCTGAAGGGGTTGAGGTCGGCGTAGTTCAGGATGAAGCGCACGATCATCAGCACGATGACCGAGACGATGACGGCGACGACCAGATACCAGATGAACTGGAAGGCCGCGGCGAGGACGCGTATGGCGCTGTTCTGCTGCACCTGGATGATCGAATCAAGAGCCTGTAAGAACCCGAGTGCTTTCATCGTCTCTTCGCGCCCCGAAGGGTTAACGGGCCGCTCCCCTCTCCCCGAAGACGGCCGTGCCGACGCGCACGAGCGTCGCGCCCTCCTCGATTGCCGCCTCGTAGTCGTGACTCATGCCCATCGAAAGCTCGCCCGCCTCTCCGCCGAACGCGCCGCGCGCCTCCCACTCGTCGCGGAGTTCGCGCAGGCGCCGGAAGAAGGGCCTGACCCGCTCGACCTCTTCGAAGAACGGCGGGAGCGTCATTAGCCCCTTGCAGCGCACGCGCGAAGAGCGCCCGAACAATTCGAATAACGCCGGCAGCTCCGCTTCGGTTGCGCCGCTCTTCGTGGCCTCGCCCGCGAGGTCAACCTGCGCGAGCACCTCCAGCCTCTCGCGGCCTTCTTCGACGCAGATGCGTTCGAGCCGCTCGACCAGCGACGCACTATCGACCGTATGAATCAGGTCGAAGAGCCGCACGGCCTTACGCGCCTTGTTCGGCTGGAGGTGGCCGATGAGGTGCCAGCGCAGCTCGGGCACATCCCTCAACTCGGCAATCTTCCCTTCGGCCTCCTGCACGCGGTTCTCGCCGAACTCTCTGAGCCCCGCCGACTCGGCTGCCTCTCGGACGAGCGCGGCCGGGTGCGTCTTGCTGACGGCGACGAGTTTTACCGCCGCCGGGTCGCGCCCCACGCGCCGCGCCGCGCGCTCGATGCGGGCCATGACTTCCACGGCCCGCGCGCGCAAATCAGACCCGTCTGGCCTCGCCTCAGAATCCATTGTTGCGATTCCGTTGTGAACGCCTTCGACTATAACAAGCGCGCGCCGAAGGCCGCAACCGACCCGTACGCGACCCCGCCAAATGGTGCCCCTTTTCGTACACGATACCGCGTGCGCCGACACTTTATCGTGTGACGGCTCCCCTCAAATGTTAGGAGCAGGGGACTTTTTTCGGCGCTTTGGCCGACGCGGCCAGTGGCACGGCGCTTGTTTCTTTATCCGGCGGGCTTCGGGTTTGAAAATTATAAGCAATCAGTCGAGGGCGACTCAGGAGGGTTTACAGATGAAGGTTAACGGCAAAGGCTTAGTGGCGAAGGCGTCGATGGCGGCGCTCGGGTTCTTCCTGCTGGTGCCCGCGGGCACGGCGAGCGCGCAGGACGGCTGGTGGAACAGGGATCGGAACCGCCAGCGCCAGCAAGAGCAGCAGCAGCGTCAGGATCAGCGCCGCCAAGAGCGGGAGGCGCGGCGTGCGCAGGCGCAACGCAACAACGGCTACTACGGCCGCGACCCGCGCGACCAGGACGGTGACGGCGACTACGACCAGCGCGATGCTGCCATCATCCAGCAGCGCCAGCGCAACAGCGGCTACGGCAACTACGGCACCTACGGTAACCGCGGCACTTACGGGAACCGCGGCACTTACGGGAACCGTGGTTACGGCAACTACGGCTACGGCAACTACTCGCAGTCGCAGCAGACGGCCCTGAACGCCGGCTACAACGAGGGCATCAAGGAAGGCCGCAGGGATCGCGGCCGGGGCTACCGCAACCCGAGCGACTCCAGCGTGTACCGCAACGCCGACAAGGACTACAACTCGCGCTACGGCGACCGCTACGAGTACCAGCAGTACTTCCGCCGCGGCTTCGAGAATGGCTACAACGACGGCCTCAACGGCTACTAAGCCGTCCGGAGGTTAGAACAAGGGGGCACGAGTAAGCCCGGACGGTTCACCGCCCGGGCTTACTTTTTTTCCGTCCGGGGGCTCGCTTGACACCCCTCGAACGCCGCCTTTAATATCTCACTTCCCGCACGCGGATGTGGCGGAATTGGTAGACGCGCTAGCCTCAGGAGCTAGTCACGGCAACGTGGTGGAGGTTCGAGTCCTCTCATCCGCATCACAATCAACAGACGGTCTACGGGCCTTACTATAAACCGTTATTCTGCCGGGCCGCCTCTTCCCTGATAACCTGCGACTTACTCTCCTTGCTGTTGAAGCCGTTCATCAGCTCGACGGCCGCCTCATACTCAAGGTTATCCCTGATGATCTCGGAACGGCCTTTCTTCCCTACCGCCAGGGTGTCGTCCACCCGTTTTAATCGGTACTTGATTGAAGGATCACCCTCGAACTTGGCCTTCTGTCCGGGCATCGGATGTATCGTGTAGATAAACATTTGTCCCCCCGGATAGATGATATTCAGTACGTTCGGTAATGCGCAAGGGGGGACGGCTAAGTTGGGGATTTAGAACTGGAGCTTTGCGCCCAGTTGAACCGCGCGGGGGCTGCCGACTGGTACATGGGAATGTGGTTGAGGAGGGACGAATCGTCCGAGGCCGTGTCGTTCGAGCGCGCGAAGGTCTAGGCGGCGAAGCCTTCGAGCCCCCTCGACAGGCGGCGTGTGAAGGGGCTTTTTTACGTTCGCCTATCTGGTCGAGGCCGCGCGCGCGGGGATGCCCGACAGCTCTTCTATCCTGCCTCTCACGGCGGCGGTGAGTGTCTGCACTTCTTCAGGCGTGTAGTTGGCGGCGCGGAAGGCGTCCGCGATCTGCCGCTCGGAGAGCTGCGAGAGCAGCCCCGCGATCCAGCGCGCCTCATCGACCCTGATGTCGTCGAAGAGGTCTTGCCGCTTGCCCTTGTAGAAGAGGTAGACTTGCCCGCCCTTCACGTCTTCGAGGAAGCCGTCCTTCGAGTAGTCTGCGGGGTCGTTGCGGTTGCGGCGGATGCGCCACAGTCCCGGCACGTCGAGCTTCACGCGGCCGAAGGTCGCGCCGAGGTCGCTCACGATGTAGCGCAGCTCGCCGTCGCTTCCGTCCGCGCCCGGCACGTACAGGATTTTGTTGTTCGTGTCCTTGATGTCCCAGTTGTTCACGAGTGACATCATGACGACGAGGCCCTTCAACTCCTTCGTGTTGACGAAGGGGTTCTCCGACCACTTCCACTCGTCGAGCCGACGGACGCCTTCCGGCCGCGCCTCGAAGCGGACGTTACTGAAGCCGCCGCCCTGGCATCTTTCTATGTCCTTGCCGGGGTCTGGCGCGCCCTCGATCACCACGCACGGCGCGAGGTAGTTGACCTCCGTCATGTAGCCGACGGCCCACACCAGCCGCACGGCCGCCGTCTCGGCCTGCGCCTCCTTGCCGAGCTTCGCCACCCAGACGCGCCCCGCGCCGTCGCGCACGCGGAACTTCTTCGAGTAGCCGCCCGTCTCCTCTTTGACGAAGGTCACGCGGCCGAGGTCGGGCCGCATCTCACGCCCGCCCGGCCCCAGGAAGAGGTCGCGGGATGCGATGTCGTCGGGCGCGCGCCAAAGGACGGGCGTGCCCGCCGGGCCGGGCTTCTTCTCCTTCTTGTCCTGGGCCGAGGCGGGCGACAGAAGGCCGAAGAGTATCAGCGCCGCGACGGCCAACTTCAGGAACTGTGTGCGGTCGAGCATGGTCTCCGTCATTCCCCTTCATAAATGGGTGCCGGCCAACAGCACGGCGGCGCCCCCACACCACCGATGCCGCCGGCCGGCACGCTTTCTGAGTTCTGGCCCTAACACCCTTACCGCCGGCCGAAGATGCCGCCGAGGATGTTGCCGATGCCGCTGCCCGTGCGGTAGCGGCCGTTGTTGTACCCGCCGTACTGCCTGTAGCCCTGGTCGTAACCCTGCGTGAAGCCCTGGCGGAAAGCCTGCGAGGAGGCGTTCTTGTAGTAGTGAGACCTCTGCGGGCTGTAGCTCTGGCCGCGCTGTGCGTCGCTGGCGCCGGTGTTGAGCCCGTACTGGTAGCCCTGGTTCACGGCCGCCTGGTTGTAGCCACCGCCGTAGCCGCCGTAGCTGCCGTAGCGCCCGTTGTTGCCGTACGTGCCGTACGTGCCGTAGGAGCCGTTGCGCTCGTAGCGGTCGTCCACGCCGTTGCCGTTGCGGTCGTAGACGTTGGTGTTGCGTTCGCGTCGCCAATCACGGTTACGCTCGCGCCGGTATCTGTCGTTGTCGTGGTCGCGCCGGTACTGTGCCTGAGCCGTCGAGCCCATCACCAGGATGCCCGCCGCCAACATGAGCGCCGCGAGCGCCCCGCTCCTCAGATTGAATGATTTAGTCATGTTATTGCTTACCTCCGAGACCTCTGTGGGGCAACCTCCGTGCCACCCGTACACTAAGAAAAAGCATGATGTTGTGCGGCAGAAGTGAGCGCGTAAATGATGCACCCCTGTTCGATTATCCGGACAGCGCCGGTGCCCTGCGTGCTGCCGGACTGACAGGCCGCAAAGCCCGCCCGACGTCATTCATTAGAGAAACATAGCAAAGCCCGGTCATGCTCCGATACGGCATGGCGGTTGCGATACAGACCGCCGGTATTAACCTTTTGAACTCTCTCCGGCGGCGTGACGGCGGCCGTCTTGTGAGAACGTCGTGATTCTAAATTTCTACTGCGAAGGGGAAAGTCGAGATATGAAAAAGGTTCTTCTCTTGTGCGCGCTCTGCATGACCTTCGGGTTGGCGTCGGACGCGTTGGGGCAGGGTCGTTACAACCGCAACGAGCGCCAGGCCATCAGGCGCGGCGTCCGCACGGGGCAGCTCACGCGCGACGAGGCGCGCGCCCTGCGTGAACGTCGGCGGCAGATACGGCAGGAGCGGCGCGTCTACCGCTCCGACGGTACGGTGACGCGCGCCGAGCGGCGCGACCTGCGCAGCGACCGGCGCGCTCTGCGCCGCAGCATCCGCCGCGAGCGCCGCGACGACGACCGCAGGCGCGGCAACGGCTACTACCGCCGCGGGGCGGGCTCGCCGAGCCACCCGGTCTTCGGGCGCCGCAACCGCTAATAGACAACCGGTTCAAGACGGGGAGGTCGGCCTTGTGGGCGGCCTCCCCGTCTTCCATTCTCTTCCCTCCAGCTCACGCGCCCGGGCGACCGCGAACGGTTGCCGCCTCCCACCCGTTCACCTAACATCGCCTTCGAGGTTACGCCACAGAGACTACAGGGAGGGTAGATTGATGAGAAGAAGTTTCGTTTCAGCGCCGCTCGTCATCGGGCTTTCGCTCTGCGGCCTGACGTGTCAGAAGTCGGCGCCGACCACGGGCGGGAGTACCGGCGTCAACGTCAACAACTCCGCGGGCGGCGCGCGGGCGGGCGCCCAACAGCCCGCGGCGCCGCAGACGCAGTTGAAGGTCGGCGACCGCGCGCCCGACTTCGAGCTGACCGACACGGAGGGGCAGAAGGTTCGCCTGAGCGACTTCCGCGGCAAGAAGAACGTCGTGCTCGCCTTCTACGTGCTGGCCTTCACCGGCGGTTGAACGAAGGAGTTGAAGGCGTATCAGGCTGATATCGCCAAATTCGAGCAGAGCAACACGCAGGTCTTGGGCATCAGCGTTGACAGCTTCGCCGCCAACCGCCGCTTCAAGGAGGACATCGGCGCGACCTTCCCGCTCTTGAGCGACTTCAAGCGCAAGACGGTGCGCGACTACGGCATCTTCGACGAGGAGAATCAGGTCGGGACGCGCGCGACCTTCACCGTCGATAAAGACGGCATCATCCAGCACATCGAGCAGGGCAAAGACGCCATCGACCCGACGGGCGCGTACCAGTCGTGCAGCGCGCTGCCCGGGTAAGTCTCGGAGTTTCAGACTGCCGTCTTTGTCGAAGTGAGTTGACGACCGCGCGCGCGGCGGCGGGCGCCGTCTACTGCGGGGCGCCGCCTTTAGGCTCGGGCGGGTACCATTCGAGCAGGCGCACCTCGACCGGCTCGCCCTTGAGCGCCGCCTTGAACTCCTCGGGGTTCTGCCCGCGGTAGTGGTACGGGAAGACGACCTTCGGCGCGAACGCCTTGACGCACCCGGCGGCCTCCGCGGGCGGCATCGTGTAGGGCAGGTTCATCGGGACGAAGGCCACGTCGATGTTCTTGAGCGCGCGCATCTCGTCCGTGCATTCGGTGTCGCCCGCGATGTAGACGCGCTTACTTCCCAGTGTGAGGACGTAGCCGTTGCCGCGCCCCTTCGGGTGGAAGAGCTGGCCGGGCGAGGGGCCACGCTGGAGGTTGTACATCGGCACGGCCTCGATTGAAATGCCGGCGACTGTCTTCGTCTCGCCGTTGTTGATGACGGTCGGGCTCTCGATCTTGTCGGCCGCGGCCGAGGGCGCGACGACGGGCGCGCCCGCCTTGCGCACCTTCGCGATGGCAGCCGGATCGAGGTGGTCGGGGTGGATGTCCGTGACGAGGACGAGGTCTGCCTGCTTGGCCGCGGAGTAGTCGCCCGCGCCCGTCGGGTCTACGTGAATCACCCTGCCGCCGTACTCCAACTGAAAGCTCGCGTGCGTGATGGCGGTGATGCGGATGTCGCCCACCTCCGAGACGGACGGTCGCGCGGCCGCCCCGTCAGACTTCTGAGGCGCCGCGCCGTTCTGATTCTGCGCGGGCGCCGCCCCGCAGGCCGCACACAGAGACAGGGCCGAAGAGAGGAGCAGAAGCCCCCCGACCTTCGCCGCCCGCGCCCTCGGTTCGGAACCAAACGCCAAAGTCTAACCTCTCTTTTTATCCGGCCTCGGGGTGAACTTCTGACCCTCCGGCAGTTTCTTAGGCGGGATGGACGTGCCCTGCTCCGGCCGTTTAGGGTTTCGCTCCGCGATCTCCTTCTGCACCGACTCCCTCAGACGTTTTTTCGCCTTCCTGTTCATGACAGGATTATACAGCAGTCAAGCGGCCGGCCGCATGAGTCGGCTTTATCCTAACCCTGTTGTATGATGTCGCCGCTCTCCGTCTCTCGCCCTTCGGAGTTTCTAATGCCAATCACTCAAGAACAGATCGACAAATTTAACGACTGGGTTAGCCGCAAGGGGATTAAACGGCAGTGCTATTCGTGCGGGCGGATGGATTGGGGGATTGTCGATATCGTCGCGGCCAACTCGGAGACGGGGGCCGGGACGGTGCCCATGGTTTTAATGGCGTGTCAGCACTGCGGCTACATCAGATTTTATTCGGCGGTCACCGCAGGACTCTAGCGGGAGTCTTTCCCGGCCCGGAAGCCCTGCGCTGTGTCGATAACTCATCGGGCGCTCCGCTGAGAGACGAAATCCACGAGTTTAATCCAGTCTATCTGGTGATCTGTCATAAAGCCCTTCATAAAGTCCTCGGTCATCTCGTTGACCTTGGCGTGATAGGCTCTTTTAAAGTTTTCGTCCTTCTCCTGCGCCTCTTTATCAATCGGCACGATGATTTCGCGGTAGAGGTGCGGGTCACCCGAGATAAATTCCCAGAAGTCCTGGCCGCAGTATTTGAAGTAGGTCTTATCCGGGTCGGCGTCTTTCTTTAAGGGGTTGCGGTCTTTCCCGTAGATGCACCCGTTGACGGCCACAATCTCCTCCTTTACTCCCGCCGCGCGGAGTGAAATCCGGGCCGCCTTGAAATTGTCCTTCATGCGGTTTATCTGGTCGCTGTTGCCCCAATGCGGGCCGGACTTGATGCCGACGACGAAGTAGCTGTCGTCCCTTCTGAATTCTAAATCCAAGCTCTTTCTCGCCGACTTAAAGCCCCCGTAGAGGCGCGAGGAGATGAAGATGGCGAACCCTTCCAGGAGGTTGCCGAAGATGGTCTCTTCCTGCGAGGACAGAAAGGCGTCTACGATGCCTTTGACCAGGTCTCCGGCCAGCTCGACGTTTTTGGCCTTGAAGAGGTAAGGATTTTTCCGCCTGAGCACGCTTTGCAGGCTGAGCGATTGCAAGTCCGCAAGGCGCTTGTTGTAGAAGGGGGTAATGACGTGCTCGGCCAGGTACTCGTAGTAGTCCTGATAGGGTGACTGGGTCATAAGAGCGAAGGCTGGGCGGGAACCCGCAGGGCCTCCTCGACATTCGCGAGGGCGAGTTGGTAGTACTCGTCCTTCAGCTCGATGCCGACGGAGTTTCTGCCCAACTCGACGGCGGCCACGCAGGTCGTGCCCGAGCCGACGAACGGGTCGAGCACCCAATCGCCCTCCCTGGTGAAGAGCTTGATGAACCACGCCGGCAGTTCCTTCGGGTAGGCGGCGCTGTGCCCCTTGTTGCCGCACTCCGAGGCCAGGTGCAAAACGTTGGTCGGGTAGACGAACTCCTTGCCGACCCAGTTGGAGACGTTCTTGCCGAACCCGCTGCCGACCTTCGAGTTGTCGCGCACCTTGTCGGTCTCGCTCAGGTTCTTCAGGCGGGTCTTGGCCCAGTCGCCCATCGGCACCATGACCGCCTCCTGGTACATGTCGAACTTCTTCTCCTTGTTGAACTGGAGGCAGCGCTCCCACGCGTCGCGGAAGCGGTTCGGCCACTTGCCCGGGTAGCAGTTTTTCTTATGCCAGATGAACTCTTCGGTCCAGAGCCAGCCGCGCTTCCGCATCTCCAGGATTAGCTCGATGATGTAGGTGTGCCGCTCCCCGCCGGTCGCCTTCTCCTTGATGTTGAGGACGAACGTCCCCGTCGGCTTCAAGACCCTGTAGAGTTCGTCCGCGATGGGGAGGAACCATTCGACGTACTCATCCGGCCTGTGCCCCCCGTAGGTCGAGGCGCGCTGGTCCGCGTACGGCGGCGAAGTGACGACGAGGTTGATACTGGAGTCTTGAAACTCTTTGAGGTGTTCGAGGCACTCACCCGGCAGGACTTTGGCTTGGAGGCCGGGCTGTTCCTTTAGTTCGTACATCGGAAGATGAAAGGGGCTCTCGTCTGTTACCGGCACCTCTATATACCACACCTATTACACAGTGCGTAAATCGCCGCGGAGCGGCGAGGTGAGTGAGTGTAGCCCGGCCTTTCAAGGCCGGGACGGCGACCTTCTGCCGGCCTCTTCCCGGCCTTAAAAGGCCGGGCTACATTCGAGCGCCGCTCCGCGGCGGATTTATGCACAGCCTTCAATCAAGGTTAGGTGCCACATCAAACGCGCTTGGTCTTTCGAATCTATTTGTGTTTGGGCTTGTTGGGTAATTTGCCAGGCAAGTCTAATTCATCATCAATCAGCACGTCTGTAGAGACTCCCGCGAGTCTCGCGTATTTCAAAAGCACGGGCAGGGGTGGTTCCCCTCTACCCGTTTCGTATTCTGAAATCCTGTTCTGCGTGAGGTCTAGTTCAAGCCTTCTAATCAGCTCGTTCTGAGATAGACCTAAAGCCATCCGAATCTGGACAAGCTTTTCTGACAGCCTGTCAGGTTTCAGGCGCGCGCCTCTAGCCATCAGGAGTTTCCTCCCGACAGCTTGCAACCAACCGAAGTTTCGGTTAGAGTGTCGTTGCGCAACTGATTCGCCGTGAGTAGAGACCTCTCTTGCTCAACGGCGATGCTCATTTACTCCACTCTTGAGGATGAGCTACGCATTCGACCGTTGCCTTATCTTCAAAGACACAAACGCGCGGAATATACCACAGGAGGTGCGGGATGGGGATTCTGGTTAATTGATGCTGGCACGCCTTGCGAGGAAGGTTGTGCCGCGCCGCCGCCTCACCGCGGCGGATGGGAGCTGCTGAAAGGGCACGGCGGCTCCTTTTTCTATGCAAGGCGGGTGTGCCGCGGCCGTGCGTCGCATGCTGTGGGCCGGATAATGAAGGGCGCGAGGGATTGAAACTCCCTCGCGCCCTTCAGGGTGTGGTTTAAGGTTTGTCGCCCGGACATTGCCGGGGCGGTTGGGGTTTTACTCTTTGGGGGTTGCGGGTGTCGGCGGTTTGTTGGTCTTGTTGCGGCGGGGGGCGCGTTCGATGCGTTTGGCGCTGAGCCAGGCGGCGAGCAGCGCGGGGTTGTTGTGGACTTTGTTGCGGAAGATGGGGTCGAGCTGGTGGAGGGTGTCCATGCCGAGGTCGATGGCCGCGTCAATCGAGACCCCGGCCTCCTGCCTCGCACCCTTGCCCGTGTTCTGGCTGGTGAGCGCCGCCTCGTAGGCGGCGAGGTTTGTTTCCAAGTCCTGGTAGACCCTCTCCTGCACCTCGCGCCGGATGAACTCGGCCTTGTGCTCCACGGCCACGGCCAGGGCCGCCCGCGCGGCCGCGACCAACTCCTGGCCGTCCAGCTTGTACGGGAGCGGGAACTTCTCCTCGATCCCGGGTATCACGCCGGACATCGAGCGCGCAGTCCGGCGAAAAATCCCCAGGTCTTCGTTAATCGCGGCCTTCGCCGTCGCCTTGCTGATCGTGCCCTGCCGCGCCGTGCCCTCCCCCTCGGACTCCGCCGAAGCGAAGCCGTCCAGGTCGTTGATGACGCCGCCGATGGTGTCGAAGAGGTCGCGCCCCAGCGTGCCCGCCGGGAAGAGGTTGTCGTGCGCGGCGTCGAGGTCACGCACGCGCTTGAACATGTCGAGCGTCCGTTTCTCTTGGTCGTCCATGGTGAAGTTTCTCCAGGTTAGCTGTTGATGAGGTGAGGTGCATCGGGGCACCATTCGCAACCCGCCCGGGTTCGCTCTTCAAACGGCGAGAAGAACCTTCACGCCAGAATGACCGGAAGATATGAGGAAGAAGAACGTTCGACGCTCGCCGGGAGCAGTTTTACAGGCGCCGCAGACTACCTAGACCGTGCCGGAACCGCTTGTTGAGGCCCAGAGCATATCACAACCGCCGCCGAAACGGATTCACAATCTGCCGGAGACGCCTTCTGTATTACCGGGCTCTATTTTGCGGCCTTCGGGAGTGATTCGACGCGCGCCGGGGCCGTCTCCACAGCCGCCGGGGCGGTCTTTTACATTAATTTTATTTATGCTGCGGCTGTTTGTATAAATCCTACAGTTGTCGGGATGAACTCTACGTCCGCCGGCGTACACTTTGCATAAATTTTATTTATCCTACACGTGTTTGTATAAATCCTACAGTTGTCGAGGTCATCTCTACAGTTGTCGGAGTCATCTCCACACTTGTCTGGATGAACTCTACACACGCCGGGGTCATCTCCACACCTGTTTAAGTCGTCTCGACAGCCGCAAAGCGCATCTCGACAGAGGCCGGCGGCCGCTCGACAGGCTCAGGCGTGCCCCCTCTATGCACGCTCAAGGCTTTCTCACATGCAGCGGCAGGGCATCGTCTTGGCGTCGCCGACGGGCATGAAGTGGGCGCCGTCCCAGCGGTACTCGCTGACCTCGTTGTGGTCGCAGCGGCCGGCGCGGCCGTAGACGCGCTCGATGCGCACCTTGCCGTCGTCGAGGTCTACGTAGTGGTCGAGGTCGCAGCTCACGGCGTCGGCGACCGCGAAGGTCGAGAGCAGGGCCGCGCGCCCGTCGCGCAGGGTGTAGACGCGCGCCTCGACCGTGTGCGGCCCGCCGACCGCGCCGTGGCTGAGGACGACGACCGCCTCGCTCTTGCCGTCGCCCGTCAGGTCGCCGTAGTAGGTCGCCTCGGCCACGCGCAGCTCCCACTGCACTCCCGGCGCGGTGTTCTTCGCGTAGTAGCCGCCGATCAGTTTGTAAGACTGCCCCCCGAGCGTGTACGTGTAGTTCTCGAAGTCAATCGCATCGATGCCGACGACCGACGGCGAGGCGTGCGCGGGCGCGCGGCGCCTGCCCCGCGCCTGCCCGTCGGCGCACGCGTGCGCCAGCGCCGCCAGCAGTACGACCATGAAGAATCTTTGTGCTCTCACTACTCCCCCTTGTCCAAGGCTTCAGTTGACCGCCTCGGAGGTGGCGTCGGGCGCGGGCAGTCCGTTCTGGTCTACGAGGACGAGCGTCAGCTCCTGCTCGTCGGCGAGCGAGGAGTCGATGAGGGTCTGGACGCGGTAGCGGCCGGGCGCGGGGAACTCGACGTTGAAGAAGAAGCTGATGTTGTTGGCGACGCCGCCCGCGGCGACCTCGAAGGGCGAGGGCTCGGCGAGGACGACCGGCTGCTGCCGGTCTGCGGAGAGGATGCGCACCTCCGAGAGGTGGCGCCCCTCGCCGCGCCACTGCGTCACGACGGCGAACTTCATCACCGTCACCGGGACGTGCTGCACCAGTATCTGGTGGAAGACGCCCATCAGCGAGAGCTTGTTGCCGACCTCCAGACGCACGTCGTCGCAGAAGATCGTGTAGGCCAAACGCAGCCCGCCTTCGTTCCCCTTTGCCATCATCACCCCTTTAACAAACCGAAGAGTGCGCGTAACCCCGCCGCGGCGGGGCCACACATGTTTTAATAAATCCCCGGCACCAGGCGCTTCGTCTCGGACGCGTAGGCCGCGTACTCTTCGCCGAAGTGTGCGCGCAGCGCCTCCTCCTCGACGCGGATGCGGTAGAGCGTCGCGCAGAGCAGCGGGAGGAAGACGAGCGCCGCGCTCAGCCAGTTCGCCAGCGCCAGCCCGAAGCCGAGGTAGCGCACGAGCAGCCCCGTGTACGAAGGGTGGCGCACCAAGCCGTAGAGCCCCCGCCTGACGACCCTCTGCCCTTCGAGTATCGACACGTTGGGGGTGAAGTACCTCCACAAGGTGACGATGGCCGCCCAGCGGAAGGCCGTCCCCGCGACGAGCAGCGCGAGCCCGAACGCCGCGACGTAAGGCTCCCCCGCTCGGACGCGCCCGTCGTCCGTGAAGCCCAGAACCACCGCCGCCGGTATCGAAAGGAGGCCGGTCACGTCGAAGAGCCTGTACGACCCTCTGTCCAGGTTCTCGGCCGTCCGCACGCGCCGCCGGCCCAGGACGAGCCTCTGCGCGGCGAGCGTCACGCCGTAGAAGGCGACGGCCAGGATTGGAATCCAGTCGAACCTCATGTTTCAGCCGAGCATCTCCTTCAGCCCCTCCTCGTCGATGACTTTGAGGCCGAGCGCCTGCGCCTTTTCGAGCTTGGAGCCCGCCTCCTCGCCCGCGACGACGTAGTCGGTCTTCTTGCTCACGGTCGAGGTCACGCGCCCGCCGCGCGCCTCGATGAGCGCCCGCGCCTCGTCGCGCGTCAACGTCTCAAGCCTGCCCGTCAGGACGAACTGTTTGCCCGCGAAAGCCTCGTCCGCCTGCGCGCCGACCCCGCCGCCGGCAAGCTCAGTCCGCACGCCCCTCTGCCGCAGCCTCTCGCAGAGCTCGACGTTGCCCTCGTCGTCGAACCAGTCGCGGACGGACTCGGCGACGGTCAAGCCAATCTCGTGTATGTCGTCGATCTGTTCGACCGTGGCCGTCCGCAAGGCTTCCAGCGAGCGGAAGTGTCGCGCGAGCAGCGCCGCCGTGCGCTCGCCGACGTGGCGAATCCCTAAGCCGTAGACGAGCTGCGGCAGGTCGCGCGTTTTGCTCGCCTCGATCTGCGCCAGGAGGTTCGACGCAGACTTCTCCGCCATGCGTTCGAGCCCGGCCACCTCTTCGAGCTTGAGGTCGTAGAGGTTCGCCACGTCGCGCACCATCCCCTTCTGCACGAACTGCTCGGCCAGGGCGTCGCCCAGCCCCTCGATCCTCATCGCGCGGCGCGAGGCGTAGTGCAGCAGGCGCGCCTTCAACTGCGCGGGGCAGTCCGCGGCGACGCAACGCGAGACGACCTCGCCCTCCGGGCGCGAGACGACGCCGCCGCAGACGGGGCACTTCTTCGGGAAGCGGAACGACTTCTCTTCCCCTGTTCGACGTGACGTGACGACGCTCAAGACCTTCGGGATGATCTCGCCGCTCTTCTCGATGTTGACCCAGTCGCCGATTTTCACGCCGAGCCGTTTAATCTCGTCCTCGTTGTGCAGCGTCGCGCGCGCCACGACCGTGCCCGCGAGCTGCACCGGCGTCAGGACGGCGACCGGCGTGAGCGCGCCCGTGCGCCCGACTTGAACAATAATCTCCTCGACCTGCGTCGTCGCCTGCCGCGCGGGGTACTTGTAGGCGATGGCCCACCGCGGCGCCTTCGCCGTCGTGCCGAACTCGTCCTGCAAGGCCGTCGAGTTGACCTTGACGACCACGCCGTCAATCTCGTATTCGAGCCGGTCGCGCTCGGCCTCCATGTCGTTACAGAACTTGATGACGCCTTCGATGTCGGGGCACTTCGCGCGGTGCGGGTTGACGGTGAAGCCAGCCGCGGCCAGCCATTCGAGCGCCTCCCAGTGCGTCGGGAAGGGCTTGCGCTCGCCGCGCAGCACGTCGTAGGCGAAGAGGTCGAGCCTGCGGCGCGCGACGACCTTCGGGTCGAGCTGGCGGATGGTGCCGGCGGCGGCGTTGCGCGGGTTGGCGAACTTCGCCTCCTCCGCCTCCTCCCGCTCGGCGTTGATGCGCTCGAAAGCCTTGCGCGACAGGTACGCCTCGCCGCGCACTTCGACCTCGGCCTCGCCCCCGGCCGCGCCCTTCAGACGCAGAGGCACGCTGCGGATGGTGCGGACGTTCTGCGTCACGTCCTCGCCCACGCGCCCGTCGCCGCGCGTCACGCCGCGCGCGAGCACGCCGCCCTCGTAGTGAACTGAGAGTGAGAGGCCGTCGATTTTAAGCTCGGCCACGTACTCGAAGGGGCGGCCGTCGGCGAGCTTGCGGCAGCGCTCGTCGAAGGCGCGCAGGTCTTCGATGTTGTAGCTGTTGTCGAGCGAGAGCATCGGCCGCCGGTGGACGTACTCCTCGAACCCCTCGGCGGGCCGCCCCCCGACGCGCAACGTCGGGCTGTCCGGCGCACGGAACTCCGGGTGCTCCTCCTCCAACGCGCGCAGGCGCTCGACCAGCGCGTCATACTCCACGTCCGAAATCTCCGGCCGGTCGTGGACGTAATAAAGCTCCTCGTGCCTCAGCACCTCCTCGCGGAGCTTCTTGATTTCGCTTTCGATGCTCTTGGCTGCGGTCGGCAATGTCGTATCGATGATGACGGGAACTGGATTCAGGCGCGGCTATATTAAAGTAGAAGCCTGCGGTTCAACAAAGCTCGTTCAGAAAAGCGTCAACACCCCGATTATCTCGTCACCTTCAAGCGCCTCGATTTTATCGTGGTGTCGCCTGATGATTGCCTCTACCGCCTGTGTCTTACAGTTACCCAGACGTATCCAGATCACTCTCGGCGGGAACCCGCGCAGCAGGCAGAGGTCACTGAAGTCGGCATCTTTAGTAACAATCAGAAAGCCCTCCCGCTTGGCTAACTCCCACACTACTTCATCGTCTGCCCGGTCGAGCCCTAACAGATGAAGGTGGGTGGAGTCAGGGTAAAGGTCGGTAAGGCTCTTAACCAAGCGCGGCGACAGGTGATGATCAAATAATAACTTCACACCCGTTATCTGTGTTTCGGAAGTACGTCGGCGGCACCCGTTTAGTCTTCGACTACCAGCAAACGCTTCTCGCGGTCGGCGGCGAAGGCGAGGCAGGCGAGGATGTCCTCTTTCGTCAGGTAGGGGAAGTCTTCGAGAATCTCCTCCTGCGTCATGCCGGCGGCGAGGTATTCCAGCACGTCGTAGACGGTCATGCGCATGCCGCGGATGCAGGGTTTGCCGCTGCGCTTGCCGGGCTCGATGGTGATGATCTTGCGGTAGTCCATGCGGGGATGATAGCAGAACCGGGGGAACGTTCAACCGTTACCTGCCGGGAGGAGACCGGCTAGCGAGACTCACAATTCAAGCCCGGCACCGCCCCTCTCACAAATTCAATGAACTTCGGGTTGAAGTCCTGGCACCGCTGTTTTTCACTAACAAGATAGTTAGCATGCCTCTCGACAATCCCTCTCACCGTTTGTTCCCAGCCCTCGTCGCCCTCCTGCATCAGATAGATCGTTTCAGCGGTAAAGAGCGCGTGAGACGCGAACCACTCGTATTGTTCTTTTTCGTCGCCGACATACTTTCCATCCGCGAACTGGGGGTGCTCGACGGAGAGCTTGAGGTGTTCCTGCAATACGCCTAGCGTCGCTACACGCTCTTGCTCGTCGCTATTCAACTTAAACAACACTAGCCCGGTGACCAGTGTCACCGCGGCGGCGGCCCCTGCGACGATAGTCATGGCGTGCGCCCACTGCTGTAGCCGCTGGTTAGAATCTGTCATATTGCCCCCCGACCTCGCAGGTCTGGGTGATGAACGCCGACGGCGCTGTAGCCGCTGATTAGAATCTGTCATATTGCCCCTCCTTCCGTGGGGACTATTTGTTGAGCAGGGCGATGGGCTCGCGTGCGCGTTTCGGGGCGGCGTCTTCGTCTTCGAGGGCGGCGAGGCGGTGGATGACGCGGCCGAAGTATTTGATGCCCTGGATGAAGTCGTCGAGGCGTATGTTCTCGTCGGGCGCGTGCGGGTTGGAGCCGGAGTAGCTGATGCCGAAGGAGACGACGGGCATCGGCGGCTGGTTCGCGCCGCAGACGGCGCCGACCGGGCCGCTCGCCGGGTCGAGCGGGTAGACGAGCGGCTCGCGGCCGTACAACTCGCCCGCGCTCTCGATGGCCGCGCGCGCTACCATCGAGGAGGGCGAGGACTTCGCGTAAGGGGCCGAGCCGAGTTCAATAATCTCCACGTCCTGAAAGCCGCGCTTGTCGAGGTGCCTGCGCAAAAGCTCGACGATCAGCCCGGGCGTGAGGTCGGGCACGAGGCGGAAGTCGAGGCGCGCGGTGGCCGCGCCCGGAAGCACCGTCTTCGCGCCGGCCTCCGTGTGGCCTGTGCGGATGCCGCAGATGGTGCAGGTCGGGCCGAAAATCAACTCCTTCGCCAGTTCCCTCCCCGTCATCCCGTGCAGCCAGGAGCCGATGCGGAACTCGCGGCGCAGGCCCGCCTCGTCCAGCTCGATTGACTTCAACATCTGCCGGTCTTCGGACGTGAGCGGCGCGACGTGCGAGCCGAAGCCGTCGATGGTGATGACGCCCTTCGGCGAGAGCACCGTGGCGAGCGCCTGCACCAGACGCCAGGCGGGGTTCGGGACGATGCCGCCCCACTTCGAGTGCAAATCCGTGCGCGCGCCGTAGCAGCGCAGCTCAAGGAACGAGATGCCCTTGAAGCCGAGGTTGATGACGAGGCGTTCGCGCGTGTCCCTGTAGCCGTCGTCCCAGACGCAGCCGTCGGCGCGCAGCAAGTCAGCGTTCTCGGCCGCGAAGCGGTAGAGGCTCGGGCTCGCCAATCCGTCCTCGCCCTCGACGACGAAGCGGAGGCAGACGGGCAGCTTGCCGTAGGTCTTCTGGTACGCCTCGACCGCCGAGACGCGCGCGACGAGGTCGCCCTTGCTGTTCGAGGCGCCGCGCGCGCGCAGGCGCCCGTCCTCGACGACCGCCGCGAAGGGGCCGGAAGTCCACTCGGTCAACTGCCCCACGGGCTGCACGTCGTAGTGGCCGTAGACGAGGAAGCAGCGCGGCCCCGCGCCGCACTCGCCGTAGATGATGGGGAAGCCGCTGCCGATCTTGAACGAGCGCGTGCCCGCGCCCACGCGCTGCAACAACTGCTCGACCTTCTCCGCCACCGCGCGCATCCCCGTCCCGCGCGCCGCCACCGAGGGCATGCGACACAGGTCTTGCAAACGCTCCGTGAAGGAGCGCGCGTGCCGGTCAACGTAGCGGTCGAAGCGTGTGAATGACATATGCAAAAGACGTGAACCGTGAACCGTAAACCGTGACAAGTGGAAGACGGTTTTTATCTTGTCATGGTTTACGGTTCACGGTTCACGAAAGAATAGATATCTCGGCGCCGAGCTATCGCGCTCGAAGGCGGCGCAGACGAGGCCGGAGGCGAAGGCCGCCCGGAACTCCGCGCGGACGCGGAGCAGTTCGGCGCGCGCCGTGGCCGGGTCTTCGCGGACGAGCGCGCCCCAGTTCGGGGGGATGGCGACGGCCGCCGCGGGCTCGCCCGGCGGTTCGGGCGCTTCGCCGCGCGCGAGTGCCTCGACGCGGGGCGAGTCGAGGTTCCACTCGGCGACGAGGCGGTCGCTGTCGAGGCCGAGCGGCTCGCCGAACTTGCCCGTGACGGTCGAGTAGTCGGTGCCGTAGTAGTTCTCCGCGTAGCTGCGCACGACGACGCCGAGCCGTTTGAGGTTGAAGTGCGCGTTGCGCGACTGGACGGGGTCCCACGTCCAGCGTATGAAGCGGCGCCCCTCCGCAACAACGCGCGCGCGCTGCGCCCACTTCAGGCGCGCCCCGACGCCGCGGTTCTGGTACTCCTGCGCCACGGCCATCATGTGCGAGTAGCCGTAGGTCTCCTCCGCGCCCGTCTCGGGGCTCCGGCGCACGGCGATCTGATTGAGGACGAAGCCGACCAACGCCGCGCCGTCGAACGCGCCGAGCGTGAAGCCGCCCGCGCTGCGCGCGACTATGAGGTGACGCCGCGGCGACAGCTCAAGGTCGGGCAGCCCGAACGCCTCGCGCTGCAAGCGCACGCACCGGTCGAACTCCTCGACCGTCGTGCATTCGCGGATGTCGATCTCATCGCCCACGTTCAATTCCGCCCCCGACCTCTTCCCCCGCCAGGGCGCCCCGGTCGTCGCCCGCGCGGGAGAGTCCGAGATAGCCCTCGGCCAACTCCACGAAACGCCCGCGCTCGGCCGCGTCACCGAAGGCCCGCGCGCGCACGATCACGCCGCCGCCGTGGCGCGTGTAAATCTCCACTGCGTCCGGCGTCTCCAAGACCTCCCCGACGACCTCCCACTCGTACGTGACCTGCGTCTTGCACTGCCTGACGCAGACGCCGACCGGCGTCAACTCGACCTCGCAGACATTCGTGCCGAACCGCCCGTGCTGCTCCCGAACGATCTTGCGCAGCCTTTTGCGCATCGACTTCCAGTAGGTGAGCTGCTGGAAGCCTATCATGTACAGCATCACGGCCGCGCTCACCGCCAGCGTCCAAACCCCTATGTAGACCGCGGCGGCGAGGCCGACGACCGCCCCCGCGGCTAAGGAGTAGACGACGCCCCGGACGCGCGCGGAGCGGACGCTCTTTGAACGCGCGAGAAATCGCTCGCCGGCATTCACCAGGTCGTCTTCCGTGTAGTCGAATTTGACGTACATCGCCTAAACGACGATCTTCTCGTACCAGCCTTCGGGCACGCTCTCGATGCTTCTCCCGGCCGCAAGCTCCGCGATGTCCGGCGCGAAGTTGACGAGCGTCAGGCGGCCCTTGCCCCTGTAGCGCGGCTCGACCGAGTCGCGCAGCTCGCGCGTGTAAGCCTTGACGCCGGCGCCGGTCTTGAAGAGCACCAGCCGCTCGGCGTCGCCGTGCTTGAGGAGCCACGCGACCTTGCGCATCGAGACCATCCCGCACTCGCCCCAGAAGTGGAAGCGCGCGCCCGCGCGCGGCCGCCCCCCTTCGCCCTCGTTCAAAGAGACGAGGTCGGGCTTGTAGCGCAGGCCCACCGGCAGCTCGATCTCGAGGTTCGGGTAACTCCCGACGAACATCGCGTACCCGAGCGCCTTCATCAGCACGTGGCCGTAACTCTCGCCCCGCCGCTGCCACAGACGCACACGCCTTCCGGCCAGCTCGAAGTCGTAAAGCATTCAACAGCCGTGACCTCCGGAGGGAAAGGCAGTAGATAAACCCCTGCCCCGCGAGTCCGCCCAAACCTCAAACTAAGACCGGGAAACGCGATTGTATCTTGTCGCCCGCCGCCGTGTCACCTGAAAGGAAGTAGACAGTAGACAGTAGTCAGTAGAAAGACAATGCGGCGCACTCGACCTAAAGGCTGAAGCGCGCCGCATTGTCTTTCTACTGACTACTGTCTACTCCTCGTTTCAGTCTGCGAAGGCGACGGAAAGCTCTCGGAGGGTGGCGGAGTCGGAGGCGTCCTGTTTGACGGACTCCTCGCGGTTGACGTGGCGGTAGAGGATGTCGCGCTGCTGCGGGCGGAAGCCGGCCTCGCGGATGAGGTAGCGGAGCGTCTTCTCGTCCGCCTCGTTGTGCGCGCCGGCCGCGGAGACGACGTTCTCCTCGATCATGATCGAGCCCATGTCGTCGGCGCCGAAGCGGAGCGCCACCTGCCCGAGCCGCAAACCCTGGGTGAGCCAGGAGGACTGGATGTGTTCGACGTTGTCGAGGAAGAGGCGCGAGACGGCGAGCATGCGCAGGTAGTCCATCCCCGTCAACTCCTCCTTGATCTTCCGGCCGAGCGCCGTGTTCTCGCGCTGGAACGTCCAGGGGATGAAGGCCGTAAATCCCCCGGTCTCGTCCTGCAAGTCTCGAATCCTTTGCAGGTGCCGGACGCGGTGGACGGTCGAGTCGCCGATGCCGAACATCATCGTCGCCGTCGTCCGCAGGCCCACGCGGTGCGCGGCGCGCATCACCGAGAGCCACTCGTCGGTCGTGCACTTGGTCGAGACGCGCTTGCGCACCTCGTCGTCGAGAATCTCGCCGCCGCCGCCCGGCATGCTGTAGAGGCCGGCCTCCTTGAGCCTTTGCAAAATCTCCTCGTAGGAGAGCTGCGAGATGAGGTGGATGTTGTGTATCTCGGGCGGCGAGAAGCAGTGGAGCTGGAAGTCCGGATACTTCGCATGCAGCGTGCGCAACAAATCTTCGTACCACTCAATGCCGAAGTCGGGGTGGAGTCCGCCCTGCATCAGCACGCCCGTGCCGCCGAGCGCGATGGTCTCGTCGATGCGCTGGCAGATGTCTTCGAGCGTGCGGACGTAGGTGTCGGGCTTGCCCGGGCGGCGGTAGAAGGCGCAGAAGGTGCAGACGACGTTGCAGACGTTCGTGTAGTTGATGTTGCGGTCGATGATGTAGGTGACGACGCCGCCGGGGTGCTTGCGCCTCCGCACTTCGTCGGCCGCGACGCCCGTGCGCGCCACGTCGAAGGATTCGAGGAGCGTCCCGCACTCCTCCGGAGTCATGCGCCCGCCCGCCAGCACGCGGTCGAGGATGGGTTGAATGTCTGTCGTAGTCATTTGAGTTATTGCAAATGAGTTATTGCAAATTTCAAATTTGCAATTTCAAATCCGCATCTTGCCAGCGGCGCCGGCCCCCGGCCCTGTGTTTACGCCCTTCTTCGTTCTGTCGCGCGCCGCCACGAGTTACTAATCAACACCCGTGCCGAGGAATTTCAGGGGCCTTAAGTTCTGAATGACGCCGTGCCTGTGCGCGAGTTGAAAGAAGAGTTCGAGGCCGGCGCGCATCTCTTCGTCGAGGCTGAAGGAGATGTTCTCGGTCAGATAGCGGACGAGTTCGGCCCGGGGCCGCCCGAGTCCCCTCTCGTACTCGGCGGCGATCTCTTCGACGGCGGCCAGCCCCTCGTCGCGCGCGGCGGCGAAGTCCACGGCGCGGACTCTCTGGGACGCGCCCGCGTCGGCCATCCACATGGCGAAGACGAAGCCGAGCCCCGTGAACTCGCGCCACAGCGCCGCCATGTCGTAGACGCGCAGGCCGCGGCGGTCGAACGTCATCGCCGGGTCGCCGATGACGAGCGCCGCGTCGTGGCGTTCGAGCATGTCCGAGAGCTGCGGCACGAACGGTTCGAGCCGCGGCGCGCGCCCGACGAACTCGCGGAAGATGACCTCGACGAGCGCGGCCGACGTGCGCGACTCGATGCTCAAAGCGACCGACTCGACCTCTTTCAAACTCTTCCCGCGCGTGACGAGGACGACGCTGTGCACCTCGCGGCGCGCGCCGACGCAGACGCCGGGGACGACGGCCGTCTCGGGCAGGCGCTGGTACTCGATGACGGGCACGAGCGCCGCCTCGACCTGTCCGCGCGCGAGCATGTCCGCGCAACGCGCGGGCGCCGTGTCGGTCACCAGCTCCACCTCGCCGCGGCGCCGTCCCCGCGCGAAGCTCCAGACGAGCGGCGCCGTGTTCAAATAGCTCGACGCGGCCACGCGCGGCGCGCCGCCCGACACAGGATTTATCTCCGCTTCTCTCTTCAAATCTTCTCCGTAATCCCCCGGCCCGATGCTAACCCACACCCGCGCGCCCCCGCAACAACCCGCCCGGACGCGACTTCGTTGACAGCCAACGTGCCCGACCGTACCATTCACGAAGTCATGCACATTTACGACATCAGCGTGGCGATTACGCCGGGCGAGACGCCGACCTACCCGGGCGACCCCGGCATCGAGGTCGGCTCGTGGAGCGCGATTGCGCGCGGCGACCGCGCCAACGTGTCGGTGCTCAACTTCGGCGCACACACCGCGACGCACATCGACGCCCCCGCGCACTTCATCGAGGACGCGCCCGGCATCACCTCCCTGCCGCTCGAAGCGCTGTTCGGCGAGGCGCGCGTCGTCGAGCTTCCCGCGGACGCGGACGCGGTCTTTGAAAGCCACGTGCGACCCGAGTCGCTTCAGGGCGCGACGCGCGTCCTCTTCAAGACGCGCAACTCCGCCTTCTGGGAAGACCCGCGCGGGCAGTTCCGCGAGGACTTCGCCTACGTCGCGCCCGCGGCGGCGCGCGCGCTCGTCGCGGCCGGCGTGCGGCTCGTCGGCATCGACTATCTTTCGGTCGAGAAGTTCGGCTCCGACAGTTTCGAGACGCACCTCGCGCTGCTCTCGGCCGGCGTCGTCATCGTCGAGGGGCTCGACCTGCGCGCGGTCGGCGCGGGGCTCTACGACCTCTGCTGCCTGCCGCTCAAGGTCGCGGCCGGCAGCGGCGACGGGGCGCCCGCGCGCGCCGTCCTGCGCACGCTCGACTGAGCGGGACTCAACACAGGGGGAGAGATGATCGAGAAGGTCAACCTGTCCGAAAAGTTCGGCCTCTTCACAGAGCACTGGAGCCCGAAGATCGCGGGCGAGGTGAACGACGCCTACGTCAAGCTCGTCAAGTTCCGCGGCGAGTTCGTCTGGCACAAGCACGACACGGAGGACGAGATGTTCTTCGTCGTCAAAGGCGAGATCACCATCCGCCTGCGCGACGGCGACGTGCGGCTCGGCGCGGGCGAGTTCGCCATCATCCCCCGCGGCGTCGAGCACAAGCCCTTCGCGGACGAGGAGGCGCACGTCCTCCTCTTCGAGCCCAAGACCGTCCTCAACACCGGCGACGTGGTCAACGAGCTGACGCGCCCCGAGCTGGAACGCGTCTAGTCGTTTCCAAAACCCGCGCGGCAGTTGCGACGTATACCAGCGCATGACACGAGCGGAGTTCGCCGCCGCACGCGCGCGGACGGCGCGGCGCAGCATCCCGGAGTTGATCGGACTGCTCGAAAGCGAAGACCTCCGGACGCGCTTCGTCGCGGAGATGTGCCTGCGCGACGCGACCGACACCTGACTCTCCTTCCGCCCCGCGGCTCCGCGGGCCGAGCGCGAACGCGCCGTCGAAGAGTGGCGCGCTTGGTGGGACGAGCACCGCAAGACTTTCAAGAAACGCTGGCAGGAGGAAGAACCCCCGCATGACCGACGGACAGAGTGAAGCAAAGGCCGGGGCCGTGGACGTGAACTCGCGCGGTTACCGCGAGCGCGTCTTCGAGATCGTGCGGCGCATCCCGCCGGGGCGCGTGATGACCTACGGGCAGCTCGCCGAAATCCTCGGCGAGGGCTACACGGCGCGCACCGTCGGCTTCGTCATGCACTCGGCCGACCAGACAGTCCCCTGGCAGCGCGTCATCAACGCGCAGGGCGCCTGCTCGACGGGGCGCGTCATCGTCCCGCCCGACCTCCAACAGCGCATGCTCGTCTCGGAAGGCGTCGTCTTCAACGAGAAGGGGCGCTGCGACCTCGCGCGCTACCGCTGGACGCCCGAGGAGTACGAGGCCGGCGGCGAGGTCGGCGGCGAGGAGCAGCCCAGCCTCTTCGGCGACTAACGCGGAGGAATACTCATGAGCGACCAGCAACCACAGGCGCGCGCGCCCTACGCCATCAGCGACCCGAAGCTGACCGTCTCCGGGCAGATGGTGACGACCGCCTTCGAGCTTCCAGGCTTCCGCGTCCGGCAGAACCTCGGCGTCGTGCGCGGCATCGTCGTCCGCTCGCGCAACCTCTTCGTCAACATCGGCGCGGTCTTCAACCAGCTCGTCGGCGGCAACATCACCGCCTGGACGAACCTCTGCGAGGAGGCGCGGCGCGAGGCTTTCGAAATCATGATTCAGCACGCGACCGAGATCGGCGCCAACGCCATCATCGGCGCGCGCTACGACGCGACCGAGATCGCGACGGGCGTCACCGAAGTCCTCGCCTACGGCACGGCGGTCGTCGTCGAGCCGCTCGAAGGCACGGGGATTTACGGCTCGTGAGCGGCGGCGGGGCGACCTCGCAGGAGCTTTCGGCCGAAGAGCTGGCGCGGCTGCGCGAGACCTTCGCGCGCGTGCCTTACGTCGGGCTGCTCGGTTTCGAGTTCGTCCGCGCCGAGCGCGGCGCCGCGACTTTCGCCCTCGACGTGCGCGAGGAGCTGACGCGGATGGGCGGCATCCTGCACGGCGGGGCGGTCGTCTCGCTGCTCGACACGGCCGCCGCCTTCGCCGTCCACACCGTCATCGACGCGGACGCGCGCACCGTCACGGTTGACCTCACCGTCCACTTCCTCCGCCCCTCTTCCGCCGGCCGAGTCGAGGCGACGGCGCGCGTCCTGCGCCGCGGCCGCCGCGTCTGCATCCTCTCGGTCGAGGCCCGGGACGAGGCCGCCGAAATCGTTGCAACCTCCACAATGACTTACTTCATACAAACTTAACCTCACACCCGGCTGAATCCGGCCGTCAAACCGGCCGCCGGAAAGGCCGCGGACGATGTTCAAAAACTGCACACTTACCCCTAAAAACCCGTAGACAAACATGTTTGCCTTGTGTCAAAATGTGTTTGTCACTAGACCTGCCAAAGGGTCTAGCACCTTCTTTGTATCCACGGAACCCGCGTCCACCCTTTTCCCGTTCCGACTGGGATTCCCGATGCTCTCGCTCTACAGCGCCCTGCTCGCACAACACTCACGCCAACTGACACCCGTCCGTTGCGCGGAGCCTACCATTGTGCAGCTTCACCGGTATTTCGAGGACGTGGTGCTGGAGAACAACCTGGCGGCGCTGGTGGTCGAGAGCCTTCTGCCGGAGGCGCAGCGCTCTTTGCGCGACGTTGCGCGCGTGCGTGAGGTGGGGCGCCTGGCCCGCTACGCCTTCTTCTTCGCGGCGCCCGAGGACGGGCTCTGCGCGGTCGATCTCTCCGACGGGTCGGAGCGCGAGCCGATCCTCCTGAACAAGCCGGACGGGTGCGAGTCGTACGAGCGCTTCGTCGTCATCGCCGACGCGCGCTTCTCGGCGCTGATGGCCTCGGTGCGCACCGAGGACGAGGAGGGGCAGGAGGCGGCCGGCGACGAGGTCATCTGGTCGTTCGAGCCCGACATCGTCTACTCGGCGCTCGAATACCTGATGGCGCGCGTCACGGCCGAGCAGCCCGACCGCGCGCACCTCTTCTCGAAGGCCGTCCGCACCTGCGTGCCGAAGACGACCTCGCTCCAGCTCACGGTCTCTGTCACGACCAAGCTCGCGCGCCTCCTGCAAGAGCAGGCCGTGCGCGAGATCGCCGTCAACCGCATCTCGACCGCCATCCGCAGCACGCTTGAGCTGCCGAGCGTCCTCCAGACGACCGTCAACGAGGTGGGGCGCGCGCTCGGCGCGGAGTCGAGCGCGCTCAACATCGAGGGCGAGCACGGCCAGGCCTCCCTGACCAAGTTCTACTTCCGCGACGGCGCGGACGAGGAGGACGCGGGCGCCGAGCTGCTCAGCGACCTCGAAGCGCTCGGCGTGCGCCTGCGTGGGCGGATCAAGTCGTACGTGCACGACGGCTGTATCAACGCGGACGAGTCGGACGCGTGCCCGATGGCGGCCGTGCCCGTCATCTACCACGACCGGACGATGGGCGTGCTGATGGTCACGTCGGACGACCCGCAGCGCCTCTGGCAGGAGAACGAGGTGATGCTCCTGCGCACGGTGGCCGACCAGGTCGCCGTCGCCGTCAACCATGCGCGCCTCTTCCAGCAGATGCAGCA
>Ga0213876_10000203_pt1 | contig 60770 bp, 54 predicted proteins | sample BarmaccomBMRX_R9_FD_160113 | JGI IMG/M metagenome (GOLD analysis project Ga0213876, IMG submission 160113) | Root-associated microbial communities from Barbacenia macrantha in rupestrian grasslands, the National Park of Serra do Cipo, Brazil - RX_R9 | ecosystem: Host-associated > Plants > Roots...
TGACGACAATCCGCGAGATGCTCGAAAACATCGAGCGCGACACGCTTGTGGCGCGCGCGGCGCGAAGCTCCGAGACGCGCGGGCGCGATCGCGAGGAAGCTGAGGACGACATCCGGCCGTCGTATCAGCGCGATCGCGATCGCATCATTCATTGCAAGGCCTTTCGGCGGCTCAAGCACAAGACGCAGGTGTTTCTCGCGCCCGAGGGTGACCACTACCGCACGCGGCTCACGCATGTGCTGGAGGTGACGCAGATCGCGCGCACGATCGCGAAGTCGCTGCGCCTCAACGAAGTGCTCACCGAGGCCATCGGACTCGGTCACGACCTCGGCCACTCCGCGTTCGGTCACGCAGGCGAGGCGGCGCTCAACAAGCTCGTGAAGGGCGGCTTCGATCATTACCGCCAATCGGTCCGCGTCGTCGAAGTGCTGGAGAACGACGGCCGCGGATTGAATCTCACCATCGAAGTGCGCGATGGCATCCTCAAACATTCGAAAGGGGAGAAGGGGGAGCTGCTGCGGCGCCGTCCCAAGTCGCGCGCGCTCACACTGGAGGGCGACATCGTCCGCATCTCCGACATCATCGCGTACGTCAATCACGACATCGACGACGGCATCCGCGCGGGTGTGTTGACCGAGGACGACATCCCCAAAGACATCCGCACCGCGCTCGGAAACAAGGGTGGCGACCGCATCGACCGCATGGTGCGCGATGTGATCGACTCGACGCTTGTTAATGAATACGCTCAGATCTCGATGTCCGCCGAGGTCCTCGGCGCGCTCGAAGAGTTGCGGACTTACATGTTTCAGAACATGTACCTGACGCCGACGGTGCGCGGCGAGTTCGTGAAGGCGCAACGGACGCTCACGGCGCTCTTCGAACATGTCATCGCGAATCCATCGGAGTTCCTCGATTTGTCGCGCGATGAACCGGTGGAGCGGCTGGCCATCGATTTCATCGCCGGCATGACCGACCGCTACGCGATCAATCTTTACGAGCGGCTCTTCGTGCCGCGGGCATGGGTTTGAATCCGCGCGCGGTCATCTTCGACATGGACGGCCTGCTGCTCGACAGCGAGCCGCTCTACCGCATGACGTGGCAGACCGCCGCCGCGGACCTCGGCTTTCCGATCGACGATGTGCTTTACGAATGCTTCGTCGGGCGCGGCAATGTGGAAGCGGAGAAAATTCTTCGCGAGCATTTCGGCGACGTGTTCCCTCTTGAAGAGTTTCATTCTCGCTGGAGCCGCGACTTTCACGAACGCGTCTCAACCATTGCACAAAAACCGGGAGCAATCGAATTGCTGGCGGCGCTCGAAACTCGTGGCATCCCGAAAGCTCTGGCTACGTCGTCACCGCGTGTTCTGGCGCTTCAGTGCCTCGGCGATCTCGCCTCGCGATTCGCGGCGCTCGCATTCGGCGACGAGGTTTCGCATTCGAAGCCCGCGCCCGATCTCTTCCTGCTCGCTTCGCAACGCCTCGGCGTCGCGCCCGCGGATTGCCTCGTGCTCGAAGACTCCGAGGCCGGAGTCCACGCCGCGCGCGCAGCGGGCATGGAGGTGATCATGGTTCCCGATCTTGTCCCGCCGTCATCTGAGGTCGCGTCCATGGCAACGCGCGTTTGCGGGACACTGCACGAGGTCGTCGCGAGCTTGTCAGCCTGAATTCAGGATGACAGCTACGCCTCGCCCCACTTCAGCTTCGTCCGCAGCACGTCGAAGTAGCTCTTTTTCGGAGTGCGGATCAGCGTCACGGGGTTCAGCGACTTTTTGATGCGGACGGTGTCGTGCTCGGCGATCGGGAGACCTTCCTGGCCGTCGAGTGTGAGGAAGATTTCCTGATTTGGCGTGGCGATACCGATCTCGATTTCGAGCGTGTCGGGCAGGACGACCGGGCGATTGGTGAGCATGTGCGGACAGATCGGCGTCAGCACGACGGCGCCCATCGTCGGATAGATGATCGGGCCGCCGGCGGAGAGGTTGTAGGCGGTCGATCCGGTTGGCGTAGCGACGATCAAACCGTCGGCGCGAAACGACGACATGAACTCGCCGCCGACGGTGACGCGCATTTCGATGATGCGGGCCAGCGCGCTTTTGTTGATGGTGGCGTCGTTGAGGACCCGATAGATGCGGTGGTCGCGCCCGGGACCGCGCACTGCGACGTCGAACGCCACGCGCTCTTCGCTTTCGTAGTCGCCGGCGAGCACGCGCTCCAACACTTCCGGGAACTCCTCCACGCGCACCTCGGTGAGAAAACCGAGAGTGCCCATGTTCACGCCGAGGATCGGGACGCTGTTCGGAGCGTGGCGGGCCACGGAGAGCAGCGTGCCGTCGCCGCCGAACGTCATGAGCAGGTCGGAGTGTTTGCCGAGCTCGCCCTTGGCCACGCACTTGCCGCGGTCGCCGAGTTTGTCGGCGGTGGCGTAGTCGAAGCAGACGCCGAAGTCGCGCGCGCGAAGATCGGCGGCCACCTTGGCGGCGAATTGCAGCGCCTCCTCCGAGGTGATCTTCGCGGAGATGCCGATCGTCTTCACGGGAGGGAGTTTACGCGAACACTCCTCGCGTATACCGTCCGTTCATGACGGCGGTGGGAGACTGCATCGATTTATGTGTGGCATCAACGGGATCGTCTCTTTTGGCGCCGTAGCACCGCCAGTCGATGTCGGTGAGCTGACGCGCACGCGCGAAGCGATGCACAGCCGCGGTCCTGACGCTGCGGGCATTTGGCTCTCGCCCGATGGCCGCGCCGGCTTCGGACATCGGCGACTGTCGATCATCGACGTCAGCGAGCGGGCGAACCAGCCGATGGTCAGCCGAGAAGGCGATCTGGTGCTGACGTTCAACGGCGAGATTTACAACTTCAGGGAGTTGCGCGAAGAGCTCGAGCGCGACGGCGAGAGATTCGCGACGACGTCCGATACCGAGGTCGTGTTGCGCATGTATCGGCGATGGGGCGATGCCATGCTGCCGCGGCTGCGTGGCATGTTCGCGTTCGCGATCTGGGACGCGCGGATAAACACGTTGTTCCTCGCGCGCGATCCGTATGGAATCAAGCCGCTGTACTACACGAACGACGGGAAGAGCTTCAGGTTCGCATCGCAGGTGAAAGCGATTCTGGCGGGCGGCGGCGTTTCGATCACGCGCGATCCCGCGGGCATCGTCGGATTCCTGCTGCGCGGCCACGTACCGGAACCGTTCACGATGTACGAGGCGATCCGCCAACTGCCGGCAGGAACGTCGATGATCGTGACGCGCGACGGTGCGTCAGAGCCGCGGCCATACTTTTCGATCGCGTCTGTCCTTCGGGACGCGGTGAACGAGCGTCGTCATTACAGCGACGACGAGCGCGCGGCGATCATCGCCGGCGCTGTTCGCGAATCGGTGCGCTACCACCTCGTTTCCGATGTTCCGGTCGGAGCGTTTCTGTCGTCCGGCCGCGATTCCAGCACCATCGTCGCTCTCGCGTCGGAGACGGCCGGTTCGCTGCAGACGGTCACGCTGCGATTCGGGGAGTACATCGGCACGGAAAAAGACGAGGCGCCGCTGGCTGCGCAGGTGGCGATGCAATACGGCACGACGCACAGCACCGGGACCGTCTCCGGCGACGAGTTCCGCGCCGAACTGCCGCGGGCGCTCGCGGCGATGGATCAGCCGTCATTCGACGGACTGAACTCCTACTTCGTCTGCAAGGCGGCGGCGGAGCTGGGATGGAAAGTGGCGCTTTCCGGCACCGGCGGCGACGAGTTGTTCGGCGGCTATACGACGTTCCGGATCATCCCTCGTGTCGTGCGATTGTTCGGAGCGTTCAAACACGCACCAGGCGCCGCAGCAGCATTCCGGCGAGTCTACGGCCGCATCGCCAGAAACCGCACGCGCTTCAGTCCGAAAACGCCGTACACGCTGAAGTACTGCACATCCTACGAAGGCGCGTACCTGATGAAGCGCGGGCTCTTCCTGCCTGATGAAGTCGCGTCCATCATCGGTGATGAGATGGCGTGCGAAGGTCTGAAGCGGCTAAACCTGCTCGATGCCATTCGGAACACGATCACACCCGATCCTGGAACGGGCTTCGCGCGCATCGCGGCGATGGAATCGGCGCTCCTGCTGCGCAACCAACTCCTCCGCGACATCGATTGGGCGTCGATGGCGCACTCACTCGAAGTGCGCGTTCCGCTCGTCGACGCCTTCCTGCTTCGCAAGGTCGCTCCGGCGGTTTTCTCGACCAGGAAGCGGGATGGTAAGGAATTGCTGTCCCGCTCCCCATATCGCGCGCTGCCCGAAGCAATCCTCACTCGAAAGAAAACCGGGTTCACCATTCCGAACGTAGCCTGGCTCGACGACCGCCGTCACGCGCAGCAGCATTTCGGTACGCGTCCATGGGCGCTGCACATCCTCGAAGCAGCCGGCCACGCGACGATCGCGTGAGCCGCAACGGAGCGCTGGCGTCCTCGCCGGCTGGACCGGCGGCGTCCCGCCGCCGAACCGCCAAACCCTCTGCATTCGCTGATTTCCGCAACACCTACGCAAGCCTCCCATTCGGCGGCGAGGACGCCGCCGAGCCAGCCGGCGGGACGCCAGCGTTCCTGCCCCGGACGTCTACTGCCGCACCTTCTTCAGCGCCTCCATCTCCAGCGCGACGACTTCTTTCGGCAGCGGCGCGTAGCCGAGTTGCGGGGCGTACTGCTGGCCGTCCGTCAGCGCCCAGCGCATGAAGTCGGCCATCGTGCGCGAGCGGGCGACGTCCTTCGGCGACTCCTGCAGGAGCAGCCAGGTGAAGGACGAGATCGGGTAGACGTTGTGGCCGGGCGCGTTTGTGATCGACACGCGGAAGTCTTTCGGCATCGCCTTCGCGGCGGCCGAGGCGGCATTCGATACGGTTTCAGTCGAGGCGCGCACCCATTCGCCGGCCAGGTTCTGCACCGCACCGTATGAGATCTTGTTCTGCAATGCGTAGATCAACTCGACGTAGCCGATCGAGCCGGGCGTCTGTTTGACGAAGCCCGCAACGCCTTCATTGCCCTTCGCGCCGATGCCGCCGGCCGGCCAGTTGGGCGCAGTGCCGACGCCAACCGTTTTGCGATACTCAGGCGAAACCTTCGAGAGGTAATCGCACCAGATGTAGCTCGTGCCGGAGCCGTCGGAGCGGTGCACGACGGTGATGTCCGCGTTCGGCAGGTTCACGCCGGGATTCGTGGCGCGGATCGCAGCATCGTTCCACTTCGTGATCTTGCCGAGGAAGATGTCGGCGAGGACCGGGCCGGTGAACTTCAACTCTGCGCTGATTTCGGGGACGTTGTAGACCGGGACGACGCCACCGAGCACCGTCGGCAGATGGATGATGCGGAAGCCGGCGGCGGTGATCTGATCGTTCGTCATCGGGCCGTCCGAGGCGCCGAAGAAGACGGTGCCGGCGGAGAGCTGGCGGATGCCGCCGCCGGAGCCGATCGACTGGTAGTTGATCTCAACGTTCGAGTGCATGTTGTGGTACTGGTCGAACCACTTTGTGTAGATCGGATTGGGGAACGTGGCGCCGGCGCCGTTGATCTTCAGGGTTTGTGCGGATAGAGCAGTCGCAAGCAGCGCGATGGCCGCGAAGAACAGCTTCTTCATTTGTCGCTCCTATTGATTGGTTAGAAGTTGATGAGCAACTTCACTTCGTAGTTGGTAGTGTTCGGAGCCGCGGGCGTAAGGCCGGTGCGTTTCAGCGAATCGCGGTCGAAGAGGATCGCCGCGCTCTTTCCGCTGAGGTTCGGGACCCAGTAGGCGATGCCATCGATGTCGCGCTTCTGCTTCTGCGAATGGATGGCATCGTTCGGCAGGTAATCGTCGTGGCGGATCAGCGCCTCCCACCCTGTTGTCCCGAGCTTCGGCGTGACCCAGAGCGACCACCCCTTCCCGCTGATCTGCGGCTTCGTGGCCGAGGTGCGGTCTTTGGCGCGCAGGAGATCGAAGCCGGCGTTGAGCAGCGGATGCTCGTAGGTGATCTCGCCGAGATCGCGCTCGCGCTTGGCGCCTTCGACGTAGTGATCCTCATCGAGGAAGGCGGTCAGGCGCAGGCCTTTCAACATCGTGCCGCCGAGAGGAAACGGGCGCACGGTGCCGCGCACCATGAACGCCTTCTCATTATTCGCCTCGGCCTTCGTATAGCCCTCGCCGTTGTAGAACCCGGCGTGGACGTCGCCGTAATTGCCGTTGAAGTTGTAGTGAGCGGAGAGACCGGCGTCGGCCGAGGGAAGTCCGGTGGTGCGCTCGATGAAGATCGTTCCCTGGAAGCGGTAGCGGTAGATGCCCTCCGTGAAATCGGTATAGGGGTTCTGCTGCACGCCGCCGCGGACCCATGAACCTTTCGTCGTCCAGTCGTCGAGGTTCAACTGCACGTACGCGTACTTGAGACGGAAGAGCTGGCTCCCGCTCAGCGACGCGCCGGCGCTGGTCTCGCGCGAAATGTCCGGAGTGATGCGGAATGCGATCAGGTGATTGAGGTTGCCGGTGACGTTGATGTACGCACGGCTGATGTTGAATGAGCTGCTGTTGATGTTGTTGCCGTCCGTGTCCTTCGCCTTCGGCGACTCGACGTAGGTGTAGTCGCCGAAAATCGTGGCGCCGACGTTGATCTTCGGCGTGTCGTCCGGCGGCGTGTAGCCGGCGGCGGGCGTGACCTGGGCCAGTGCGCCCGTGGCGATCATCATCGCGCCGATGAAACTGGCTGCCGAGTTGCGAATCCTCATTTGGTGCAAGCCTCCTTGTGTTGGCGCGGATAGTAGGCCGAAGGCGTTCCCTTTGCTTGCGGCAAGGGTAAATTCGACGTGAATGAGCGGTACGATCTGGGAGACGTGGGGGTCGGGCGTCGGGAGTGGGGGGTCGGAGATAGAGAATGCTTCCGCTCTCCGGCTCCCGACTCCCGTCTCCCGACTCCCGAATTCAGGAGACCTGAATGTTCCGACGAATCGCCAACCTCTTCCGCGGCTTCCTGAGCCTCTTCCTCGGCGGCATCGAGCGCCAGAATCCCGAGGCGCTGCTCGAGGTGGAGAAGCAGAACATCCGCAAGCAGATCGCGAACTACAACCAGGGCCTGGCCGCACACGCCGGACTCTGCGAACGGCTGATGACGCAGGTCAAACGGCTGGAGCAGGAAGAGCGCGAACTGCGCGCGAAGACCGCCGCGAACCTGCGCGCGGGCAATCGCGAGCTGGCCAGCCAGCAGGCGCTGCGCCTGCAGACCGTTCAGCGCGAACTGGTCGAGAACCGCACGCAACTAGGATCAGCCGAGGCGACGTACCGGGAGTTGCTGCGCGCGCGGGATGTGTCGGTGAAGGCGGCGCAGGCCAAGCTGCAGTCGCTGAAGAACAGCATCGATGATCTGAAGATCAAACGCGCTACCGCGGAGCTCAACGAAATGGCCTCGGGGATGATCTCCCAGATCGGCGGCTCCGGCGACACGCTCAACCGCCTCCACGAGATGGTGGAAGAGGAGCGCGAGAAAGCCGCCGGCCGCGCCCGCGTCGCGCGCGACACCCTCAATTCCGGCGAGATCGAAATGCAGGAGCACGAGCAGAAAGCGCTCGCCGATCAGGCGCTGGAAGATTTCGCACTGAAAGAAGGGCTGGTTCTGGAAGCGCCGCGGAACACGGTCACGATCGAGAAAGCGCAGGCGAAGACGTTGGGGCCGAAGGACGAGTAGGGGAACGGTTCACGCGGGCGAGCGGAGCCTCCGCCGTTCCGAGATTACGCCGACGCTACTTGCAACTCGGACATCGCCATTTCCAGCGCTGCGCTCTTGAGTTGTTCCAGCTCCGACAGGTGCTCGACCTGCGCCTGCCGCGACGCCGATTCCGCAATCTCGCGCCGGCCCATCACGCAGGCCCAGATCAGAAAGACATCTTCGAACGCCACCCATCCGGCATGCTCGAGAAAGCGCCACCACTCCGGATTGGCCACGCCGTAGACCGACTCCGGCCAGAAAATCCCGCGAAGGAAATGGTCGCCGGCCACCACCACCGTGGCAGTGATCAGAGCCTTCCAGTCGAGATAGAACGCGAGGAACGCCAGCGATCCGAAGACGTGGAAGTGCGTCTCGATCCGGCCGCCTGTCAGATGGATCAGCAGCGCCGAGGAGAGCATCTGGGATGCCGCGATCACGTGGCGGGTCAACGTCGTCCCCGGCCGGAAAATCGCGAGAAGAATCGGCAGGATGATGATTCCGGCCCCGCCGATCACGGCCACCCACACGTGAAGGTGAATCGTGTGAACTTTTCCTTCCCAGGCATACGGCGAGACCGTCAGCGCCCCGACGATTCCCGCCGCGTATTGGAGAAGGAACAGCCATACGAACATCCGGTCGACCCGCACGCGGCGGGCGTGCAGTTGTTCATCGCGAATCGCGGCAGCCCGCGCATCGATTACCGAATCCCGCTCAGTCACGATTTCGCTCATTGTCTCTGCTCGCTTTCCGTAGTGACGATCGCGCAGCCGAAAACCGGATGCGTGCCTTGCCGCGCCCTGGCGCGCACGATATCGACGACGTCCATGCTGCCGCGGTTCACGCCCGCATGTCCGCGCAGGGAGGTGACGCCGCCGGCAAAACGCAACGCGCCTTCGCCGTCGTAAAGGAATGTCTGTCCTGATGTGAACCCGCCGAATAGTCTGGCCTCGCGTCCATCCGGATCGACGAGGACGTGCGCCCGCTGAAGGCGTTTCGCTGCTTCGAACGTTTCGGTTTTCTCCCACCCTTCCTGGAAATCAGAAGGGCGGTAGACGAGCACGTACGTCTGCAGCGACGGTCCCGACATCTCGATGATCCGCTCCAGCTCCTGAAGGCTGGCGCGGGTGCAACTGCAGTGCGGATGAATGAGCATGACCAGCGTCCAGCGATTGCGTTCCGGGACGATGCGACTCCGCACCGGCCACATCGTCGTTCCTGATGCGCCCCGGCCCGGCGTGGTCTCGAATCGGCGGACCGCCTGGTACATCGCGCCCACCGTGCCGGTCCAGATCAAGCCGGCGACCACGAGCGAGGTGGTGATGAGAGCGCGGCGCTTCATTTTTTTCTCAACGCATCGAACGGCGCGATCGGGAGGTTGTCTTTTTCGAACTTCAGGCAGCGCGTGGTGAGCAGTTGAATCCGTTCCCCCAGCGGGATGGCGTAGAACTCCGCCGGCGTGAGCGACGCCGAACGCCCATCGGGATAGGTGACGAATGCCCGATCAAAATTCATCGCTTGCTGCCTCTTCGTTTTTCAGAAATCGACGGAGTGTAGGCGTGATCGACGGGGGGCGCAAACTCTGTGAATACGTAACTTACGTAACCACGAGCGGATTTATGGAAGGGCGCTATGGATGACTGTCAGGACCGCTGTCTCATCAGACCGGCGCTGTAAATCGACGTGTCGGGGTGATAGGCGCGCCAGTCGAACCAGTAGTCGCGCAGCACTTCGATCCTTTGCAGTTGGCGGCCGGCCAGCGCCCCGCGGATTGCGCGTCCAGCAAAATCCCACTCGCTGCCTGTGCTCGCGTCGACGAATGATGTCGTTTCCGGTTCGGCAAAAAGATCGATCGGCTTTCCATCGACCATTCGTGAAAACGCCCGAACGGACTGGCCATTCGCGACGATGACGATCGGAACGCCACCGACGGTATCGATGATCGGATTCTGCGACTGCACATCGGTCATCCGGTATGCCTTGGACCGCCCGTTCACGGTGATGCCGGCGATCAGTTCGCGAAACGCGAGCCGGCGATCGCTGATCCGCGTCGCCACCGGCAGTTTCGCGATGCCGGCTTCCCAGTCGGCGTGCGCATAGTGTTTTGCCACGCGCGGATCAGGACGAAGGACGCGGCCACGCGGCTGCTCGCGCTTCCAGAGCGCGAACGAAATCTCGTCCATCGGCACGCGCGTCAGCTGCCGTCCTTTCAGCGGTCCGAGGATTGCCTGGCCGCTGACCTGCTGCCACCAGGAGCCGGTCTCCTCATCGTGCATGATGAAGTTCTGGTTGTTGATCCCGGCCAGATGGAAGTGCAGCGTCCTTCCGTCGATCGTCGTCTCCCACACCAGACCGGTGTGGCAGAGCGTTCAATAGGTGACGACGATCGGTACGCCCCCGACCGTGTCCTGCACGAGGTGGTGATACGCGAGCTGACGGATCGGATACGCGGCCGCCTCGCCGTTGCGCGCCACGGCCATGACCAGATCGGAATCGGAGACGAACGCCGCGGCATTCGCCGTCACGTATCCTGCCTGCGCCAGCGGATTGAACATCCATTCGAAATGGTTCTGCCGCGCGACCCACGCGCTGAGCATCGCCGGAATCAGGAGGAGGATGAGAGCGATCCGGCTCCAGTGCGCACCACGCCACAGTTTGATGATCAGCGCGAGACAGGCGATCAACGTCACGATTGTCAATGCGGGCGCGATGCGCTTCAGCGCGAACGAGATCTCCAGTCCGCGCGGCGATTGAGGCCGGAACGGCTGAATGACCAGCGCGGGAATCAGCACCACCGCCAGCGCGATCGCGGCGATGATCAAAAGAAGAAACCAAAGCAGCCGGCGGCTCATCAGTCCTTCGGCTGCGGCGCGGTCCCGTCGAAATACGCGCGGATTCGCGGCCATTCGAACTGCGCGACTTTGCGTCCGAGGGCCAGCCCTTCGATGTTGTCCGCCTGGATGTGATAGCCGCCCAGCACGCGCGAAATGCCGGCCAGCTCCGCGGTGGCCGTGAAGGTCGGCAGTTTCAACTCGACGTCGCAGTTGATCGGCTGCGCCGCTTTCCCATCCCGCGACTGCATCGCCATGCAATCACTATCGGCCTCGGTCATCACGCCCGCCTTCCGCCGCTCCACTTCACCGAAGTAATCGCTGCCGGTGAACAGCTCCAGCGTCTTCGCGCACGCGCCGCTAACCGTGCTGTGCCCCGAAACGTAACCAGGAAACGGCGGCGTCACGAACGTGAACGGCGAATACGGATGCCACTCCTCGGCCGGCAACTCGACGACGCCCTTTCCCGGCCCTGCCCAGCCAACGACCTTCTTCCCCGCGTAGTAGTAGCGCACCAGCGTCCACGGACGGGAGGTGTCGTAGTAGCGCTTCGTCTCCCAGCAGGCGATGAACGCGTCCATGGCCACGTTGCCGACAGTGAAAAACAGCTTCACATCACGATCGAGATCGTTGTGATCGCGTTTCGATACGAGCTGCGCGAACTTCAGCCAATGCCCCGATTGTCCCGTCGAGCGAGGACCATCGCGCATGAACTCAACGGTGGCTTTCTGCTCGGGTGTCAGGTTCGCGTTCAACGCGATGTTCTCGTCCGTCTCCTTGCGCAGTTGCTCGGAATCGACATGCGGCGGAACGGGAGCGCGGAACTGATCGCTCCGATCGAGGGCGAACGGTTTCACGCGATACCAATGCGGCGTGAGAAAGCCCGGCGTGACGAAACCACCCTTCGGATTGACGAACGGAATCGGCTGCCACCGGTTCGGATCGGTGATCTTTTCGGGAGTATTCACCGGCGCGTAGTAGGTGTAATCCGAATACGGAACGCCGTTCGACCCGACCTCGTCGCCGAACTGATTCGCCCCATCGTGATGCCGGTACGCGCAAACAGCCTTCGCCGCGAGATTGCCGACGCCCTGCGGCGTAGCGGGATCGACCGACGCATCATCCGGATCGAATCCCTTACCGCGCATCTGCGAATCGATCCACGCTTTGTCGTCCGGATACACATCAATCAGCGCCCGGTACGTCGCGTACGCGATGGCCTTCTCCTTGTTCGCCATCGTCCGCTCCGCCGCCGGCCGCCGCAGCGACGCCCCCAGCCGCGTCCCGACCGCCTTGTCGTCGTACGCCGCCCAGGCGTCGTACATCGCGGTCAGCGCGATGGCGAGAGTGCGCGAGATGATCGTCGGCCGCGCCCCATGCCGGTCGACCTCGCGCGCGGTGGCCTCCAGCGAGATATCCAGCCAGTCATACGCCGCCGAGGGCCTGCTGAAATTCGCCGCCTTCGCCGGCGACAAAACCAACACCAACATCACCACGGTGACGGCCGGACGAATCGTTTTCATGTGTGCTGAGAAAGGTACGTCGAAGAGGGTGGGGGAGGCAAGGGACGGTGTTGTTTGGATAGGTCATCCGATGAATCCGACTAGAATCGCTGCATGAGCGAGCCGCGCCGACTTCATCGCTACACCTACGCCGATTACGTTGCGCTGGAACCTGGAAGGCGGTGTCCGATGGTTCCGTCGTCGCGAAGTTCGATGAGGCGCTGACGCTGGGCGGTCGTCGCGCCTGACGCTCGAATTCGCTGCGCAAAGGTAGGGAAAATCACGCAGCGCACACTCCTTCTATGGTGTTTTGGGATTCCCAGCCCGTAGTTTACCGACCACGTACGCTTCAAGGAGGCGTCTCTCCTCCTGTCCCCAGGCCGTGGACCATCGTCGACTTCAACGGTGAGGACGCGTTTGCTGAAGTGGCCTCGTTTCTCGAAGAGAACTACGTTGCCGATCGAAGCGAGTCGCTGCGCCTCACCTACTCCGAAGAGTTTCTCCGGTGGGCGCTCAGCCCATACGCGACGCGGCGCGCCTGGCGCTTTGGCGCGCGTGCGGACGATGGTTCCCTTGTCGGATTCATTGGCGCGACGGAAATACCGCTGGTGGTGTGCGGTGACCGGGAGAACTCCGCGGTCGTTAATTTCCTATGCGTGCGCGACGATCATCGCCGTGCAGGCCTCGCTCCGGCACTGATCGCCGCGCTCACCAAAGCGGTCAACGCCACCGGCATCTTTACGGCGCTCTTTACGACGTCGATGGATATTCCGGTGGAGCCCGTGGCCACCTGCCGGTACTGGTGCCGTTTGCTTGATCCAACCGTTCTCGCAGAGGCGGGCTTCTTGCCGCAGCCTCGCGATCTCGAGGTCTTGCGTGCCGCGCACGCACTGCCTTCGGTCACGCCCGAGCGCTTCCCGGCGCTCGCGCCATCGCTCGCGGGCGCTGTAGCGGAGCGCATGGAGCGCTGGAGCTCCCGTTTTGCGTTGCGAGCCGCGTGGGGCAAGGAGGACATCCTGCGTTGGATCAGCGGTGGGGTTTCGGTGTTCGCGGACGGGAGCGGCATCGGCGCGTACAACCGCGTATCGATTCGAACAGCTGGAAAAAGGACGATTAACGCCGCATATCTAATCGCACTGACATCCGATGGTTGCGCGCCACAGGAGCTCCTCAACAGGCTCATTGTCGAGGCGGCACGCGCCGATTGCCACGTCTTCTTCGCGCTCCCGGTAATGTCATTGGGCGATGCACTCGGCTGCGCCGGCTTTCTTCCGACAAACGCCCGCCTGAGCTACTACCTTTTCAACTGGCCGCAAAAAGCCTTCTGCGGCCAGGACGTCGCTTTCATGCACTGGTGAGGCTAATGGGAAATTCAATTGGTACGCCCAACACTGTCGAAGAGTTCCAGAAGAAGTACGAGAAACGGTGCATCTCCAACCACAACCAGATGGACCACAACGAGGATGTCTGTCACGGCATGAGTCTGGATTGGATGCAGTCGATGCTCAATGAACAAGGAAAGACGTTCATCACGGTAGGCCAATCGAAGCATGGAAGCCTGACCCGAAAGCTACTCATCAAGCAGAACCGAATCACGCACAACGCCTACATCGATGCACTGGATAAGTTCAATCAGTCCTTTGAGCCCTTCAAAGAAAAGTACATCAAGAACGTCATGCAGATGGAGGACATCGGGCCGAAGATCGACCGGTTCCGTCGTATCGAGGCGCTCGATCTCGCCGGCAACGTATCAAACACGACGAAGTACCGCCGGGCGTTAAAGCACTACGGCCCGGAAATGCTCCAGCTGGAGTCGAAACAGCTGGGATTCGACCAGAAGTTGCGCTGGTTCCAAACGCGGTTCGACGAGAACGCCAGAAATTTTCATCACAACTACAACTACTTCGTTCAGTGCTATCAGGAGCGCAAGGGACTGTTTGAGAACATCGAAGTCAGGCCGAGGAATAGTACGATCCATGAGGATGCGGAAGAGGTTCTTGGGATGATCGGCACATGCATCGACCAGCTCGAAAGTGGCGAATGTGCGGTGGTGAACTTTCAACGAGAGGGCGGTGGGCACTACGTAGCGTTCTACCGCGGCGGCGGCGTGTACCACATGTTCGATCCGAACGTCGGCTGGTACTCTGAGATCTCGAAGACTAATCTCTGGACGATGTTCAGCGACCTGTTCGCGGTGGACTATCTTAAAAAGCCCTACAAGACGCTACAGTGGTCGATCTTCAAGAAGAATTAGAGAGGCCGGTGAAGACACAGTAGGAGCGGACGCGCTTCCGGCCACCGCTGAGTTTGGCGGAGGGGGTGGGATTCGAACCCACGGTACCGTTACCGGTACGGCGGTTTTCAAGACCGCTGCCTTAAACCACTCGACCACCCCTCCGGGATTCGCGGTAACGCTCGCCTACGAAAGTAAATTCACGTCCAGCGTGATCTTCAGGCGCAGTCTTCGATGCTGGCGGAGCTCGTCCATCGTCAGATTCAGAGGGACGGTTACTTCCTTCACCAGGCCGTCGGTGGCGCGGCGCTGGGTGGAGGCCGGCGCACTCAGGTCGGGGAGCGAATTGAGGATGCCCTCGGGGAGCGGGATTTCGATCGAGCGCATCGGGACGTCGCTCGAGATCTCCGCGAATGCGGTCAGCGCCGAGGCGCTGCCGCCGCGGACCGAGATGCCGGACGATGGCGGCTCGTCGTCCTCGGGTTCCGGCTTCGTGGCGAAGTAGTCGCGGAAATCTTCGAACGGCTCCTCAGCTGGTCCGGGAATGGCGGCTGGTTGGGGAGCGGCGGCGGGCGCGACGCCGATCAGTTCCGTCGGAACGAGCGGGATGTCGTCGGCGTCGCCGGCGTCGTCGAGTGTGAATGCCGAGGCGGGCGTCGGCGGGATGTCGACGAAGGGCTCGTCTTCGTCCCAAAGCGAATCGTGCGGGCGCGGCTCGGCGGCGACTGTCGGATTCAGGATCTGGATCTCGCGGTCGAGCGGTTCCGATCCTTCCAGTCCGTACTTCTTGATCAGGTGCTGGAGGACAAGCTGCGTGACGCCTTTCAGCGTTTCTTCGACGCCGAGGCCGTTTGTCGCGACCGACTCGAAGTGCGGCACGCCGAGCTTGTTCACCTCGGCATCCAGCTCCGCGACCGGCAGCGCGTTGGCCAGATCGCGTTTGTTGAATTGCATGACCAGCGGGATCTCGCGAATGCGCACGCCCTGACGTTTGAGGTTGTCCTCGAGATTCTGCAGCGACTCCAGGTTCGCGTCGATGGCGTGGTCCTGACTGTCGGCGACAAAGACGATGCCGTCGGCGCCTTTGAGCACGAGCTGGCGCGTGGAGTTGTAGTAGACCTGCCCCGGCACGGTGTAGAGCTGGAGCTTCGTGCGCATGCCGCGGATCTTGCCGAGGTCGAGCGGGAGGAAGTCGAAGAAAAGAGTGCGGTCGGTCTTCGTGGCCAGCGACAGCATCTTGCTTTTGTTGTTCGACGGCAGCGAGTCGTAAACGAACTGCAGGTTCGTCGTTTTGCCGCAGAGTCCCGGACCGTAGTAGACGATCTTCGCGGTGATCTCTTTCGTGGCGTAGTTGAAGAGGACCATGGGAGCGGGTGAGCGTAGCGAAGGGGGATGTGGGAGTCAAACGATGCCGCGGGAGTCGCTTGTCGGGAGTCGGGCGTCGTAGATGACGCGATCCGAAGTTTTCCTCTCCGACACCCGACCCCCGACAAGCGACTCCCGTCGCACCGGCTATCATGTCGCGCCGCGGAGGTGCGAATGTCCAGACGTTTCCTCTGGTTTCCCGTTTCTCTCCTTCTTTTGATCGCTGCGTGGCCGGCGCTTGCCGACGCGCCGGGCGTGTATGCGATTACCGGCGGAACGGTGCATCCGGTCAGCGGGCCGGAGATCGCAAACGGCGTCGTGATCATTCGCGACGGCCTGGTCGAATCGGTGGGCGCGAATGTCGCGATCCCGGCTGATGCGACGGTGATCGATGTGAAGGGCGGGCACGTTTATCCCGGCCTCATCGACGCGCAGACGTCGCTCGGGTTCCCGAGCGCGACGGCACCGCGTCGTCGCGGACCCGCAGCCGCCGGTGCCCGCACGCCGGAAGCGTTGCCGGAAACGGGGCCATCGTTCGTCGCCTTTCGCGAGGCCAAGCTGTCGGACGACGACCTCGAAGCTAAGCGCGCTACCGGCGTTACGACGATCGTCACTGCGCCGTCGTTCGGCATCTTCAACGGTCAGTCGGTGGCGCTGAACCTCGGCGGCGGGACGATGGAGTCGCGCGTGATCCGCAATCCGGTCTCGCAGCAGATCTCGTTCAATCCGCGGCCGGCGTGGACGTATCCCGATTCGCTGATGGGCGTGATCTCGTACATCCGCCAGACCTTCATGGACGCGCAGGAGTACTCGGCGGCGCGCACGATTTACGACAAGAATCCGGCCGGCTACAAGCGGCCCGACGAGAGCCCGTCGCTCGAAGCACTCGGCGGCGTGTTGCGCCGCGACGTTCCGGTCGTCTTCGTCGCAGACAGTGAGTTGATGATCCGGCGTGCCGAAGCGATTGCGAAAGAGTTCAACGTAAAGATGATCGTCGCCGGCGCGCGGCAGGGTTACAAAATGGGCGATGAGTTGAAGTCGCTCGGCGCACCGGTGCTCGTGTCGACGAGATGGGCAACGGCGCCGGCTGCGAAGGAAGATCGCGAGGAGCAGCCGCTGCGCGTGATCCGCGACCGGCAGCTTCAACCGACCACTCCCTCGGTGCTGGCGAAGAACGGCGTGCTGTTCGCGCTCGTCAGCGGTGCGGGCAAGACCAGCGACTATTTTGCCGGCATCCGCAAAGCGATCGAGAACGGGCTCTCGGCTGACGACGCGCTGAAAGCGACGACCATCAATCCCGCGAAGATCATCGGTATCGATCGCCAGCTCGGATCGATCGACAAGGGCAAGATCGCAAACCTCGTCGTCACCGACAAGCCGATCTTCGACAAGGAGTCGAAGGTGAAGCGGATCTTCGTCGACGGCCGCGAAGCGAAAGTGCCGGCCGAGGATGAGAAGAAAAAATCCGCATCAACATCGTCAGGCACCGGCGTCGACGGAACATGGAGCTTCGTCGTCAAAGCAACGTCCGGCGAAGTGAATATCACGGCGACGCTGCACGTCGAGAACGGCCAGATCAGCGGCACGTACTCGGGGGACCGCGGCGCCGGCGAGATCGGCAACGGAACCTTCGACGGCGCGACGGTGCAGTTCTCTATCGCCGGCCGCGGCCAGGAAGAGGCGGGCGACTGGGTCTTCCACGGCACGCTGCACGGCGCGAACATGGACGGAACGGTATCGACGACGCTCGGTACGTTCCCGTTCACGGGGAGCAAGAAATGATGAATCGTGAAAAGGGTGTCGGCTCTCGGCTGTCGGCTGTCGGGGAGAACGTTCCCTCGCGCGGCCTCACTGCTTCTGACAGCCGACACCCGACACCCGACACCCGTTTTCTCGCGCTGGCGGTCATCTTCATCGCGATCGCCGCATCTGCATTCGCTCAGGACATCGTCATTCGCGACGCCACGATCCTCACCGTGTCGCACGGGAAGATCGAGCATGGATCGATCCTCGTGCACGGCGGGAAGATCGCTGCGGTCGGAATGAACGATCAGGTCACGGCGCCGGCCAACGCGACCGTCATCGATGCCGCGGGCAAGTTCGTGATGCCAGGCATCATCGACACGCACAGCCATACCGCGGTCGAGGGAAGCGTCAACGAGATCTCGCTGCCGAACACCGGCATGGTGCGGATTCGCGACGTCCTGACCAACGAAGACATCGATGTCTACAGGCAGCTCGCCGGCGGGACGACCACCGCGCTCGTGCTGCACGGTTCCGCGAATCCCATCGGCGGCCAGTCGCAGATCGTGAAATGGAAGTGGGGACATCCCGTCTCCGAATGGCCGGTCTCCGATGCCCCGCGCACGATCAAGTTCGCGCTCGGCGAGAATCCGAAGTCATCGAACTTCCGCCCGCCGCCGGGCATCCCCGCGCAATATCCGCAGACGCGCATGGGCGTGGAGGAAGTGATCCGCCAGTCGTTCACCGACGCGAAGGATTACATCGCGCGCTGGGACGACTACGACGCGAAAAAGAAGCGCGGCGAGAATCCGATCCCGCCGCGGCACGACATCCTGATGGAGACGATGGGCGACATCCTCAAAGGCAAGATCGACGTCCACTCGCACTGCTATCGCGCCGACGAGATCATGATGCTGCTCAACGTGGCCGACGAGGAAGGCTTCAAAATCCGAGAGCTGCAGCACGTGCTCGAGGGCTACAAAGTTGCGAAGGAGATCGCCGCGCACGGAGTCGGCGGCGGCACGTTCATCGACTGGTGGGGATTCAAAGCCGAGGCGTATGACGCGATTCCGTACAACGTCGCGATCATGAACAAGGCCGGCGTGCTCACGTCGGTGAACTCCGATTCCGCGGAGCTGGCGCGCCACCTCAATCAGGATGCCGCGAAGGCGATGAAGTACGGCGGATTGTCCGAGGAAGAAGCACTGAAACTCTGCACGCTGAATGGCGCGAAGCAGCTTCGCCTCGATCACCGTATCGGATCGATCGACGTTGGCAAAGACGCCGACATCGTGATCTGGACCGGTCACCCGTTCTCGACATATTCGCGCGTCGAGACCACGCTCGTCGACGGCGAGATCCTTTTCGACCGTTCGAAAGACCTCGCCATGCGCAAGCAACTGGCGCAGGAGAAAAAGGATCGCTTGAAGAAGGAATCCGACGACGAGGCGAAGAACAAGAAGAAACCGGGCAAAAGCGACGACGACGCGAAGCCGGAGGTGGCCGTTGAAAACTAAAACCTTCGTTCTGGCGATGTTCGTCGCGTCATCTGCCTTCGCGCAGTCCGTCATCATCAACAGTCCCGGCAAGAAGGGAACGGTGGCGATTAAGAACGCCACCATCGTCCCGGTCTCGTCGCCGACCATCCCGAATGGAACGATCGTTTTCTCCAACGGCCTGATCACCGCAGTCGGTGCAACCGTCAACATTCCCGCGAACGCCACCGTCATCGACGGCACCGGCCTATTCGTCTATCCCGGTCTAATCGACGCCGGCTCGCACGTCGGCCTCGAAGAGATCAGCGCCGTTCCCGGCACCGTCGACACCGCGGAGCTGGGCGACACCAATCCGAACGCGCGCGCCGAGGTTGCGGTGAATCCGCATAGCAACGTCATTCCGGTGACGCGGGTGAACGGCATCACCAGCGTCGTCACCGAGCCGGAAGGCGGCATCATCTCGGGCTCGTCGGCGATGATCAACCTCGCGGGCTGGACGCCGCAGGAGATGACGCTGAAGGCGCCGCTGGCGATGCACATCCACTTCCCGCGCCTGCGGACGAATGGATTCGATGAACAGCCGCAGGACGAAGAGGCAACCAAGGAAGCGGCGAAGAATTACACGAAGCAGATCGACAAACTGCGCGACATTCTCAAGGACGCACAGGCGTATTCAAAAGCGTCGGCCGCACACATCAAACGCGTCGATCGTGACCTCATCCTCGAAGCGCTGGTCCCGGTCGTCGAAGGCCGCGAGCCTGTCGTCATGCACGCGAATCTCGAACGCGACATCCGCGCCGCGCTGAAGTTCGCCGACGAATTCAAGCTGAAGGTGATCCTCGCGGACGCTGAAGACGTAGCGCGCGTCATCCCCGAACTGAAGTCGCGCAACATCCCCGTAATCCTCGGCCCGATCCTCTCCATGCCGCCGCGCGAGGACGATCCGTACGATCTCGTTTTCTCGAACGCCAAGACGCTCAACGACGCCGGCATCCCATTCGCGATCCAGTCGCAGGACGCGCACAACGCCCGCAACCTGCCCTACAACGCCGCCGCCTGCGCCGCGTTCGGACTACCGAAGGATGTCGCCCTCCGCTCGGTCACGCTCGCCCCCGCGCAGATTTTCGGAGTGGCGGACAAAGTGGGATCGCTGGAAACCGGCAAGCTCGCCAACATCATCGTCACGGACGGCGACCCGCTGGAGATCGTCACGCACGTGAAGCATCTCTACATCGGCGGCGAAGAAATCACCCTCGATACAAATCAAACCCTTCTCTACGAGAAATTCAAAGCTCGGCCATAACTCTCCGCGAGCTCCGCGCCTCCGCGTGAAACCGGTTCCCTCGCGGAGCCGCGGAGAGGTAGACTTCGAAAAGTTCTTTCCCAATTTCCTCTGAGTCAGTGAACGGGAAGCCGGTGTGATGCCGGCGCGGCCCCCGCCACTGTGACCGGCGACGACTCGCGCCACGACAGCCACTGCATCGCTCGATGCGGGAAGGCGGCGCGACGAGAACGACCCGGAAGCCAGGAGACCGGCTGGCTCGGAACCCACTTTTGATCGGCCTTCTTCGGAGGGAAGGAGTCGTCATGAAGAGAGTTCTGTTCGCTGTTTTTCTCGCCGCCCCCGTCTTCGCTCAGTCCACCTCGCAACCACCACAAACCGCAGTCACCATCGTCGTCACCGCCTCATCGCTGCCTGAAACTCTGGGCGAGACGCCGGCCTCGGTCACCGTCATCACCCGGAAGGACATCGACGAACGCGCCGCGCTCAACGTCGCCGACGTCCTGCGCGAAGTTCCCGGCCTCGCGCTGGCGCGCAGCGGATCGCCTGGCAAGGCCACGTCGCTGTTCACCCGAGGAGCCGCGTCGACGCAGACGCTGGTGATGTGGAACGGGATCGTTCTCAACAACCCCTACTTTTCCGGCTACGACTGGGGACGCTTTTCAACATCGGGAGTAGAGCAGATCGAAGTCGTCCGTGGTCCGTACTCCGCGCTCTACGGATCGGAAGCGATGGCCGGAGTGGTCAACGTGTTGACGAATCCGCAGACGAGCGGACTTCACGGCGATGTTGAAAGTGGCAGTCACGGACTGCGCAACGCCATGCTCAATGCCGCCATTGCCAGCGGATCGCTGTCGGCGGCCGGCACGTACGAGCACCGCACCGACGAAGGCTTCAATCCCAACGACGATTTCCGCCAGAACAGCGCCAGCGGCAACGTGAAGTGGTCGCTCTCCGACGCCTTCTCCCTCGGCGCGGCTGCCCGCCATACGTCATACAACCTCGGCATCCCCTTCAACACCAATGCAGCCGGCACCGCGCTCGTCCCGAGTCTCGATCGCCGCCAGAACGGAACCGAGACCCAGATCGCGATTCCCGTCACACTCACTCTTGGCCGCTTCATCACCGACCTGACGCTCAGCGACAATCGCCGCCGCGATGACTTTCACGATCCAGCCGACCCGTTCACGACCTCGACGTCCACCGACGCGAAGACCCGCCGCGGACGCCTGACCACGCGCTTCGCTACGCCGATTGGCACGCTCGTCGCCGGCGGCGAGTACCAGCGCGACGTCGTCAGCGACGTTACCAACTTCGGCCCGAACTTCCTCGACCAGCACCGCACCGACCGCTCGTGGTTCGTCGAAGATCGCTATACCCATGAGCTGACCCAAAACTCGCACTTCGAGCTGAGCGTCGGCGTCCGCAACGATCACTTCGACGTCTTCGGTGGACAGACCTCGCCGCGCGTCGCCGCCGCCTTCGTCCGCGGCGGCACGAAGTGGCGCGCCGCCTTCGGCCGCGGTTTCCGCGCACCGTCGCTGGGCGAGCTGTACTACCCCTTCTTCGGCAATCCGAAATTGAGCGCCGAGAGCAACCGCAGCTACGAGCTCGGATACGACGCCGCCATGGGCCGCGACGGAGTGTTCTCGCTGACGTACTTCAACACCCGCTACCGCAACCTGATCACCTTCGATCCGGCCACGTTCATCTCTCAGAACATCGGCCGTGTCCGCAGCGACGGCGTCGAGCTCGGCGCCACGAAACCCATCAGCGCGAACGTCTACACGCAGCTCAGCTACACCTACCTGCACCGCAACGAAGACGAGTCGACCGGACTGCGCCTCCCGCGCCGCCCCAAACACTCCGGCTCCTTCGCCCTCGGCCGCCGCAGCGGCGCGATGGACACGAACATCGTCATCCTCCACACCGGCGAGCGCGAAGACTCCCTGGCCATCTTCCCCTTCACCCGCACCACCAACCGCGCCTACACGACCATCGACGCCAACATCCAATACCGCCTCTCGCGCGTCACGCCGTTCGTGAAAGTGGAAAACGCGACGAACAAGAAATACGAGGAAGTCGTCGGCTACGCCTCCCCAACACGCCGCGTGATCCTCGGCATCAAGTTCTAAATCTGCGTTCCTCTGCGCCATCTGCGGATAGAGCTTTTATCCGCAGATGGACGCAGATTTACGCAGATGAAAACCAGTGAGCGTTTGCGCGCGAAGGCGCGCTTCACAATCCAGCCCCGCGCTCGGCGCGGGGAAACGAGGGCGTGAACGAAGTTCGTGGCCGCGGAGGCGGCCACCGCAAACGCTCGCCCGGATCTTGTAGCGGCGGCCTCCGCGGCCGCCAACTTTCACTCACGCCCCAAAACCCCACGCAGAGCGTGGGGATGGATTGTCGTGCGCGCCTTCGCGCGCGACCTTACCCCGGCCACGCCATCGCCTCGGCGAAGCCGGGCAACGCGGACGACAACTCCTCGATGTGGGCGCTGGCGATGCCGTCCAGTTCGCGGGCGAGCACGCCGCTGACGGTGGTCTCCTGCTGGTCTGCGCGGTACTCCAGCATGTCGATGTGATGCCGCGGCAGCCGGACGCGCAGCTCCGCGGTGCGGATGGCCTGCGGAAGGATGCCATCCGCCTCGGCGCCGAGCGCTTCTTCGATCACGTGCAGCGGCCAGATCTCCAGCGCCTTGGCCATCATCTCCGTCCGAGGGAACCACTTCCCGACCGGCGTCGTCCAGAGCTCGACCTCGCCCGCTTCGATGGCGTCGGACATCTCGAGCCGCGTCCACCCGAGGAGCGCCATCGCCTGGGAGATGCTGACATGCGGCCGTGGGTGTAGGAAGATGTGACGGATGCGGTCGATTTCGTCGGTTTCGAGCATGGTTTGGTACCTCGCTGACTGGTTCTATAGTGTAAGTTCGCGGTCGACGAAACGCAAGAGGTTTTCGTCGCAATGACGCATGTTCAGGCAGAGGGCGAAGTCTTTGGACGACGCCTGCGCGAGCTGCGTCAGAAGTACGGCGTGACACAGCAACAGCTATCGATCGCAACCGGCCTAACCGAGGGTTACATCAGCAATATGGAGCGAGGACTGAAGGTGCCGAGCCTTACTACCATTCTCCGTCTCGCTGTCGCCCTCGGGTGCAAGGTCACGGAGTTAGTGGCGATCTTCGACAAGACCGACCTGCCGTCGATACTCCGAGGTGATCAGTAGCAATCGCGTATAATTTCTAGCTCGGAATGCTAACGTTCTTCACCAGCGCCGCTTTCAAATATTTCCTGTATCCGCTTTTCGGTGCTGCTCTCGGTATCTTCGTGAAACATGCAACGCGCAATGACCAGTATGCCAAGTTTCGCAAAGAGGACGTGGCGGTTGGCCTGGATCTTCTCAAGACGGCGTGTCTCACACTCCTCGTCTTTGCGACGGACAAATCTGCCGCTCTCGTAGCGTCGAATAACTCATTGGCGACGGCCATTATCGCTAACGTAGCAAATGCTCAACTCGTAGTACTTCAAAGGGCGAATACATCCTTACTCCGGCAAGTTACCGACGCATGGATAATCATTGTTCTCATGATTATAGGCTTGTGGAGTCTTTCTACTCTCGTTCGCAAGCTCGGATGGAAGAATGAAACGGAACAGCATGTGATGCTGGGCATTGCGATACCGCTTAGTATCGGCATCCTTTCTTTGGTTCTAGTAATGGCAAAGGCAACGACGTGAAAAGTGAATTCAAGAAAGTCGAAGTCGCCGTCGCGGTTGCAGGCGCGCTAGCGTCAACGATCGGGCTGCTAGCCTTCTACTTTCAACCGTTGAGCTTTCAACCGTTGAGCCTTCAACCGTACAGCGGGTTTCTTGAGAAGCTATTAATGATAGCCGGTCCTATGATTGGTCTTCTCTTGGGCTGGCAAGCTAATGCTATAGCGTCTAACTTGCGGAAGTTGCAACGCGCGCGACGTGTCTTTTTATCGTATACCGCAAATGATCGCCAGTTTGCTTTTAAAGTAGCCGATCGCCTAAAAGCAGCCGGCATGAAAGTATGGGCTGCTGGAGAACACATTACTCCAGGTACCTCTATTCGCGCGGCTGTCGACAAAGCTCTCGGTGACGCCGACGTGCTTGTCGCCGTTCTGTCGCACGACGCGAGCGCTTGGGTAACCTACGAAGTAGCCGAGGCCCTGCGCCGCGGCGTACGTGTTATTCCTGTGTTGATGCCGAATACCGAACTCCCGAGTGAGCTTCATGACGTCGTGTATGTCGACGCGACAGAGAGCGAACAAGAAGCCATCAATGGAGTAGCCGAGGCACTGGCGTAGCGGAATGCGGCCCCGGTGATTCATGGCCTTCTGCCGCCATGAATCCGGCTCGTTTCTTTACGTGCTTTGCGTATCACCTTTCTGGCAAAGATGCCGATGAGGGCGTGAGCTCTGTTCATCGCGATTGAGTTGGGAAACACCTCAGCCACGTCTGGCGCGAGCACGGCCGCGTTCGCTCCTTCCGCGTAGCGCGCAGGTACTTACCGCGAATGCCGTCTGAGAAGTCGTACTGACGTCGCATCTCGTCGTGCTTCTTTTTACGCCGCCATGTTCGCGCATTCTCCCTCGGTGTTCCTCCGAACCGCGCACAGATCGTGCTTCGTCACGATCCATGGCGAAAACCACATCGGACTTTCTTGTCGAACGGCTCCAGGCCTGGGGCGTCAACCGCATCTACGGGTATCCCGGGGATGGCATCAACGGGATCATGGGGGCGATGGAGCGGGCAGACGGGGCTGTTGACTTTGTGCAGGTGCGGCATGAGGAGATGGCGGCGTTCATGGCTTGTGCGCACGCCAAGTTCACGGGGGATGTCGGTGTTTGCATGGCCACCTCCGGGCCGGGGGCGATCCATCTGCTGAACGGGTTGTACGACGCGAAGATGGATCATCAGCCGGTCGTGGCCATCGTCGGACAGTCGTCGCGGCTGGCGATGGGAGGGAGTTACCAGCAGGAAGTCGATCTGCAGAATCTGTTCAAGGACGTAGCCAGCGACTATTGCCAGACGGCGATGGCGCCGGCGGCGCTCAGGCATCTCATCGATCGCGCCTTTCGCATCGCGCGGGCGCAGCGCAGCGTCACGTGCATCATCATTCCGAACGATCTGCAAGAAGAAGCGTACGCTGAGCCGCCGCACAAACACTCCACCGTGCACTCCGGAGTCGGCTACACCAGTCCGCGCATCGTCCCCGAGGATGCGGATTTGCGGCGCGCGGCCGAGGTGCTGAATGCGGGCGAGAAGGTGGCCATGCTCATCGGCGCGGGCACTTTAAGAGCGAGCGACGAGGTCGTCGCCATCGCCGACATCCTCGGCTGCGGCGTCGCCAAAGCGCTCCTCGGCAAAGCGGCGCTGCCGGACGCGCTCCCGTTCGTTACCGGCACGATCGGCCTCCTTGGCACGAAGCCGAGCTACGAAATGATGGCCGGCTGCGACACGCTGCTGATGGTCGGGTCGAGCTTTCCGTATCCGGAGTTTCTCCCCGAGGAGGGACAGGCCAGGGCGGTACAGATCGACATCGATGGAAGGCAGCTTTCGATCCGCTATCCGATGGAGGTCAACCTCATCGGCGACAGCAAGGAGACGTTGCGCGCGCTGATCCCGATGCTGCAGCGCAAGACGGAGCGGACGTGGCGCGAGAAACTGGAGGCGTCGATCCGCGACTGGTGGACACTGATGGATGCGCGCGCGATGGACGACGCGGTCAACGGCATCAATCCGCGGCGCGTGTTTCACGAGCTGTCGAAGCGCTTGCCGGATGACTGCATCCTTTCCGCCGATTCCGGATCGACGGCGAGCTGGTACGGGCAGCATCTCCGATTGCGGCAAGGGATGATGGGATCGCTGTCGGGCAATCTGGCCACCATGGGGCCGGGCGTTCCGTACGGCATCGCAGCGAAGTTCGCGTTTCCGGACCGCGTAGCCATCGCCTGCTGCGGCGACGGCGCGATGCAGATGAACGGCACGGGCGAGCTACTGACGGTGGCGAAGTACTGGAAGGAGTGGCGCGATCCGCGCTTCATCGTCTGCGTCCTCAACAATCACGACCTGAACATGGTGACGTGGGAGGAGCGGGTGATGGCCGGCGATCCGAAGTTCAAGGCGTCGCAGGAGCTGCCGGAGTTCAACTACGCGGCGTTCGCGGCGTCCATCGGTTTGAAAGGGATTCGCGTCGAGGATGCATCGCGCGTCGGTGCGGCGTGGGATGAGGCGCTGTCCGCGGACCGGCCATGCGTCATCGACTTTCGAACGGATCCGGAAGTCCCGCCGCTGCCGCCGCACATCACGTTCGAACAGGCGAAGAATTTTGTGACGTCGCTGCTGCACGATCCGAGTCGCAGCGCGATCATTCGCGATTCGATGCGGCAGTTGATGGACACGTTTACGAAGTAGCAGCCCTGTCATCCTGAGCAGCCGAAGGACGGTCGAAGGACCCCCAACCTGCTAACCCGGGAGGGCGGCGGCTTTTTCATCACTCGTTATTGGCAAAGGCGGGCGGTTTTTCACATGCAAGCACTTGGGGGGTCCTTCGACCGTCCTGCGGCGCTCCGCCTTCGGCTCCGACGCCTGCGGCGGCTCAGGATGACAGCGCTACCGCTTCAGCGCTTCTTCGTACCTGGCCCGGACGATCCGCACGTATTCGCGCGTCTCGGGATACGGCGGCACGCCGTTGTACTTCTGCACGGCGCCGGGGCCGGCGTTGTAGGCGGCGAGGGTGAGGTCGAGATCGCCTTGGAAGGTGTCGAGGAGGGTGCGAAGGTAGCGAACGCCGCCGAAGACGTTCTGGCGCGCGTCGAAGACATTGTCGACGCCGATGAATCGCGCCGTGGCCGGCATCAGCTGCATGACGCCCGAGGCGCCGGCCGGTGAGATGGCGGCAGGGTTGTAGGCTGATTCGCGCGCGGCGATCGCGGCGACAAGACGCGGATCGACGCCGTGTTGCTTCGAGGCGTCGGCGATCAGCGACGAAAGATACGCAGGCATAGGAGTCGTGACGGTCGCGCTCGAGTTGAAGAGCGCAGCCCCGAACGGTGTGTAGTGCAGCGCGGTGCGCATCGAACGCAGCGAGAAGAGTGACTGACGGATGTCGCCGAAGAAGTGATACGCGGTGATGCCGCGCCGGTCATTCTGAATCACAACCTTGCCGGTCTGGCGGATGTGCGCCGCGGGAACGTCGGCGGCGCTGAAGGAGGCCGCGGAAGCGGAGCCGGCGACGAGCACCGCGGCGAGCATGAACGAAGTGCGCAAGGGCACGCAGCAACGGTCGCCGGGACGGAGGCATTCCGATACGATTCGCGGATGACGTCCAAGCGATGCGCTGCTGCGCTACTCTTACTCGCCCTTACCGCCTGCAAGATGCCGAACTCGACCACGACCGTACCCGCGACCGAAACGATTTTCGCCGGAGGAACCGTGTTGGCCGGACCGGCGCAGGCGCCGCAGGCGAACTGGTCGGTGGTGACGTCGAACGGCAAGATCGTCGAGGTCGGGCCTGCTGACTCGATTCGCGCCGCGCATCCGCATGCGCGCGTGATCGATGTTCACGGCACGACGGTCATGCCCGGCCTCACCGACGCGCACGGCCACCTGTACGGACTCGGACTGTCGCTCGACACCGTCAACGTCGTCGGCGCGCCGTCGTACGCTGAGGTGATCGCGCGCGTTCGCGATCGCGCGCAACGCGCGGCGCCGGGCGACTGGATCCTCGGCCGCGGTTGGGATCAGAACCGCTGGCCCGACAAGCAGTTCCCGACTGCCGCGCCGCTCGATGCAGCGATCTCCGATCATCCGGTTTGGATTCGCCGTGTGGACGGACACGCGGGCATTGCGAATTCTGCCGCAATGCGCGCGGCAGGAATCACGGCCGAGACAAAAGATCCCGAGGGCGGCCGGCTTCTGCGCGACGCAGCCGGCAATCCGACCGGCGTTTTCATCGATGGTGCGATGCATCTGATCGATTCGAAAGTGCCGCCGCCGTCGGCCGAGTTGCGCAAGTCGCGCGTCCTCGCCGCGGCGCAGAAGATCGCCGAAAACGGCCTCACCGAAATGCACGACGCCGGCGCGGAGCAGTCGACGATCACGGCCATCCAGCAGCTCATCGATGAGCACAAGTTTCCGATCCGCGTGTATGTGATGCTCACCGACGAGGCGGCGCTGCTCGACGCCTGGCTGAGGCACAAGCCGCTCATCGGCTACGGCGATCGCCTCACCGTCCGCTCGGTGAAGATGTACGCCGACGGCGCCCTCGGCAGCCGCGGCGCGGCCATGCTCGCGCCGTACAGCGACGATCCGGCGAACAGTGGCCTCATCATCAGTAAAGAAGAACACATGCGCGACGTCGCGACGCGCGCCCGCGCCGCCGGCTACCAGGCCAATACGCACGCGATCGGCGACCGTGGCGTCCGCAACGTGCTCGACGCGTACGAGCAGGCCGGCGCGACTCCCGCCGATCGCTTCCGCGTTGAACATTTCCAGATCGTCGCGCCGTCCGATTTTCCGCGTCTCGCGCAGCACGGCATCATCGCCTCGATGCAGCCGACGCACGCGACGTCCGACATGCCGTGGGCGGAAGCGCGCGTCGGTCCTGATCGCATCAAAGGCGCCTACGCCTGGCGCACCGTCCTCAACTCCAGCGCCCGCATCGCCCTAGGCTCCGACTTTCCGGTCGAGGACGTGAACCCGTTCTTCGGAATCTACAGCGCCGTCACGCGTCAGGACCAGACAGGCAACCCGCCTGGCGGCTGGTACCCCGAGCAGAAGCTGACCCTCCCCGAAGCGATCCGCGGCTTCACCTCGGATGCCGCGTACGCTGCCTTCGAAGAGTCGTCGCGCGGCACCATCGAACCGGGCAAACTCGCGGATCTCACTATCGTCGAAGGAGATCTCTACTCCGCCCCGCAATCGCAACTCTTCGCGACGAAGGTGCGCTACACGGTCGTTGGCGGAGAGATGGTGTATTCGGCGAAGTAAGAACGCAGTTTCAAATGGCTTCTGGACGCGGGTGCGTTCTGGAGCCTTGAGCAACCTACGCTGCTGGCCGCTACTGCTCGTGATCGTCGAAGTGCGTGAGCGCGCGGAACTCCTGATAGCGGTCGTAGACGTCGTTGAGGGTGATCTCGCGCAGACGATCGAGTGAGAACTTCTCGACGGTGAACGACGCCAGGACGCTGCCGAAGATGATGGCGCGGCGGAGATCGCGGTCCGTCACCTCGGCGCGCGAAGCGAGGTAGCCGAGGAAGCCACCGGCGAAGGTGTCGCCGGCGCCGGTCGGATCGAAGACCGCTTCGAGCGGATAGGCGGGCGCGGCGAAAACGGCATCGGCAGTGATCATCATGACGCCGTATTCGCCGCGCTTGACGACTAGCGTCTTCGGCCCGAGAGCGAGGATCTGGCGCGCGCCCTTGATCAGGTTTGCCTCCTCCGTGTATTGCCGCACCTCGGCTTCATTGATGACGACGAGATCGACCTCACGCAGGATCCGCGTCAGCGATTCTTTCGCCGTGGCGATCCAGAGGTTCATCGTGTCGAGCGCCACGAGCCGCGGACGGCGGCACTGCTTCAGAACGTCGAGTTGCAGATCGGGCTGAATGTTGGCGAGGAACAGCACGTCCGGATTGCGATGCTTCTCGCTGAGCTCCGGTTTGAAATCGGCGAAGACGTTGAGCTGCGTGTCGCGCGTCTTCGCAACGTTCAGATCGAAACCATACTCGCCACTCCAGAAAAACGTCTTCGCGCCGGCGACGCGCTGCAGGCCGTCGAGGTTGACGTTGCGGCCGCGGAAGATGGATAGATCGTCATCGGTGAAATCGTCGCCGACCACGGCCACGAGATCGACCTCGGTGAAGAACGATGCCGCCACCGAAAAGTACGTCGCCGATCCGCCGAGGCATCGATCAACTTTCCCAAAAGGCGTCTGAATGGCGTCGAACGCGACGCTGCCGACTACGAGGATGCTCATGAATTCTCCCTGGTTAGTAGATTAGTGATCAGTGGATTCGTAGATTAGGAAGGCTTGATCGCGGATCGACTCATCTAATCTACTAATCCACTAATCCACTGTCTCAACGTACTTTCTGATGATCGGCGCAAGCCGGCGTTTCGCGTCCGCTGTGATCGCCGAGCGCTGCGTGATGATCGCGTACTGCAGCGCGCTTCCGCAGGCGCAGTCGCGGTTGCGAGTTGCGGCGGGGACGATCGAGTTTCGCAGGATCTTCTGCGCGGTCTCGGCGTTCTTGGCGAGGTAGGCCAGAACCGTTTCGACGGTGACGTCATCGTGCGACTCGTGCCAGCAGTCGTAGTCGGTGACGAGGGCCATCGTGGCGTAGCAGATCTCCGCTTCGCGAGCCAGCTTCGCTTCCTGCAGGTTGGTCATGCCGATCACGTCGACGTTCCAGGAGCGGTAGAGGTGCGACTCGGCGCGCGTGGAGAACTGCGGGCCTTCCATGCAGAGGTAGACGCCGCCTTCGTGTACGCGCGCGCCTACCTCGCGCGCGACCTTGCTCATCGTGGACGATGTGGCTGTGCAGATCGGATCGGCGAAGCCGACGTGCGCGACGATGCCGTCGCCGAAGAACGTGTCCGCACGATGCCGGGTGCGGTCGATGAACTGATCCGGGAAGACGATGTTGGTCGGCGCGTACTCCTCTTTCATCGAGCCGACGGCGCTGGCGGAGAGGATGGTGTGGACGCCGAGGAGCTTGAAGCCGAAGACGTTCGCGCGATAGTTCAATTCAGTAGGCGAGAGGCGGTGACCGCGGCCGTGGCGGGAGAGAAAAGCCACGCGCACGCCGTCGATTTCGCCGATGACGTAGGCGTCCGATGGATCGCCGAACGGCGTCTCGAGTTTGCGTTCGTCGAGGACGGTCAGCCCTTCCATCTGGTAGAGGCCGGAGCCGCCGATGATGCCGATGCTTGCGGTGTCGTTCATTGCGGGGCGCACTTTACTGGAGTTGAACCACTGAGGCACAGAGGACGCAGCGGTGTTCTTCGTGTTCTCTGTGTCTCTGTGGTTCAGATCGGTACCAGGCTCGCTAAATCGCCGAGCGTTGTCACCGGCTCATCGCGGCGCTCGATCATGACCACGTTATCGCGGCCGAGGGTTTCGAGCGCGGCCATCTCGTAGGCGCGCATCGATTGATCGCATCCGCAGTCGTTCTCGGGCGTCATGTAGTTCGCGATGACACCGCCGAGGCGCATGCCGCGCTGTTCGACTTCGCCGATCAGCCGTTTGCTCTCCGCGATGACGATGCGTTCGGGCCGCGTGACCACGATGACGCGCGTCGAATCGGAGCGCATCGCTTCTTCGAGGGCGTGCAAGGCCTTCGACGCGCGGATCAGCTCTTCGCCGAGTGAGCCGGCGGGAATCAGCTCGCGGTAGCGCAGGAGGATGCGCATGAACTCGCGAACCCATTCGCCGGCGGTGGCAGGGAGGTCGCTGAGCCGGAGGAAGTGTCCGGTGGGGGCGGTGTCGACGATGATCGCGGACTGTGAATCGTCGGCGATCAGATCGGCCAGCCGCGTGATGGCGAACAGTTCGTCGGCGCCGGGTGGGGCGATCTCGACGAGTTTCTTCATCGCGTCGGCGTCGTAGGCGACAGTCATACCGCCGGGCGTGATGGCGCCAATGGCGCGTTCGATTTCTTCGCCGAGGTTGTCGCGGAAGCGACGCCATTTGGCGCGGGTGTCGATCGTTTCGACGGTGAGATTCTTCGGTGGCGTTTCGTGCGCGAACACGTCGCGCAGCGTGTGCGCGGGATCAACGGAGATGACTGTGTAGTTTTTTTCGGGATGCTGCGCGGCGAGTTGGAGCGCGATCGATGCGGCCGACGTCGTTTTGCCGACGCCGCCTTTGCCGGCGAGGAAGGTGAGGCGGGCGAGTTGAAGATCGCTGGACTGCCGGCGAGCCGCCGGCGTTCCAGCCGGCGGGCCGCCGGCGCTACGTTCGCCAGCGCTCCATCGCTCGATCGCTTCCGCGGTGTCCAGCGGCGCGCACGCGCGCGGCGCGTCGACTACCGGCGCGAGTCGCTTGCGCGCGGCATCGTCGCGAGTGCGGTCGCAGTCGTCGTCGGATACTGCGCGGTTGAGGACAACGAACGGCACGTCCATCCCATCCGCGCGCACGTCGCGAATCAGCCGCTCCGTTTGCTCGACCACCCACGGTTCCGACAATGTCACCGGCACGAACGCGGCCTGAGCCGGATCTGTGAGCAGATCGCGGCGGCGTTTCGCATCTGCTTCGAATTGATCGACGAATGCATCCATCGCATCGCGGACGTCGCGGCGCGTGAACTGCCGCATCATCCCGCGATGCTTCGCCTGCATCGAGTCGAGCGCCTCGCCAAACTGGCGGAAGTGATCGGCGGAGGAGAGCATGCGTAGCGTATGACCGGTGGGAGCGGTATCGACGACGATCGTTGCGTCACGATTCTCCTCGGCCAGTTCGCCGATGCGCATCCACGCCATCAGCTCGTCGACACCGGGCAGCGACAACTCGAAGAATCGCCGCAGCTCGTCTTTGTCGAGATACGTTCCGCGGTCGCCGAGCTCGAGGAAACTTTCCAGATTGCGATCAAGGAAACGGCGGTACAACGCGCTCGCATCGAGCGCCTCGGTGCGCAATTCGCCGTGCAGGATGTCGGAAAGATTCGACGCGGGATCGGTCGTGAAGAGGATTACCGGGCGCGACTTCGCCAGATGCAGCGCCGCCGCGATCGAGACCGTGGTCTTGCCGACTCCGCCTTTGCCGCCGAACAGAATCACACGGCGGCTGGCGACGCGATCGAACGCCGCCGCGAGCGTCACTGGCCGTATCCGGTGTAGATGCCGACGCCGCCATCGTCATCATCACCGCCGCGCTGCTGACGCGCCAACTCTTCACGGCGCGCGCGAATCTCACGCAGCGCCTGGAAGACCTGGGCCTCCTGCACCGCGTAGTCCTCTTCGCTGATGTCGCCGACTTCCAGCATCATCTGCAGCTCGATGAGCCGTTCCTTCCACGGCTGATCGTTGAGCAGCTCCTCGTTCGCCATCGTCTGGATCTGCTTCATGATCCAGTTGAAGCCCGCGATGGGGAGCTTCATCGGAAGCATGAGGATGTCGTCGAGGAGGAACATTGCGGCGCTACCGCTCCGCGCGCTCCAGCTTCAGCCGGATATTGACGAAGTTGTACGGCGGCCACGGACCGGTGTAGAGAAACGACAGCTTGTTCTCGTACTTCTTGGCGATGTCGGTGATCTGGTCGTCGAACGTTTTCGTCTTTTCGCGATCGACCAGGAACGCGGCGTTAAGGATCATCTTGTCGCCGATCGGTTTGTTCGAACGCGATGCGATCGCAGCGTCGCGCAGCGCCTCGTAGATCTCGCTGACATACGCATCCGCTTTGGCCTGCAGCGCCGACTCGACCACGCGTCCGAGCTGCATGCGCGAGAAGTAGGTCGACGTCGAGGTATTCGACTGAATCTCCTCTTTCAGCCGGCGAATCTCTTCGTTCTCCGTCTCGATCTCGTGGACGACCTGGTCCTTGTTCCAATTGACCTTGAGGCCGAACTCGATCTTGCCGTCCATCTTCTGCAGCACGTCGGAGAGCGCGTCGTACGTTCCTTTGAGAAACTCCTTGATGTCGTTCTCGGTGCGGAAGACGGTGCCGAAACTCATCGGCAGCACGGTGAAGTCCTTCATCACCAGCTCGTTCACGTGCTCGTGTGCGAGCGCGTTTTCGCGCGTCGGATCGAAGACGATCAGCGGACAGTTGGAGACGACGGCCGCGAATTCTTTGTACGGCACGGTGTGAACCTTGTCGCCGCGGCCGCCGATGCCGACCGGCCCGAAATCGCGCGGGATGTCCGTCTTGATGATGCAGTAAACGTACTTGCCCTGTTCTGTTTCGGGCTGCTTCGCCTGCGCTTGATCTTCCATGTCGTTCGGGGCCTCGGAGGGATGACGCGAAGCATACAATACAAGCCGTTTTGTCAGCCCGCCGCCTCGCCTCCCTCATCGAAAACTGGTTCCGCAAACATCAACGGTCGTTGCCGTGGCGCGCTGCCTACGACCCGTACGGCGTGTGGGTCTCCGAGGTGATGTTGCAGCAGACGAGGATGGAGGTCGTCCTCGGATATTACGAGCGATTCATGACGCGATTCCCGAACGTTGCGTCGCTCGCGGCTGCGAGCTTCGATGACGTCACCGCGGCGTGGTCGGGACTTGGCTACTACCGGCGTGCACGGATGCTGCGCGATGGAGCGGTCGATGTGATGACGCGTTTCGGCAGTGTGATCCCGGCGACCGTCGATGAGTTGATGACGATCGCCGGAATCGGCCGATACACGGCGGGCGCGATCGCATCGATCGCGCATGGGCGTCTCGCGCCGATCGTCGATGGCAACGTGGCGCGGATCGTGGCGAGACTCTTCGCGATCGAGGCGCCGCTCGCTTCGCCCGCGTTGATGCGCGAGGCGTGGGTTCGTGCCGAGGAGTTGGTGGCAGCTTCCGGATCGCCGCGCGATTTCAATCAGGGGTTGATGGAGCTCGGCGCGCTCGTCTGCACGCCGCGCAATCCGTCGTGCAGACAATGTCCGCTTCGCCGTCAATGCGCGGCATTCGTCAGCGAACGTGTCGACGAACTACCGCGCCCGAAAGCGAAGATGGCCACGCGCGAGCTGCGCATCCCGCTCTATCTCGTCACCGATCGCACCGGCCGCGTATTGATGCGCCGCGAATCGGGCCGGCTCATGCGCGGCATGTTCCACCTCCCGCACGGCGACACGACACTGCTGACCGGAACGCCTTTGCGGGTGATCGCCGGCGCGACGCTGGGAACGTTCCGCCACACGGTGACGAATCGCCGGATCACATTCGAAGTCTTCGCCGTGGCGCGCCGACCGCGTGCGCGAGCCGGCGAGTATGCGTGGATCGATCCCGCTGCGCTGACGGCCATCCCGCATCCGTCCTACGTTCGCAAAGCGTTACGGTTGGCCGGAATCGGCAAGTGACGGCTTGCTGTTCGCGGGAGGCATGAAAGCTCCCATCGTCCTCGGCATCCTTCTCGCGGCCACAACGCTTCATGCGCAATCGCGCACCTACGCGATCACGAAAGGCGGCAACAACGTCGCGCAGTTTCATGCCGAGGATACGTACGACTCGTTCGATGGAAAGACGAGCGATGTGAATGGGACGATCGTCGCCGATCCTGCCAATCCTGCCGCGTCGAGCGTGCTGATCAACATCAACGTCGATGCGCTCGACACCGGCGTCGGCCTGCGCAACAAGGAGATGCGCGAGCGCTACCTCGAAACGACGAAGTTCGGTACGGCCACGTTCAAGTCGGTGAGCGTGGCCGGTCCCGCATCGATCGCGCCGAACGCGCCCGCCGATATCAACGTCACCGGCGACCTGACGCTGCACGGCGTGACGAAGCGGATGGCCATCCCCGTCCGCGTCGTCCTCATCCCCGACGGACGCATTCACGCGACGACCGATTTCAAAATCCACATGCCGGACTTTGGGATCGCCGTGCCGCACAACGTGCTGGTGACGGTGAACGATGAGGTTCCGGTGCGGCTCGACGTTTGGGCCGGAGCCAAATGATTTGAACCACAGAGACACAGAGGACACAAAGAGAGATCCCCTCTGTGTCTCTGTGGTGAAAAGCCTTTACTTGTGAATCCAGTCCGTGTGCACGAACGGCGTATCCGGCCCTTTGTCGTTGCGCTGGTACGTGTGTGATCCGAAGTAATCGCGTTGCGCCTGCGTCAGATTGAGCGGCAGCTCGGCGGCGCGATACGCGTCGAAGTAGCTGAGGCTCGCCGACATCGCCGGGATCGCGATTCCGTTCGCCTGCGCGAAGGCCACCGTGCGGCGCCAGGACGGCTGCGACTTCTGCACATCCGCCGAGAACTCATCGTCGAGAAGCAGATTTGTGAGATCGGCCTTGCGCTCGTAGGCGCGCATGATCGAGTCGAGGAAGCGCGCGCGGATGATGCAGCCGGCCTTCCAGATGCGCGCCATCTCGCGCATGTCGATCGACCATTTCCATTCGCGCGAGCCGGCCTGAATCAGCGCCATGCCCTGCGCGTACGAGCAGATCTTCGAAACGTACAACGCGTCGTGAACGTCGGCGATGAATTGCTTGCGGTCGGCGATATTCGGTTTCTCGCCCGGTCCGTGCAGCACCTTCGACGCTGCGACGCGTTCGGCTTTCATCGACGACAGCACGCGCGCGTCGATGGCCGCGGCGATCGTCGGAATGGGAACAGCCAGATCGAGCGCGGTCTGCGCCGTCCACTTGCCGGTGCCCTTTTGTCCGGCCTTGTCCAGCACTTTGTCGACGAGCGGCGCGCCGGTCTCGGGATCCTTCACACGGAAAATGTGCGCCGTGATTTCGATCAGGAACGACTCCAGCGGGCCGCGATTCCACTCATCGAAAATCGTGGCCAGCTCCTCGGCATCCGCGCCGAGCCCTTTGCGCAACATTTCATACGCCTCGGCGATCAGCTCCATGTCGCCGTACTCGATGCCGTTGTGAACCATCTTCACGAAGTGGCCGGCGCCGTCGGGACCGACGTGTGTGACGCACGGACCGGAGTCGCTCTTCGCCGCGATCGCTTCGAAGACCGGCTTGATGCACTCCCACGATTCCTTCGAACCGCCCGGCATCAGCGACGGGCCGAAGCGCGCGCCTTCTTCGCCGCCGGAAACGCCGGAACCGACGAAGTGCAGCTTCTTCGATTCGAGCTTCGCCGTTCGAGCCTGCGTGTCTTTGAACCAGGAGTTGCCGCCGTCGATGACGACATCGCCTTCGTCGAGGAGCGGCATGAGCTTGTCGATGGTCATGTCCACCGGAGCGCCAGCCATGATCATCATCATGATTCGGCGCGGGCGCTCGACGGCCTGCACCAGCTCTTCGAGCGACTTCGTTCCGGTGAATTTCTTTCCCGCGTTCGTGGCGATGAACTTCTCCATCGTTTCCGTTTCGCGATTCCAGACCGCCACCGAAAAGCCGTGCTCCTCGATGTTGAGCGCGAGGTTCGCCCCCATCACCGCGAGGCCGATCATGCCGAATTGCGCGGTCATTTCGTCACCTTCGCCACTGCTTCGTTTACGGTTTTCGCCAGCGCGTCCAGTCCCGCGTCGACGTCATCGCCGAGGTCGATGCTGACCGCGCGGCGTTTGCGGGAGGCGAGCGATTGGAAATCGCCGATCGCCTGCGCGCGCACGAGTACGCCAAACGTGAACTTCTCGTTCGGGATCGGCACGTCCGCATGAGCGCCGCCGGTGAGTTGCATGAAGACGCCGGTGGCCGGTCCCCCTTTGTGCAACTGACCGGTCGAATGGAGGAAGCGCGGTCCGTATCCCGTGGTGGTCGCGACGTGCAGCTCGCGCCCCAGCGTTTCGCGGATCGCGGCGATGCGTTGATCGCGTTCGGGCGATTCGACGAAGTACTCGGTGAGGGCGATGTAGTCGCCCGCTTTCACGCTGCCGAGGAGCGCGCCGATCGCTGCGGAATCATCCGGTTTGATCTGTGACTGATCGACATGCATCGTGCCGCTGCTCTTGAACTCCTCCAACAGCTTCTTCGTATTGTCCTTCGACTCCTGCACGTTCGGCTGATCGAAGGCGTCGATGCCGAGGAGTGCGCCGGCGACGGCGGTGGCGAACTCCCAGGTGAAGAAAATCTCGCCGATGTCGAGCGGCTCTTCGAGCACGAGATCGACGACGGGATGGCCGGCATTGGTTAGCGCTTTCAACTTCGACGTCATGTCCGCGCTGCGCATGCGCACGCAGACGAACAGGCGATCGTTGCCGTAGTCGCGCGGATCGAGCATCGGTTCGCCGGCCACGGGGAGAACGCCTTTGCCTTCCTTGCCGGTCGACTCCGCGATGAGCTGCTCGATCCAGAGACCGAGCGTATCGAGCGGCGGCGGCGTGATCAGCGTCAGCTTGTCGCGGCCTTGCATCGCCAGCGATCCGATCACCGTGCCGAGCATCGCCGCCGGATTTTTCTTCACGCCCGGCGACTGCGCGATGTGGCTGGCGTGCACGGCGCGGTCGAGCAGCGTCGCGACGTCGACGCCGGAAATCGCAGCCGGCACCATCCCGAAGTACGACAGCGCCGAATAGCGGCCGCCGATGTCGGGCTGGTTGATGAAGATGCGCCGGAAGTTGTCCGCCTTCGCATCTTTGCCTAGCTGCGTGTCGGGATCAGTGACCGCGACGAAGTTTTCGCCGGCGTTGTCGCCCTTCACCGACTTCACGCGATCGTAGAAATAGCGATGAAACATCGCCGGCTCGGTGGTCGTGCCGGACTTCGACGCGACGACGAACAACGTCCGCGCCAGATCGAGCCGCGACTCCAGGCCATGCACTGCCGCCGGCACCGTCGAGTCGAGCACGTTCAGCCTTGGGTATCCGTCTCTCGCGCCAAACAACCGCCGCGTGACCTCGGAACAGAGACTCGAACCGCCCATGCCGAGGACCACGACGTCGTCGAAATCGCCTTTCACCGAATCGGCGAACGCCATCAACTCCGGCGCCGCCTTCTTCATCTCCTCGGCCACCGTCAGCCAGCCGAGCGCGTTCGCGATGATCTTCTTGTGCGCGTCGTCGTTCTTCCAGAGCGTGGCGTCTTTTTTCCAGATCCGCTCGACGAACTTTTCTTTCTCGACGCGCTGTGCGGCCTGATCGACCGTTGATTGCGCACTGCCGAGGTGGAGGGAAAGGCGCTTGCCGAGTCCGCGGATCGCTTCATCGCGGCGTGCTTCGATCGTCGTCATCAGCGACGCAAACGATTCGTCGAACGACTTCACGCCGTCCTCGGTGAGTTTGGTGGTGATCGCGTCGAGACTGAAACCCTTCTCCTCAAATTTACGCATCACCTCGCGCGCTGCGTCGAGATCCTGCTCCAGCGACATGGTCACGCGGCCGTGATCCTTGAACGCTTTGTACGTCGCGGGCGGAACGGTGTTGACGGTGTCCGGCCCGATCAGCGACTCGATGTAGAGCACGTCGCTGTACGCCGGATTCTTCGTCCCGGTCGATGCCCACAGCGGCCGCTGCACGTTCGCGCCGTGCTGCTTCAGTTTCTCCCAACGATCGCCACTGAACGTCTGTTTGAAGAGTTGGTAGGCAAGCTTGGCGTTCGAGATGGCGACCTTGCCGAAGAGCGAGCGAATCTCGGGATCGTCCTTCTCCTTCAACTTCGCTTCCATCTGTTTCTCGGCCAGCGCGTCGATGCGGCTGACGAAGAAGCTGGCCACGGATGCGATTTCGTTGATCGGCTGCCCCTGCGCGACGCGCCGCTCGAGGCCGCGCAGATACGCCTCCATCACCTGCGCGTAAACGTCGTTCGAAAAGATCAGCGTGATGTTGATGTTGATGCCGTTCGCGATCGACTCTTCGATCGCCGGGATGCCTTCCGGCGTCGCCGGAATCTTGATCATCACGTTCGGGCGGTTCAGCGTGGCGAAAAGCCGTTTCGCTTCGGCGGCAGTGCCGGCGGTGTCGCTCGCAAAAAGCGGCGAGACTTCGAGACTGCAGAATCCATCGCCTCCGTTGTATTTGTCGTAGACGGGACGAAAGACGTCGGCAGCGTCGCCGATGTCTTCGATGGTGATGGCGTCGTAAATCTCTTCGCGCGATTTGTTCTGCGCGGCCAGATCGCGCACCTGCGCTTCGTAATCGTCGCTGCCGCCGATCGCTTTCTCGAAAATGGTCGGATTCGAAGTGAGTCCGCGCAGGTCATCCTCGTCGATCATCCGTTTCAGATCGCCGCTGGAAACGAGCCGCCGCTCCATCTGATCGAACCAGATGCTCTGCCCCGTTTTCGCCAGTTCAACAAGTGGATTGCTCATCAGGAACCTCCGAAGGAAGGGGAGCATATCGCTACTGATCGTCAACACCGGCGCGGCGAACTGCTTTGCTCGCAATCCGGCCGATGAGCACGCTGACGATGATGGCGATGACGCCGCCGGCGATGTAGACGATCTTCGTGATGTCGCTGGTTTCGCCGGTTGCGGCTTTCGTCGCCGCGCTGCTTGCGAACACGAATGCGGCCGTCGCCGGGATGATGCCGAGGAACGTGGCAAGGACGTAGCGCCAGAGCGGGACCGCGGTCAGTCCGAACGCGTAATTGACGTAGGTGAAAGGAAAGACGACCGCGAGGCGGACGAGGAAGACGATCTTCATCCCTTCCCTGGCGATGGCGCGGTCGAGCGCTCCGAACTTTTTATTGCCCCGCGTCTTCTCCTCAATCCTCTTGCGCATGACGGTCCGCGCGAGCAGGAACGCGAGCGTGGCGCCGATCGTCGCGCCGATGACGACGACGATCGTGCCGCCGATGAATCCGAAGATCGCGCCGGCGCCGAGGGTGAGGATCGACGCGGGGATGAACGCGGCCACGCAGAGCGCGTAGACGACGATGTAGACGACGTAGCCGAGCGCGCCGAGGCCGCGGACGTAGGTCTGGAAGTGTTTGAGCCAATCGTTCACCGGCAGAAAGCGGTACGCGATGACGATCGCTGCGATGATCAGCAGGGCGACGAAAATCTTTTTCACCACAGAGGCACAGAGTACACAGAGAAAGACCTCTGTGCTCTCTGTGCCTCTGTGGTGAAATGCTTTTTATGCCGACGCTTTTCTTCACCGGCTATCCCGGATTCCTCGGCACCGAGCTTCTGCCGAGGTTGCTGAGTCGAGCAAAAGACGCGAAGGCCGTCTGTCTCGTCCAACCAAAGTTCGCGAACCTCGCCCGCGAACGCGCGAAAGGGTTCGATCGCGTTCGCATCATCGAAGGGGACATCACATCGCCGATCGATTTCCCAACCGACGACATCACCGAGATCTGGCACCTCGCCGCGATCTACGACCTGAGCATGAAACGCGAGCTCGGCATGCGCGTGAATGTCGGCGGCACGCGCTACATGCTCGACTTCGCGCAGCGCTGCCGCGGACTGCAGCACTTTCACTACATCAGCACCTGCTACGTCAGTGGCAATCTCCCCGGCGTTTTTCGCGAGGACGATCTCGAACGCGGCCAGTCGTTCAACAACTTCTACGAAGAGACGAAGTACCTCGCGGAGATCGAAGTGCGGAAGAGCGGCGTGCCGTGGACGATCTACCGTCCCGCCGTCATCGTCGGCGACAGCATGACCGGCGCGACGCAAAAGTTCGACGGCCCCTACTTCGTCATGCAGTGGCTGGAACGCCAGCCGCGCATCGCCGTCCTGCCGGTCGTCGGACGTCCATCGCGCTACACCTTCAACGTCGTCCCGCGCGACTTCATGGTCAACGCGATCGAGTACGTCTCCGGGCTTCCGCACATCATCCAGAAGTGCTACCAGCTCGCCGATCCCGCGCCGCTAACCGTCGACGAAACGATCAATGTGATCGCGCGAGCCACCGGACGTAGCGTAATCCGCGTTCCGCTGACGAAGGCGCTCGCGAAGTTCTCCATCGAACACGTTCCCGGTGTCTTCCGCTTGCTGCGGATTCCGTCACCCGCCGTCGATTACTTCGTCCATCCGACCACCTACGACACAACAAACGCCGACATCGCGCTCAGCGGCTCGGGCGTCTTTGTGCCGCGGCTAGCCGATTACGCCGCGAACCTCGTGTCGTTTGCGCGCGAGCATCCGGAGATTGGGTCGGCGGCGATGGCGTAGAAAGGCTTGTCACGCGGAGACGCGGGGACGCGGAGGAAAAGCAGCGACTCTCTCCGCGGCTCCGCGCCTCCGCGTGAAAAGGTCAGGAAAACAAATCCGTCTGCCGCCGCGAAGCGCCGCTCGCGTAGCCGAGGTGGTCGTAGGCGAGCTTGCTGGCGACGCGGCCGCGCGGGGTGCGCTGGAGGAAGCCGATCTGGATGAGGTAGGGTTCGTAGAGGTCTTCGATTGTGCCGCGATCCTCGGCGATCGATGAGGCGAGCGCGCCGACGCCGACGGGGCCGCCGCTGAAGCGCTCGATGATCGTGGTGAGAAGCTTGCGGTCGATTTCGTCGAGGCCGAATTCGTCGACTTCGAGCATCTCCAGCGCTTCGCGCGCGATGGTCACGTCGATCTTTCCTTCGCGTTTGACTTCGGCGAAGTCGCGCACGCGACGCAATAGACGGTTGGCGATTCGCGGTGTGCCGCGCGAACGGCGGGCGATTTCATGCGAGCCGTCGGCGGTGACTTCGATACCGAGAATGTCGGATGACCGGCGGACGATGATCTCGAGCGATTCGACATCGTAAAAATCGAGGCGATGCACGATGCCGAAACGCGCGCGCAGGGGAGCGCTGAGCAGGCCGGCGCGGGTCGTGGCGCCGATGAGCGTGAAGTGCGGCAGCTCTACCTTCAGCGTCCGCGCGGCGGGACCCTGACCGATGACGACGTCGATGTAGAAATCCTCCATCGCCGAGTAGAGGACTTCTTCGACCGGCGCGGGAAGGCGGTGGATCTCGTCGATGAAGAGCGTGTCGCCCTTTTCGAGATTGGTGATGATCGCTACGAGATCGCCAGGCTTCTCGAGTGCAGGCCCCGAGGTCGAGCGCATCGCGGCGTCCATCTCGTTGGCGATGATGTTGGCGAGGGTGGTCTTGCCGAGGCCGGGAGGGCCGAAGAGGAGCACGTGATCGAGCGTCTCGCGCCTCTTGCGCGCCGCGGCGATGGAGATGTCGAGATTCGCTTTGACCTTCTGCTGCCCGATGTACTCGCGCAGCCGGCGCGGACGCAGCGAGAGCTCGACCGTGGCATCGTCTTCGAGCGGGATCGCGGAGAGGATTCGCTCGTCGGCCATGACGGGAGTTTATCCGCAGATTACACAGATGGACCCAGATGCGATCAGTAGTACATCCCCAACTGCAGCTTCGCGGCCTCGGACATCATGCTGCGGTCCCAGACCGGGTCGAAGACGACTTCGACCTCGGCCTCTTTGACGCCGGGGAGCGATTCGACTTTCGATTTCACGTCCGAGGCGAGCACCGGCCCCATGCCGCAGCCGGGGGCGGTGAGGGTCATCTTGATCTTGACGTTCTTCGCGCCGTCGGAGTCTTCGAGCTCGCAGAGGTAGACCAGGCCGAGGTCGACGATGTTGACGGGGATCTCGGGGTCGTAGCAGGTCTTGAGCTGGTCCCACACCATCTCTTCGAGTTTTTCGGGCGCGATCTCTTCGCCGGGGGCGGCTTCGACGACGTTCTCGACCGGCTTGCCGATCGCTTCGACTTCGCGGCCGGAAATGCGGACCATGAGTCCGCGTTCGGTGATGAGCGTGTAGGAGCCGCCGAGCGATTGCGTGATGGTGGCGTGGGCGCCCTCGGGGACGAGAACTTTCTCGCCGCTCGGAATCATGACGGCTTCGGCGTTGCGGGTCAGGGTTACTTCTTCGCGCATGTTCATAGTTTTTAGTCGATTAGTAGATTAGTGGATCAGTAGATTAGGAAAGCAGGCAGAGCGATCGACATCTAATCTACTAATCGACTGATCCACTAATCCACTACTCCGTGCTTACCGTTTCCTTATCGCCTTCGAGCGCGCTATTGAGCGTGTGCCATGCAAGCGTTGCGCACTTCACGCGCGCCGGGAACTCCGACACTCCGGAGAACGCGGCCAGGCGTCCGAGTTCTGCCGTGCTGAGGCTGCCCGGTTCGCCGGTCACGAGTTTGTGGAAGACGTCGAAGAGCTGATGCGCCTCGGCGGTCGATTTTCCTTTCAACGATGAGCTCATCACGGACGCGGATGCTTTCGAGATCGCGCAGCCGTTGCCGGTGAAGCCGATGTCCTTGATGGTGTCGCCGTCGACTTCGACGTAGATCTTGTAGTGATCGCCGCAGAGCGGGTTGTAGCCGTCGACGGCTTTCGTCGCGTTCGGCAACTCGTGAAAGTTGCGGGGGTTTTTGTTGTGGTCGAGGATGACCTGCTGGTAGAGCTCGCGTAAGTCGGACATGTTTTATCGAAACACCTCGATGACTTTGTGTAACCCCGCCACGAGCTCATCGGCCTCGTCGCGCGTGTTGTACATCGCGAACGAAGCGCGGCCGGTGGCGGGCACGTTGAAGCGCAGCATCAGCGGCTGCGCGCAGTGGTGGCCGGTGCGAACGGCGATCCCTTGTTCATCAAGGATGGTCCCGATGTCGTGCGGGTGGACGCCTTCGAGCACGAAGGAGATGACACTCGCTTTTTCCGCTGCCGTGCCGATGATGCGCAGGCCGTCGATTTCGAGGAGACGCTTCGTCGCGTAGTGGAGCAGGTCCTGTTCGTGCGCGGCGATGGTGTCGATGCCGATGGCGCTGACGTAGTCGAGCGCGGCGGCCAGGCCGATGACGCCTTCGATGTTCGGCGTACCCGCTTCGAACTTGTAGGGCAGCGCGTTGTACGTGGTCTTCTCGAAACTGACGGAGAGGATCATGTCGCCGCCGCCCTGCCATGGCGGCATGGCGTCGAGGATCGACTCCTTGCCGTACAGCACGCCGGTGCCGGTCGGTCCGTAGACCTTGTGCGCCGAGAACGTGTAGAAGTCGCAATCGAGATCGCGAACGTCGACGTGAAGGTGGGGAACGCCCTGCGCGCCGTCGATCAGCGTGATTGCGCCGGCCGCGTGCGCGAGCCCGATCATTTTGCCGATCGGATTGATGGTGCCGAGGGCGTTTGAGGCGTGTCCGAAGGAAACGATCTTCGTGCGAGGGGAGAGCAGCTTCTCGAATTCGTCGAGGATGACTTCGCCGGAATCGTTGACCGGAGCGATGAGAAGCCGCGAGCCTTTTTCCTCGCAGAGCATCTGCCACGGAACGATGTTCGAGTGATGCTCGATGGCGGTGATGACGATTTCGTCGCCGGCGCCGACGTTCCTGCGTCCCCAGGTTTGCGCGACGAGGTTGATGCCCTCCGTCGTTCCGCGCGTGAAGACGATTTCCTTTTCATCGCGCGCGTTGATGAAGCGCTTCACGGTCGTGCGCGATTTTTCGTACGAGTCGGTGGCGGTCTCGCTCAGGTAATGCACGCCGCGATGGACGTTCGCATTCTCCTCGGTGTAGTAGCGGACGATGCGATCGATCACCTGCCGCGGCTTCTGCGTCGTGGCGGCGTTGTCGAGATAGACGAGCGGACGTCCGCCGCGAACGGGCTGGGTGAGGATGGGGAAGTCGCGTCTGATTCGGTCGACATCAAGACCGGTATTCGTCTGCTGCAGCACGGCGGTCATCGCGATTCACTCCTGCGCTCGGGGAGGCGTTTCGGCATGCGGCTGAACAGCGCACGGCCTGCGTTTTCGCGGACGGCATCGACCTTCATCCGCTCCACGATCTCGCTCGCGAACGCGTAGACGAGCAGGTTCCGCGCTTCCTCGGCACCGATGCCGCGTGCGCGAAGGTAGAAGAGCGCTTCCTCGTCCAGCTGGCCGATCGTCGAGCCGTGATTGCACTTCACGTCGTCGTTATGAATCTCGAGCGATGGCTTCGAATCGATGACCGCGGTCTCGGACAGCAGCAGGTTCTTGTTTGTCTGCCGCGAGTTCGTTTTTACCGCATCCGGCTCGACGATGATGCGGCCATCGAAGATGCCGCGCGCGTTCTCATCGAGGATGCCTTTGAACAGTTCCACACTGTCGCAGTGCGGCGCGACGTGATCGATGACGGTGTGATTGTCGACGTGCTGCTTGCCGGAGAGGACGAACAGCCCTTCCATCGAAAGACTCGCGCCCTCGCCGGTGAGCGCGGCGTTGATCTCGTTGCGAACGAGGCCGCCGCCGGTGGCGATGGTGCGCGACGTAACGTTTGACGCCCGCTCCTGGTGAATCTGCACGGTGCCGATGTGAAAGGCGTCGAGCGATTCGTTTTCGAATTTGTAGTGATCGACGACTGCACCGTCGCCGGCCACGATCTCAGTGACCGTGTTCGTAAAGTACGTTCCCTTGCCGAAGAACGATTCGACGACGGTGATCTGGCTTCCGCGGCCGGCAACGATCAGGTTGCGGTGATGCGACGCGATCGGATGTTCGGCGTTGCCGCCCCCGACGTAGAGGAGGTGAATGAATCCCTCCACGACGGTTCCCGGCGCGATCTCGATGTACGCGCCGTCCTGCCACATTGCGGTGTTCAGCGCCGTCATCGCGTGTTTTTCGTAGTCGGCATAGCGCGAGAAATGCTGCGTGAACGACTCCGTTTCCATCGCTTCGCCGATCGGCATCACGCGGATTCCGGGGTGCTCATTCGCCAGCGCCGAACGGTTCGCGTGCAGCGTGCCGTTGACGAACATCAACTCTGCGACCGGCTGATCGCCGAACGGTGAGGCGGGATCGTTTCCCTCGGGCTGCCGCTGATCGATCTTCCAGTCGATGCTTGTGAGCGAAGCCAGCGACGTGTACTTCCAGTCCTCGGAACGCGTGGTCGGCCAGCCGAGGACGTTGAAACGCTCCGCGGCCTGCTCGCGGATGCGGCGGACGCGTTCCGGCTCGCCGTCGATGTGAACCGGCGCGAGCGTGAATCGATCATCGAGAACCGTGCTCATCGCGCTGCGACCAGCTCCTCTTCGATCCACTCATAGCCTTTTTGCTCGAGCTCTTCGGCCAATTCCTTGCCGCCCGACTTGACGATGCGGCCGTCGGCAAGGACGTGCACAAAGTCCGGCACGAGGTACTTCAGCAGGCGCTGGTAGTGCGTGATGACCAGCACCGCATGCTTCTCACTTCGCAGCGCGTTGACGCCCTCGGCCACGATGCGCAACGCGTCGATGTCGAGGCCGGAATCGGTCTCGTCGAGGATGGCCAGCTTCGGATCGAGCACGGCCATCTGAAAAATCTCGTTCCGCTTCTTCTCGCCGCCCGAGAAACCTTCGTTCACCGACCGGTTCATGAACGCTTCATCGAGCTCGACGAGCTTCATCTTTTCGCGCGCGAGCTGCAGGAACTCCATCGCATCGAGCTCCTCCTGCCCCTGATGTTTGCGCACCGCGTTGAGCGCGGCTTTGAGGAAGTAGATGTTGTTCACGCCCGGAATCTCGACCGGATACTGCATGGCCAGGAAGACTCCCTCGCGCGCCCGTTCCTCGGCGGGAAGCGCCAGCAGGTCTTTGCCCTCGTACGTGACGCTGCCCGAGGTCGGAACGTACTTTGGACGGCCGGCGAGAACGTTCGCGAGCGTCGATTTCCCGGAGCCGTTCGGCCCCATGATCGCGTGAACCTCGCCAGCTCCGACATGCAGCGTCAGCCCTTTGAGGATTTCCTTGCCGTCGATTCCGGCGTAAAGGTCTTTGATTTCAAGCATTGCTATCCAACTGCCCCTTCCAATGACACTCCCAAAAGCTTCGTCGCTTCGACCGCGAACTCCATCGGCAACTCTTTGAACACTTCGCGGCAGAAGCCGTTCACGATCATCGAGACCGCGTCCTCGGCCGAAATCCCGCGCTGCTGGCAGTAGAAGAGCTGGTCTTCGCCGATCTTCGACGTCGACGCTTCGTGCTCCATCTTCGCCGTCGAGTTACGCACCTCGATGTATGGGAACGTGTGCGCGCCGCATTTGTCGCCGAGGAGGAGCGAGTCGCACTGCGAGTAATTGCGCGCGCCCTCGGCCGACTTCATGATCTTTACTTCGCCACGGTAGGTCTGCTGGCCGCGGCCGGCAGAGATGCCTTTCGACACGATCGTCGAGCGGGTGTTTTTGCCGAGGTGAATCATCTTCGTGCCGGTGTCGGCCTGCTGGCGATGGTTGGTGAGCGCGACCGAATAGAACTCGCCGATCGAGTTGTCGCCCTGCAGGATGCAGCTCGGATACTTCCAAGTGATCGCCGAGCCGGTCTCCACCTGCGTCCACGACAGCTTCGCGTTCTTGAACGCCTTGCCGCGCTTGGTGACGAAGTTGTAGATGCCGCCGCGGCCTTCTTTGTCGCCGGGATACCAGTTCTGCACCGTCGAATACTTGATCGAGGCGTTGTCGAGCGCGACCAGTTCGACGACGGCGGCGTGGAGCTGATTCTCGTCGCGCATCGGCGCCGTGCAACCTTCGAGGTAGCTGACCGTCGCGCCTTCATCCGCCACGATCAATGTCCGCTCGAACTGGCCGGTGTTGGCCGAGTTGATGCGGAAGTAGGTCGACAACTCCATCGGACAGCGAACGCCTTTCGGGATATAGCAGAACGAGCCGTCGGTGAAGACTGCGGAGTTCAGCGTGGCGAAGAAGTTGTCGGTGTACGGAACGACGCTGCCGAGGTATTTCTGGACGAGCTCGGGGTGATTTTGAACGGCGTCGGAGAACGAGCAGAAAATCACGCCGACCTTGGCGAGCTCCGTGCGGAAGGTCGTGGCGACCGAGACGGAGTCGAAGACCGCGTCGACCGCAACGCCGCTCAACCGCTTCTGCTCTTCGAGCGAAATGCCGAGCTTTGCGAACGTCGCCCGCAGCTCCGGATCGACCTCATCGAGTGAGTTGAGTTTCTTCTTCTGCTTCGGCGCGGAGTAATACGACGTGGCCTGATAGTCGATCGGTCCGTACTTGATGTTCGCCCACGTAGGCTCCTTCATCGTCAGCCAGTGCCGAAACGCTTTGAGGCGGAACTCGAGCATCCACTCCGGCTCGTTTTTCTTCGCCGAGATGAGCCGGATGATGTCTTCGTTCAGGCCGGGCGGCGCCTGATCGGCTTCGATGTCGGTGATGAAGCCGTACTTGTACTCCTGGCTGGCAATCTGTTCGATCGTGCTGCTCATAGGGTGGCTCCAAGCGCCGGGGCTGCCTGCGCGACGCGCGCAACCGGCATCACGCCGCGGGTGAGATCGCCGAGCGTGACCTGCTCGAACGCTCCTTTTACCGCACGGTTGATGCCGAACATGAAGCGGCGCGACGGGCAGGCCACGCGAATGGCGCACGTGGCGTGCCCCTGATCGTCCGTCGTTTCGCATTCAACGAGATCCCACGGACCTTCGAGCGCCTCGATGAGGTTGCCGAGCGTGATCGTCTCGACGTCTCCGTTGAATACGTAGCCGCCGCCCGCACCGCGCTGCGAATCGATGAGCTCACTCTGATGCAGAGTCTTCAGCACTTTCGTGATCATCGGAACGGGCAGGTGGTAGAACTCGGCAATCTCCCGCGCGGACGCGACCTCGCCGCTGTGGCGGGCCAGGTAGACGGCGGCGAGGAGGCCGTAGTCGGTGAGTTTGGAGATTTTCAGCATCGGCAGATCCCGTCGGGCGCGAAACAGTACCACTACGGTACGGATTGTCAACGGGTGCGGCTCAGTCGTTGTTCCCCACGCTCGAAAGTAGAATCCGCCAGCCGATGCCGCGATTTCCACGAGTCCGTCCTGCCGTCATCGCGGCGCTGCTGATCGCCATCGGCGCGATCCGGATGGCGACGACGTGGCGCGTCTTTTCGGCGACGAATGACGAGGCCACACACCTCGGCGCGGGACTGGAGCTGTTGGAGTTCCACCGCTACACGCTGCAGAGCGAGAACCCGCCGCTGCCGCGCGTCATCTACGCCGCCGCGCCGTGGTTTGGTGGGATGCGCTTCGACCCGCACGGCACGTTCACAGATCAGATCCACAGCGTTTTCTACGGACACGGCGATTACCGAGCGAATCTCTTCCGCGGCCGCGCTGGGACTGCAGTCTTCTTCATCATCGCGGCGATCGCGATCTTCTTCGCCGCGCGCGACACCCTCGGCGAGAGCGGTGCACTCGCAGCAACGTTCCTCTTCACGATGGAGCCGGTGGTCCTCGGCTACTCCGCGCTGACGACGCACGACGGACCGGCAGTGGCGGGCCTGGCCGTGGCGCTGCTCGCGTTCACCCGCTGGCTGCGAAATCCCGATCTCAAACACGCGCTGATCTTCGGCGCGGCGTTCGGCTTCAGCATCCATTGCAAGTTCACCAGCATCCTCTACGTGCCGGTGACGTGCATCGTCATCGCCGTCGTCCGTCTGCTGCGCGATCCCGGCTTTCGAAAACGTTTCGCCCGGGCTCTCGGCACGATGATTCCGGCAGCCTTCGTGACGCTGTTCGTGGTCTGGGCCGGTTACGCATTCACCGTCCACACGTTCGCGGAACTGCAGCCGTGGATGGATTCGTATCCGCCGCGATTGCAGCATTTTCTGGCGCACGTCAGTCCGTCCACGCCGCTGCCTGCGCCGGCATTTTTCGTCGGCATTAGCGCCATTCGCAAAATCGACAAAGAGGGGATGGAATCGTTCCTCTGCGGCCGGACCAGCACCGCCGGTTGGTGGTGGTACTTCCCGTTCGCAATCGCGCTGAAGTCGACGGTTGCGTCGTTGCTCCTCTTCGTCTCCGGCCTCTGGTTCGCGCTGCGCGACCGCGAACTGCGCGGCATTTTCGCGGAGTGGTCGCTGGCCGCGCTGGCCATCGTCGCCGTGGCGCTGCCAACCACTCTCGACCTCGGCGTCCGCTACATCCTGCCGTTCTACGTCCCATTCGCGATCGCGTGTGCGACGGCGGTCGTTGCGATGTTGCGGGTTCGCGCAATGCGCTTCGCCGCCGCAGGCCTGCTCGTCTTTCATCTCGCCGCCTCGGCGTTCGCGCATCCCGACTATTTCCCCTACTTCAATGCTTTCGCCGGCCGCGATCCATCACGCTATCTCGTCGACAGCAACGTCGATTGGGGACAGGACATCCTCCGCCTCCGCAGCGTGATCCGCCGCGAGCACATCCCGTCGATCAGGTTGTCGCTGATGGGTCCCGCCGACTACGCCGCGCTCGGCTTCCCGCCATTCTCCTATCCGAGCCCCTGGGTACCGTCCCATGGCTGGATCGCCGTCAGCGATCACTCGTACCGGATGACGAACGTACAGCAGGGCGGTTGGCGGTGGCTGCCGGAAAACTATCGAAGAGTGGGGAAGTCGATCCGGCTGTACTACGTGCCGTGAAAATCACCACAAGAGACACAAAGAACACAGAGATCCCTCTGTGATCTCTGTGTCTCTGTGGTGAATCGCGTTTAGTTCACCGACGCCGCCTCCGGCTCCAGCGACAACTCGACCTTCCCATCCGCGTTCACGTTCACGAAGACGATGTCGCCGGGCTTGAACGTTCCTTCGAGGAGCTTCAGCGCCAGAGGATCGATGATCAGCTTCTGCAGCGCGCGCTTGAGCGGACGGGCGCCGAAGGCGGGGTCGTAGCCTTCCTTCGCCAGCTGCTCCTTGGCCTGATCGCTGATCTCGATCGACAGACCGCGGTCGCCGATCAACTTCGCCAGTTTGCGGAGCTGGATCTCGATGATGCGCTTGATGTGCTGCATGTCGAGCGCGTGGAAGATGATCACGTCGTCGATGCGGTTGAGGAACTCCGGCCGGAAGTGCTTGTGCAGTTCCTCCTCGACTTTGCGCTCCATCTCCGCTTCCTGCTGCGGCGTCTGCATCGACTTCTGATACTCGAAGATGTACTGCGCGCCGACGTTCGACGTCATGATGATGACGGTGTTCTTGAAATTGACCTCGCGTCCCTTCGAATCGGTCAGACGCCCGTCATCGAGGATCTGCAGCATCACGTTGAACACCTCGGGATGCGCTTTCTCGATCTCGTCGAAAAGCACGACCGCGTACGGCCGGCGGCGGATCGCCTCGGTGAGCTGACCGCCTTCCTCGTAGCCGACGTATCCCGGCGGCGCACCGATCAGCCGCGCCACGGCATGGCGTTCCATGTACTCCGACATGTCGATGCGCACCATGGCGTTCTCGTCGTCGAACAGAAACTCCGCCAGCGCGCGCGCCAGCTCCGTTTTGCCGACGCCGGTCGGACCCATGAAGATGAACGAGCCGATGGGGCGGTTGGGATCCTTGAGTCCCGCGCGCGAACGGCGCACGGCGCTGGAGACCGCGGTGATGGCCTCCTCCTGCCCGATGACGCGCTGCTTGAGGTTGTCCTCCATCTTCACGAGCTTCTGGATTTCGGACTCCATCATTCGCGTCACCGGCACGCCGGTCCATTTCGACACGATTTCGGCGATGTCCTCGTCGGTCACTTCCTCGCGGAGTAACGCCCCGGACTTCTGCATCTCGCCGAGCTTGGCCGACAGCGCCTCGATCTGCTGGTTGACCTGGGGCAATGTTCCGTAACGCAGCTCCGCGGCCTTGTTCAGATCGCCCTGCCGCTCCGCAGCATTCGCCGCTTCGCGCGTCTCTTCGAGCGTCTTCTTCAGCTCATTGATCTGCGTGATCACGCCCTTCTCGTTTTCCCACTGCGTCCGGAGCGTGCTGATCTTTTCCTGCAGCTCGCTGATCTCGCTGTCGATCTCGCTGAGGCGATGTTTGGAGATGGGATTGTCCTCGCGGGAGAGGGCCTGCTTCTCGATCTGGAGCTGCGTCATGCGGCGCGTCAGCTCGTCGATCTCCTGCGGCATCGACGTCAGCTCGATGCGCAGCTTCGACGCCGCTTCATCGATCAGATCGATTGCCTTGTCGGGCAGGAAACGGTCGGTGATGTAGCGATGCGACAGCGTCGCCGCGGCGACGATGGCCGAGTCCTGAATCTTGACGCCGTGATGAACTTCGTAGCGCTCCTTCAGGCCGCGCAGAATGGCGATCGTGTCCTCCACCGTCGGCTCGCCGACGAACACCGGCTGGAAGCGGCGCTCCAGGGCGGCGTCCTTCTCGATGTGCTTCTGATACTCGTTGAGCGTTGTCGCGCCGATTGCGCGCAGCTCGCCGCGGGCCAGGGCCGGCTTGAGCATGTTCGAGGCGTCCATCGCCCCTTCCGCGGCGCCGGCGCCGATGAGCGTGTGCAGCTCGTCGATGAAGAGAATGACGTCGCCCTCGCTCTCCTCGACTTCCTTGATGACCGCCTTCAGACGATCTTCGAACTCGCCGCGGTACTTCGCGCCGGCGATCATCGCGCCGAGGTCGAGCGCGACAACGCGCTTGTTCTTGAGACCCTCGGGGACATCCCCCTCCATGATGCGGCGGGCCAGACCTTCGACGATCGCGGTCTTGCCGACGCCCGGCTCGCCGATGAGCACCGGATTGTTTTTCGTGCGGCGCGAGAGCACCTGGATCACGCGGCGGATCTCTTCGTCGCGGCCGATGACCGGATCGAGCTTGCCGCGCCGCGCGAGCTGCGTCAGGTCGCGCGCGTAGCGCTCCAGCGCCTGGTACTTCGCCTCGGGATTCTGATCGGTGACGCGCTGCGTTCCGCGAACCGACTGCAGCGCCTTCAGCAGCGCGTCCGGAACGGCGCCATGACGGGCGAGGATTTTCGCAGCGGCTGTTTCTTTCGTCTGGGCAATGGCGAGCAGAAAGTGCTCGGTGGAAACGTATTCATCGTTGAACTGCGTGGCCGCATTGAACGCGGCATCGAAGACTTTTCGAAGTGTGGAACCGGTCATCGGCTCCGCCGACGCGCCGCCGACGCGCGAGTACTTCGCGACCTCCGCCGCGACTTCCGCTTCGATCTGGCCGGGCTGCAAGCCGAGCTTGGTCAGGATCGGAACGACGATCCCCCCTTCTTGCCGAAGCAGCGCGATGAGCAGGTGTTCCGGCGTGAACTCGGGGTTCCCCGCACCGCGGGCGAGGTTCTGCGCCTCGGAGACAGCCTCCTGCGCTTTGACTGTAAGCTTATTGAAATTCATAGGATTACCTCACATATGAGTCAAATAGACTCACATCGTAACGGGCGGGTAATACCGCCCATTCCAGACGTGCAAGAAGAGAGCGCGAAGTCGATTCAATCGCGATGCACGGTTCCAGGATGCCGGTGGGTCCGTACTCCAACCACCGTATGGTCGCGCAGCGTAAACGCGACGCGATTCAGGAGCGCGTCGCGATGGCCGGAGGACGATCCCGCTCCCGGTCAGCACCAACCGTCTCGGCCCGTGTGGCTCGATAGCGCGTCATGAACAGCATGTCGAAAAGTACAGGGCGCCGAGTTGCCGCGGCCACTGGCGGGACGTACGATTGGCGCGGCTGGGAGGAACTCTCATGACTCGTCATCTCGTCCTTCTCCTTTCGTTCGTGGTCGTGCTGTCTTGCGCGAAGAAGGAGGCCACGACAACGACGCAAGCCGCTGCTCCCGCTCCGGAAACGACATCATCCGCGGTAACGGCTTCCCCGGCTCCCGCGCCCGTGTCGACGCCAGCCGCCGCTCCTCCGGCCGCGGCGACGACATCCTCCGGCATCGCCTCGGCGGACGGTGAGCGGCAGGGCACGCGCGTTGACGTGATGGAGCTCAAGCGCGGCAGCGGCGGAACGGTCACGCTGAAGATGGCGTTCGTCAACGATTCCGAGAATGCGATCGGCTTCGGGTACAACTTCGCGGATCCCGATCATGAGATCCGCGACCACGGCAGCATCGGTGCTGTGCAACTCGTCGATCCGGTCGGAAAGAAAAAATACTTCGTCGCACGCGACTCCGAGGGCAAGTGCGTCTGCAGCACCAAGGTTCCTGATGTTGCGCCGCACTCGCGCGTTTCGCTCTGGGCCAAGTTCCCCGCGCCGCCCGACGACGTGCAGAAGATCTCGATCGTCATCCCGCATTTTCAGCCGCTCGACGACGTCGCCATCAGCCACTGACGATGAACGCGAAACTGCTCGCGGTCCCGTTGATCGTCACGGCGCTCGCCGCCAACGCGGGTGACCGGCAGCCGGTCGACAACGATCCCGGTCCGCCGTACCAGTTCACGATCGTCGATCTCGTCTATCGCGTGGAGAGCATCGGCGGCGCGGTGCAGGACATCGAGGTGAAAGAGACAGCGACCGAGGTCAGGGTGGATATGGCGGCGGACGTGTTGTTCGATTTCGATAAGGCCGATCTGCTTCCGAAAGCCGGTGAGACGCTGCAGAAGGCCGCCGATTTCATCCGTGATCGCGCCAAAGGGGGCGCCGTTCGCATCGAAGGGCACACCGACGCGAAGGGCAACGACACGTACAACCAGAAGCTGTCCGAACGGCGTGCCGCGTCGGTCAAGAATTGGTTCCTCGCGCACGGACTGAACAACATGAAGTTTTCGACGGAAGGCTTTGGTGCGAAGAAGCCGGTCGCGCCGAACACGAAGCCGGACGGCTCCGACGATCCCGAGGGCAGGCAGAAGAACCGTCGCGTGGAGCTGGTGATCAGGAAGTAGCGGACGGATCGCCTGGCTGCGGACCGTTCCGTTGCTTCCATTCCTTAGCGCGCTTCCGCCGCGCGAGCGCCAGGCGGACCATCATCGTCATGAGGCCGGCGAGGAGAATCAGGATGGCGATCGCCGCGGCTGTGACGATGTTCTTCTCCATCTTCGTGCGATGCGGCAGCGCGTTCAGCCCCGCGATCAGGAAGTAGGAGAAGCCGACCGCCGAGGCGACGGAGAGACGGCGGACGCTGTGCTCCGTTTCGAAAATCTCGAACTCATTCAGTTCAAGCTCTTCGCGCTTCTTGAAGGCATGGCGGTACAGCAGCGTGAAGACCACCATCACGCCGGCGAACCCGGCGCCGAAGATGGCGAAGATCAGCGGCTTGTGCTCCGGCAGCACCACCAACTCCATGCCGTGGGCGGTGGCGATGGTCTGCTTCATCCGAAAATCCGTCAGCATCACGTTGAACAGAAACTTCAACGGATAGACGAAGAACAGCACCATAAACAGCAGCACGAGATTCAGGATCACCGTGACACGATCTTCCAGCCCGTAGCGCCGGAAGAAGGTGAACTGCGAGTACCAGAGCCCGGCCAGCATCAGGAAGGTGATGACGAATGCGCCGAAGCCGCGCATCGTGGCCAGCAACTCACCCGACGTCCGCGGCACTTCGAGCGACACGATCAGCAGCGTCACCGCGAAGCCGAAGACGGCGTCGCTGAAGCCTTCCACGCGCGTGATCTCGTGACTGCGCCAACGGAAACCGTCGACCGGATCGTGGTGCATCAGCTTGTCGCGGAGCATGCGAGGGGGATTGTAGACTGCCGACATGCGCGAACAGCCGCACAACACCCGCTTCTTCGCGGCGATGGCCGTCGCGCAGGATTACGTCACGCGAGCCCTGTTTCCAGTCACCATCGTAATGTCCCGTTATCAGGGGACATATGAGGGAGACCGTTGGCTCGCCTTTCCAGTAGGAGCAGAAGATCTCGCGCACAGCGACTACGCTGACGAGGATGTTGAGTGCATGTGTTTCTTTCAAGAATGCGAAGCTCGGAAATTGCCGATCGGGCGCGGATCCACACCGGATGGTGCTCTCGCGGATCTCAAGAAAAGACTGGGCGTCGCGGATTCAGAAGCGAATCAGTCACCTTAAGTTTCATCAGATAGACTTCGCTCCCGGAGACTCGCATGAGCGCGACCGCGCAAACGATTGACCGCATCTCGCCTGAAACCAACCTCTTCGAATCGATCCTCGAACTGATCCGGCGCACGTCTACGATCCTGCCGGACGACGTCGTCCGCGCCGTCACCGGCGCGCGAAAGAATGAAGTCGAAGGATCGAATGCTGACGTCGCGCTCAACGTCATCGGCTGCAACATCGGACTGGCGCGCGACAGCTCGCTTCCGCTTTGTCAGGACACTGGCACGATCCTCTTCTACGTCCACACGCCCGCAGGCTACGACCAGCTCGCGTTCGAGGAGATCGCCACCGAGGCCGTGAGGACGGCGACGAAGAAAGGGTATCTGCGGCAGAACAGCGTCGACAGCATCACCGGCAAGAACACCGGCGACAACACCGGGCCCGGCTCTCCCGTCTTTCACTTTCATCAGTGGCGCGAGCCGCATGTCGAAGTGAAGTTGATGTTGAAAGGCGGCGGCTGCGAGAACATGAACGCGCAGTACTCCCTCCCCCACCCCGACCTCGGCGGACGCGATCTCAAAGGCGTCGAGAACGCCATTCTCGACTGCGTGCTCCAGGCCCAGGGCCAGGGCTGCGGCCCCGGCATCCTCGGCGTCTGCATCGGCGGCGACCGCGGCACCGGCTACGGATTCGCCAAGGAACAGCTCCTGCGCATGCTTGACGACACTAACCACGATCCCGTTCTCGCGGAGCTCGAGGCACGCGTCGTCGAGAAGGCGAATCAGTCCGGCATCGGACCGATGGGATTCGGCGGAAAGACGACGTTGCTGGCCTGCAAGATCGGCAAGCTCAATCGGCTTCCGGCATCGTTCTTCGTCTCGATCGCCTACATGTGCTGGGCGTATCGCAGGCGCGGCGCGGAACTGAATCTGAGCGGCGAAGTTTCCAACTGGCTCTATTGATCGTCTAAGAGGGCATGAAAGCGGTTGTGCCGTTCGTGGTTTCCCTGCTCCTCTCATCGTGCGACGCGTGGACGCAACGCGAGATGGCTTCGCTGAAACCGCCGAAGAGACCGGACGCAATTCGCGCACTTTTTACGCCGCCTTCGTTGGCGGAACTCGTTTCGCCGCAACCGCCGCCTCCGCCGCCACCATCCGGTTACTTCCCGTGAATGCTCATGGTCACGCCGGTCAGTTCGACCGAGAGCGCCAAAGCAGCCTGCACGTCGTGTCATGCCGGCGGAATCCCAAACGCGATAGCATCGAAGCATGGCTCTGGTAAAGCTCACCACTCCCATTGATGAACCGACCATCCGCAGCCTCCACGTCGGTGACACCGTCTCCATCACCGGTCGTCTCTACACCGGACGCGATGCCGTCCATCACCGCATCCACACCGGCACGAAGCCGCCCGTCGATCTCCAAGGCCAGATCGTTTATCACTGCGGTCCGGTGATGGTGAAAGAGGGCGATCAGTGGGTCTGCAAAGCCGCCGGGCCGACGACGTCGTCGCGCGAGGAGCCGTACCAGTGGGAGGTCATGCGCGACTACGGAATCCGTGGCGTGATCGGCAAGGGCGGGATGGGGGAGAAGACGCTGGCAGCGTGCAAGGAGTACGGCGCCGTCTACATGCACGCGATCGGCGGCGCCGCGCAGGTCTGCGCCGCGTCGATCAAGCGCGTCGACGGCGTCGATTGGATGGACTTGGGGTCCCCCGAGGCCATCTGGCATCTCTGGGTGGAAGACTTCATGGCCATCGTGACGATGGATGCCCACGGCCAGTCGCTGCACAAGAACGTCTTCGAAGAATCGAAGGCGCGGCTGGATGCGATGAAGGCGTAGTGGATTAGTGGATTAGTGGATCAGTAGATTAGGAAGCTGAGACGCGTGACTGACCAATGACTGACAACAACCCGCCGTGCACCCCCTCTAATCGACGAATCCACTAATCTACGAATCCACTATGCGCACCGAACGCGACACCCTCGGCGAAGTCCGCGTCCCCGAAGACGCGCTGTATGGCGCGCAGACGCAGCGGGCGGTCGAGAACTATCCGATCAGCGGTCTGCGCGAGCATCCCGTGTTCATCCGCTCGTTCATCCTGTTGAAGAAAGCGGCGGCGCTGGCGAACAAGGAGCTTGACGCGCTCGATGCCGGACTTGCCGATTCGATCGTTGCTGCTTGCGATGAGTTGCTGAACAACGCTGAGACGTATCGATCTCAGTTCGTCGTCGACGTCTTCCAGGCCGGTGCGGGCACGTCGTTCAACATGAACGTGAATGAGGTCATCGCCAACCTCGCCAATCCGGAGCGCGGGACGTACAAGCCGGTCCATCCGAACGATCACGTCAACATGGCGCAGTCGACGAACGACGTGTTTCCGACGGCCATCCGCATCGCCACGCTGCTGCTGTTGAACGAACTGTTCCCGCAACTCGACGCGCTCGGCGACGCCTTCGACGACCGCGGCAATGCCTTCGCGGACGTCATCAAGTCCGGCCGTACGCACCTGCAGGATGCCGTTCCGTTAACGCTCGGCCAGGAGTTTCGTGCCTACGCCGCCGCCACCCGCCGCGCCACGCGCCTTCTCCGAGCCGCCGCGGGCGAGCTTCGCGACCTCGGCATCGGCGGCACTGCGGTTGGCACCGGCATGAACGCGCCGCGCGGCTACCGCCATGTCGTCGTGCGGCGCCTGAACGAGCTGACCAGTCTCGATCTCACAGCCGCGGCCGATCTTCGCGAATCGATGCAGTCGCAGCTTCCGGTCGCTGCCGTTTCCGGCGCGATGCGCAATCTGACGTTCGAACTGACGCGCATCACGAACGACCTGCGTCTGCTCGCCTCCGGACCGCAAACCGGTCTCGCCGAGATCATCCTGCCCGCCGTGCAACCGGGATCGTCGATCATGCCCGGCAAAGTGAATCCGTCGATGCTGGAGTGCATGAACCAGGTCTGCTTCCACATCATCGGATCGGCGACCGCAATCGATTACGCCGTTCAGGCGGGCCAGCTCGAGCTCAACGTGATGATGCCGTTGATGGCCTTCGAGCTCCTCTTCTCGATCGAGATCCTGAAGAGCTACCTGCCGGTCTTCGTCGCCAAATGCATCGCCGGCATTGAAGCGGACCGCGCGCAGTGCGAGGCGTACTACGTCAGCTCTCCGTCGCTGGCCACCGCGCTCAATCCGATCATCGGTTACGCGAAGGCGGCGGAGATCGCGAAAGAGTCGGCAAAGAGCGGCACGCCCATCCCAACTCTTCTACGCGAGAAGAGGTTGCTGAGCGAAGAAGAGATCGCGCGCATCTTCACGCCCGAGTTTTTGGCCGGTCAGGCCGATTGACGGCTACAATCGCACGCACTCGGCCTTCCCAACCATGCGCCTCTTCATCGCCATCTCCTTCCCGGAGCAGGAGCTCCGCGCGATCAGCGACCGCATTGCGATGGTGAAATCGCGTTTGCCTCCCGCGGCGTGGGTGCGTCCCGAGACGCAACATCTGACGTTCGCGTTTCTCGACGAGCAACCGGATTCGCTCCTGCCTACGCTCGCCACATGCGTCGAAGAAAGTCTGGCCACTGTTCCGCGCTTCGTGGGGCACCTGCAGGGCAGCGGATTTTTTCCGAACGCGCGGCACGCCAGGGTGGGGTGGGTTGGCGCGGGACCGGAGGAGAAGTTTCGCGCTGTCGCCGACGCGGTGCGCAGCGGTGTCCGAGCGGCGGGCGTGACGTTGGATCGCAGCGACTTTCGCGCGCACCTCACCCTCTTCCGCATTCGCGACCAGTGGCCGCCGGCGTGTATCGAGATCTTCAACGGCGCCCTGCGCGATTTCAAATCGGACCCCTTCACGGTCGACGCCGTGACGCTCTTCTCCAGCGAGCTGAATCCGAAAGGCGCGATTCACACACCGCAACGGAAGTTCGCGCTGGCCTGAATCTCTGCGTCTATCTGCGGATAAAAAACTGTCCGCAGATAGCGCAGATTTTACGCAGATGGAGACGACTAACCCCGCGTCGCACGGCTCTTCGCCACCGACTTCCCGCGCAACTGCCCGCAGGCGGCGGCGATGTCGCGTCCCTTCGAACGCCGCACGGTCACCTGTACGCCGTTGCGCACGAGCGTGTCGACGAAACGATCGATCGACCCTTCCTTCGGGCGCTTCATCCAGGGGGGAAGGTTCGGGTCCTCGTTGAACGGAATCGCGTTCACCTTCGCGCGGAGGCCGTGGGTCAATTTCGCCAACGCGAGCGCATCGGAATGCGAATCGTTGTAGCCGGCCAGCAACACGTACTCGATCGTGATCTCGCGTCCTTTTTCCGACGGGTACTTCTTCAACGACGCGATCAACTCTTCGAGCGGATACTTTTTCGTGATCGGCATGATCTCTTCGCGCCGCCGGCGATCGGGCGCGTTGATCGATACCGCCAGATTCGG
>Ga0213876_10000204_pt1 | contig 60563 bp, 50 predicted proteins | sample BarmaccomBMRX_R9_FD_160113 | JGI IMG/M metagenome (GOLD analysis project Ga0213876, IMG submission 160113) | Root-associated microbial communities from Barbacenia macrantha in rupestrian grasslands, the National Park of Serra do Cipo, Brazil - RX_R9 | ecosystem: Host-associated > Plants > Roots...
GCTTTTCGCGCATCGCGGCCTGGATCGGCCACATCCTCCAGATATTGCCGACGCTGCCATTCACCTCGGCCGGCAGCGGCACCTTCGGCTCCTATGGCGGCGACGGGGATGCCAACGGCGCGCCGCAATACGATCCCGGCTTCGCCAAATCGTCGCTCGCCGCCTCGCCGCTGGGAAACCTCTACGCCATCGCCTCAGGCCTGGCGCGCGCGCCTTCGATCCAGCCCGCCAATGCGCTGCGCCTCAATCGGACGATCGCGGCGAGCTTCTCGCCGCAGTCCGACATCGCCGCGCGGCTGCTCGTAGAGTTCAAGCCTCAAGCGGCGCAGACCCTCTATCCGGCCTGGAAGAGCGTGGCGCGGCCGTATGGCTGGGTGGACGTGTTCGCGGCGCGGGTCTCGACCGGCCTGTTCGCGAGCCGCTTCCCCGGACAGGCGATAACCCCGCAGATCGGCGCCGCCGTCACCTATGACGAGCTCACGATCTTCAAAGCCTGGCCCAGCCTTTTCCTCGGCCACACCACCGCGGACATCGCACCCACCGCCGTCGCGCTCGACGGTGTCTATGACGAGATCAAGCCGGGAAGCTGGGTCGTGATCGACCGGCCGGTCGTAAAAGCCGATGCCGCCGATCACGCCAAGGTGACGGTGCTGGGGCGCGACGTGACCTATCACCAGGTGAAGGCCGTCCGTTCGCCGAACATGGACACCAAGAAGGGCTATGCCGCCAAGGCGACGCAGCTCGTCCTCGATCCGGTCTGGTTGGACAATGCCGCCAATCGCGCGGACCAGCTCACCCACGAGATCGTGCTGCGCGACACCATCGTCTATGCACAGACCGAGCCGCTCGCCCTCGCCGAAGAGCCGCTCGACGCGGAGGTGTCCGGCGATACGATCTCGCTCGACGGCGTCTATGACGGGCTCGAGCCGGGCCGCTGGGTGATCGTTTCAGGAAACCGCACCGACGTCGGCACCGCGGCCGGCGTGAAGGCGAGCGAGCTTGCGATGATCGCGAGCGTCTCCCAAGGCTCCGAAGCCGCGCTCTGCGCGCTCGCGCCCGATTTCATGCCATTCGAGAGCATCTTCTATACCACCCCCGCCAACGCGATGGGCGACCGGCTGGTCGTCGGCGCGATCACCGAGGAAAAGCGCGAAGCCTTGAGAGCGCTTGCGCGGCCCGCGGTGTTCAACCAGCAATATTGCGGGCAGATCGAGCTGGCGCAGGGCTTCTTCGCCAATGCCTACGTGCCCGACGATGCCGAACACGAGGGCGTGTTCGAGGACTTCAAGGGTCTCCTCGTGGACCCTGCTTCCGGCGCCCCGCTGGAAGGCGGCGTGATCAAGGGCGGCGGCTATTTCGCCTGGCGCATCTCCACCCCCAAGCTGCATACCATCCTGAAGCTGGCGAGCCCGCTCGCTTACGTCTACGACAGCGCCAGCGTCAGCGTGTATGGCAACGTCGCCAAGGCGACGCACGGCCAGAGCGCGGGCGAAGTCCTCGGCGACGGCTCGGGGGCGCAGCTGTTCCAGACCTTCGGCCTGCACCAGCCCCCGCTGACCTATCTTTCGTCCGCCACGCCCGAAGGCATCGAAAGCACGCTCGCCGTCACCGTCAACGAGCTCGACTGGCACGAGCGCGGCAATCTCGCTTTTTCGGGCCCGCGCGACCATGTCTTCGCTACCGCGGCCGACGACGACGACAGCACCTCGGTCGTCTTCGGCGACGGCGTCCACGGCGCGCGGCTGCCGACCGGTACGGCGAACGTCAAGGCCAGGTATCGCTACGGCATCGGCGCGGTCGGCAATGTGGCGGCGGAGCAGATCAGCCAGCTCGCCACCCAGCCGCTGGGCCTCAAATCGGTGATCAACCCGCTGCCCGCGAGCGGCGGCGCCGATCGCGACAGCGCCGACGAGGCGCGCGCCAACGCTCCGGTCGCGGTTCTGGCGCTCGACCGGCTGGTCTCCGTCAAGGACTATGCCGATTTCGCCCGCGCCTTCGCCGGCATCGGCAAGGCCAGCGCCGTGCAGCTCACCGACGGAAGGCGGCAGTTCGTGCATGTGACGATCGCGGGCGCGCGCGACATCCCCATCGACGTCAACTCCGACCTCTATCGCAACCTACTCACCGCGCTCGGAACCTATGGCGATCCGTCACTGCCGCTCGGCCTGTTCACGCGCAAGCTCAAGCTTCTGGTGATCAAGGCGGCGGTCGCGCTGCTTGCGGACTACGAGTGGGAGGCGGTCGAGCCCGTCATCCGTGCCGCGCTGCTGGATACTTATTCCTTCGGCAGGCGCGATCTCGGCCAGAGCGCCTTCCTGAGCGAGGCCGTGCGCGTGATCCAGGAGGTCGAAGGCGTGTCCTATGCGCGCTTCGACGTCTTCGACAGCGTGGCGGAGGACACGACCGCCGCCGAGCTGGCGGGCCTCGCCGGCACCCTGACGGTCCATCAATACGTGACTGCCGGGCTTGCCGGGCCCAATCCCGATCCTTCCGCGCCGGACGATGCGCGCTTCCTCACCGCGGAGCTCGCGCTGCTCACGCCCGCCATTCCCGACACGCTGATCCTCGACCAGATCGGAGGCTGAGACATGAGCGCCAACCCCGATCGTCTCTACGAGCTGGTGCCGGCCATCTACCGGCTGCGCGACGCCGACCAGGGCTATCTCCTGAAGGCGCTGCTGCGCGTCGCGACCGAGCAATACGGCGTGCTCGAGGACGACATCGCCAAGCTCTACGAGAACTGGTTCATCGAGACCTGCGAGGATTGGGTCGTCCCCTATATCGGCGGGCTGATCGGCTACGAGCGGCTGAGCGGGCCGGTGTCGCGCCGCGAGGTGGCCGAGACCATCGCGCTGCGCCGACGCAAGGGTACGCTCGCCGCGGTCGAAGAGGTGGCGCGCGCCGTCTCCGGCTGGCCGGTGAAGGCGGTGGAGTTCTATCGCCGCATGGCGGTGAACCAGAACATCAATGCGCTGCACATGGACCGCGGCCGCACCGCCGAACTGCGCGACATGGATGCGCTCGGCGAACTCTACGGTCCCTTCGACGAGATGGCGCGCAATGTCGACGTGCGCAGGCTGTCCTCGTCGCGCATGCGGGGCGCGGGCAACATTCCGGCGCTGGGTCTGTTCGCCTGGCGGCTCAAATCCTACACGGTCACCGGCACGCCGGCTTATTGCTACGAGGCCCAGGCGCCCAACTGCTACGAATTCAATCCGCTGGGCAGCGACACGCCGCTGTTCAACAACCCGTTGTCGGACACGCATGGCGCGGCGCCCGATCTGGCGCTGCCCGTCCCCATCCGCCGCCGCCTGTTCGAGGAGCGCGACGTCGGCGATCCGCAAGGCAAGACTGTCTCGGGCGTCCCCTATTACTACGGCGATACGCGCAGCCTGACGATCCGGACCGGCGCCGGCCGTGACCCGGTCCCGGCCGAGCAGATCGTCGCGGCCGATCTCGGTGACTGGAGCTATCGCCCGCTTCCCGACACGGTCGCCGTCGATCCCGAGCGCGGGCGTCTCATGTTCCCCCCCGGCCCGTCGCGCCGCCAGCAGGTCTGGGTGTCCTATTCCTACGGCTTCAGCGCCGACATGGGCGGCGGCGAATACGCCCGCACCTTGCGCCAGGCCGCCGGCGCGGTCGTCTATCGCGTGGGCGGCGCCGATGACGACATCGAGTTCAAGAAGATCGGCGACGCGCTCGCACGCTGGAGCGCGGAGGCGCCGGCCGAGGCCGTCATCGAGATCGCCGACAGCGGCGTCTATACCGAGCAGCTCGAGATCGCGCTCAAGCAGGGACAAAGCCTGCAATTGCGCGCGGCCAGCGGCGCGCGGCCCATCATCCACATGCTCGATTGGCGCACCTCGGCGCCCGATAGCTTGAGCGTGACCGGCGAGGGCGACTGCTGGTTCGTGCTCGACGGCATCGTGATCTCGGGCCGCGGCGTGCAGATCGAGGGCGACGTGCTCGGCGTGGCGCTGCGCCATTGCACGCTCGTTCCCGGCTGGGGCCTGGGGTGCAACTGCGAGCCGGTGCGTCCGACCGAGGCGAGCCTGACGCTGGTCGGCGCTCCGCGCTGCCTCACCATCGAGCACAGCATCGTCGGCGCCATCCAGGTCGACCGCAACCAGGCGCGGCAGGAACCGCTGCAGCTGCGCATCGCCGACTCCATCCTGGATGCCACCGGCAACGACGCGGTGGCGCTGGGCACCTCGGGCAAGCTCTGCGCCCAGGTCGTGCTCGTGATCCGCCGCAGCACCGTCTTCGGCCAGGTGCAGGTCCATGCGCTCGAGCTGGGCGAGGACACGATCTTCATGGGCGAGGTGCTGGCCTGCAGGCGACAGCAGGGCTGCCTGCGCTTCTGCTACGTGCCGCCCGGCTCGCGTACGCCGCGCCGCTTCGAGTGCCAGCCCGACATGGTGGAGAAAGCGGTGGGCGATCTCTACGCCGCGTCCAGGATCGACGCGGTCGAGCGCGAGGTGCTGCTCGAGCGCGAACGGCTGCGCGTCGAGCCGCAATTCGACGCCATACGCTACGGCAAGCCCGTCTATTGCCGGCTCGCTCTGGCCTGCGCGACGGAAATCTCGCGCGGCGCGCACGACGAGTCCGAGATGGGCGTCTTCCACGACCTGTTCCAGCCGCAGCGCATCGCAGACCTGCGCACGCGCTTGCGCGAATTCACGCCTGCCGGCGCCGATGCCGGCATCATTTTCGAGAGCTAGGGGTTGCCCATGAAAGACGACATTACCCGCGAGACCTTCCGCCCGTTCAAGCATTTCAGCCGGGTGCTGATGCAGCAGGGCCGCGTGCAGATCGATGCGGACTGGAACGAGCAGGTCGCGATCCACCATCACTACCTGCGCAGCCTGGCGGCGGATGTGATCGGCCCGTTCGGCATGCCTCTCCACAATGACGGCTTCAAGCCGATCTCGTTGCCGGTCACCGGCGCGGCGACGCCGAAGACGGCGGACTTCCTGCTCAGCGAGGGCCACGCCTATGTCGACGGCATCCTTTGCGAGATCGCGGTCCAGCCGGTGCCCGCGACCGCCTCGTCGGCGAACGGCGTGCAGACGGTCGTCGTTTCGCGCTGGATGCCGGACGGCGTGGCCTATGCGCCGGGACAGTATGTCTATGCGACCAGCGGCGATATCGGCAAAGCGCTCTTGATCACCAATGTCGATGCGTCGAAACGCAGCCTCACGGTCGCGGGTCCGACGGCCCTGCCGGCCGAGCCGTTCCTGTTGAAACGCGCCGTCACCTATTCGACGCAGCCCGACCTCGCGCCCGCCGCCCTTCAGACCAATACCGCCTATCACGTCTATCTCGACGTGTGGGAGCGGCTGGTCACCTATGCCGAGGACGATTCCATCCGCGAGGTGGCGCTGAACGGGCCCGACACCGCGGCGCGCGCGAAAGTGGTCTGGCAGGTCAAGCTTCTCGAGACGGACGGCAACAATGCCTGCATCATGCGGCAGGCGCTGCGCGATCGGTTCCAGCCTGCCAACCTCGCGCGGCTCAAGGCCCGCGCCCAGCCGGAACGGACCTCGGACGACCCATGCACCATCGCGCCGGACGCGCTCTATCGCGGGCCCGAGAACCAGCTCTATCGCGTCGAGGTGCATACCGGCAACGACACCGATCCGCAGACCGGCGAGCGCACGCAGCCGACCTTCAAATGGTCGCGCGAGAACGGCAGCGTCGTCTTCCCGATCCGCAGCGGCGGCGGCACAAAAACGCTGATACTGGAGACGCTGGGACATGACGACCGCTTCGGCCTTGCCGCCGGCGACTGGGTGGAGGTCTGCGACGATGCCGCGGCGCTCGGCAACGCGGTGCGGCCCTTGCTGCAGGTGCAGTCGATCGACCGCTCGCGGCTGACGGTGGTGCTGAGCGGATCGCCGGACGCGAATATCGGCAAGGACCTTGCCAAGCATCCGCTGTTGCGCCGCTGGGACCACCAAAAGGGCGATCCCGCCGCCGGCGGCTTGACGCTCGGTCCCGACAACGCCGCCGAGGTGCCGGAGGGCGAGCCCGATCCCGACAGCTGGCTCGATCTGGAGGACGGCGTCCAGGTCCAGTTCTCCGATCCCGGGACGACGATCTATCGCCCCGGCGACTACTGGCTCATCCCGGCGCGCGTGGCGACCGGCGACGTGGAATGGCCGTCCGAGACCTATTCCGTCGGCCAGGGCAAGAGCGTGTCGGACAAGGTGGCGCTGCCGCCGATTGGCGTCGTCCATCACTACGCACCGCTCGCCGTCGTGACGATCAACACGGCGGACAACACGCTCGATCTTTTGCAGTCCTGCATGCCGACCTTCAGCGACCTGGTCGACCTGTCCTCGTTCCGCCTCAACCAATTCGAGGTGCAGCAGGCGAAGGAGGACGTGGCCGAGGTCAAGCGCGCGCCCGCGGCTCCCAAAGCGCTCAAGGCGCCGAGAGCCGCGCGCGCCGTGACGCCGCCGCCGCTGCCGGCTCCCGAAAAGCCTTAAGGGATCGCAAGGTAATAGGCGGCGCCCGCGGCCGAGCTCGCCGCGAGCACGGCGATCATCCCCGCCTTGAAGCGGAAGAGGGCGATCGCCGCCGCAAGCGAAATGGCGAGCGCGGGCCAGTTCACGCTGGCCCAGACCGGGATGTTCAGCACCAGGCCATAGGCCTGGAAATCCTTGACCTCGCCGAACAGCGTGTGCAGGCCGAGCCAGACGGCAAGGTTCAGGATCACGCCCACCACCGCCGCGGTGATGGCCGAAAGCGCGGCGTTGAGCGAGCGATTGCCGATCAGCGCCTCGATATAGGGACCTCCGAGGAATATCCAGATGAAGGGCGGCACGAAGGTCGACCACATCGCGAGAAAGCCGCCGATCAGTCCGGCCTCCAGCGGCGGCAGCGATCCGGCATGTCGATAGGCGGCCATGAAGCCCACGAACTGCACCACCGAGATGAGCGGGCCGGGCGTGGTCTCCGCGAAGCCCAGTCCGACCAGCATCTCGCCGGGCTTGAGCCAGCGGTAGTGCTCGACCGCCTGCTGCGCCATATAGGCGAGCACGGCATAGGCGCCGCCGAAGGTCACCACGGCCATCTTGCTGTTGAACAGGGCGATCGCGGTGAACACGTCGTCGGGACCGGCCAGCGCGAGCAGCGCGACGAGCGGGCCGAGCCAGATCGCGCCGCCGATCGCGGCCGTGCTCAAGAAACGCCACAGCGACGGGCGCACATGCGCCGGCATGGCGCGCGAGAACATCCTGTCGATCACCGCGTCGCGGCCGTCTTCCTTCGCGCTTCCATGCGCATTGCCCGCCTTGAACCAGGAAAGGCCCACCCGATTGCCGACATAGCCGGTCAACGCCGCCAATGCGACGATCAACGGAAAGGGCATCGCGAAGAAGAATATGCCGACGAAGGCGAGCGCCGCGATGGCGACCAGTCCGTTGCTCTTGAGCGCGCGCCGGCCGACGCGCACCACCGCCTCCAGCACCACAGCCAGCACCGCCGCCTTCAACCCGAAGAACAATCCCCGGACGATGCCGACATGGCCGAACACGGCATAGGCGGTGCTGAGCGCGCTGAGCACGACGAGGCCGGGAAGCACGAACAAGGCGCCGGCGACGATGCCGCCCTTCACCTTGTGCAGCAGCCAGCCGATATAGATCGCGAGCTCGTGCGCCTCGGGCCCCGGCAGCAGCATGCAGTAGTTGAGCGCGTGCAGGAACCGCGTCTCGCCGATCCAGCGCTTCTCCTCGACCAGGATCCGGTGCATCACCGCGATCTGCCCGGCCGGTCCGCCGAAGCTCAGCGCCGCGACGCGCGCCCAGACGCGCACCGCTTCGCCGAACGGCACTTCCGCACTGTCGCCTGCGCCCGCTGATTCCGACATGACACAGATATATATACGAAGTTCCTCGCGCGGTCGCTCGTGCCGTCGCGTCGAGCGGCGCGGGACGGGTTCGCGCATGCAGCTTGAATATCCTTAATACAGCCTGTCGTTGTGAACCTCGCCCGTCTCTGGCAAAGTCGGCCGCGCTCGTCTTGGGGGGCGCGCGCGTGACCGACAATTCCGCTGAAGCGGGCCCGCGCTATTGGGCCTTCATCAGCTACAGCCATAGGGATGCCGCTTTCGGACGGCGCCTGCATCGGCGCCTGGAGAGCTATGCGCTGCCGCGCCGGCTCACGGGCCGCGCGCTGGAGCATGGCGGCCTCGTGCCCAGGCGGCTCGCGCCGATCTTCCGAGACCGCGAGGAGCTGGCGGCGGCGCACAACTTGAGCACCGAAGTGCGCGCCGCGCTGGCGCAGTCGCGCAGCCTGATCGTGGTGTGCTCGCCCGCGGCGGCGCGCTCGAAATGGGTGGGCCAGGAGATCGAGGTCTTCCGCGAGCTTCATCCCGGCCGGCCGATCCTGGCCGCCATCCGCGAGGGCGAGCCGGCCGAGTGCTTCCCCGCCGCCTTGCGCAGCGGTGCCGGGGCCGAGGACGCGGTCGAGCCCCTGGCCGCCGATTTCCGCCGCGGCGGCGAGGGCGAGCAGCTGGCGCTGCTCAAGCTTGTCGCAGGCGTGCTGGGGCTCGGCCTGGACGAGCTCGTCCAGCGCGATGCCCATCGCCGCACCCAGCGCGTGATGGCCGTCACGGCGGCGTCGCTGGCGGCGATGGTAGGGATGGGCGTGCTCACCGCTTACGCGTTGAGCGCCCGTGCTGAGGCGGAACGTCAGCGCAACCAGGCCGAAGGGCTCGTCGAGTTCATGTTGACCGATCTGCGCGACAGGCTCAAAGGCGTCGGCCGGCTGGACGTGATGACGGCGGTCAACGAGCGCGCGCTCGGCTACTACGGCGACCAGCGCCTCGAAAGCCTTTCCGTCGACTCGCTCGAGCGCCGCGCCCGCATCCTCCACGCCATGGGCGAGGATGACGAGACGCGCGGCGACTATCGCGCGGCGATCGCAAAGCTACGCGAGGCGTCGCGCACGACGGCGGCGCTGCTCGCGCAGGCGCCGGACGATCCGCAGCGCGTCTACGACCATGCGCAAAGCGAGTATTGGATCGCGAATGCGGACTTCGAACAGCTTCGCACGGCAGAAGCGCGCGAGCATTTCCTCGCCTATAACAAGCTCGCGAAGCGGCTGGTGGCCCTGGCGCCGGGCAACCCCTCCTATCGCAGGGAGCTGTCCTATTCCGAGGGCAACCTGTGCGGCGCCTATCTCGACAAGCCGGTGGATATCGCCGCCGCGCTCGCCTATTGCAAGCGGGCGCTGGCGGACATGGAGCAGCTGGCCCAGCGTCTCGGCCGGGCGGCGGTCGCGCGCGATCTGGCGAACCGTCACGCCTGGCTGGCGCAAGCCTATCTCGACAGCGGCGATCTCGAGAACTCGCTTGCGCAGCGCAAGCTGCAGGAATCGCTTCTGAAGCCGTTGCTGGACACGGCGCCATCCGACAAGTTTCTGCAGGAGAGGTGGATCACGCTGCAGCGCGCCTATGCGCTGCTGCAGGCGAGATTGGGCGACAAGAATGGAGCCCGCACCAGGTTTCAGCAGCTTCTCGTCAAGCTCGACGAGCTGATCCGCTTCGATCCGCAGAACGAAACCTGGAAGTCGATCCGCTCACATGTCGTCAAAGAACTCAAGGCGCTCAACCAACCATACGGGGGATTACAATGAGCAACACGAGCAAAGCGATCCGGAAGTCCGACAACAGCAAGCAGGCCCAGCCTTCGGACGGGGCCGAGCGCAATCCGGAGCAACCCAAAAGGGGATCCATGCCCGACACGCAGGAGACCGGCGGTCCGCATGGCTTCAAGGTCAAGGCCGTGAAGCGGAACCAGGGCGGTACGCCGCGGTGAGACTGAAGGCGGCCGGCGCGATCTGCCCGGCCGCCTGCTCCCCGACGGCGGGCGCGAGTGTGGCCGCACCCGGCCTGCGCCCGTCATCTCCGCATGCATGCGTCCTACGATGCGGTCCTGATCGGCCGCGGGCATAACGGGCGGGCCCGCGAGATCGTTGACACAGTAAAAGACAGCCTGCGCGCGCTGATGCAGGAGTTGTAACGGAACCTTCCCCGTCGCCCGTCCGTTTGCGCATGGACGGGGAAAGCCGATGCCGCCATCCGATTTCACGCGCCGCAACGTCCTGGCCACGGGCACGGCCGGCTTGGCACTCGCGCAGGCCGTGAAAGCCGACACATATCAATCCGATCCGAAGCTGCCGCCGGCCGAGACGGACCGTCCCGCTGCGGCCGATCCGCTGCACGGCTACGTGTTCTTCAGCACCGCCGAAGCCTCTTTCATCGAAGCGGCGCTGGCACGGCTGATCCCGAAGGACGAGCTCGGCCCCGGCGCGGTGGAAGCCGGCGTCGCGGTGTTCATCGACCGCCAGCTCGCCGGGCCGTATGGGCAGGGCGACCACTTCTATCTGAAAGGTCCGTTCCCGAAGAGCGAGCCGACGCAGGGCTGGCAGGCGCCCAAGCCCGCCGAGGTCTATCGCCAGGCGATTCCCGCGGTCGAGCGTTACGCCAAGGACAGCGCCGGCGCCTCCTTCGCGCAGCTTTCGCCCGAGAAGCAGGACACCGTGCTCAAGGCGCTGGAAAGCGGCGACGCCAAGCTCAAAGGCGGCGTCGAGGCCAAGACCTTCTTCGCGCTGCTGCTGCAAAATACGATGGAAGGCTTTTTCTCCGACCCGCTGTATGGCGGCAATCGCGACATGGCGGGATGGAAGCTGATCGGCTTCCCCGGCGCGCGCTACAACAACCGTCCTTATGTTCTGCGTCACGGCGAGCGCTATCCGCTGCCGCCCGTCGCCATCGGCGGCCGTCCCGACTGGTCGCGGAGCTGAGCGTGAAGAATCCGGACGTCGTCCTGATCGGCTTCGGATGGACGGGCGCCATCATGGCCGAGCGGCTGACCGCGGCAGGCCTGAACGTGCTCGCCATCGAGCGCGGCGGCTGGCGCGACACGCCCAACAACTTCGCCACCACCTTCGACCAGGACGAGCTGCGCTATATGTGGCGCCATCGCCTGTTCGAGAACGTCGCGCACGACACGCTGACCTTCCGCAACAACACCAGCCAGGTGGCGCTGCCGATGCGGCGGCTGGGCTCGTTCCTGCCGGGCACGGGCGTCGGCGGCGCGGGCGTGCATTGGAACGGGCAGGTCTGGCGCTTCCTGCCCAGCGACTTCAAGGCGCTCAGCCACAACCGCGAGCGCTACGGCCAGGCCGCGATCGGCGACATGACCATCGCCGATTATCCCGTCTCTTACGACGATCTCGAGAAGCACTACGATACCTTCGAATATCTCTGCGGCGTATCGGGCAAGGCCGGCAACCTGAACGGCGCGATCCAGCCCGGCGGCAATCCGTTCGAAGGCCCGCGCTCGCGCGAATATCCCAACCCGCCGCTCGACATGACCTACGGCCCGATGCTGTTCGCCAAGGCGGCGCAGGAGGCGGGCTATCACCCCTTCGTGCACCCGGCGGCGAACATGTCGCGCGCCTATACCAATCCACTGGGCGTGCAGATGGGCGAATGCACCTATTGCGGCTTCTGCGAGAAGTTCGGCTGCGGGAACTATTCCAAGGCCAGCCCGCAGGCGACGATCCTGCCCGTGCTGATGCGGCGGCCGAACTTCAAGCTGATCACCCACTGCGAGGTGACCAGGATCGAGCTCGACTCGACGCGCAAGCGCGCCACCGGCGTCACCTATGTCGACGACAAGGGCAAGGAGCGCTTCCAGCCGGCCGAGCTGGTGATGCTCACCGCCTATATCCTGCACAATGTGCGGCTGCTGCTGCTGTCGGGGATCGGGGCGCCTTACGATCCGCAAAGCGGCACCGGCGTGATCGGCAAGAACTACGCCTATCAGATCACCTCGTCGGTCAACGTCTTCTACGACGACAAGATCACCAACCCGTTCATCGGCGCCGGCGCCTTGGGCATGATCATCGACGATTTCAACGGCGACAATTTCGATCATTCGGGATTGGGCTTCATCGGCGGCGGCTATATCGGCGTGGTCAATACCGGCGCGCGGCCGATCGAGACCCATCCGGTGCCCAAGGGCGTGCCCGCTTGGGGTGCCGAGTGGAAGAAGGCCGTGGCGCGGAACTATCTGCGCATGGTCTCGATCGCGACCCACGGCGCGGTGATGAGCCATCGCGGCAACTATCTCGACCTCGATCCCACCTATAAGGACGCGTTCGGCCGGCCGCTGCTGCGCATGACCTTCGACTACACCGACAACGAGCACAGGATGTCGGACTACCTGACCGACCGCGCCACCGACGTCGCCAAGCGCATGGGCGCGCGCGACGTCTCGCCCAAGAAGCGCACCGGCGCCTATTCCATCGTGCCCTATCAGACGACGCACAATACCGGCGGCGCGATGATGGGCGACGATCCCAGGACCAGCGCCGTCAACCGCTACCTGCAGAGCTGGGACGTCTCCAATCTCTTCGTCACCGGCTCCGCGGTCTATCCGCAGAACGCGGGCTACAACCCGACCGGCACCCTGGCCGCGCTCGCCTATTGGTCGGCGGATGCGGTGGTGAACCGCTACCTCAAGGCGCCGGGGCCGCTGATATGAAGCGCTGGCTGCTGTTGGGCTTGCTGGTATGCAGCGGAGCGCAAGCCGCCGACGACCTCGTCGCGCGGGGCAAGTATCTCACGATCCTGGGCGACTGCGCCGCGTGCCACACGCGCAAGGACGGGCCGGAGCTCGCCGGCGGCGTGCCGCTCGATTCCGGCTTCGGCACGATCTATTCCCGCAACATCACCCCCGACGTCCAGACCGGCATCGGCGGCTGGACGGCGGATCAGTTCTACCGCGCCATGCATAGCGGCCGGTCGGCGGACGGCTCGCATCTCTATCCGGCGTTTCCCTATCCCTATTTCACGCATATGACCCGCGCGGACGACGATGCGATCTTCGCCTATCTCAAGACGGTGCCCGCGGTCTCCTACAAGCCGCCGCCGAACAAGCTGCCGTTCCCGCTCAACATCCGCGGACTGATGTCCATCTGGAACGCGCTCTATTTCACGCAAGGCGAATACAAGCCCGATCCGGCGCGCTCGGCCGCCTGGAACCGCGGCGCCTACCTGGTCACCGGGCTCGGTCATTGCGGCGGCTGCCACACGCCCAAGGACTGGCTGATGGGCGACGAGAACGACCGCGCGCTGTCGGGCGGCGTGGTGGAACACTGGTTCGCGGCCGACCTGACCGGCAATACGCGCGGCGGGCTCGCGAGCTGGAGCGCAAACGACACGATCGAGTACCTCAAGACCGGCCGCAACGCGCGCGCCACCGCCTCAGGCCCGATGGGCGAGGTGGCGGAGCTCTCCACCAGCCAGACCAGCGACGCCGATCTCGCCGCCATCGCCGAATATATAAAGAGCCTGGCGCCCAGCGCGCAGAAGCAGCCCTCGGCACCCGATCCGGCCGCGATGCATTCGGGCGAGGCGATCTTCGTGGACGCCTGCGCCTCCTGCCACCTGGCGGGCGGCAAGGGCCAGCCGTATTTGTTCCCTCCGCTCGCGGGCAACGCTTCTGTGCAGGGCAGCGACCCCACCACCATCGTCAGGCTGGTGCTGGACGGCTCGCGCTCGCCCTCGACGGCCGCGCGGCCGACACCCAACGCCATGCCGGCCTTCGGCTGGAAGCTGGATGACCGGCAGGTTGCCGACGTCGTAACCTATGTCCGCAATTCCTGGGGGAACGCGGGCGAGCCGGTCGAAGCCGGCGCGGTGGCCAAGCTGCGCAAGCGCTAGGCCCTTCCAAACCGTCACAAATCCGCGTTATGGCACGGGCCATGAGAAAGACCCTGCTGGCCGCGTTCGCGGTGCTCGCCACCGCCGCCGAGGCTGCGCCTCCCTCCGCCGATGCCGTCATCGCGCACTATGCCGACATGGCGGAAGCGTCCTATTCGCAGTCCGCGGCCGCGGCCGGCGAGATGAAGGCTGCCATCGACGCGTTTCTGTCGCAGCCGACCGAAGCGAACCTCGCATCGGCGCGCGCGGCGTGGAAGGCGGCGCGCGTTCCCTATCTGCAGAGCGAGGGCTTCCGCTTCGCCAATACGGTGGTCGATGATTGGGAGCCCAAGGTCAACGCCTGGCCGCTCGACGAAGGCCTGATCGATTACGTCGGCCCCGCTTACGGCAAGACCTCGGATCAGAACCCGCTCTACACCTTGAACGTCGTCGCCAACGCCAGGCTGCGCGTCGGCGCCAAAACGGTGGATGCGTCGAAGATCGACGCCGCGCTGCTGCGCCGCCTGCAGGAAGCCGAGGGCGTGCAGACCAACGTCTCGACCGGCTATCACGCCATCGAGTTCCTGCTCTGGGGCCAGAACCCGAACGGCGCGAAGGGCGGCACCGGTGCGCGGCCCGCGACCGATTACGACGTGAAGGCCTGCACCCACGCCAATTGCGCGCGCCGCGCCGATTACCTGCGCGCGGCGAGCGATCTTCTCGTCGCCGACCTGAACGAGATGGCGGCGGATTGGGGCAAGGACGGCAAGGCGCGCGACGAACTCATGGCCAAGGGCGGGGACGGCGGCTTGTCCGAGATCCTCACCGGCCTGGGCTCGCTCACCTTCGGCGAAATGGCGGGCGAGCGCATGAAGCTCGGGCTGATGCTGCACGATCCCGAGGAGCAGCAGGACTGCTTCTCGAACAACACCCACAACTCGCACTATTACGACGAGGTCGGCATCGCCGGTATCTGGCGCGGCCGCGGCGGGGCGGGCCTGCGCGACTACGTGGCGGGTGCCGACCCGGCGGCGGCAAAGCGTCTCGACGATGCGATCGATGCGGCCGCCGCCGCCATAGCGAAGATCCACGACGCGGGCGAGAACGGGCAGATGGCCTATAGCCAGATGATCGCGGCCGGCAATGCGCCGGGCAATGCGATGATCCGCGATGCGATGGACGCGCTGGTGGCGCAGACCCGCGCCATCGAAGGCGTGGCCTCGGTGCTGCACCTGAAGGTCGCCTCCGACAAATCCGACCACGCGCCCAAGTGATGCTGACCCGGCGCGCGGCACTCGTCTCGGGCGCGGCCACGCTCGGCGCCTGCGCGCTGCTGCCGTCGTCCGGGAACGGCGGGCGGCTTTCCGAAAGACGTATCGGCAACCGCGAGATCACGCTCACCGCGCGCGAGGCGAAGGTCGCGCTGGGGCGCGAACCCGCGCCGCTCTGGCTCTATGACGATTGGCCGTTCCCGGTATTGCGCATGACCCATGGCGAGAGCCTGTCGGTGACCTTGAACAACGCGCTTCGCGAGCACACCTCGATCCATTGGCACGGCGTGCGCGTGCCCAATGCGATGGACGGCGTGCCCTATCTCACGCAAACGCCCGTACAACCCGGCGAGCGCTTTACCTATCGGTTCACGCCGCCCGATGCCGGCACCTATTTCTTCCATCCCCATTGCAACACGGTCGAGCAGTTGGGCCGCGGCCTGTTGGGCGCGCTGATCGTCGAGGACCCGCCCGAGCATTACGGCGACGACGTCGTGCTGATCCTGAAGGATTGGCGCCTCGACGAACATGGCCGGTTCCTGCCCTTCCTCACCGACAAGGGCGCGGCGCAGGCAGGATCGTTCGGCACCTTGCGCACGGTGAACGGCCGGGTGCAGCCGGCGATCGATCTTGCCGCGCGCTCCAACGTCCGCTTGCGGATGATAAACGCCGATCCTACCCGCATTGCCGAGATCGGCATCGACGGCGGCGCGGCGCGGGTGATCGCCGTCGACGGCAACTCCGTCGCGCCCTTCGCGCTCGAGACCTGGAAGCTCGGCCCCGGCATGCGGCTCGACGTGATCTTCGACGGCGACAAGGCGCGGCTGCTCGACTATTTCGCCGCCGAGCCCGTGGTGCTGGCCGAGCTGAGCGCCCCGCCGGTCGCGGGCCGGGGCTCGCCGGTGTACACCGTCCCGCCGCCCGATTTCAGCGATGCCTGGCACCATACGCTGGAGCTCGGCGCGGGAGTGGCGGCCGCAGACTTGCCGAACCCACAGCCCATCGTCCTGCCCGACGGCCGGCGCATCGAACTGGCGGATTCGCTTTGCCTGGCGCAGGGCGCGTTCTGGACCCTGGACGGCAAATCCTGGCCCGGCCGCGACCATGCGCGCCTGCCGCCGCCGCTGTTTACCTTGGCCCGCGGGCAGAAGGTCGTGCTCGACATCGCCAACACGACCTCGCGCTCCCATCCGATCCATATTCACGGACACACCATGACCGTGCTATCGGCAAGCGTGCTGAAGCGGCCCATCCACCGCGCGGACACGGTGCTGGTGCTGCCGAACGAGCGCGTAACGGTGGGCTTCGTCGCGGACAATCCGGGCAATTGGATGGTGCATTGCCATGTCGTCGAGCATCAGGAAACGGGGATGATGGGATGGTTCCGCGTCTCCTGATCGTGCTCGCGCTGCTGACGGCGCCCGCGCTCGCCGACCGCGTGCCGCTGACCAAGGGCGAGCGCAATCTCGACACCGCGGCGGGCTGGGCGCTGTTCAAGCGGCCCTGGATCTCCTCGCCGTCGTCGCTCGAAGCGGGTGGCGGGCTCGGCCCGCTCTACGACGCGCGCGCCTGCAACGAATGCCATACGGGCGGCGGCGCGGGCACGGTCGCCGAAGGTGCGCTCGGCGCCGGCATGGTCGTGCGCGTCGGCGATGACACGGCGGGCGCCGATCCGACCTATGGCCGCCAGCTTCAGACCCATGCGCTGCCCGGCTTCGTGCCCGAGGCCGACATCTCGTTCCTGTGGAGCACCGAAGGCGGCCTGCGCGCGCCGAAACTTGGGAGCCCTGCGTTCCACTACGGCGCGCCCGCTACGGCCACGCATCTGGCACTGCGCCGCGCACCGTCGTTATTCGGTATCGGCCAGCTCGAAAGCGTTCCCGACAGCGAAATCCTCAAAGGCAGCGGCAAGCCTGCATGGCTCACCGGCGCCGACGGCAAGCGCGAGCTCGGCCGCTGGGGCTGGAAGGCGACGGCTTCGGGCCTGCCGCGCCAGGTCGAGATCGCGTTCCAGCGCGACTTCGGCATCGCGACCTCGGGACTTCCCGGCGCTGCGGGCGAATGCACCGCGCGCGAGACGCCGTGCTACGGCACGCCCGGACCGGCTATCGAGCTGCCCGACAATTTCCGCGACGTGATCGTGATCTTCCTGCGCTATCTGCACGCGCCCGATCCGCGAGACGAGAAGGCCCCGGGCTTTGCGCTGTTCCGCCAGACGGGATGCCTCTCCTGCCATGCCGTGCTGCACGACGCGAAGGGCGAGGCGGTGCATGCCTATAGCGACCTGATGCTGCACGACCTGGGACCGGCGCTGGCCGACGGCATCGCGGACGGCGCGGCCAAGCCGTCGGAATGGCGCACCGCGCCGCTCTGGGACCTAGGCGAGAACCTCGCCCGGGGCGGGCTGTTGCACGACGGCCGCGCGCGCAGCATCGCGGAGGCGGTGGAATGGCACGGCGGCGAAGCGTCGCAGTCGCGCGCCGCCTTCAAATCCCTGTCGCCGGAAAAGCGCAAGATGATCGAAGACTTTCTGCTTGGGTCCCCATGAGATTGTTCCGTTTACTGATGATTTCCGCGGCGCTGTTTCCGGCCGCCGCTTTTGCCGATCCCGCGCCCGGCCCGGCGTCCAATGCCGCGACCGAGTCGCTCGCCTTCGCCGACAATTTCGCGGTGCCGCGCTTCAAGGCGGTGCAAGCGGCGGCACATGCGCAGGAGAGCGCCTGGATCACCTTTTGCGCCGACCGCGCGCGCGGAAATGTCGAGTCGCTGAAGAAAGCTTATAACGACCTCGGCGATGCGTGGTCGGACGTCGAGATCGTGCGCATCGGTCCCGCCGCAGCCGAGATGCGCGTCGAGCGCTTCAACTGGTGGCTCGACCGCACCGATGCGACCGGCAAGGCGCTGACCGGGATGCTGGCGGTCGCCGATGCCAACGATCTGATGCCCGAGAAGCTGGCCTCGGGCAGCGTCGCGGGCCAGGGCCTGCCGGTGATCGAGCGGCTGCTCTATCCCGCGGCGTTCAAGGGCAAGGACGGCGCCAGGCGCTGTGCGGTGGGCTCTGCCGTCGCGCGCGGGCAGGCGATCATCGCCGACCAGATCGTGGGCGACTGGACCGCGGCCGACGGCACGCGCGCGGCGCTCGCCGACAATACGCGCTGGAAGTTCGCCTTCGCCGACGCGAAGGAAGCCGCCAGCGTCATGCTCACCGATCTCGCCGCGGGGCTCGAAGGCCTGAAGGACTTCAAGGTGCCGATGGTGTTCCACGACGCGGCCAACGCCAAGGCGCCCAGGCTCACCGAAGCCTGGCGCAGCGGCCGCACCTTGCGCGACATCGGCCGCAACCTGGCCGCCATCCGCGAAGGGCTCACCTATTTCACCGCCAACGCGACGGCAGAGCGGAAACAGATGATCGCCGCCGCCTTCGACGATGCGCAGAAATCGCTTGCCGCGGTCGAGGCCGCAAAGGGCCCGGCGCGCGTCGATGCGGCCAAGGCGGCCATCGTCTCGTTCACGGCGCTGATGCAGACGGCGAAGGCCTTGCTGCCCGAGGCTACCGGCCTGACATTGGGGTTCAACAATCTCGATGGCGACTAGGCGCGAATTCATGGCGGGCGCGGGCGCGCTGCTTGCCGCCGGCATGATGCCCGCGCGCGCTGCGGCGCTGCGCTTGATGAGCGCCGCGCGATTGGGCGGCAGCGACGGTGCCGCAGCCTGGCGCGACGGTGCGCTTTCTCCCGTCATGCTGCCGGGGCGCGGTCATGCCCCGACGCGCCTCGACGGCGGCAAAGCCGTGGTGATGGGGCGCCGCCCGGGCATGTTCGGCGCCATCGTCGATGCGGACGATCTATCCGCGCCACCGAGAATATTCGCGCCGTCGGACGGCAACCGCTTCGCCGGTCATGCCGCTTTCGACGGCAAACAGCTCGTGACGGCCGAGTTCGATGCGGCAACGGTCGCGGCGGTCCTGGCCGCGCGCGATCCCGCGACCGGCGCGGAGCGCACGCGCTGGAACCTGGGCGGCATCGAGCCGCACGAGGTGCTGTTCGACCGCGGCAGGCTGTTCGCGGCGCTGGGCGGCTTGATCAAGGATGGCGGCGTCGCCGGCCCTGCTTTCAATCCCGACGGAATCAAGAGCGAGGTGGTGGAGGTCGATCCCAAATCCGGCGCCGTGCTCGCGCGCCATGGGCTCGGCATCCAGTTCGCCTCGCTGTCTCTACGCCACCTGGCCGCGGGCAGGAGCGCCATGGCGGTGGCGGCGCAGGACCAGGACCTCTCCGAAACACGCCCGCTGGTGGCGCTGCTGACCGATGCCCTGACGCCGCTGCCGATGCCCTCCGCGCGCGAGGCCGATTTCCGCGGCTATATCGGATCAGTCGCGTTCGATTCTTCGGGCGACATTGTCGCCGCGGCCAGCCCGCGCGGCGGCGTCGTGGGCTTCTGGTCGGCCAGCCGCCACGTTTTCCTGGGCGCGCTTCCCATCGCCGACGGCTGCGGCGTCGCTGCGGCCGCCGAAAGCGGCATGTTCTGGGTCTCGAGCGGCCACGGCGGCCTCTACAAGCTGAGCCCGGAGCACATCGAAGCCCAGTGGCACGCCGACGCCGGCTTCGACCATCACCTCATCACCGTTTGAAAAAGGAAAGGGCCGGGATTGCTCCCGGCCCCTCCTGTCAACGCGGCGGACGCTCAGTTCGTCACGCCGTGATTGCCGATGCGCACCGCGTTGCCCATGTCGGACACCGTGGCGTCGCGCGTGCCGAGCGGCGCCAGACCGAACTTGTGCTCGATCGTGGTCAGGATCGAGGTCGTGTCGTGCTCCGCATGATCGACGCCCGAATGGGTGAACTTCGGCGAGATCACCATGGCGGCGATACGCGTGCCCGGACCCCACTGGTCGTGCGGACCGCGCGGGCCGCCCTTGTTGCCCGGAGGCGGCACGTGGTCCCACTGCCCGCCGAACTCGTCATAGGTGACGATGATCAGCGTGTTCTTGCCGTCCTTGCCGTTCGCGATCGCCTTCACCAGGTCGACCAGGTGGCTGGAGCCCTGCGCCTCGCTGGCATAGCCGGGATGCTCGTTCTCCTCGCCCAGCGGCTTGATGAAGCTGACGGGAAGCAGCGTGCCCGCGGCGGCGCGTTGAAGGAACTCGGCCTCGTCGCGCAGATGCTGCTTGCGCATCTTGGTGCCGGGCGCCATCGACGCATAGTAGTTGAACGGCTGGTGGTGGAACTGGAAGTCCTTGTCGGGGCAGTTCGGCCACACCGCGGTCGCCAGCGCGTTCGGATCCTTGCAGGAATGATCCGTATACGTGCCGTTGGTCCAGCCGGGGGCGCCGACCTCGCCGTCCGCGTTCGACCAGCCGCCCGAATACCACGCCCAGCGGATGCCGGCCTGGGTCAGGCGGTCGCCGATGGTGGGGTTGGTCAGCGGCTGCACCTGCTTGAAGGACGGTGTGCCGGGCGAGAAGGGCTGATAGGTCGGCTGCGAGGTGTTGACCGCATAGTCGCCGCAGGCCAAGCCGTTGCTCGCGCCGCACATCTGGGTGAGCTGGCTGTCCTTGACCGTGCCGGTCGGCGAATAGAGCGGCGTCGCGGTCGCCATGTTGTTGCTGTCGAGGATCGAGTGCAGGTCGTTGGCGCTGCCGTCATGAGCTGCGCCCGCGAAGAACGGCGGGGCCGCCGCGACCAGCCACTGATGGTTCAGGAACGAGCCGCCGAACGCACCCTGGAAGAAGTTGTCGGCGATGACGTAGTGCGGCGCGCCTGCCGAATGCAGGTACTGGTAGATCGGCAGGAGCTGGGTGTTGTAGTGGCCCTGCGTCAGGCCCGAGGCGTCGCTGCCGGTCGTATAGTGGTCCTGTTTGCCGCCGTCGATCTGGTACTGCTCGCTGTAGAAGCGGTGCACGATGTCGCGCGTGCAGCCGCCGGGCAGGCCCTGGCCGTTCAGGATGCCGTTGGCCGCGAACTGGCCGGGCGCGGGGCAGGTGGTCGCCGACGCCGGGATGTAGTCGTCGATCTGGAACGGCGAATTGACGAAGTGGCTGGTGATGCCGACCGAGCCGGTATTGTCGACGCAATCGCCCGACAGCGGCGGCGAGGTCAGGTTGACGTCCTGCTGCAGCAGGCAGCCATAGGCCGTGCCGTCCTGGCGGACCTGCGTGGTCTTGTCGGACGTGGCGTTCGACAGGCCGTTGACGCTCTGGCCTTCGATCTGATCCCAGGCGCCATACAGATTGTCGAAGCTGTGGTTCTCTTCATAGATCACCACGATGTGGTTGAAGCCGTGGAAATCCTGCGGCGGGGGAGCGCCGGCGGATGCGCCAGACGATATGCCGGCGCAGAGCGCGGCCGCTGCCGTGCAGCCGAGCAACAAAGTGGAAAGTTTCATGGAAGGTGCCTCCGAAGCTTAGGGTGCGCGGAAGCTGCCCTTGCTCGGCGACATTACGGTTTACGAAACTTGTCGGTTCCAATGCGGTTTTGTGAAATCGGCCGCGACAATTTTAATGTGTTGTCGCAAAGTTTCATCGTCGTTACACCTGCGTAACAACTGCCGTCGCTTCGATCTCGACAAGAGCTTCGTCTTCCATCAGCGCCGAGACCTGGACCACCGACATGGTCGGGAAGTTGCGCCCCATCACGCGGCGATAGATCTCGCCGACCTCCTTCGCCTGGGCGAGATAAGCCTTCTTGTCGGTGATGAACCAGGTGAGGCGCGCGACGTGCTCCGGTCCCGCTCCCGCCTCGGCCAGCACGGCGACGATGTTGCGCAGCGCCTGCTCGAATTGTCCCGGGAAGTCGTGGCGCTCGAATTTGCCGTCCTTGTTCCAGCCGATCTGGCCGGCGACGAAGACCAGGCGGCCCGTCGCCTCGATGCCGTTGGAATAGCCGCGCGGACGCGCCCAGTCGGCCGGTTGCAGCACGCGCATGGTCAATTCCCCTCGAAGACGGGTTGCCGCTTGGCGGCGAAGGCGTGATAGGCGCGGTGGAAGTCCTGCGTCTGCATGCAGATCGCCTGCGCCTGGGCTTCCATCTCGATGGCAACGTCCAGGCTCACCGCCCATTCGGTGTTGATCTGGGTCTTGGTGATGCCGTGCGCCCAGGTCGGACCGGAGGCGAGCCCGCGTGCCATCTCCATCGCCGCGGCCATCAATTCTTCCTGCGCGACGATGCGGTTGTGGAAGCCCCAGCGGTCGCCTTCCTCCGCGCTCATGAACCGGCCGCTGAACAGAAGCTCCGAGGCGCGGCCCTGGCCGATCAGGCGCGGCAGGATCGCGCAGGCGCCCATGTCGCAGCCGGCGAGCCCCACGCGGGTGAACAGGAACGCGGTCCTGGCCTTCGGCGTGGCGATGCGCATGTCCGACGCCATCGCGATGATCGCGCCGGCGCCGGCGCAGATGCCGTCGATGGCGGCGACGACCGGCTGCGGGCATCCGCGCATCGCCTTGACCAGGTCGCCGGTCATGCGCGTGAAGTCGAGCAGGCCGGTCATGTCCATCTTGGTCAAGGGCCCGATGATCTCGTGCACGTCGCCGCCGGAGCAGAAGTTTCCGCCCGCGCCGGTCACGACCACGACCTTGACCGCGCGCGCATAGACCAGCGCGCGGAACATGTCGCGCAGCTCGGCATAGGACTCGAAGGTCAGCGGGTTCTTGCGCTCCGGACGGTTGAGCGTGACGGTCGCGATGCCGTCCGCGAATTCCCATTTGAAATGCGTGGGGCTGAACGTGGCGGGGTTCATAGTCCGCTCCTCTCGATGGACGTCTTGACGCGGCCGAGGCCGCTCAAAAGGTGATGGATCTCGTTGTCGGCGAGGTCGCCGAGCAGCTGCTCGATCCAGGCCTCGTGCGCCGCGGCATAGAGGCGGAAGTCGCGCTTGCCCTTCGCGGTCAGCCTGACGCGCAGCACGCGGCGGTCCGTCTTGTCCTGGGTGCGGGTCACGAGCCCGTCCTCGACGAGGCGCGCGACGATGGTCGTGACGTTCCCGTTCGAGACCAGCAGATGCTCCGACAGCGCGCCCATGGTCAGCCCGTCGGGCTCGCGGTCCAGCGCCGCCATCACGTCGAAGCGGGGCAGGGTGGTGTCGAAGCGCCGGGTCAGCATCGCGCGCGCCTTCTTCTCGATCGCGGTCGAGCAGGAGAGCAGCTTGAGCCATAGCCTGAGCGACTGCTTGCTGTCGGTCATAGCTCGCCGCCCGCGATCGCGAGCGCCTGGCCGGTGACCGAGCGCGCGCCGTCCGAGGCGAGATAGGCGACCGCCGCGGCCACTTCGTCCGGCTGGATCAACCGGCCCTGCGGATTGAGGAAGCCGGCGCGGGCTTCGTCCTCGCTGCGCCCGGTCTTCGACACGATGGTCGCGACCGCGTCGCGCACGATGCCGGTCTCGGTATAGCCGGGGCAGACCGCGTTGACGGTGACGCCGGTCTGGACGAGTTCGGCGGCCAGCGCGCGGGTCAGGCCCAGCAGCGCGTGCTTGCTCGCGACATAGGCCGAGACATAGCCATAGCCTTTGAGCGAGGCCGTGCTCGCGACATTGACGATGCGGCCCCAGTTGCGCGTGCGCATCCCGGGCAGCACCGCGCGGGTCACATGCACCGCGCCCATCACGTTGGTGCGCCATAGGTCGGACCAGTCGGCGTCGCCCTGCTTCAGGAACGGCGCGGTGCGCACGATGCCGGCATTGTTGACGACGATGTCGAAATCGCCGTCGAACTTCAGCGCCGGATCGGCGACGTCGGCGACGATGACGGCGAAGCCCGTCGCCTCAAGCTTCGCGCGGTCGCGGCCGAGCACGGTGACGTCATGGCCATCCGCGGCCAGGCGCTTGGCGATCGACAGGCCGATGCCGCTGCCGCCGCCGGTGACCAGGGTGCGTCGCTTCCCGGCGCCGCTCATGCGGCCGTCTCCAGCCTGCGCCTCATGCGATCGTCGCCATCTGGCCGGCCCGCTCCAGGTTGATCGCGAGCTGGCGATAGCCGCTGTGGTACTGCACCGGCACCGGCGGCTCCTTGTGCTTCTGCTCGGCCGCGGCGCGCAGCGTCCAGTTCGGGTCCATCTGGTGCGGCCGTGCCAGCGCGCAGAGGTCGGCGCGCCCCGCCGCCAGGATCGAGTTGACGTGATCGATCTCATAGATGTTGCCGACCGCGATGGTGGGCACGTGCAGCTCGTTGCGGATGCGGTCCGAGAACGGCGTCTGGAACATGCGGCCGTATACGGGCTTTTCCGACTTGGTCACCTGGCCCGACGAGACGTCGATGATGTCGGCGCCGGCCTCGACGAAGGCGCGGCTGATCTCGACGGCTTCCTTGGGCGTGACGGCGTCCTCGCCGGCCCAGTCGTGCGCCGAGATGCGTACCGACATCGGCCTGTCCGCGGGCCATGCCGCGCGCATGGCGCGGAAGACCTCCAGCGGATAGCGCAGCCGGTTCTCGAGGGATCCGCCGTATTCGTCGGCGCGCTTGTTCTGCGTCGGGCTGATGAAGGCCGAGAGCAGATAGCCGTGCGCGCAATGCAGCTCCAGCATGTCGAAGCCCGCGCGCGCCCCGCGCTTCGCCGCTTCGACGAACGCGTCGCGCACCTGGTCCATCTCGGCGCGGCTCATCGGGTGCGGGACCGCGTTCTCCTCGGTCCACGCCACGTCCGATGGCGCCATCAGCGGCCAGTTGCCGGACGCCAGCGGCTTGTCCATGCCTTCCCACGGCACGCGGGTCGAGCCCTTGGCGCCGCTATGGCCGAGCTGCAGGCATGTTTTCGCTTCGGAGTAGCCGTGGACGAATTCGACGATGCGCGTCCACATCGCTTCCTGCGCGTCGTTCCACAGGCCCGGACAGGCCGGCGTGATGCGCCCCTCCGGCGAGACGCAGGTCATCTCGGTATAGACGAGGCCGGCGCCGCCCAGCGCGCGCGCGCCGTAGTGGACCAGGTGAAAATCCGTCGGCACGCCATCGACCGCCGAATACATCGCCATCGGCGACACCACGATGCGGTTCTTGAGCGCCAGCCCGCGCAGCTTGAAGGGCGCGAACATCGGCGCGACGGGCTTTCCTGAGAACCACGTCTCCAGACCTTCCAGCCACTTCGGATCGCGCAGGCGCAGGTTCTCGTGGCTGACGCGCTGACTGCGCGTGAGCAGCGTATACGCGAACTGCATGGGGTCGAACGGCAGATAGCGCTCGACCTCCTCGAACCACTCGGTCGAGTTGCGCGCCGCGCTTTGCAGCTTCAGCGCCTCCAGCTGGCGCGTGTCGTAATAGCGGTTGAGCGCGTCGGGCTTGCCGTCGGTCAGCACCTTGGCGAGCTCGATGGCGTCTTCCAGCGCCAGCTTGGTGCCCGAGCCGATGGAGAAATGCGCGGTATGCGCGGCGTCGCCCAGGAGGATGACGTTGCCGTGCCGCCATTCGTGGCACAGCACGCGGCGGAACTGCAGCCAGGCCGAGCCGCGGATATGCGCCGCGTTGGTCATCAGCGCATGGCCGCCCAGATGCTCGGCGAAGAGCGCCTCGCAGACGCGGCTGGACTCTTGCTGGCTCATGCGGCCGAAGCCGAAGCTCTCGAAGGTCTCGGGCCCGCATTCCACGATGAAAGTCGCGGTGTCCGCGTCGAACTGGTAGGCATGCGCCCAGATCCAGCCGTGCTCCGTCTTCTTGAAGATGAAGTTGAAGGCGGTGAAGCGCTGATGCGTGCCGTACCAGATGAAATGGTTGCGGCGCGTCTCGATCTCGGCCTTGAAGTCGCCCGCGTTGGCGGCGCGGAATTTCGAGTTGATCCCGTCCGAGGCGATGACCAGGTCGAAGTCATCGAGCATCCCGCTGCCGGGCTCGACCTCGGTCTGGAAACGCAGCTCGACGCCCAGCGCGCGGGCGCGCTCCTGCAAAATCTCCAAAAGCCGCTTGCGGCCGATGCCGATGAAGCCGTGGCCGGACGAGGTGATCTTCGCGCCGTTCACATGCACGTCGATGTCGTCCCAATGGCTAAGCTCGTCGAGCATGGTCTGGGCGCTGACGGGGTCGTTGGCTTTCAGGTTCTCCATCGTCTGGTCCGAGAACACCACGCCCCAGCCGAAGGTGTCGCCGGGCCGGTTGCGCTCGAACACGACGATTTGGGCAGCTGGATCGCGCAGCTTCATCGAGATCGCGAAATAGAGGCCGCCCGGCCCCGCGCCCACGCAGGCAATCTTCATCCGACGTGCCTCGAAACGACGGTGTCGTATAGGCCGGGCCGCAAGATATTTCAAGCTTGAAATATTGCCTTGCGCCCGGCTTCGCGCCAAACTCGCCGCGCCGGCACCGCCTGAGGATCTCCATGACCGAAAGCACGCTTCACGCCTTCGCGGCCCAGATCGCAGCGGGCAGGATCCGCGTCGTCGACCTGACCCAGACCTTGTCGCCCGACACGCCGACCTTGGTCCTGCCGCCGCCCTTCGGCCAATGCGCGCCGTTCAAGATGGAGGAGATTTCCCATTACGACGAGCGCGGCGTCGCCTGGTACTGGAACAACTTCTCGGTCGGCGAGCACACCGGCACGCATTTCGACGCGCCGATCCATTGGGTGACGGGCAAGGACCTCGCGCACAACACGCTCGAGACGATCGTTCCGAAGGACTTCATCGCGCCGGCGGTGATTCTCGACTTCTCCGAGCAGTGCGCGCAGAACCCGGATTTCCTGCTCTCCAACATGGATATCGACGATTGGGAGAAGGCGAACGGCCGCATCCCGCCCAAGAGCTGGGTGCTGTTCCGCAGCGACTGGTCCAAGCGCACGGGCGACGCCTATACCAACCGCCGCGAGGACGGCGCGCATACGCCGGGACCGTCGGCCGAAGCGGTCAGGTTCCTGGTCGAGGAGCGCGACGCGCTGGGCTTCGGGGTGGAGACCATCGGCACCGATGCCGGACAGGCGCATCTGCTCGATCCGATGTATCCGGCGCACACGCTTTTCCACGGCGCGGGGCGCTATGGGCTGCAATGCCTGACCAACCTCGACAAGCTTCCCGCCACCGGCGCTGTGGTGTTCGCGGCGCCCTTGAAGATCAGGGACGGATCGGGCTCGCCGCTGCGCGTGCTCGCGCTCGTCGATGGCTGAACGCTCCTTCAAGGCCGAGGTCGAGCAGCTCAGGCTGAGCGCGGGCCAGGAGTTCCGCGGCGAGGGCATCCTCGCCGTCACCAAGGCGTTGCTGCAGGCGGGCGTGGCGTATGTCGGCGGCTATCAGGGCGCGCCGATCTCGCATCTGATGGACGTCTTCGCCGACGCGGCCGATCTGCTCAAGGAGCTCGGCGTGCACTTCGAGACCAGCGCGAGCGAGGCCGCGGCGGCGGCCATGTGCGCGGCCTCGGTGAACTATCCCTTGCGCGGCGCGGTGGCGTGGAAGTCGGTCGTCGGCACCAATGTCGCCTCGGACGCGCTGTCGAACGTGGCGTCCGGCGGCGTCACCGGCGGCGTGATGGTGATCGTGGGCGAGGATTACGGCGAAGGCTCCTCGATCATGCAGGAGCGCACGCATGCTTTCGCGATGAAATCGCAGATGTGGCTGCTCGATCCGCGGCCTAACCTTCCCTCCATCGTGGGCATGGTCGAGAAGGGTTTCGAGCTGTCGGAAGCTTCGCACACGCCGGTGATGCTCGAGCTGCGCGTGCGCGCCTGCCACGTGCATGGCCGTTTCATTGCCAAGGACAACGTGCCGCCGCGCTTCACCGTGCAGCACGCGGCGAACGATCCCGTTCGCGACACCGAGCGCATCGTGCTGCCGCCCGCCAACTTCCTGCACGAGCGCGAGAAGATCGAGAGCCGCTGGCCGGCCGCCGTGCGCTTCGTCCAAGACAACAAGCTCAACGAGCATTTCGGGCCCAAGGACGGCGAGATCGGCATCATCGTCCAAGGCGGGCTGTTCAACACCTTGAACCGCGCGCTGGAGCTGATGGATCTGTCCGACGTCTATGGCAACGCCAAGCTGCCGGTCTATGTGCTCAACGTCACCTATCCGCTGATCCCCGACGAGGTGCGCGACTTCTGCGCGGGAAAGCGCGCGGTGCTGATCGTGGAAGAGGGCCAGCCCGAATTCATCGAGCACGAGCTGAACACCATCCTGCGCCGCGCCGACCTGCAGACCCGCATCGTCGGCAAGGAGATACTGCCGCGCGCCGGCGAATATACCGCACAGGTTCTCGGCGACGGGCTGGCGAAGTTTCTGGGGACAGAGAAGCAGGCCGCGGTGCCCGTATCCGCATCCGCGCCCAGGCCGCCATCCGCGCCCGTGCTCACGGCGCTCGACGTTCCGCAGCGCCCGGCGGGCTTCTGCACCGGCTGCCCCGAGCGGCCGCTGTTCACCGCGCTCAAGCTGGTGCAGCGCGAGCTCGGCCAGCATCACGTCAGCGCCGATATCGGCTGCCATCTGTTCTCGATCCTGCCGCCCTTCAACATCGGCAACACGACGATGGGCTACGGGTTGGGCACGGCGGGCGCCTCCGCCTTCCGCCGGCAGGACGGCAAGCGGCCGATCGCGGTGATGGGCGACGGCGGCTTCTGGCACAATGGGCTGACCAGCGGCATCGGCAATGCGGTGTTCAACCGCGACGACAGCCTCACCATCGTCGTCGACAACGGCTATTCGGCGGCGACAGGTGGGCAGGATATGCTCTCGTCCGATGCCGCGAACGACAACCGCTCGACGCGGCATGCCATCGAGACCGCCGTTCGCGGCATCGGCGTGACCTGGGTCAAGGCGATCGACGACACCTACGACGTGCTGCGCATGCGCGACACCTTGCGCCAGGCGCTGACGTCCAAGGACAGGGGCCCCAAGGTCATCGTCGCGCAGTCGGAATGCATGCTGAACAAGCAGCGCCGCACGCGGCCTCTGTTCGCCAAGGCGGTGAAGGACGGCCGCCGCGCCATCCGCGAGCGCTTCGGCGTGGATGCCGAGACCTGCACCGGCGATCACGCCTGTATCCGCTTGTCGGGCTGTCCGTCGCTGACGATCAAGCCCAATCCCGATCCGTTGAAGAGCGATCCGGTCGCCCATGTCGACAACAGTTGCGTCGGCTGCGGGCTGTGCGGCGAGGTCAGCCATGCCGAGGTGCTGTGCCCGTCGTTCTATAAAGTGCAGATCGTGTTCAATCCGAACTGGTGGGACCGCGCGACCGCGGCCGTGCGCGCGCGCGTGATCGGCTGGCTGCGGTGACGGAGCGCAATCGCCTGACCATCGCGATCCTGGCGCTGGGCGGCCAAGGCGGCGGCGTGCTGGCCGACTGGCTGACGGCGCTCGGCGAAGCGGGCGGATATTTCGCGCAAGCGACCTCGGTTCCCGGCGTGGCGCAGCGTACCGGCTCCACGGTCTATTATCTCGAACTGTTTCCGCTCGCCGACAAGCAGCCGGTGCTCGCGCTGATGCCGGCGCCCGGCGACGTCGACGTGGTGGTCGCGGCCGAGCTGATGGAGGCCGGCCGCGCCATGCTGCGCGGCTTCGTGACCGGCGACCGCACCACGCTGATCGCCTCCACCCATCGCATCTATGCCATTGCGGAGAAGTCGGCCGTGTCGGGCGGGCTCGCGGACGGCTCGAAAGTGTTGGAAGCCGCGCACCGCAGCGCGAAGGCCTTCATCGGCTTCGACATGGACGCGGCCGCGCAGCGCACGGGCAGCGCGATCAGCGCGGTGATGCTGGGCGCCATCGCGGCCAGCGGCGCGCTGCCTTTCGGGCGCGAGGCTTATGAAGACACGATCCGCCGGAGCGGCATCGCGGTCGAGGCGAACCTGAAAGGCTTCGCGGCCGGCTTCGAAGGCCGCGACGAGGCGCCGCCGCCGGCGCCGGCGCTCGACGTGGACGGCATCATCGCCGAAGGCATGCGAAGACTCAACGAATACCAGGACGCCGAATATGCCGCGCTCTATGTCGAGCGTCTGAAGCCTTTCGAAGGGAAGCTGCGCCGCGAGGTGGCGCGCGGATTGGCGCTGTGGATGGCTTACGAAGACGTGATGCGCGTCGCACAGCAGAAGATCCGCGCCCGCCGCATGGACGAGGTGCGCGCCCAGGTGAACGCAGGCCCCGGCCAGATCCTGCACATCGTCGAATACATGCATCCGCGCTGGCAGGAGCTGTGCGACACGCTTCCCGCGAAGCTCGGTGCGCGGCTCGAGCGCGGCGGCGCGCTCAAGCGCATCTTTGCGCCGATGTTCGAGCGCGGCCGCCACGTGCGCACCAATTCGGTGACTTGGTTCCTCGTTTTGCGCCTGCTTGCGTCACGAAGACGCGCACGGCGTGGAACTTGGCGCTACGCCCAGGAAAACGCCCGGATCGAGCGCTGGTTGGCGCTGGTGCGCGAGGCGGCGCAATCGGATTACGAATGCGCAATCGAGCTCGCGAAGTGCCAGAATCTCATAAAGGGTTATGGCGAAACTCAGGCACGCGGTTTGCGAAAGTTCGTGGATGTCACGCAATCTTGGCAGATGTTGCGCTCTCGGCCCGACGCCGCACGATTGCTGCGTAGCTTGCGCGAAACAGCGTTACGCGACGAAGATGGAACTGCGACTGCCGAGGCGATGCGCAAACTCGCATGAGCGCAATTGGTGCCTTCCCTTTCGCTTGAAGAGCGGCTATTTCGTCCCCAGCTTTTGACAGACGTGGCTACCGCGTCCGTTCCGGTCGGTATTCAGGGGGCCGGAAATAGCAGCCGCAGACCGATGCGGCCTTCACCCAATGGAAGAGAGCAAAATGCCCTCGTTGAGTGCTGTGTCGAATGTTGCCGCGTCGCCGCGGAATCTCCGCCTGCCGCGCTTCGCGCTGATGAGCGTGCTGACGCTCTGCGTCGTCGCCGGGTTCAACACCGGCCGCGCGATCAAGCCCGCGCTGAAGCTGCCGACCGTCGAGCAGATCACGCAGGCGGTCGAGAAGGTCGCGCCGCCGGCGCCCGCGCAGCCGTCCGCTTTCGCGCAGGAATCGGCGATGACGTCGCGCGAGCTCGTCGGCCGCTGGGAGCCGTTCATCGCCGCCGCCGCCGAGAAATATCATCTCTCCGCCGACTGGATCCGCGCGGTGATGCGCATGGAAAGCGGCGGCCGCACGATGCTGGGCGAGAACCATCCGATCACCTCGGCCGCCGGCGCGATGGGGCTGATGCAGGTCATGCCCGACACCTACAACGACATGCGCGCGGCCTATCGGCTGGGCGCCGATCCCTACGATCCGCACGACAACATCTTTGCGGGCGCGGCTTACTTGCGCGCGCTCTACGTCAAATACGGCTTCCCCGCGATGTTCGCGGCCTATAACGACGGGCCCGGCAATCTCGAGGATCATCTCGCGGGCAAGCGCGCGCTTCCCGACGAGACGCGCAACTACGTCAAGGGCATCACCGGCATGCTGGGACGCGCCGGCACGTTCGCCGCCGGCGCGGCGAAATCGGCAGGCGGCGGCGCGAAGCTGGCGCTGACCAGGCCCAACGGCACCACCTTCGCGGTGGATGCGGGCGAGGTGCGCTCGGTGCGCAAGCCGCTGCCCGGCGAATACACCGCCGGCGTCCATGCGGTCGTCACCATCGGCAGGAAGCGCCAGGGCGTGCGCGAGGATCTCGCCACGGTCGCCCGCTTGACGCTCCGGGGTTCCGAAGCTTCGATGTGAGGATGAGCGAAACGCTGCATCTTCCCGAGAGCGGGACCAAGCAAGAGGTCTACGCCGCCATCCTGCCCCAGATCGAGGCGGTGATGGCCGGCGTCGACGATCTCGTCGCCAACCTCGCCAATATCGCCGCCATCTTGAAGCAGGCCTTCGATTTCCATTGGGTCGGCTTCTATCGCACCGCCGCACCCGGCCTCTTGATGCTGGGCCCGTTCCAGGGACCGCTCGCCTGCGTCAGCATTCCCTTCGACAAGGGCGTGTGCGGCGCGGCCGCGCGCCTGAAGGAAACGCAGATCGTCGACGACGTCGAAGCCTTTCCCGGCCACATCGCCTGCTCGTCGCTGTCGCGGTCCGAGATCGTCGTGCCCCTGGTGCACCAGGGCGAGACGAAGCTCGTGCTCGACGTGGACAGCGACAAGCTGCGCGATTTCGATTCAATTGATCGCGATTGGCTGGAACGTGTCGTGTCGCTGATCGAAACACAGCATTTTGCACGCTGATTGAATCGGATAGAGCAATGCGAATTCTTCGACTTACTATCTAGAGTCGAATTACCTAGAGTTCATCTGCGGGCGGGACAACCCTGTAAGTACGGAGAGTCCCTATGAGAACCATCCTTCTGATCGGCGCCGCGACCTTGGCGCTCACCGGCCAGGCCGGAGCCAAGAGCTTCCTCACCGGCGACACCACCACCCAGCCCTTCGTCTATAACTGCGCCGCCACCATCGGCAACGTGATCGATGTCGGCGACGAGGCGCAGCACACCACAAAGGCGGTCTTCGGCACCAATCCGGGCGGCGGCGAGGGCGGCCAGTTCGACAAGACGCCGGTCCTGACCACGCGCGTCACGCTCACCGACGGCGCCTGCCTGGATGCGCATTTCAGCGCGGATATGGGCGGCCAGGATCTCTATGGCACGTCGCAGATGGCGATGTTCCAGGTGACCTTGACCAACCTGCAGACCGGCGCGGGCCCCATCCACATGTTCGGGCATTACGAGAAGCCCTATGGCATCCCCAGCCCCGCCGTGGCGCTGGGCCCGGAGCCCGACGTCGACGAGATCGGCGCGAATTTCTTCCAGCACGTGGGCACCGGCAGGCATGACGTGCCGCCGGGCGTCTATCGCGTCGATGTGTGGTGGGCGGGTTCGCCGGTGGTCGGTCCGACCTCGGCGGCGACCGGCGCGGCCTTCGTGCTCAAGCTCTACAATCACTGAAGCCTGAGAGGCGCGGCCGGAGTGGGGCCGGCCGCGTCCTCTTCTTCAGATATGGATCGCGTGGCCGAGCGCGCGCAGCGCCGCCTCGTGATAGGCCTCGCTGAGCGTGGGATGCACGTGGATCGTTCCGGCCACGTCTTCCAGCAGCGCGCCCATCTCCAGCGCGTGGGAGAACTCGCCGGAAAGCTCGGCGACATGCGCGCCCACCGCCTGGATGCCCAGCACGCGATGATCGGCTTTGGCCGCCACCACGCGCACGAAGCCCTCGCCCGAATCCATGCTGAGCGAGCGGCCGTTCGCCGCGAAAGGGAACACGGCGACGATCGCGTCGGAGCCCGCTTCCGACGGCAGCAATCCGGCGCTCACGATCTCCGGCTCGGTGAAGCACACCGCCGGGATCGAGGCCGGACGGAAGCTGCGTTTCTTGCCGGCGATGATCTCGGCCACCATCTCGCCCTGCGTCGCGGCCTTGTGCTCCAGCATCGGCTCGCCGACGAGATCGCCGACCGCCCAGACGTTCTTCATCGAGGTGCGGCACTGGTCGTCGACCTTGACGAACCTGCCGTCCATGTCGAGCGCCATGGCCTCGCGGCCCCAGCCTTCGGCGGCGGGCTTGCGGCCGACGGTCACCAGGATGTTGTCGGCCGGCAGCGTCTGCGTCGTGCCGTCCGCCATCTCGACGACGAGGCCGTTCGCGTCATGGCCTTTGGCCTTGGCGCTCAGGTGAACCGTGACGCCGTTTGTCTTCAGCCATTTTGCGACCGGCGCGACGAGCTCGGCGTCATAGAGCGGCAGGATGCGGTCCAGCGCCTCGACGACGGTGACCTCGGCTCCCAGCTTGCGGAAGGCGATGCCCAGCTCAAGCCCGATATAGCCGGCGCCGACCACGACCAGCGTCTTGGGCAGCGCCGTCAGGTCGAGCGCCTCGGTCGACGAGATCACCTTGCCCCCGAACGGCAGGAAGGGCAGCTCCACCGCCTTCGAGCCGCAGGCCAGGATCACATGCTCCGCCACGATCGTCGTGTCGCCGACCTTGCAGGTCTTGGCATCGGTGAAGGTGCCCCAGCCCGGGACCACCTTCACCTTCGCGCGCTTCAGAAGCGCACCCACGCCGGTGTTCAGCTTCTTGACGACGGTCTCCTTCCAAGAGACCAGCTCGGCCATGTCGAGCGCCGGCGGCGACGCGAGCTTGATGCCGTGCAGACCCTTGGCGGACGCCGCCCGCGTCATGGTCTCGAAATATCCGGCGGAATGGATCACCGCCTTGGACGGAATGCAGCCGCGGATCAGGCAGGTGCCGCCCAGCTTGTCGGCTTCGACCAGCACGGTGTCGAGCCCGAGCTGGCCGCAGCGGATCGCCGCCACATAGCCGCCCGGCCCGCCGCCGACGACGAGCACTTTGGTGTTGATGGTCTCGGACATGGCTTTCTCCGCTGATCTCATTGTCACGGCCCGCGAATGCGGGCCGCCCAGGGGAAACGATTCAGATCGTGCAGAACCCGGCTGGGTGGCCCGCGTTCGCGGGCCATGACATGTGTTTGTTCATTCCATGAAAAGAAGCGCAGGATGCTCCAGCAGCGCCTTGACGCGCTGGATGAACTCGGCGGCGTCATAGCCGTCGACGACGCGGTGGTCGAAGCTCGAGGACAGGTTCATCATCTTGCGCACCACGATCGCGCCGTCGCGCACCACGGGGCGGTCGATGATCGCGTTGGGGCCGATGATGGCGACCTCGGGATGATTGATCACCGGCGTCGTCACCACGCCGCCCAAGGGCCCCAGCGATGTGATGGTGATGGTCGAGCCCGACAGCTCGTCCTTGGTCGCCTTGTTCTCGCGCGCGGCTGTCGAGACGCGCGCGACTTCCAGCGCGCTCTGCCATACGTCCAAGGCTTCCGCATGATGCACCACCGGCACGATCAATCCGTTCGCGGTCTGCGTCGCGATGCCGATATGCACCGGCGCATGGCGATGCACCACGCCCGCGTCGTCGTCGAAGCGCGCATTGATCTGCGGATAGTCGGGCAGCACCTTCACCAGCGCGCGCATGAAGAAGGGCAGCACGGTGAGCTTGGGCTGGTCCTTCCTCTTGGTCTTGTTCAGATGCGCGCGCAGGCTCTCCAGCTCCGTCATGTCGACTTCCTCGACATAGGCGAAGTGGGGGATGCGGCGCTTGGCGTCCTGCATCTTCTCCGCGATCTTGCGGCGCAGGCCGATGACCTTGATCTCAGCGATGCCGTCGCGCTTCTGCGGGCCTGAAACGACACCACGCATGGCGGCGTTCTTGCCGCCGCTCGCGATATAGGCGTCGAGATCGGCATGGCCGATGCGGCCCGCGGGCCCGGTGCCGGGTACATATTGCAGCGCGATACCCATCTCATGGGCGCGTTGGCGCACCGCGGGCGAGGCGAGCGGCTTGGCGTCGGCCGCGCGCGTTGCGAAGGCGGGCGAGCGCGTGGCAGGCGTTGTCGCCGGCGCAGCTTTCGGAGCTTCGGCTTTCTTCGCCGGCGCGGCGGCGTGGACTTCGGGCTTCGGCGCTTCGGCCTTGGACTCCGGCTTGGCTTCAGGCTTTTTCGGTTCGGCAGGCTTGGGCGCCGGCACAGCAGCGCCTTCCTTCACATTGCCCGCGCCTTCGACTTCGAGCTCGACAAGCGGCGCGCCGACCGGCGCCATCTCGCCGGGCTCGCCATGCATCCTGAGCACCTTGCCCGAGACCGGCGAGGTCATCTCGACCGTCGCCTTGTCGGTCATCACGTCGACGAGGTTCTGATCCTCCTTGATCGTGTCGCCGATCTTGACGTGCCAGGCGACGATCTCGGCCTCGGCGGTGCCTTCGCCGACGTCGGGAAGCTTGAAGACGTATGTGCCCATGGTTCTAACGCTCCGTCACGCGGCGCATCGCGTCGATGACGCGCGCGGGCCCCGGGAAATATTGCCATTCGAAGGCATGCGGATAGGGCGTGTCCCAGCCGGTGACGCGCTCGATCGGTGCTTCGAGATGATAGAAGCAGGTCTCCTGCACCTGGGCGGCGATCTCCGCGCCGAAGCCGCTGGTGCGCGTCGCCTCGTGCAGGATCACGCAGCGCCCGGTCTTCTTCACCGACGCCGCGATGGTATCGATGTCGAGGGGCACGATGGTGCGGACGTCGATCACCTCGGCGTCGATGCCGCTGTCCTCGGCCGCGGCCTTGGCCACATGCACCATGGTGCCATAGGCGACGACGGTCACCGCCGTCCCCTCGCGCACCACGGCCGCCTTGCCCAGCGGCACGGTGTAGTGGCCTTCGGGGACCTCGGCCTCCTTGAACTTCGACCACGCCTGCACCGGCTGGTCGTGATGGCCGTTGAACGGGCCGTTGTAGATGCGCTTGGGCTCCAGGAAGATGACCGGATCGTCGTCCTCGATCGCCGCGATCAACAACCCCTTGGCGTCGTAGGGCGTGGACGGGATCACCGTCTTGATGCCCGCGACATGGGCGAACAGCGCTTCGGGGCTCTGGCTGTGCGTCTGGCCGCCGAAGATGCCGCCGCCGTATGGCGTGCGGATCGTGATCGGCACGGTGAAGTCGCCGGCCGAGCGATAGCGGATGCGCGCCGCCTCCGACACGATCTGGTCGAAGCCCGGATAGATGTAGTCCGCGAACTGCACCTCCACCACGGGGCGCAGGCCATAGGTGCCCATGCCGATGGCGGCGGCGACGATGCCGCCTTCCGAGATCGGCGCGTCGAAGCTGCGGGTCAGGCCGTGCTTCTTCTGCAGGCCGTCGGTGACGCGGAACACGCCGCCGAAATAGCCCGCGTCCTCGCCGAAGGAGAGCACGTTGGGGTCCTTGGCCATCATCACGTCGAGCGCGGAGTTGAGCGCCTGGATCATGTTCATCGTGGGCATCGATCAGACCCCGAGCTGCGTTTGGTTCGTCGTCGGCATCGTCAGACTCCCAGCTGCTGGCGCTGGCGGCGCAGGTGCTCGGGCATCTCCTTGAAGACGTCCTCGAACATGGTGGCGACGGAGGGCAGCTTGTTCTCGCCCAAGGTGCCGTGGCCCATCGCTTCCCTGTTGGCGGCGGCAACCTGGTCGAGCGCTTCCTGGCCGGCGTCCGCGTGGCGCTTGTCGTCCCATTCGCCCAGCGAGACCAGATGCTGCTTCAGCCGCTCGATGGGATCGCCCAGCGGCCAGGCCTTGCCTTCGTCGGCGGGGCGGTAGCGGCTGGGATCGTCGCTCGTCGAATGGCCCTCGACGCGATAGGTATAGTGCTCGATCAGGGTCGCGCCCAGGTTCGAGCGCGCGCGCTCCGCGGCCCATTGGGTCGCGGCATAGACGGCGAGGAAGTCGTTGCCGTCGACGCGCAGCGCCGGAAGCCCGTAGCCGATGCCGCGCGACGCAAACGTCGACTCGTCACCGCCCGCGATGCCGGCGAAGCTCGAGATCGCCCATTGATTGTTGACGACGTTCAGGATCACCGGCGCGCGATACACCGCCGCGAAGGTGCAGGCATAGTGGAAATCGCCTTCCGCCGTCGTGCCGTCGCCGACCCAGGACGCGGCAATGCGGTCGTCGCCCTTGTACGCCGACGCCATCGCCCAGCCCACGGCCTGCGGGAACTGCGTGCCGAGATTGCCCGAGATGGTGAAGAAGCCGTGCGCCTTGCTCGAATACATGATCGGCAGCTGGCGGCCTTTGATCGGGTCCATCGCGTTGGAATAGATCTGGTTCATCATGTCGACCAGCGGATAGCCGCGCGCGATGAGCAGGCCCTGCTGGCGATAGCTCGGGAAGCACATGTCGTTCCGGTCGAGCGCATAAGCTTGTGCGACGGGCACCGCCTCCTCGCCCGTCGACTTCATGTAGAACGACGTCTTGCCCTGGCGCTGGGCGCGGAACATGCGGTCGTCGAAGGCGCGCGTCAGCAGCATGGTCTTCAAGCCGCGGCGCAAGGTCTCGGCGTCGAGCTTCGGGTTCCACGGGCCGATCGCTTTCCCGTCCTTGTCCAGCACGCGGACCAGGCTGAAGGCGAGATCGGTCATGTCGCGCGGCGCCGCGTCGATCTCGGGGCGGCGGACCTCGCCGGCCTGCGAGATCTGCATCGCGCTGAAATCGGGCTTGTCGCCCGGGCGGTGCTTGGGTTGAGGCACACGCAGGGAGAGCTTGGGTCGGTTGCGCAAGGGCGGTTCCTCGAATGATTTTTTCTTTCGTTTAACCCAAATCTCTGCCGGAAAACACCAAGCTTGCGCGGGCCCCGCGGGGGCGCAACAATGAAGCTGACACCCCTGTCAGTTATGACATAACCCTTAGGCGAACTCCCATGAGCGATGTCGAAAGTTTCCGCGCCCAAGCCCGGGCCTGGATCGAGGAGAACCTGCCCGCCTCGCTCAAGGGCGGCGGGGCGCGCGGGCTCACCGACGAGGGCGATTCCTATATCTGGGGCGGCAGGCGCGCCAAGTGGACCAATCCCGACGCCAAGCTCTGGCTGGAGCGCATGGGCGCCAAGGGCTGGACCGCGCCGACCTGGCCGGCGCGCTACGGCGGCGGCGGCTTGAGCGCGGCCGAGGCGCGGGTGCTGGAGCAGGAGCTCGCCAAGGCCAAGGCCCCGCAGGCGCTCGCCTCCTTCGGCATCTGGATGCTCGGCCCCGTGCTTCTCGAATATGCGAGCGAGGAGCAGAAGCTCGAGCATCTCCCCAAAATCGTGCGCGGCGAGATCCGCTGGTGCCAGGGCTATTCCGAGCCGGGCGCGGGCTCGGACCTCGCCGGCCTGCGCACGCAATGCGTCGACATGGGCGACCACTACCTGATCAACGGCGCGAAGATCTGGACGTCCTACGCGAACTACGCCGACTGGATCTTCTGCCTGGTGCGCACCGACAATTCGAAGAAGCACGAAGGCATCTCGTTCATCCTGTTCGACATGACCTCGCCCGGCATCGAGACGCGGCCGATCAAGCTGATCAGCGGCAACTCGCCGTTCTGCGAGACCTTCTTCACCGACGTGAAGGTGCCCAAGCGCAACCTGGTGGGCAAATTGAACGGCGGTTGGGAGATCGCCAAACGCCTGCTGCAATACGAGCGCCAGAACATCTCGTCGGGCGGCTTCGGCGCGGGCGGCGGCTACGACCTGCCGGACGCGGCGAAGGACTATGTCGGCATCGAGAACGGAAAGATCGCGGACGCGGATCTGCGCACGCGCATCGCCGCCCACAAGATGGAAGCACAGGCCTTCGGGTTGACGGTGCGGCGGCTGCAGGAAGAGGCGAAGGCGCAGAAGGGCCCGAGCCCCGCGACCTCGATCGTCAAATACGCCGCCGCCAAGCTCAACCAGGACCGCACCGAACTGCTGGTCGAGGCGATGGGCAGCCAGGGCCTCGGTTGGGACGGCGACGGCTACAAGCCGGAAGAGATCATGGCGATGCGGGGCATGCTGCGCGCCAAGGCAAACTCCATCGAGGGCGGCACCAGCGAGATCAACCTGAACGTCGTCTCCAAGCGGGTGCTCGGCCTGCTCGATCATCAGTAGATACAAGGTATTTCGATCATGGCCGTTCTGACCGAAGAACAAACGATGCTGCGCGACGCCGCCAAGGCGTGGGCGCAGGAGAAATCCCCCGTCACCCAGTTCCGCAAGCTGCGCGACAGCGGCAACGCGGACGGCTTCGACCGTGCAGTGTGGAAGGAGATGGCCGAGATGGGCTGGGCCGGGATCGTGATCCCGGAGGAATACGGCGGCACGGGGTTGGGCACCCTCACGCTCGGCATCGTGCTGGAGGAGACGGGGCGCACCTTGACCGCGTCGCCCTTGCTATCGACCGCGCTGATCGCGGCCGGCGCGATCGCGCTGGGCGGCACCGACGCGCAAAAGCAGGAATGGCTGCCCAGGATCGCCGAGGGTTCGGTCGTCGCCGCCTTCGCGGTGGACGAGGGGCCGCATCATCATCCCGGCACGCTCGCGATGACGAAGGCTTTGTCGGGCACCAAGCGTTTCGTCGCCGACGGCGGCGCCGCCGATCTCGTCGTCGTCGCGACCGCGGACGGGTTGTTCCTGGTGCGCGGCGATGCCAAGGGGCTGACGCGGCAGGTGCTGCATAGCGTCGATAGCCGCGGCTTCGCGAACCTGACCTTCGACAATGTCGAGGGCGAGGCGCTTTCCGCGCCGCTCGACGCCGTGCTCGACCGCGCGCGGGCCGGTCTCGCCGCCGAGATGCTCGGCACCGCGACCCAGGCCTTCGAGATCACGCTCGATTACCTGAAGACCCGCACCCAGTTCGGCCAGCTCATCGGCACCTTCCAGGCGCTGCAGCACCGCGCGGCCAAGATGTACACCGAGCTCGAGCTGACGCGCTCCTGCGTCGAGGCCGCGCTCGCCGCCATCGACAAGGGCGCCAACGACGTGCCGCAGCTTGCCTCTCTCGCCAAGGCCAAGGCGAGCGAGCTCCTGCACCTCGTCTCCAACGAGATGGTGCAGATGCATGGCGGCATCGGCATGACCGACGCGCATGACGCAGGGCTCTATCTGAAGCGCGCCCGCGTCGCCGAGGCGCTCTATGGCGGCGCCTCGTTCCATCGCGACCGCTATGCGGGCTTGATGGGATACTGACCATGCTGGCCATGGCGCTGGGCGCGTTGCTGTTCCAGGGCCGGCTGGTCCTGGACAGCCAGCCCGCCGGCTTCACCGTGGTGAAGGACCCTTACGGCTTCGCGAGCCTGCCGGCGGCGCGGACCCTGCCGCCGTTCGATTTCGAATTCGTGCAGTCGGGGCGTGCGCTGATCCCGATCCGGCGCGGCGCGGTCCCCGGCAGCCATCCGCTGTGGGAGTTCATCCTCGAGCCCGGCCGGGTGCGCGACGACACCGACGGCTTCGCGCGCGCCGAGCTTCCCTTCGCGCTGGAGGAGCGCAACCAGAACTGCATGCATCAGGGGACCTTGGCCTTCCGCTTCCGCGCCGACGGCGCGGTTGCGGACGCGCATGTCGACATCGCCGCCGAGACTTGCGCCTATTTCCAGTTCGACATGCAGGGCGACGTCGCCGCGCACTATGTTCCGGGCGCGGTCGAAGGCGCGGCCGGCGCGATCAAGGCCTATAGGCGCGAAGAGGCGACGCGGCTGCCGCAAAAGACCTTCGCGGCGCTCCAGCGCAAATATCCCGATATCGACGCCAGCGCGTTCGGCTCTGAGGTCGCACCCGGCGACATGTCGCTCTACGGCCTGGTGCTCGACGGCACGAACTATGTCGGCGGCTGCCGGACGCGCGACGGCGCCTATCCGTTCTGCGCCCAGATGGACCTGCCGTCGTTCTCGGTCGCCAAATCGGTCTTCGCCTCCATGATGACGATGCGGCTCGCGCACCTCTATTGGACCGCGCCGCGCCAGCGCATCGCACCCTATGTGCCGCAATGCGCGCAGGCCGGGACCTGGGGCGACGTCACCTTCGCCGAAACCCTCGACATGGCGACCGGCAACTATCTCTCGAGCCAGTTCGAGGCGGACGAGAATTCGCCCGACATGGGCGCGTTCCTGCAAAGCGACACCCATGACGGCAAGATCGGGTTCTCCTGCGCGCATTATCCGAGGCAGGCCCAGCCCGGAACGACCTGGGTCTATCACACCGCGGACACCTATACGCTCGGCACCGCGCTGCGCGCCTTCCATGCGGCCAAGGCGGGTGCGGATCGCGACTTCGTCGACGATCTTCTTGTCCAGCCGATCTGGCGTCCGTTGCACCTCCATCCGGGCCTCGGCGTCGTGCGGCGCACCTATGACGCGACGGCCGAGCCTTTCGCCGGCTATGGGCTGACCCTGACCGCCGACGACGTCGCCAAGCTCTCGATCTTCCTGAACGACGATCACGGGATGCTGGGCCGGCGCGCCGTGCTGGACCAGACGATGCTGTCCGCCGCCCTGCAGCAGCTGCCCGGCGACGGCGGCCTCGTCGCGGGCGAGGCGGACCTGCGCTATCACTACGGCTTCTGGGCCTGGAACGCGCAAGGGACGCTCGGCTGCATCGAGCCGGCCTGGATCCCCTTCATGTCGGGCTATGGCGGCATCGTCGTGGCGTTGCTGCCGAACGGGATGACCTATTATTACTTCAGCGACGGCAACAGCTTTGCCTGGTCGCGCGCGGTCGCGGAAGCTGACAAGATGAGACCGTTCTGCAAGAGATGACGCATGGCCACGATCGACACCCGCCGCGAGCAGATGTTCCCGACGCTCACGGCGGCCGAGATCGACCGCCTGCGCCGCTTCGGCGAGATCGAGCGCTTCGCCGAGGGCGACTATATCGTGCGCGCCGGGGAGGCCGGACGCGGCCTGACCCTCATCCTCGACGGCCAGGTCCGCGTCACGCCGCATGAGCAGCACCGGCGCGACGAGGTCATCGTCACCTATGGCCCCGGCTCGTTCATGGGCGAACTCGCGCAGCTCTCGGGCCGCCCGTCGCTGATCGACGCGGTGGCGCTCGGCCCGGTCGAAGCGGTGGCGCTCGCGCCCGCCGGCTTGCGAGAGGCGCTCGTCGCCGAGGCCGAGACCGGCGAGAAGATCATGCGCGCGCTGATCCTGCGCCGCGTCGCCCTGCTCGAGCAGCAGGTCGGCGGGCCGGTGATCGTGGGCGACGTCGCCGACCGCGACGTGCTCAGGCTGGAGAATTTCCTCGGCCGCAACGGCCACCCCTTCCATCTCATCGACGACGACGAGACCGACGCGGCGGCGCTGATGGACAAGTTCCACCTGACGCGCGCCGATCTGCCCATCGTGATCTGCATGGACGGCAGCATGCTGCGCAATCCGAGCGAGAACGCTCTGGCGCGCTGCATCGGGCTCACCCGTGCCATCGACCAGGACAAGGTCTATGACGTGGTGATCGTGGGCGCGGGGCCTGCGGGCCTCGCCGCCGCGGTCTATGCGACATCGGAAGGGCTCTCGGTGATCGTGCTCGATTGCCGCGCCTTCGGCGGACAGGCCGGCGCCTCGGCGCGCATCGAGAACTATCTGGGCTTCCCGACCGGGATCACCGGCATGTCGCTGATGGCGCGCGCCTATAACCAGGCGCAGAAATTCGGTGCCGAGATGGCGATCCCGGAAGAAGCGTCGAGCCTCGGCGAAGACAACGGCGTCTATGTCTTCGGCTTGACGGGCGGGCAGACGGTCCGCGCCCGCGCCGCGGTGATCGCGAGCGGCGCGGAATATCGCCGCCTCGACGTCAAGAGCATCGCCGACTACGAAGGCAGCCACGTGCATTATTGGGCCTCGCCGCTTGAAGCGCGGCTTTGCGCGGGCCAGGAGGTCGCGCTTGTCGGCGCCGGCAACTCGGCCGGCCAGGCGGCCGTCTATCTGGCGAGCCAGGTCAAGAAGGTCTGGATGATCGTGCGCGGAAAAAGCCTGGACGCGACCATGTCGCGCTATCTCTGCGACCGCATCGCCGCGCAGCCGAACATCGCGGTGTTGACCGAGACCGAGGTCGTGGCCCTGGCCGGCGAGAACGGCGCGCTGGAGGAGGTCACCTGGCGCCATGCGAAGGGCGAGACGACGTGCCGGCGCATCCGCCATCTGTTCCTTTTGATCGGCGCGGCGCCCAACACGCATTGGCTGGCGAAGTCCGGCATCGCGCTCGACGCCAAGGGCTTCGTGGAGACGCAGAACCTGATGACCAACAAGCGCGGCATCTTCGCCATCGGCGACGTGCGCTCGGGCTCGGTCAAGCGCGTGGCGGCCTCGGTCGGCGAAGGCGCGCAGGTCGTGGCCGCGATCCATAGTTTCTTGGCAGAGAGCAAGGGCAATGCGTAGAAGCGGCTTGCCAAGCCGTAGCTCGCGGCAACCGGTCCGCCTTCGCCCTACGGGCTTCGGCGGTCCGAAGCGGCAGCGTACGGACGCCTTCGCTTCGCTGCGCGAGCGAAGGCTGGAGCAGAACAATGGCCGATGAATGCACCCACACCGACACCATCCGCAGAGTCACGCCCAGCGCCAAGGGCTGCGAGGAATGTCTCAAGACGGGCTCGCCCTGGGTGCATTTGCGGCTCTGCCGGACGTGCGGCCATGTCGGCTGCTGCGATTCCTCGCCCAACAAGCACGCGACCAAGCACTTCCATAAGACCGGCCACCCCATCATCGAGGGCTACGATCCGCCCGAGGGCTGGGGCTATTGCTATGTCGACGACGCGATGCTCGACCTCGAGGGCGATACCACGCCCCAAATCGGCCCGATCCCGCGTTATGTCTGATCAGAACAGGAGTGAGCGATGAACCCCATCCGCGAAGACTATGTCGTCTACGTCCATGACGGCGACAAGCAGGTCGGCGCCGTGCGTCACGTCTCGAAGGACGGCATCCGCGTCTATGTCGAGAACGCCGGTGATTTCGAGGTGCCGATGTCGGCCGTGCGCGACGTCACCGACGACAAGGTCACGCTCGACTGCGGCAAGCTGGCGATGGACCTGCGCGAGGCCATCGGCCACGCGCACCAGGGCGAGGACCCGCGCATTCCTTAGGACTGCCAGCGCATTCTCCGAGCTCAGATCGCCCCGCCGCGCGCGCGGATCGTGGCCACGACCTTGTCCGGGCCCTCGCGCACGCCTTGGCGCACCTTGCCGACGGTGATCACGCTCAAGACGCCCGGCGCATATTCGTCGGGCAGCGCCGCGCGTACCTTGGTCACCTGCGAGGCGTCGATGAGGATCGGCGAGCCGTTAGGCCGCGTGAACTGCGCCGTGCCGCGCGCCGCGCCTTTCAAGCCTTCGACGCTGCCGGTGACGCTGACCAGATAGAGCTGGGTCTCGCGCGGCAGAAGCCCGCCGGTCTTGAGCCGCTCTTCCAGGTTGCCGGGCCCGTCGTTGTAGGCGGCGAACATGGTCGGATAGCCGTATTTGCCGCGCAGCCAGCGCAAATAGGCCGCGCTCGCGAAGACGTTGTCGTGCGGATCGAAGGGATCGGGGCCGAGGCCGTATTGCGCGCGCATCTCGCGATAGGTCGCCGGCATCAGTTGCATCAGTCCCATCGCGCCGGCGCTGGAGACGATCGGCCGCTCCGGGGCCAGCATGGTGCGTCCGCCGCTTTCGGCCTGCATCACCGCGCGCAGCCAGCTCTCCGGCACGCCGAAGCGCTTGGAGGCGGCCGCAATCAAGGGCTGCCAGCGCTTCATCAACTGGGCATGGCTCATGGCCTGCTCGAGCGCGAAGGCCGAGGGCTCGGCCGGTTCAGCGACGACCTTGGGTCCTGCCGCCGCCGCAGGGGCGAAGCGCGCGACGGCCGCGGCCGGAGCGACGCGCGCGCGCTGAACCGCGCGTTTGGGGTGTACGGCAGGCGCCGCAGGCTTCACAGCCGGCTTCGGCGCGGGCGAGCAGGCAGCGGCCAGCACGCACAGCGCCAGAAGCGCGCGGCGGATCATTCCGCGGCGTGGCGCAGCGGGTCGAGCTCCGGGACCGCCTCGCGCATGCGCCGCGCGAATGCGGCCAGGCACACTTCGGACTTCGACAGCGGTCCGGTCTGGTAGCTGCCCGATTCCATGCCGGCCTGCACGCGCGCGATCAGCACCGTATCCTCGGCATTGACCTGGCGGTTGATGCGCCAGTTGAGATAGCGCGCGGCCCTGACCTCGCGCCGCTCGTCCTCGCGCGCATAGGCGATCTCGCGGATCAGGCAGGTGGTGGGCGAGACGGGAAGGAACTGCATGAAGTCGACCTGGTCGGGATAGACGTCGAAGGCGACGTTCGGCCACAGCCGGTAATAGCTCCACACCCGCCGGCGATCCTCGGGCAGGTGATCGAACCGGTCGAGCAGCGCCTGGTAGCTGCGCTCGACCCAGTTCGACGACGGCTTCCCGGTGACCGTCGCGTCCATCTTGTCGACCCAGGGCTTGGCCTCAAGCCTGTAGCTGCTGCCGAACAGCCGCGTCAGGCCCGGATGCGCCACCGGGATGTGCAGCCCGTCGCCGTAGTTGTCGGCGACGTTCTTCCAGTTCACGTCGCGGGGTCTCAGCGTCACGCGGCCCTGGGGTTTCAGGTTCTCGAATCCGTGCGGCGCGATCTCGTCGTCATAGGGCGACATCATCTCGGCGACGGAAGGCAGGCCCTTCTCGGTGCGCACGAAGATGAAGCCGCGCCAGATCTCCTGCTCGAGCGGCACGAGCCCGTGGCGCGACTTGTCGAGGCTCTCGAAACCCTGCCAGGGCGGGATCGAGCGCAGGCGTCCGTCGAGGTCGTAGCTCCAGGCGTGATAGGGACAGACGAGGCGATGCCCGCAATTGCCGCTGTCGCCGTCGGCAAGCCGCGAGGCGCGGTGGCGGCAGACGTTGTGGAAGCTGCGCACCAAGCCGTCATGGCCGCGCAGCGCCACGAACTTCTCGCCCAGGACGTCCAGCGTGATGTAGTCGCCCGGATCGGGGATGTCGTTGACATGGCAGACCACGTGCCAGGCCTTGGCGAAGATGCGGCGGCGCTCGGCCTCGAAGAAGCCGGGATCGGTGTACAGCCAGGCGGGCAGGCTCTGTTCGGTCATGCTTCAGTCTATCCATTCGGTATCCACCCGCGCAAAGCGCAGACAAATCGTCAGTAGTTGACGTAGCGGCAAGAAAAGTCTATGTTCCAGATTGTACCAGTTTCTGCATGTTTATTACATTCTTCTAGGAAATGGAATCATAATCTGCTAATGTTTGCCGCTCGGGGGAGTGGAATCATGGCGATCTATCCGAAGATCCAAAGTCCCTGCCCGTACAAGGGTGACATCTGCGACATCATGGACGGCGACGTCTGTCGCCTCTGCAAGCGCGAGGTCTTCGACCTCACCCATATGAGCGATCGTGAGCGCGTGGCTTTCCTGAAAGGCTGCGCGGGTCAGGTCTGCGTGAAATACAGCTTTCCGCTCAAACCCGCCGTGGCCGCCGCCGCGATCGCGGTCGCAGCCATCGCGGTGCCGACCGCCGCTGCCGCCTGCTCCGACGAGACCGAGACCGTAGTCCTCGTAATGGGCGGCATCCACGACCCCGCCAATGCCCAATATGTCCAGGTGCCCGATGCGAAACAGGCGCCCGCGCTGCCCGTCGTTTACGAATCCCAGGGACGGGGTGACAAAGTCCCGACTGCCAAATCCTGAAAGGAGGATCTCATGGCGCATACCAGAAAGCTTTTCTTGGCCGCAGCGGTGCTCGCGGTGCTTCCCTCGACGGCCTTTGCGGGCGGCCAGGTGGACGAGCTCGTGATCGTGTCCGGCGCGGTCCATGACCCGCAGAACGCGCAATATGCGCAAGCTCCGGCCGACAAGAACGTGCCGGCGCTTCCGGTGGTCTACGAAGACAAGAAGTGACCGATCCCGGCGCCGTGCCCGTCACGGCGCCGGATGTTTTTGGGAGCGCCGCCATGGCCCTGTTCCCGAAGATCCAAAGCCCGTGCCCCTATGTCGGGCGGCTGTCCGAGATCATGGACGGCGACGTCTGCCGGCTGTGCAAGCGCGAGGTCTTCGATCTCACCGCGATGGACGACGGCGAGCGCGTCGCCTTCCTGAAGGGCTGCAACGGCGAGGTCTGCGTCTCCTACCGGATGCCGGCGCTCGCGGCCTTGGCATTGGGCGTGGCAGCGGTCGCAATGCCGACGGCGGCGGCCGCCTGCTCCGACGAGACCGAGACGCTGGTCGTCGTGGGCGGCGGCATCCACGATCCCCAGAACGCGCAATACGTCCAGGTGCCGGACGGCAAGCAGGCGCCCGCGCTGCCCGTGGTCGTCGAGCCGCAACCGGTCAAGGCGAAGGCGCCGTCCTGACCTCGGCCATGTCCTTCCAGATCAACAATCCCGCCAGCTGGCTGGCTGCCACCAGCGAGCGCTCGTCGCCGTCGCCGATGGCCAGCGCGATATGCGTGCTGTCGAACTTGTCCAGCGCCAGGTCGAAGCTGCGCCATCTGCCGTCGGCATAAGCCAGCGTCCAGCTGTGCGGCATGAACACGTTGGCGACGCCGTGATAGCTTTCGCGCGAATAGACCAGGCCGTTGACGACGCGCGTGGGAATGCCCGCCGCCCGGCCCAGCGCGGCCAGCAGAACCGAGGCCTCGGTGCAGTCGCCGCGCCGGCGCGACAGGGTCTCCAGCGCCGAGTAATGGCCGGTGAAATCGACCACGCCCAGATAGGGCTTCGCCTTCAGCCGCAGCATCTCCATCTTCTCGGCGTCGGAGATCTTGAGCACCGCGACCGGATCGGCGATGGCGTGCAGCGCCGGCGCGTCGCTCTGCAGCCAGGCCGTGGGCCTGAGCGCGTCGGCCAGCGACGCCGCGTCCGTCGCCGGCCCCGGCCCGCAATCCTCGCAGATGTCCACGGTGGCCGTGCCGTTCTCCGCTTTGACGCGCTGCTCGCCGGTCGACGGCAAGGCGAACTCGATGCCGTCGCGGAACTCGAAGCGATAGCGGATATGGCCGAGCATGGCCTCGTGCGAGATCAGGAACGGCGACTTGGTCATCACGCTCGGCAGCACGCGATAGATCGGATGGGGTTTCAGCGCCGTCCCGCGGTCGGCGGCGCGCACGATGATGGTGGCGCCGAACAGGGGCTGGGCGGCTTCGACGATGTCGCCTTTGGCGTCGACCAGAATGCGCGTCGCGGAACGCAGCTCGGTTCCGTCGAAGCGCTCGCGCAGCGCGGGCACGCGGCCTTGCGCGTCGGCAACGCCGCGCGCCTCGATGGTGACGCGGTCCACCGCCAGCGCGTCGACGTTGAAGTTCATGAACTCGAGCTTCGTCTTGCGGTCCCAGGTCTTGAGCAAGGCGTCGCCGTTGTCGAAGCGGGTATCCGGCGGCAGCGCCACCGTCACGCTGCGCTTCTCCGCCTCGCTTTCGCGCGTGATGACGGCCTTGTCGGCGAGGATCTCGGCGCGGATGCGCGACCAGCCGCGGCCGGCCTGGGTATAGGTCTCCACCGACACCGCGCGGCCGGAAGCGTTCTCCTGGGTCACCGTGCGCGAGGACATGTGCGTCGCCGGATCGGCCTTGTTCACCAGCTGGGTCGAGGGCCCGACGGTCTCGCCGACGTCCAGCTCCTGCGCCTCGACGATCTCGCGCCCGCCGGCGCGGCTGCGGATCTCTTCGGTGGCGTGGCCGATGGGCGTGCCGTGCTCGGTGACGATCGCGTACCAGCTGGTGCCGTCGGCGCCCGCGACGCCGGGAAGGGCCGCGCCGCCGAGCGCCGCAATCGCCACTGCCGTCCGCCGCAACCGGTTCATCGCTCACCCCGCGATCCCAAGGGTCACGCTTTTGACGCCGGGGGTCAATGCAGCCGCACGATTGTGTTCTTATCTAACCCGCATGTGGCGGTTTCTCGGCAGGGTGATTTTGTGTCTGGCGGGCTTGGGCGCTCTGGGCGCGGCGCTGCTTTTTTATTTCGTCTATGCGCCGCCGCCGCAGCAGCCGCATCTCGGCGGCAGGCTGACGCGCGCGAGCCTCGCGGTCGGCGGGCTCACACGCTCCTATCTGCTCTATGTGCCGAAAGGGCTGCCGAAAGGTGCGGCGCTGGTGATGGCGCTGCACGGCTCGGACGGAAGCGGCGCGCGCATGCGCCTCGAGACCGGCTATGGCTTCGAGCGCCTGGCCGACGCGCACGGCTTCGCGGTCGTCTATCCCGACGGCTACGAAGGATATTGGAACGGCTGCAACATCGTCGGCGACTATGCGGCCAACGCCAGGAACATCGACGACGTCGGCTTCCTCGAAGCTTTGGGCGACAAGCTCGCGCGCGAGATCGGCGTCGATCGCGGCAAGGTCTTCGCGGTGGGCCTGTCGCGCGGCGGGCACATGGCCTATCGCCTCGCGCTCGAAGCGCCCGAACGCTTCCGCGCCGTGGCCGCGGTCGCGGCCAGTCTTCCGGCGCCGGAGAATTTCAAATGCAAGCCGAGGGGTCGCAGCGCGCCGCCCGTGATGATCATGAACGGCACCGACGATCCGCTGAATCCGTTCGACGGCGGCGAGGTGACGCTGTTCGGCTTTTTGAAGCGCGGGACCGTGCTGTCGTCGCGCGCGACGGCGCAGTACTTCGCGCGGGCGCACGGCAAGGTCGAGCTGGTCGCGATCCATGGCGGCGGCCACGTGATGCCGCAGCCCTATTGGCGGGCGCCGCGCATCCTGGGCCCCACGCCTGCCGCGCCCGACGGACCGGCCGCGATCTGGGACTTCTTCGCGCGGTCCATGTGAGCGATCGGCCGTGCGCTTGCGCAGGACCCGCTTGTTACAGCAGGCTAGCGTCGCAAAAAAGGGGACGGAGATGGCAGCTTGCAGAGCCGCATTGTTGGCTATCGCCGCCGGCGTTTTCCTCGCGCATCCGGCTTTCGCTGGCGACGCGCTCAAGCACCGGGTCGATGCCTGGCGCGGCGCGCATGAAACCCAGATCCTTTCCGCCTTCGACCGGCTCCTGCGGTTTCCCAGCGTCGCGGCGGATCCGAAGGGGACGGCGGCGGCGGGTGCCTATCTGAAGCGGCAATTGGAAGATCGCGGCTTCAGCGCCGAGCTGTTGAGCGTCCCCGATGCGCCGCCCGTCGTGTTCGGATCGCTGATGACGCCCGGCGCAAAGCGCACCGTCGTGTTCTACGCCCATTACGACGGCCAGCCGGTGACCCCCTCGCAATGGGCGACGCCGCCCTTCGATCCGGCGATGCGAAGCGCCCCGCTGGGCAGCGGCGAACATGTCGTGGACTGGAAATCCGCCAAGCCGCCCTACGACCCCGAATGGCGGCTCTATGCGCGGTCCGCCGGCGACGACAAGATTTCGCAGGCGGCGTTTCTGGCGGCCTTCGACGCGCTGAAAGCGATCGGGAGAAAGCCGTCGGTCAACATCAAGGTCGTCTGGGAAGGGGAAGAGGAGGCGGGCTCCACGCATCTCAAGCAAATCCTGCAGGCGAACGCCGGCAAGCTTTCGTCCGACCTGTGGCTGATCGGCGACGGGCCCGTTCACCAGTCGCGCCGCCCGCTTCTCTATTTCGGCGCGCGCGGCACGATCGGTCTCGATGCGACGATCTACGGCCCCATCAAGGCGCTGCATGACGGGCATTACGGGAACTGGGTGCCGAATCCTGCGGCGATGGCGGCCGAACTCGTCTCCCAGCTGCGCGCCGAAGACGGACGCGTTCTCATCCCCGGCTTCATGGACGACGTGCGCCCGGCTTCGAAGGCGGAGCGCGACGCCATCGCGGCCCTCCCACCCGTCGAGGACGGCCTGAAGCAGGAATTCCAGATCGCCCGGAGCGAGGCGGACGAAAGCGTGGCGGACGCCATCATGCGGCCGGCGCTGAACGTCCGCGGCATCCGCGCGGGCAAGGTGGGCGACGAAGCGGCAAACGCCATTCCCGTCGATGCGGAAGTCTCGATCGATTTCCGCCTGGTGCCCAACCAGAAGCCCGGCGAGATCCGCGCGCAGCTCGAGGCCTTCCTGCGGTCGAAAGGGTGGTACGTCGTGACGGCCGTTCCGGACAAGGCGACGCGGCTCGCGCATCCCAAGATCGTCAAGATCGATTGGGAAGACGGATATCCGGCGTTCCGCTCGGACATGTCGTCGGCCCCAGCGCGCGCGGCGATCGCCGCAGCGAACAGCGCCGCAGACCAGCCGGTGGCCGTGGTGCCGAGCCTCGGCGGCAGCGTCCCGCTCTACGTCTTCGACGACGTGTTTCACGCGCCGCTGGTCGGGCTTCCGGTCGCCAATCACGACGACAACCAGCACGCCGCGAACGAGAACATCCGGTTGCAGAACGTCTGGGACGGCATCGACGCCTATGCGGCGATGGTCGCCGAGCTGGATTGGTGAGACGGCCGGCCGCGGAGGCTGGCCTGCCAAGCGAAGCCGCGGAGGCTGGCTGCCAGGCGAAGCGACGCGGGCGGCAGCCCAGGCTTCGCTCCTTCGGGCTATGCCGGGCAGTCTGCGCTCCACTGCGCGTCGCGAAGACTGGCGGACAGGGAGGGATTCGAACCCCCGATACCCTTGCGAGTATGCCGCATTTCGAGTGCGGTGCTTTCAACCGCTCAGCCACCTGTCCGCGGGAGGGCGTTCAGATACTTAACCCCGGCCGCAATGGCAAGCGCGGCTATTCGGCGCCCGCCAGCCAGTCGAGCCTGGCCGTGCCGTCCAGCCGGGGCGCCACGATGTCAAGGGCTTGGCGCATGTCCGCCGCGAAGCCGTAGGGCGGGTTGACGACCAGCAGGCCCGCCGCCGCCAGCCGCCCGGTCCTCGCCCCGCCTTGCTTGGTTTCGGCTTGGGCCGCCACCTCGACGTCCAGCCGCAGCGCCTTGCGCGGGCCCGCCGCCAGCACTTCGCCGGCAAAGGCGGCCGCGGCCGGGGCGGATTTGATCGGGAACCAGATCATGACGATACCTGTCGCGAAGCGCTCCAGCGCCGCCGCCACCGCACGCGCCGCCTGGCCGAATTCGCCGGGCGCCTCATAGGGCGGGTCGATCAGGACCAGCCCGCGACGCTCCGGCGGCGGCAGCAGCGCCGGCAGCCGGGCATAGCCGTCCCCCTCCACCGTCCGCGCCCGGCGAAACGGGCTGAGCGTGGCGGCGAGCGTCTTGGCGTCGTCGGGGTGCTTCTCGATGGCGACGAGGCGGTCCTGCGGCCGGATCAGCCTGGCCGCGATCAGAGGAGAGCCCGGGTAGCGCGGCCCCTCGGCAAGGCGAAGATAGGTCTGCAAGGTCTCGGGCCCGTCCGCGATGCCGGCAATCCGGCCGATGCCGGCCTCGGCCTCGCCGCCGCGTCTGGCCTCCTCGCTGCCGAGGTCATAGACGCCGCGGCCGGCATGGGTGTCGACGACCGCGAAGCCCGCCTCCTTCTTCTTGAGATGGGAAAGGATGGAGATCAGTGCCAGATGCTTGACGACGTCGGCGAAGTTCCCGGCATGGAAGGCGTGGCGATAGTTCATGGCTCCCATGATGGCGCGATCCGCGCCATACTGAAACAGGCGGGGGAATGGTGACGAAAGCGCACCTGGCAACGGCGGCGAACGCGCGGACGGCAACGGCGGCGATCCTGGTCGCGGGCTGGCTCGCGACGTTGTGGATCTCGTGGCCCGGCCATCTCTCCTATGACTCCATCGTGCAGCTGCATGACGGGCGCGTGGGCTTCTATCATTCCTGGCACCCGCCGGTGATGGCGTGGCTGCTCGGCATCCTGGGCCCAGGGCTGTTCGTCGTGCTGGACGCGAGCCTCGCCTTCGGCGCGCTGTTGCTGCTGGCGTGGAACAGCCCGCGCGCGTCATGGTGGGGCGCGGGTGCTGCGGCCATCGCCGTGCTGCTGCCGCAACTCGTGCTCTATCAGGCCATCGTGTGGAAGGACGTGCTGTTCGCCGACGCCACGGTCGCGGGCTTCGCATGTCTCGCGATGGCCGAGCGGCGCTGGCATCCGGGCTGGGCGGTCGCCGGCTTTGCGTTGTTCGCGGTGGCCGCGCTGACGCGGCAGACGGGCGCGGTGGTGCCGCTGTTCGGCGCGGTCGCCTTGAGTCGGATCGCGCCGCGCCGCAAGCTGATTCATGCGGCCGCCGCGCTGGCGGCGACCGCGCTGGTCGTGCTCGGCGCGAACGCGATGCTCGACCGCCGCAGCGACCATGGCGAAGGGCCGGTCGCCCAGTTGCGGCTGCTGCGACTCTACGACCTCGTCGGCGCGGTCGCCGCCGACCCGTCCTTGCCGCTCGACCGCCTGAAGGACGATGCGCCGGAGCTGGAGCGGCTGATCCGCAGCGACGGCGTCAAGCTCTATTCGCCCGAGCGCAACGACACGCTGGTCGGCTCGCAGGCTTTGCAGAACGAGCTCGCCGACACGGCGCCGGAGCTGATGGCGGCGCAATGGTACGACCTCGTCTTCCATCACACGGCCCTGTACCTGAAGGTCCGCGCGCGCGTGTTCGCGCACGTGCTGTTCACGCCGGACATCGTGGGCTGCCGCCCGGTCTTCGTCGGCGTCGAAGGGCCGCCGGGCGAGATGAGCGAGCTCGGGATCGCGCCGCGCCTGGACGGGCGCGACGTCGCGCTGCGCAGCTATGCCCAAGCCTTCATGGGCACGCCGGCGTTCTCGCATGTCTTCTTCGCGGTCGCGGGGCTTCTGGCCCTGGTGCCGCTATGGCGCCTGGGCAAACGGGCGCTCGCCTTCCTGCTGATCGCAAGCTTCGCCTTCACGGCGAGCTTCTTCGCGATCTCGATCGCCTGCGACTACCGCTATCTCTATGTGCTGGACCTGGCCGTCATCGCGGCCTGGCTCTATTTGTTCCAGGTACTGGCGATGTGGGTCTTGTCGTTCTGGCTGGAGCGCTCCCCCGACAGGAAGTCGTAATAGCCGCAGCGCCCGCCCGGATATTCGCGGCAGATCGTGGGCCGGGCCGTGTAGATCGTGCAGCAGCGCTTCTCGGTGTCGAAGAAGCGGCAGATGCGGCCGAAATGCTCGTCGGCCTTGCGGCGCATCGCGTATTTGGCGCCCGTCTCGACCTTGGTGAACTTCTTGCGGGCTTCCTCGAACGACAGGTCGAAATGCCGCGCCAGCCGCTCGACGTCGCGCTTGGTCAGCTGGATCAGCGGGTAGGAGCAGCAATAGCCGGGGCACTTCGCGCAGTTGTACATGACGCCCGATTCTCAAGATCGAACCCAAGCAACATGAGAACGCGGGGCGTTGCAAGCCGGTTCCGTCGAAGGCGCCGGCCGCGGCGGGCCGACCGACCCGGCGGATACCCCCGGCTTTGCCGACAATTCGCAACCGCTCGGTAACCACTCGGTAAGCCCGCTCTCAAACCATTTTTTCATTCGCTGGCGTCAGACTGGGGTCCTTCAAGAGGTGGGAATTGTCCGTAAGGGCTGAAAGCGCAAGACCGGCTTTGAGAGCGCATTGGGTAAGCGGGCGCGAGCGCGCCAAGACCCGGGCCGCGCTGATCGAGGTCGCGCGCCTGATGGTCGAGCGCGACGGCGAGCCGGCGCTGACCCTGGGCGCCGTCGCCGACGAGGCGGGGCTGGCGCGCGCCACGGTCTATGGCTTCTTCGCCGGCCGGCACGAGCTGCTCGACGCGCTCGATCCCAGCAAGCCCGCGCCCGAGCACGAGATCCCCGACGACGAGCCCGAGTTCCAGGCCGAAGATGCCGCGATCTGGACCGACACGCAGCCCAACCTGAACGAATTCCTGCCCGAGGCCGCCGGCCCGGAGGATGTTGGGCCGGAGCCTGAGGCGGAGCCGGCCGCCGAGGCGGCGCCCGAACCGGTAGCGGACGATGCGCCTGAGCCTGCTGCCGAAGCCGCACCCGAACCCGTTGTCGAACCCGTGCCCGAGCCGGTCACCGAAGCGACGGCTGAACCGTCTGTCGAACCCGCGCCGGAGCCGGTCGTCGATGAGGCGGCCATCGCGGATGCGGAGCCCGAGCCCGTTGCCGACGCGGTGGCCGACCCCGTCGTCGAATCCGCGCCTGTACCCGAACCCGTCGTGGAAGCCGCACCGGAACCCGCGCTTTCCGTCGAACCCGAACAGCCCAGGATCGAGACCACCGCGGAAGAGGATCTCGCCGCGCAGGACGAGCGCCGCAAGCTCCAGGCCGCGCATCTGGAAGAGATCGCCAAGCGCCTCATCCTGCCCGAAAGCGCCATGAAGGAGGGAACCGACGCGGTCATCTCGCGCCTCGATACCCGCATCAAGGTGCTGGAGAAGTCGATCTCGGGGCTGGAGACCAAGCAGGGCGCGGCCCAGGCCGAAAGCGAGCGCAAGCTGCGCCTCGTCACCGGCGAGGTCGGCCAGCTCAAGACGCGCGCCGACAGCGCCGATACCAAGGCGCTGCAGACCGTGTCGGAGCTGCGCCTCTCGATCCACAAGCTCGAGACCCGCATCGAGGCGCTGGAAGGGCCCGTGCGCGGCGCGATCTCCGAAACGCTCGGTTGGCACGAGCCGGAAGCGCCGGTCGTCGAACCGGCGGTGGACGCGCCGGTCCGCGAAGAACCTGTGGCGGAAGACACCGCTTCCGAGGACGGCGCTGCCGAAGAAGGGCTTGGCGCACAGGCGGAAGAGCCGAAGCATGCCTATCTCTCCCAAGTGCGCACGCTCGCCCGCGAAGGCGCGCGTCAGGCCGAGGAGCGCGAGAGCCTGCACGAGGCCGAGCGCCAGACGCGCCGCCGCAACATGATGGTCGCCGCCGGCATCGCGGGCGCCTGCCTGGTGGCGCTGGGCGCGCTTTATGCGTTCAATCCGGGCAGCCATGGCGTAAGCGCGGCGCAGTCCAAGCCCGCGCCGGCGGGCGTCGCCGCGCGCCACGCCTCGCTCGCGCCGCTCGACCGGTTGAGCGCGCTGGCCGAGAAGGGCGATGCGCGCGCGCAGCTGCTGGTGGGCCTCAAATACCTGCCGGGCAACGAGGCGCTGGCGGCGCGCTGGCTCGCGGCGTCCGCGGCCAAGGGCAATGCGGTCGCCGAAAATGCGCTCGGCGCGCTCTATCAGAACGGCAAGGGCGTGAAGAGCGATCTCGACCAGGCGACGCGGCTCTATCAGGCGGCGGCGGCGAAGGGCAACCGGCACGCGATGAGCAATCTCGCCGTGCTCTATGCCGGCGCCGATCCGCGCAACACCAATCTCTCCGACGCGGCGCTGTGGTTCCAGCGCTCGGCGGTGCTGGGTTATGTCGACGCGCAGTTCAATCTCGCGGTGCTCTACGAGCGCGGCGACGGCGTGCCGCAAAGCGCGCTCGACGCCTACAAGTGGTATACCATCGCGGCGCGCGCCGGCGACGCCGTCGCCAGGACCCGGGCCGACGCCATCGAGACGCAGCTCTCGGCGGAAGAGCTGGCCGCGGCGCGCAAAGCCGTCGCCGAGTTCAGGCAGGCGCCGTTGAACCTGGCGGCCAACGACGTGCCGAAGATGGACGAGGTTCTGCGGTAGCCCGCGGGCCTGTCCGCCCGCTACTTGCTCGTCTCGCCCCAGCGCTGGAACGACGCGGTGCAGTTGGGCGGCAGGGTCCAGTCGACCTTGTCGGCGTCCTTGGGCATGCCCTTGAAGCCCGGATTGAGCATCGACTGCGAGGCGCGGATGCCGACCGGCCACTGCGCCTTGATGAAGGCGAGCACGGCCAGGATCTCGTCGTCGCTCATCTTTCCGTCATACGCGGGCATGTACGAGACGATGTCCTTCGGCGTGTTCGAGAACTTGCCGGTCTTGACCACGGTGAACAGCTCCTCGTCGCCGTGCTGCCAGGTATGGCCCGTGGAATCGTGCGGCGGCGCGCGGCGGCCGAGATACTGGTCGCGCAGCTGCCACAGCGCCTGGCCCTGCAAGCGGCGGCCATGGCAGCCGGCGCAGTTGTACGAATAGATCGTGGCGCCCTTGTCGACCAGCGCCGTGTCGTCGGCATCGGCGAAGTGGGTCGCACCGGACGTGTGCGGATCGGACGAAGCCGCGTCGGCCGCTTGGGCCGCGCCGCAAGCCAGCAAGGCGACGAGGGCGAGGCGCGTCTTCACTTCACCAGCTTCTTCAGGTCGTCGGACAAGGGGTGGCCGGGCAGGTCGCCGGTCAGAAGCTCCTTGAACTTGCCCGCCGGGTCGACGACGTAGATGTAGGAGCTGTGGTCGACCGTGTACTGCCCGTTGCCGAGCGCGCGGGGACGGTAATAGACGTGATAGGACTTCGCCGCCTCCTCGATGTCCATCGGATCGCCGCGCAGCGCCACGATGCGCGGATCGAAGGATTTCATGTATTCGGCCATCACCGGCTGCTTGTCGCGCGCGGGGTCGAGCGTGATGAAGATCGGCTGGAACTTGTCGGCCGTCGCGCCCAAGTCTTTCAACGCGCCGCCGATCTGGGTGAGCGTGGTCGGGCAGACGTCGGGGCAGAAGGTATAGCCGAAATAGATCAGCAGCCACTTGCCGCGATAGTCGGTGTCGCTGGCCGTCTTGCCGTCGAGCGTCTCGAGCGTGAAGTGGCCGTGGACGGGCGGCACCGGCGCTTCGTCCTCGGCCCGCGCCGGGCCCGGCGCCGCGCCCCAAGCGGCATTGGCGAGCAACAGTGCCGCCACACTCGCGGCCGCAAGGACTGAACGCATCACGCTCTCACTTCTGCTTCGGCAGCACCCGGATCTTCGCCATCATGCCCCCGTCCTCGTGCTGGAGGATGTGGCAATGATAGACGAAATCGCCGATCGTGGGGCCACGGAAATCCATCCTGACCTTGATGCTCGGATAGGGCCCGGTCTGGTCCCAATAGCCCACCTGATAGGTGTCGTAGAACTGGCGCTGCTCCGGCGGCACCGGCACGCCGTTCACCGCCAGCAGCAGGAAATGCACCTGGTGGATATGGAACTCGTGCACCTCGGGCGCGCGGTTCTGGATGACCCAGTCCTCGACCGCGCCCTGCGTCGTGGTGATGGCGGGCGGGTCGTTGGGATCGAACAGCTTGGGTTGCTGGCCCTTGACCGTGATGAAGAAGTTCACGCGCAGCCCGCCGTTCGAGTGCGCGCCGCCGTCGGTCATGGGCCCCGCCGCCTCGCCGCCCACTGCATGTCCAAAAGTCTCGGAGAAATAGAGATGGCGCGTAAGGCTGGGCCTGACCCGGTCCAGCCCGCCGAAGCGCTGCGGGTTCGGCTTGCCCTTGGGCTTGGGCGTGACGGGCAGGCCGAGCGGCGCGTCGGTCAGCTCGACGGTGGCGAAGGGCCGGAAGGGCAGGCTGTCGCCCAAGGGCCCGCTGTCGATGGCGAGCGTGGAGAACATCGCGTGCTTCACCGCCGTCGTCGGCGCCGTCACCATGAACTCGGCGCGCCCGGCGGGCGGCAGAAGGATGTCGTGCATGGTGACGACGCTGCCGACGTGCTTGCCGTCCTGCGAGCCGGTCGGCACGCCGTCCAGCGCCACGACCTCGAGCGGCTGCTGCACGTGGTCGTAGGTCAGCTGGATGTCCATCACCGTGTTGGCCGACGAGTTGGTGACGCGCCAGAATTCCTTGCTCCCGGCATGCATCTTCAGGATGGCCGGCTTGTCGACCGGATAGACGATCGGCACGTAGTTGATCGACGCGTCCCAGAACGGAATCGGCACCGGGTGCGACTGGGTGATGATCGGGATGCCGGCGGAAAGCGGCTGGTCGCGCAGCACCAGCACGCGCTGGGGAAGGCCCACGACCGCGGGCTGGATCGCCTCGATGCCCTCCACCACGATCGCGCCGGAGGCGCCGCCGTCGACAGCGACCGACGAGGTGCCGTGGACATGCGGATGGTACCAATAGAGCCCCGGCGGCTCGTCCTTGGGGATATGGATCACGTATTCGAAGGTCTCGCCGGAGTTGATCAGCGTACGGATGGTCTCGTCGCTGTGGCAGGCGGGCAGCGTGTTGGTGCCGTGGAAATGCACGTTGACCGAGGTCGGCGTCATCGTCGCATTGCCGCAGACGTCGGCGCCGGCCGAGACGACCTCCGACGGCGCGCCCGGCACCGGCGGCACCATGTTGGTGACGCGCAGCACGATCTTGTCGCCCGGATCGACGTGCAGGGTCGGCGACTCTTTGCCATGATCGGTGATGAAGCAGAAGAGCGTGCGCTCCTCGTCGTCGACCGCGGTGAAGTAGTTGAAATGGACCGTCAGCACGCCGTCCTTGGCATAGAGGTCGGGCGGCGGGGTGACGACGCTGCCCGCGACCGGGCGCGGGCAGGTCGTCTGGTCGGCCAGCGCATGGGACGGCACCAGCAAGCCGATAAGGAGCGCGAAGCAGAGCCCGCGCAGGATCAAGCCGTATCTCGGCGCGGGCGATCTCGTCACGGGCTTACGCTCTCCTTACGACGCTTGCTTCTTGTCCGCCTTTGCCGCGGTGGTCCCATCCAGGGTGGTTTGGCCTTTGGGCAGAACCCGGATGATCGCCATCATGCCACCGTCCTCATGGTCGAGGATATGGCAGTGATAAACGAAATCCCCGGTCACGGCGCCGCGGAAGTCCATCTTCACCTTGATATAAGGGTAACGGCCCTCGCCGGTCCAATACGGCACCTGGAAGGTATCGTAGAACTGCTGCTGGTCCTTGGGGATCTTCTGGCCGTTGATCTCCTGCACCAGGAAGTGGATCTGGTGCATGTGGAACTCGTGCACCTCGGGCGAGCGGTTCTGGATCGTCCATTCCTCGACCGCGCCGCGATTGGTGGTGATCGCGGGCGGGTTGTTGGCGTCGTACTGGCGCAGCTGCTGGCCGTCGACGGTGATGTAGAACTTCACCGGCTCGGCGATATTGTGCTTGAGCTTCTGCAGCGCTTTCTGGCCCGGCGGCTCGATCGACGGGATCTCCGAGAAGTACAGCGTGCGCTTGGCGGTGGGGGCGATGTCGGCCAGCCGCTCGAAGCGCTGCTTGTTCGGCGCGGTGATGGTCTTCGGCACCTTGGGCAGGTGCAGCGGCGCGTCGCTGAGCACGATCTGGGCCAGCGGACGCGTCGGGTTGCTGTCGGCCGCGGGGCCGGCATCGGCGATGTCCTCGGTCTCGAACACGGCGGCCACGCCCGGCGGCGGCGGATCGAGCATGAACTCGACGCGGCTGGCCGGCGGCAGCAGCACGCCGGTCTGGGTGACGACCGTGCCCTGGCGGGTGCCGTTCTGCGAGCCCGTCGGCACGCCGTCGAAGCCGGTGATCAGCAGCGGCTGGTCGACGCCGTCGTATTTGACGCGCAGGTCCATGATGGTGTTGGCCGCGGCATTGGCGACGCGCCAGAACTCGCGCTGGCCCGAATGCATCTTGATGACCGAGGGCTGATAGTGAGGGAAGGGCACGGTGACGTAGTTCACCGACACGTCCCAGTTGGGCACCGGCTTCCAATGGCTCTGATGCAGCAGGTTGCCGATCAGCG
>Ga0213876_10000205_pt1 | contig 59996 bp, 43 predicted proteins | sample BarmaccomBMRX_R9_FD_160113 | JGI IMG/M metagenome (GOLD analysis project Ga0213876, IMG submission 160113) | Root-associated microbial communities from Barbacenia macrantha in rupestrian grasslands, the National Park of Serra do Cipo, Brazil - RX_R9 | ecosystem: Host-associated > Plants > Roots...
TAAGAGCGACAGGCTGCGGCGGGCGAAGGGTTTCGGGTCGAGGTATGCCTCTTCGTAGGCCGCGCGGTCGAACGCCCCCGCGGAGGCGCGCTCAGTTTCGCCAGCGCGGCCCGCCGCGTCGAGCCTTCTTTCGTAGGCGTACAGGTCTTCGGCCATGAGTTGGAGCACGCCGACGACCGAGTTGTTGAAGACCTCCTGAAAGCGAAAGTTCATCCTGACGGCGCGCACGATGAGGGTGGCGACGCGCCCCTTCACCCCGACCTTCCACCCCAAGCGTTTGGGCCGGGTATTCACGACGGCGTCGGCCTGCGGCCCCGCCTCCCCGATCCGGCCCGTGACGATGGCGTCGGCCTTCAGCCTCACCCTCTCGATCTCACCCATGATGTACCGGGCGTCGGGCAGGCCGTAGACCCGCCGCCGGATCAGACCCATCAGGGTCTCCACGTCCACGTCCGTCGTCTCCGGGGTGTTGATGTCAGCCAACGGCTCCTCACCTCGCGTTGAAAAGTGTGACGAAACTCAAGCCCGCCTCGCCGACGCCAACCTCCTGAGCAGGCCGAGCGCGGCGCGCGCGCGGCGCCGGTCGAAGGGCACGCGCAGCATCGCGGAGGGCAGCAGCCGCAGACCTGTCAAAACATTCTCGGCGGCCTGTCGCGTCCGCCCCGCCGCCTGCGCGCGCACGGCCTCCCAGACGAGGTGACGCGCCATCCCTTCGGAGAAGGCGTCCCACGCCCTACGCCGCGTGCCGCGCGGCGCCTCGGCGGCGCGGCCGAGGCGCATCCAGCGCTCGCGGAACTGCCGCACCGCCATCCGAACCATGCGCGCGCCCGAAGAAGAGCCCTGCCCGGAGCCGGGCGACGACCGCCGCCAACTGAAGACGGGCTCCTCCGTGGCGATGACTTCGAAGCGCTCGGCCATCCGTATCCAGAAATCCCAGTCGTCGATCCCCGGCACCCTCTCGTCGAGGCTTCCGACGCCCGCGAGACATGAACGTCGGAAGACGACACTGCCGCAGGGGATGAAGTTCTGTCCCAGCAACTCCCAGAAGATGTCTCCCCTCGGACAGTGCGCGGGGTAGAGCCGTCGGGCCGCCGCCCCGCTGCCGCCGACGACGAGAGCCTGCCCGTAGATCATCCCGGCGCGCGGCTCCGCCTCCAGGCGCTCCACCTGCACGTCGAGCGAGCCCGGCAGCCGCTCGTCGTCGTCGTCTAAAAAGCTAACGTACTGACCCGAGCTCGCACGGAGCCCGGCGTTGCGCGCGCAGGCCACACCCTGGTTGCGCTCGACCCGGACGTAGCGGATGCCGGGGAGTGACCGGCAGACCTCGCCGGTCTCGTCGGTGGACGCGTCGTCAACGACAACTATTTCGGGGTCTCGTCCCGAGAGCCGCGCGCTCTCGACGGCCCGTGACAGGAGGCGCGGCCGGTTGCGAGTCGTGATGATGATACTGACCCACTGCATAAGCCTTTATACCGAAGTCCTCGGGGACGGCGCCACCGTGGGGCGGCGCCGAACCGGCGCCGCGGTCACGACGAAATACCTCGACAACGTCATCAGAGCAAGACTCCGGCCTTGTAACACTCTTTGATGTCGCATAAAAGAAGCTTTATCCTTTGCGCGGCTCTCGGTAGTTTCCCGCTCGGAAATGTAATGAGTGAAGTTACGTCGAAAAGGGTCGGTCGGAAGTCGGGCTGGTCGCTCACTCCGGAGGCGTTCAAGGGGCTGCTCGACTGGCTGGACGAAGGCGCGGGTTCCGACGGGCGGAACTACCTGGAGATGCGGCGCCGGCTCGTGGCCTACTTCGACCGCAAGAACTGTCCGACGCCCGACGAGCTCGCGGACGAAACTTTGAACCGCGTCGCGCGCCGTCTCGAAGAAGAGGGCGCGCTCGAGACGGACGCCCCGGCAAGGTACTGCTACATCGTCGCGCGCTTCGTCTTCATGGAACACCTGCGCGCGAGGCAGAAAGACGACGCGCTGTCGAACGACCTGCGGCAGCGTTCGCGCGCCGGCGTTGACGCCGCCCCCGAATTTGACGACGGACAGAAGTTGAGCGAGCAGCGTTTGAGCTGCCTTGAGCAATGCCTGGGCAAACTGGAAGACGCGAGCCGCGAGGTCATCGCGCGCTATTACGCGGGCAAGGCGCGCGTGAAGATCGACAACCGGCGCGCGCTGGCCGAAGAGTTGGGAATCACGTTGAACGCGCTGAGCATCCGCGCCTGTCGCATCCGCGATAAGCTCGAAGCCTGCGTCCGCGAGTGCGTCGGCGCACAGGAAAACGGTTCGTCGTCATCGTCTCGATGAAACACTTTGTCGCTCACGTCTTATAGATGTGAGACGGACTCGCGTCTCGCACGTGAACGGAGATGAGTGAACAGTTGAACGACTCCCAGACGCTGACACGGTATCTACTCGGCGCCCTCCCCGCGGCCGAGACGGAGCGGCTGGACGAATTGAGCGTGACCGACGACGAGCTGGCGGAGGCTTTGAGGTCGGCCGAGAATGATTTGATTGACGCGTACGTGCAGGACGATTTGGACGGGGCGGCGCTCGCGCAGTTCAAAACGCACTACCTGGCCTCCGCACAGAGACGCGAGCGCGTGGCGTTCGCACAAGCCTTTCAAGCGCACGCCGAGAGGAGCTTGACGTTAGCGCAGACTGAGATTCCGGCAAAAGCGCGGGCACAAACGCAGACGGAAGAAGCAGCGGCAGAAGTCGAGTCGGAACGAAGACGTTCGGGGTGGTTTTCCGTCCGGCGCGGTTTCAACTTTTTGCGTCCGGCGTGGGCCTGGGGCGCCGGCTTAGCGGCGTTGACTCTGCTCGTCGTCGTCGGCTGGCTGGTCTTCGACAACGCGCGTCCTGCACGGCAGGACACGCAGACCGAAGCGCGTGCAGAGCGTGAACGACAAGCGCAGGAAGCGCAAAGAGAGACGGAAAATCAACGCCCGACTCCGCCGCCGCCTGTTGACGATAGCGCGCGCTCCGAGCGCGAACGTCCGGCGCAGGAACAGGCGCAACGCGAACAGCAACACCTCGCCGAGCAGCAACGCGCTGCCGCGCAAAATTCTTCTTCGCCGGGCGCGGGCAGCATCGCTTCCTTCATCCTCACGCCGCAGGTGCGGGGCGCGAGTCAGACGCAGAGCATCTCGATTCGGAACAGAGTCGAACACGTCGTCATGCGCTTGCGACTCGAACCGAATGAGTTTACGACCTACCGTGTCGCGCTGCTCGACGAGACGGGCGCGCAGACACTCTGGCGCAGTGGTCGGCTCAAAGCGCGCGGTGCTGCCAACGACAAAATCCTCGACCTCAATCTTCGCGCCCAGCTTCTCAAGCCGCAGACCGCTTACATGCTGCGCGTGACGAATGACGCGGGCGAAATTGTTGACGATTATCCCTTCCGAGTTTTGAAATGAGCCCGCCTCTCCTCATCCTCCTGCTGCTCTCGGCACACAACGTCTGCGCCGCGCGCGGGCGTGCCGTAGCATTTCATATATCCTTCGCTCACTCACAACAGCAGGGCACGGCCGCGACACAAGGCGCACCCGAAGTCACCGCGCTTGAGCCGGGCAAGCCGGTCGAGCGCGAACTCTCCGGCGGGCAGCGGCACGTCTATCGGGTTCCGGTTTCGGAAGGTCAGTTTTTAAAAGTGGAGATCAGGCCCCGCGGCACGGACGTGGGCGTCCTTATGCAATCGCCGGGCGGCGAGAAGACTCAGCCGTATACGCCCTTCGGAAACGAAGGAGAGGTGTTGAGCATGGGCTGGGTGGCGGAAACATCCGGCGACGTACGTCTCGAAGTTTACACGCGGGCGCAAGCGGCGGGCAGGTACGAAATCCGTCTCGCCGAACTGCGGGCGGCGACCGCGGACGACCGCGCTTTACATCAGGCCCGAAAATTTTTCCTCGACTACACGCGGCTCAGGAACGAAGCGCGCTTTACGGAGGCGCGCGTGCCGCTTGAGCGCGCGCTTGAGATACGCGAGAAGGTTCTGGGGCCGGACGACCCGCTCGTCGCCGAGACGCTCAGCAATCTGGCAACCGCCTATCAGAGCACGGGCGATTATGCGAGCGCCGAGCCTTTGAAGCTCCGCGCCTTGCGAATCATGGAGAAGACTCTGGGGCCGGAACACCCGCGCGTTGCGCGCGAGCTGATGGCACTCGGGGGCTTTTACCGGGAGATGGGCGATGGGACGAAGGCGGAAGAGATGTACCGGGACTCGCTCGCCATTTTCGAGAAGACGGGGCGGGCGGAGGACACGGTCGTCGCCACCCTGCTGAACAATCTCGGAAACGTTTACTACTCGCGGGCCGATTACACGGACGCCGAACAGTATTTCGACCGCTCGCGCGCGCTCTGGGAGAAACTTTTAGGCCCTGACAACTTCCACCTCGCACCCTCTTACACACATCTGGGGCGCGTGGCCTACGACGCGGGAGATTACGCGAAGGCCGAGGCGATGTTTGAGCACGCGCTCGCCCTCGCCGAAAAGGGGCTCGGGCAGGAACACACGAGCGTCACGCCGTACGTCAACGACCTCGCCGACACTTACTGCACTGTAGGCGACTATGAGAAGGGCGAGCGTTTGTACGGGCGCGCGCTCGCGCTCCACGAGCGGAAGGCGGCGATGAGCCATCCGTCGGTGCAGGACACGCTGTTCGGACTCGCGCGATGCGCCGAAGCCCAGGGGCGTCTGTCGGACGCGGCGCGGCTGCAAACGCAGGCGAGCGAATTGGAGGAGCGCTACGTCGCCTTGAACCTCGCCGTCGGCTCCGAGCGTGAGAAGCTCGCGCTGCTCTCGGAACTCTCTTCGCGCCTGTCGCGCAACATCTCGCTGCACGTCTCGCTCGCGCCGCGTGACGGGGCGGCGCGTGACCTGGCGGCACTCAGCATCCTGCGAAGCAAGGGGCGCGTGCAGGACGCCGTGTCCGCGAGCCTGTCGGCGTTGCGCCAGCGTTCGAGCCTCGACGACCGGAAACTTCTCGACCAGTTGAACGACGCCACCGCGAAACTCGCGAAACTCATCCTCGACGGGCCGGCGCCGAAGGAGACGCCCGCCGAGTATGAGGAGCAGTTCAAGCGTTTGTCGGAGCAGAGGGAGAGCCTCGAAGTTGATGTCAGCGACCGGAGCGCGGGCTTTTACCAGCGCACGCGGCCGGTCACGCTCGCGGCGATTCAGGCGTTGATTCCCGAGACGGCCGCGCTCGTCGAGTTCGCCGTCTACCGCCCGTTCGACCCGAAGGCCGCGGATAACCGGAAGGCTTACGGCGAGCCGCGCTACGTCGCCTACGTGCTGCGTCGTCGGGGCGAGGCGCAGTGGAAGGAGTTGGGCGAGGCCCGGGCGATTGACGGCGCGGTCGGCGCGTTGCGCCGTGCCCTCGGCGACCCGCAGAGGCCCGACGCGCGCAGGCTCGCGCGCGCTTTGGACGAGAAGTTAATGCGCCCCTTGCGCGCTTTGACGGGCGACGCGACGCAGCTGCTCGTCTCGCCGGACGGCGAGTTGAGCCTGCTTCCGCTTCAGGCGTTGGTTGACGAACGAGATCGGTATTTGCTTGAAAGATACTCGTTCACATACCTCACCGGCGGACGCGAGCTGCTGCGCATGCAGGTCGCGCGGGAGAGCAAGAACGCCCCGCTCGTCATTGCCAACCCCGCGTTCGGCGAATCTTCCGAGTCGGGGAAACAGGCGGCGGCGATTACTCAGAAACAGTCCGGGCCGAACGCGAGACGCGCGGGCGTGACCGACGCGCGCTCGCTGTCGGAGCTTTATTTCGCGCCGCTCGGCGGCACGGCTGAGGAGGCGGACGCGATACGGAAGTTCTTTCCCGACGCGAACCTTTTGACCGGCGAGGGCGCGACGAAATCCGCGCTCAAACAGGCAGTCGCGCCCCGCATTCTACACATCGCCACGCACGGCTTCTTCCTGCAAACTCCCGGTGACGTAGGAACAACGTCGGCGGCGCGTACGGTTGCGCTGACGGCTGAGAACGAAAATCCCCTGCTGCGTTCGGGCCTGGCGTTGGCAGGGGCGAACCGCCGCGGCGGCGCGTCCGGTGACGACGGCATCCTGACGGCGCTCGAAGCGTCGGGCCTGAATTTGTGGGGCACGAAACTGGTCGTGCTCTCGGCGTGCGACACGGGGCTCGGCGAAGTTCACAACGGCGAAGGCGTCTACGGCCTGCGCCGCGCTCTCGTGCTCGCGGGCGCGGAGACGCTCCTGATGAGCCTCTGGCCCGTGAGCGATTATTCGACGCGCACGTTGATGACGAGTTACTACCGGAACCTCAAACAGGGCCTCGGGCGCGGCGAGGCTCTGCGACAGGTACAACTCGACATGCTCAAGCGCAACCCGCAACTCCACCCGTTCTACTGGGCAAACTTCATCCAATCCGGCGAGTGGGCAAACCTCGACGGCCGGCGTTGAGCGAAACAACTGTCTGCAACGACAAGCCTGCCCGAACTCTTCTTGCGCCCGCCTGAAATGTTTTTCCCGAAACGTCTCATCTGAGTGAGCCGACAAATTCCAAGGAGAGATCATGCTCACTCTGAAATTGACGAGACAAATTGCTCTCAAATCCTGTCTGCTGCTCGCCGCCCTGCTCTGCGCGTCGCACCAACTCTCCGCCCAGATCAGCATCGGCGGCATCAACCTTCCGAAGCCGAAACGCACGAGCAAGCCGAAGACGGATCAACCCGAGCGGCCGACCTCCGGCATCGCCAACAACGGGACGCCGGGCGGAAATTCCGACGCCCCGCAAGGCGACGTTCAGACAAATCCGAACGCGCCGCCCGATTACAACGCGAACCTGAACGTGGGCGATCAGGCGGTCGCCGTTGACCGCTTCAGGGATGTGAAGGCGGTCAGAATCGTCGGCAAGTCGGGCGCGGCGTACAAGGTCACCGAACTCAAGTCGCCGGATTCGGTTCAGTGGTACAGCGCCAATTCCGTCTACCCGTATTTCGATTACACGGCGTTCACGGAAGTCATGTACAACTACAAGCACTACGTGACGCCTTACCTGGAATGCTACGGCAAGAAACACAATCTCGGCGAGACCAAGGTGACCGAAGAGGGTTACAACGCTTTCGGCGCGCGCCACTTCGACAGCGCGCAGGACGCGCAGAAGACGCTCGGGGCCGAGCAGCCGAAGCTGGCGGAACTCGACGGCGAGTTGAAGAGCAAACTCGGCGGCGCCGCGCCGGACACTTTTCTCGAATACCTTTCAAACCCGGCCATCGTCTCGGAGATCGTCTCGCAGCGGGCCGAATACGTGAAATGCGCCGTCGGCGTGGAAGACTCGAAGCCCGACATCGCTCTGTCTGCCTTCCTGAGTGACATCAAGAAGGCGCAGGAAGAGGCGGAGAGGTACACGCCCGCGGATTTCCTGTATCTCGTCAGCGCCGGAGGCCCGAGCGAGCAGCTGCTCTACGCCGTCTCGCACCGCGCCCGCGAAGAGTGGGCGGGCCAGTGGCTCAAAAACCCCGAGTCCCGCGCGGAGTTCGACGCCGAGTGGGAGAAGCTGGCGGCCATCGCCACGAAGAAGATTCCGACTTATAAGCCTTCGGCGGGGAGCTACAGGTTCCGCGACCCCGCGGGCGAAAAGCTTTTGATGGGCGCCCTCAAAAATCCTTCGGCGCTCAAGATTTTCCGCATCGGCACCGACACGGCCGGGTGGGAGATTCAGAGGGACAGCAGCAACTTCCCGAGCTACCGCTACAAGACCATGAAGGTCTACTTCCGCGACCCGAACGACGACCACCCTTACTGCCGCGTCGTCTCCGCGCGCGTCAAGCAGGACTACGCGGGCGGCGGCAGGTACAACTCCGAAGTCTACCGTTCGAGCGTGAGCGAGGAAATCTTCGGCTGCCCGTAATCGAAGCGCCGCGTCGTTCCGGGTATAGCGGCTTGCAGTCGCAGCGATACTTCGACCGAGAGTTCGGCCCGGTCGAAGTATCAATGCGACTGCGAGCCGCTATACGCTTTTATTCACCCCTTGAAAAGAGCCCCGCCACCCTCTACGCCCGCGTCTCCTTCCTCACCTTTTTCTACCGCCGGGCGGCGCCTGACGCCGCGCATGCACGCGACAGCCGACGCGAGTGATTGCCCGAATTGAGTGGGCGGGCGTATCTTCGGTATCAGTGCTCTTCACGCGCCTATGAGCTTCTCGCCGGAACAGATTATCGCGCTGGTGCCAGACGCCCCCTCCGCCAGGGCGGGGCGGGCGCTCGCGACCGCGCGCAAGTGGCCCGCGCTGGGGTGCGACGAGCGCGCGGTGTGGGGCGAGTGTCAGGGGAGCGGCAAAGAGCCCTACCGGACGCAGATCGACCTCACGGAGCCGGCCTTCCGCTGCACGTGCCCGAGCCGCAAGCTCCCGTGCAAGCACGCGCTCGGGCTCTTCCTCCTGTTCGCGGCCGAAGGGCAGAGCTTCGAGAGGCGCGACCGGCCCGCGTGGGTCGCCGAGTGGCTGGAGAAGAGGGATCGGCGGTCGCAGCGCGCCAGGAAAAAAGAGGCCGCCGAGGCTTCGAACGGCGGCGCGCCCCCGAAGCGGAAGAGGGCGGCGACGAAACCCGGTCGCGCTTCCGACCGCCACGCGCGAGTCTCCGCGGGGCTGGCCGAGTTGGAACTCTGGCTGCGCGACCTCGTGCGGCGCGGCCTGGCCGACGCGCAGAGTCAGCCCGCAAGGTACTGGGAGCAGATGGCGGCGCGACTCATCGACGCGCAGGCCCCGGGCGCCGCGCGTCGCGTGCGCGAGTTGTCGAGCGCGACGGCCTCGGCCGGAGGGTGGGCCGAGGCGGTGCTGTCGCGCGTCGGCCTGCTCTACCTGCTCGTCGAGGCGTTCAAGCGGATCGACACGCTGCCGGAGCCCGTCCGGGCGGACGTGCGCGCCGGCCTCGGCTGGACGATTAAAGAAGAGGAGTTGCCCGCCGACGCCGGCGTGCGCGACCGCTGGGTCGTGGCGGGCCAGTTCACGTACGAAGGCGAGAAGCTCAGCATCCAGCGCACGTGGCTGCGGGGCGAGACGAGCGCGAGGGACGCGCTGCTGCTCGACTTCGCCGCCGCGGGGCAGCCCCTGAAGTCGAACCTGCTCCCCGGCACGTCTCTGGACGCGGAGCTGGTCTTCTACCCAAGCAACTCCCCTCTGCGCGCCGCCGTCCGTGCGCGCCATTCACAGCCGGAGCCCTGCGGGCCGGCAGGCGGGCACGCGACGGTCGAAAGTCTCCTCGACGCGTACGCCGAGGCGCTGGCACGTAATCCGTGGATAGAGGTCTTCCCGGCCTTGCTCGGCGAAGTCGTCCCGGTCAGACGCGAGGGCGTTTGGATTGTGAAAGATTCGGGGGGGCGTCTGCTTCCGCTCGGCCCGAGGCTGCGGGGGGGCTGGGAGATATTAGCGCTGAGCGGCGGCAGCCCCGTCACCCTTTTCGGCGAGTGGGACGGGCGGCACCTGCTGCCCCTAGGTGTCTGGGCCGAAGGAAGGTACTCGCGAATCTGAGTCGGTTGGGGCAGACGACCATGACCACTTGGCAGAACATTCTCGGGGTCGCCGCCATCGGCACGGGGCGGCAGGAGCTAACCCTCCCGCCCTCCGACTCCTTGCTGGGCCGCGCGCTCAAAGGGCTGGACGCATCAGACCGCGAGGGCGCACTCCTCGGCGCGGTCGCGCTGGCGTCGTTGCACAGGCAGGCGGGACTGCGGGCGGCGACCGACAACCTGCCCCCGCCGGAGGCGTGCGATGCAGACCAGCTCCCGCGCTGCAACGCCGCGGCCGGCCGGCACCTCGCGCGGATGCTCGGGGGCGAATTCAAGGAGGTCTTGCCGGAGTGGCTGGCGGCGCTCGGCCGCGCGGGCCTACGCGTGCCCGAAGAGCACCTGCCGGCGCTGTTCGACCGGGCCACTAAGACGCGTGTACTGCGTCCGCTCGTCCTCGAAGTGATGGGCAAACGTGGCCGCTGGCTCGCCGCGCAGAACGAAGCTTGGGGCTGGGCGTCGGCCGACCTCGGGCCGGACACGTGGGAGACGGGCGGGATTGAAGAGCGGCTCTCACTCCTGCGCTCGCTGCGTGCGACAGACCCGAGGGCGGGGCGTAAGTTGCTCCTGTCCACTTGGAAGAGTGAGTACGCCAAAGACCGCGAGGCATTTCTTCAAACCTTCATTGTGGGGCTGAGCGACGAGGACGAGCCCTTCCTGCAAGAGGCGATGCCATACATGTTCGGCGGAGACCGGAGCGTGTCGGTGTGGCTCACGGCCGGCGAGCTTCTGCTGCAGCTGCCCTCCTCCCGCCTCGCTCGACGCGTGCTCGAACAGGTGAGCCCCCTCCTCAGCTATCAGGAGCCCGCGCAGGGGGGGGCGTTGATCGAAGTCAACATGCCCGACGACATCAAGGCATGGACGTTTCAGAACAGGCTTCACATAGTGGCCTGGTACCCCGTGACAAATGATCTGAACCTGGGGGAGAAGGGCAAGTGGCTGCTCGACGCGGTCAGCTGGGTGCCACCGGCCCTATGGTGCCGGCAGTGGAGCAAGAGCCCCGCAGAGGTGCTGGATGCCGCGCTGAACGGCGAGTGGGGCGAGGCGCTCGCGCGCGGCTTCATCGAGGCCGCCGGCCGGTACGGGGACGAGGAGTGGGTCGAGACCCTCGTGTTGGAGGAGCGAACGCGGCATGTGTTGACGAAGTCTGTGTTCAGGGTCATCGCAAGGCTGGTCTCGAAGATTCCGGCTGAACGGCTCGATGCGATCATCATCAAAGACCTCGCCGGCGGGAAGCGGGAGGGCAGGCTCGACGAAAGGGAGGGCTGGCTCGACGAAGCGGCCGTCCACCTTCTGCTTGAACTCAGTCAGGAGTGGAGTGATGAGTTGAGCAGGGCCGTCGTGGGCGCCGTCAAACATACCCTCAAAGAAATCAGGGGGACCAAAGCGTTGCTGTGGCACCTGTCGGATGCACTCAGGCAGTTCGCGTCACGCGTCTCGCACGAGCTGGCTGACGAACTCTCCGCCGACTGGCCGCAAGAAATGCACGAGATGTCTCGGAAACCGGTCGAGGGGTTTCTATCGATTATCGCTTTCCGCCGCGACGCGCTGCGGGCGATAGTGAAGGAGGAGGCCGAGTTATGAGCGCAGTCCTGCGCGAGCACGTCGAAGAGCAGTTCGCCGAAGAGCTGCAAGAACTCGCCAAGTCCGACACGCGCGCGCGGCCGCCGAACTGGAAGCTGTCGCCGTGGGCGGTCGCCACCTACCTGCTCGGCGGCGAGCTGGAGAACGGCTTCCGGGTCACGCCGAAGTACATCGGCAGCCGCCGCCTCGTGGAGACGGCCGTCGCCACGCTCGCGACTGACCGCGCGCTGCTGCTGCTCGGCGTCCCCGGCACCGCCAAGACGTGGGTCTCCGAACACCTCGCGGCGGCCGTCTCGGGCGACTCGACGCTGGTCGTGCAGGGCACGGCCGGCACGGGCGAGGAGGCCATCCGCTACGGCTGGAACTACGCGCGGCTGCTCGCCGAAGGCCCTTCGATGGCCGCGCTCGTCCCGAGCCCCGTCAAGCACGCGATGGAGGAGGGCAAGATCGCGCGCGTCGAGGAGTTGACGCGCATCCCCTCGGACGTGCAGGACTCGCTCATCACCATCCTCTCGGAGAAGACGCTCCCCGTCCCCGAGCTGAACAGCGAGATTCAGGCGCGCAAGGGCTTCAACGTCATCGCCACCGCCAACGACCGCGACCGCGGCGTCAACGAGCTGTCGAGCGCGCTCAAGCGCCGCTTCAACACGGTCGTCCTCCCGCTGCCCGAGACGATTGAAGAAGAGGTCGAGATCGTGCGGTTCCGCGTCGAGGAGATCGGCCGCGCGCTGGAGCTGCCCGCCGAGCCGCCCGCGCTCGAAGAGATCCGCCGGGTCGTGACCATCTTCCGCGAGCTGCGCGAGGGCAAGACCGAAGACGGGAAGACGAAGCTCAAGAGCCCGACGGGGACGCTCTCGACGGCGGAAGCGATCTCCGTCATCAACAACGGGCTGGCGATGGCCGCGCACTTCGGCGACGGTCGTTTGACGGCGCACGACCTCGCGTCGAGCGTCGTCGGCGCGGTGGTCAAAGACCCCGTGCAGGACAGGACGGTCTGGCGCGAGTACCTTGAGACGGTCGTCAAGGAGCGGCAGGGCTGGAAAGACCTCTACCGCGCCTGCCGCGAACTATGAGCGTCACGGTCTTCGGCATCAGGCATCACGGGCCGGGCTCCGCGCGGAGCGTCGGGGCGGCGCTGCGCGAGCTGAAGCCGGACGCGGTGCTCGTCGAAGGCCCGCCCGACGCCGACGAACTGCTCGCGCTCGCCGCTCATGCATCCATGCGCCCGCCCGTGGCGCTGCTCGTCTACCCGCCCGACGAGCCGAAGCGCGGCGCCTTCTTCCCCTTCGCCGAGTTCTCGCCCGAGTGGCAGGCGATACGTTACGCCCTTGAAATGGAAGTCCCGGTGCGCTTCATGGACTTACCCCAAGCCGTCCAGCTCGCGCTGCACGAGCCCACCGAGGAAAGCCCCGACCCGAAGACCGAGACTCAACCTGAAACTCTGCGCCAAGACCCTCTGCGCCTCGTCGCGGAGGCGGCCGGCTACGGCGACGGCGAGCTGTGGTGGGAGCAGTTGGTCGAGGAGCGCCGCGACGGCCGCGACCTCTTCGCGGCACTCCTCGAACTGATGGCGGCGCTCCGCGAAGAGACGGCAAAGGACACGACTTCGGCCGACAGGAAGGAGGCGCTGCGCGAGGCGCACATGCGGCAGACGATCCGCCGCGCGGAGCGTGAGGGCTTCGGGCGCATCGCCGCCGTCTGCGGCGCGTGGCACGCGCCCGCGCTCTCGCCGAACATTTCTTCGGAGCGCGAGGACGCGGCGCTCCTCAAAGGTCTCCCCAGACGAAAGGTGGCGGCCACATGGGCGCCGTGGACTTACGGCCGCCTGACCTACCGGAGCGGGTACGGCTCGGGCGTCCAGTCGCCCGGCTACTACCAGTACCTCTGGTCGGCGCCGGCCAACGTCACCGCGAGCTGGATGGCGCGGGTCGCGCAGCTCCTGCGCGGCGAGGACATGGACGCCTCTTCCGCGAGCGTCATCGAGGCCGTCCGCCTCGCCGAAGCGCTCGCAGCTTTGCGCGGGCGGCCCGTGCCGGGGCTCTCCGAGTTGAACGACGCGACGCGGGCGGTGCTCTGCTTCGGGGACGACACGCCGCTCCGGCTCGTCGCGGAGAAGCTGATCGTCGGCGAGACTCTGGGAGAAGTCCCCGAGGAGACGCCGGGCTCCCCGCTTCAGCAAGACCTGAGTCGGGCACAGAAGAGACTCCGTCTGCGGCCGGAGGCGAGCGAACGCATCCTCGATTTAGATTTACGCAAGCCGAACGACCTCGAACGCAGTCGCCTGCTCCACCGCCTGCGGCTGCTCGGCGTCCCCTGGGGTCTCGTGGAGCGCGCCCGCGGCAAGGGCACGTTCCGAGAGGTGTGGCGGCTGCGCTGGGTGCCGGAGCTGACCGTGGCCCTCATCGAGGCGGGCACACGGGGGAACACGATACGTGACGCGGCCACCGCTTTCGCCCTCGAACAGGCCGCGCGCACGCAGGAGCTGCCCGGCCTGACCGCCCTCGTCGAGCAGACTCTCCTGGCCGACCTCGCCGAGGCCGTGGGCGGCGTCGTCAAGCGCCTACAGGAGGTGGCGACCCTGTCCGGCGACATCCCGCACGCGATGGACGCGCTCGCGCCGCTCGCGAGCGTGCTGCGCTACGGGAGCGTGCGGCAGACCGACACGCGGCTCGTCCGCACGGTCGTCGATGGGCTCATCACGCGCGTCGCCATCGGGCTGCCCGACGCGTGCGCGTCGCTGGGCGACGAGGCGGCCGAGGAGATGTACCCGCGTCTCGTCGCGGTGAACGGCGCTGTCGTCACGCTGAAGGACGAGGGCCACCAAGCCCTCTGGCACTCGACGCTCAAAGGCATGGCCGACCAGCGGCAGTTGCACGGACTCATCGCCGGGCGTTGCTGCCGCATCCTCTTCGACCAGCGCTTGCTGACCGCGGAAGAAGCCTCGACGAAAGTCGGGCTCGCACTCTCGCACGCGGGCGAGCCCGAGCAGGCGGCCCGCTGGGTGGACGGCTTCCTGCGCGGGAGCGGGCTCGTGCTGCTGCACAGCCCCGCGCTGTGGGAGATTCTCGACGGGTGGGTCGCCTCCCTCAAGCCCGACCTCTTCACACGTCTCCTCCCGCTGCTGCGCCGGACGTTCTCGACCTTCCCCGCGCCCGAGCGCCGCCAGATGGGCGAGCGCGCACGCAAAGGCCCGGCGGTGCACGCGCAAGGCTCCTCGGCCGCGCAAGACGACGACGTTGACGTGGCGCGGGCGGACAAGGTGCTCCCGCTCTGCGCCAGCCTGCTCGGCATCGAACTGGCCGGTTAATGTGACAAAGGAAGAGTTCGCCGCAGAGACAACGCCACTGCGACGCGTCGCAGTGGCGTTGTGACGCCTTACAATGGCGTTGTGACGCCTCACAATGGCGATGTGTCGCATCGCAATAGCGTTGTGTCGCATCGCAACGGCGTTGCGACGCGTCGCAATAGCGTTGCGGCGGGGCGTAGCGGCGTTGCGAGCGGCGGGGAAGGCTTTGCGAGGGGGCGAATTGACAATGACTGAGACCGACGAAAGACTGCGACGCTGGCGTCTCGTCCTCGGCGGCGAAGGGGCGGACGGGACGGGCTTCACCCTCGGGGGCGCTGACCTCCGGATGGATCGCGCGCTCGGGGCGCTCTACGACGCCGCGCCCGGCGGGGGTTCGAAACGAGGCGCGGGCCTGGGCGCGTCGGCGCCGAACATCGCGCGCTGGCTCGGCGACATCCGCGAATACTTTCCCGCCCCCGTGGTGCGCGTCATGCAACAGGACGCGCTGGAGCGGCTCGGGCTCAAGCGGATGCTGCTGGAGCCGGAGCTGCTTCAGGCCGTCGAGCCGGACGTGCACCTCGTCGCGACGCTCCTCTCTCTGAGCCGCGTCATGCCGAACAGGACGCGCGACACCGCCCGCGCGGTCGTGCGCAAGGTCGTGGAGGATTTGGAGCGCCGGCTCGCGAACCCCCTGCGGCAGGCCGTGTTGGGGAGCCTCAACCGCTCCGCCCGCACCCGCCGCCCGCGCCACAACGAGATCGACTGGCACCGGACGATCCGCGCCAACCTCAAGCACTACCAGCCCCGTTACAAGACGGTCATCCCCGAGCGCCGCGTCGGCTTCGGCCGCAAGACGGCGGCGCTGCGCGACATCATCCTCTGCGTTGACCAGAGCGGTTCGATGGCTCCGTCCGTCATCTACTCAAGCATCATGGCGGCGGTGCTGGCCTCCGTCCGCTCCGTGAAGACCTCGATGGTCGTGTTCGACACGTCGGTCGTGGATTTGACCCACATGTTGGCCGACCCGGTCGAGGTGCTCTTCGGCACGCAGCTCGGCGGCGGCACCGACATCAACCGGGCGCTCTCATACTGCCAGGGACTCGTGCGCGCGCCCTACGACACCATCCTCGTCCTCGTCAGCGACCTCTACGAAGGCGGCAACCATGAGGAGCTGCTCAAGAGGGCGGCGAGCATCGTAGCCAGCGGGGCGCAGTTGATAACGCTCCTGGCGCTCGACGACCGCGGCGCGCCGAGTCACGACCACCACACGGCGGCGCGCTTCTCGGCGCTGGGCATCCCCTGCTTCGCCTGCACGCCGGAACTCTTCCCGGAACTGATGGCCGCGGCCATCTCGCGCAGAGACCTGTCCCGTTGGGCGGCGGCGAACGGCGTCGTCACCACGCGGCCGGCCTGAGTCGTCGCCCGGAGGGACGCGTGCGGACTCGGGTTTACTCGTCCCTGAGCGCCGCGAGCGGGTCGATGCGCACGGCCCTGCGCGCGGGCACGTAGGCGGCCAGGAGCGCGACGAAGACCAGAAGGGCGCAGACCAACAGGAAGGCCGTCGGGTCGGTCGCCGACACGCCGTAGAGCATGCTCGACAGCACGCGCGTCAAACCGAGCGCACACGCCGCGCCCAACGCGACCCCGACGAGCACGGGCTTGAGCCCCTGACCCAACACCAGAAGTAGTACGTCTCGCGTCTGCGCGCCGAGCGCCATCCGCAGCCCTATCTCCCGCGTGCGGCGGGCGACGGTGTATGCGACCACGCCGTAGATGCCGACCGCGGCAAGAACAAGCGCCAGCAGCGAGAAGAGCCCGAACAGCGTCGCCGAGAATTGCCGGCGCGCCAGAGACGCGGAGACCAGCTCGTCCATGCTGCGCGCCTGATAGACGGGCTGCCCGGCGTCAACGTCCAGGACTTCGTGACGAAGCGACGCCGCGAGGCCGAGCGGCTCCTGCTCGGTGCGCACGAAGAGCGTGGCCTCGTTGTTGAAGCCCGCGTAATAAAGTTCCGGCTGCGGCTGCGCGTCCAGGCCGAGGTCTCTCACGTCGGCGACGACCCCGACGATTTGCACGGGCGTCGGGTTCTTGCTGAGGACGTTCATCAGGACGTTTCTTCCGACGGGGTCTTGGCCGGGGAAGTACTGGCGCGCCATCGTCTCGTTGATGACGAAGTAGAAGTTTTTCGTGTCCGCGAGGTCTGCGTCGGTCAAAAGCCTTCCGCGCTTGAGAGGGATTCCCATCAACTCGAAGTAGCCCGGGCTTACGCCGCGAAGCTGCGCGACCGGATACTGTCCCGCTTCGGGCGCGGGCGCGCCTTCGACCGCGAAGCGCGACTGTGCGTGAGTCGGGGTGAACGGGGTGGCGTTGCTCGCCGCGACGCCTTTAACCCCGGGCAGCGCCGCGACCTTCGTCATCAGTCGCTGGTAAAAATCGTCTACCTGTTCGGGCTGCGCATACTTCGACTCGGGGAGCGACAGGCGCACCGTCAGCAGGTGGTCTGTGCGGAACCCCGGATCGACCTCCGACAGGTGTCGGAAAGTCTTTATCAACAACCCCGCGCCGACGAGCACGACGACTGCCAACGCCACTTCGCCGATGACGAGCAGGTGGCGCGTCTTGCGTCGCCCGGCGTATATCGAACCTCTCCCCTCACTTTTCAGCGCCTCGTTCAAATCAGTCTTCGACGATTGCAGCGCCGGGGGCAGTCCGAAAAGGAGGCCGGTCAGGCACGCGACCAGCAGCGTGAAGCCGAACACGCGCAGGTCGAGTCCGACCAGCCCGATGCCCGGCGACTGACTTTCGACGACCGCGGGCAGCAACGCGCGCAGCGCGGGAACCGTCCAGGCGGCCAGCAGCAGTCCGAGGCCGCCGCCCAGGAAGGAGAGCAGAAGGCTTTCGGTCAGGAACTGTCTTACCAGTCGTGCGCGGCCCGCGCCGAGCGCCGCGCGGATTGCGACCTCCTTCTGCCTCGCCGCGGCCCGCGCGAGAAGGATGTCTGCGACGTTGGCGCACGCGATGAGCAGGACGAGGCCGATGGTTCCGAGAAGTACCCAGAGCGCCGTCCTCACGTCGCCGACGAACTGTTCACTGAGCGGCGCGAGCGCCACGCCGAGCGTCTTGTTGGTCGCCGGATAAGACTGCCGGAGTCTCTGCGAGATGGTCTCGACCTCCGCGCGCGCCTCCTGCTCCGTGACGCCGGGTCTGAGACGCGCGACCACGGAGACCGGATGGAACACGCGGCTCGTCATGTCCGTGTCGGACAGGTTCGAGAGCGGAATCCAGATGTCGCTGCCGAAGGGAAACTGTTTGCCGCGCCCCATGACGCCGACCACTGTAAAACTCTCGCCGTTGAGCTGGATCGCCCTGCCGAGAATGCCCGGGTCGGAAGAGAAGCGGCGACGCCAGAGCGAGTCGCTGAGTATCGCCACACGGGCCTGTCCGGGCTTGTCCTCTTCGGGAAGAAAATTTCTGCCGAGCGCGGGGCCGACGCCCAGCAGCGGGAAAAGGCTCTGCGACGCGAGCGTGCCCTCCAACTGCTCGGGCTCGCCGCCGCCCGAGAGCACGAACTTCTTGTAGCCGTTGAACGAGTAGGCCGCCACGGCGCTGAAGGAATGGCTCTGGTCGCGGAAGTCCTGAAAGTCGGGCACGGAGGCTTCGAGCCGGGGGATTTCGGGATGCGTCTCGTCGATGGTGACGAGCCCGTCCGGGTCTTGAAAGGGCAGCGGGCGCAGGAGCAGCGCGTTGACGACACTGAAGACGGCAACGTTCGCGCCGATGCCTAACGCCAGCGACAGGACGGCGACGGCCGTCGTCCAGGGGTTCTTGCGAATCATCCGAAACCCGTAACGCACGTCGTCGAGCAACGTCTTAAAAATCATCTCACATACGCTCCTTTGAACATGCCGCCGGCTTAAGACCCGTGAAGATTGGAGAATGTTTTCTACGTCGTTAAGCCGTCAAACGTTTCACGCGGGTCGCGCCGTCCGACGCGGGGGATAAGAGAACGAAAGCTCGTACAAACGTGCCCCGCGCCCGCGACCCGGCCGGTTCAGAAGCGGAGGATGGTGTCGAACTGCAAGCGCGTCAGCGTGCGGTTGAGCGAGCCGGCCGGCGTCTGGCCGAAGGCGCCGAGCAAGCCCGTCGGCCGCTGCGTGAAGAAGCCCGTGAACGTCAGCGTGACCCGCGGGTCGAGCGCGTAGCCGGCGAAGATGCGGTGGACGCGCATGTCCGTCGAGAGCCCGAGGTCGCTCCCGTTGAAGGGCGAGAGGACGGCGTCCTTCTCGGCGCGGATGAACGTGTAATTAAAGAAGGCGTCGCCGCGCGCGATCTTGTCCACCGGCACGCGCAAAAGGTCTTTGCCGACCTGGAACTCGGCCCAGTAGCCCTGCCCCTGGTCGTTCGGCAGCAGCACGTCCGCCCCGTTCGCCCCGGCCGTCACCACGTCGTGCGTCTGCGTGTTCGTCACGAAGTCGAAGAGGAGCATGACGGGCCACTTCTGGCTGCGGGTGACGTCGGCGCGCGCGATGAGGTCTACGAGGTTGTAGCCCGACGAGAGGCGGCCGTCGCGGTTGACCGCGTTCGTGTTCGCGAGCGAGAGCCCGAGGTTCCCGTTGCCCGCGACGAGCAGGTCGCGCGGGACGGAGACCTGCGTCGTGACGGTGCGCGCCGGGGTCGTGCCCGAGGCGGGGATGACGACCGTGACGGGGAACTGGATGTTCGTGCCGAAGACCTGCGCCGGCGTGACGAACTGCGTGCCGGAGAAGTAGAGGTCGGCGGCCGAGAGGTTGAGCGCGACGTGCTTCGAGGCGATTTGTGTGCGCGCCTGCGCGCCGTAGAGTGCGAGGTCGCGCCCGGCGCGCCCCGAGGCGGAGAGGTCAACGTGCCCGTCCGCGCCGAGCACGAAGGCCGAGTTGCGTTCGAGCATCGGCAGCTGCCACGCGACGAGGCCGAAGTTCTTGAAGGCCGACTTCTTGAAGGCGCGCGTGTAGCTCTCGCTCGCGCCCTCGACCGAGATGTCGTTGTCCCACGTCAGCTCGGTGCGCGTCCAGGGCGTGTCGAACTTGCCCGCCTGCACCTGGAAGCCGGGGAGCGCCTTCGGCTTGTAGGTGAAGTACGCCTGGTCGAGCCCGACCGGCTTGCGCGTGAAGAAGTCGGTGAGCGTCGTGTTCGTCGAGATCATGTCGGCGAAGTTGCCGGTGGCGAGGCGCAGGCCCCACTCGAACTCGTCGCCGACCTTCCCGCGCACGCCGAAGCGCGCGCGCAGCCGCAGCCGCTGGCGCGTCGTGAGCGGGTTGCCGAGCACGGCCGGGTTCTCGCTCGACGCCGACAGGTTCTCCTGCCCGTAGAAGGCTTCGTAGCGGAAGCGCATGTCGCCGAAGAAGGTCATCGAGCCGAGCTGTTTGGAGACCGCGTCGGCCGTCTTCTCGGCGCGCGCGACGCGTGCTTCGAGCCCTTCGGGCTGCTTCGCGTTCGCGGCCGCCTGCGGCCCGGCGGGCGCCGCCAGGCCCGCGCCCGAGTAGGCCGCATCGCGCACGACGGCCGGGTCGTTGCGGCCGCCCGCCGCGAGCCGCTCGGCGTCCTCGACGCGCGTGCGCAGGTCATTGATGAGGCGCGACTGTTCTTTGACGGCCGCGCGGAGCTGCTCGATCTCCTCGCGCTGCGCGTGCAACTGTCGCTCGACCTCTTCGAGCGCGAAGAGGCTCCCCGAAGTCTTCGCCTCGGGCGAGGCGGCGGGCGTCGCGGGTTTCTCCGCCGGGTCGGCCGCCGTTTGCGCGCGGGCGCCCGCGAGCGGGAAGGCGGCGAGCGCGGCGAGCGCGCACGCGCGTAGAATCAACTGGCGCATAAGAATCATCCTTTCGGTGAAGAGTCATCCCACCAACAACCGAGCCCCGCGGGAAGGCTAGAAACATTTATGCAGAAGCCGGCACGTCATGAACCCTATATCACATACCGCTGAACGGAAGGTTACGCGGAGCTTAACAAATAACGGCGCGGAGCGGCGGATTACGGCGCGCCTTCAGTTAACTAACCTCTAACTTCTAGCCACTTCCTGCCCCCGTTGTCACCCCCGGGCTTTGCATGTAGAATCCGCGTCAGAGTACACCTCCCTGACAGGGTCTCGGCTCTTATGGCTCTTCTGCACATCACAGACGCCAGCGGGCGTACGTGGCAGGTACCGCTCTCGCCGCAGGGCGTGTGCACCGTCGGGCGCGCGCCGGACAACCGCGTCGTCCTGAACGACCCGCGCGCGTCGCGCTACCACGCGCACGTCAAGTTCCAGGACGGCGCCTACGTCCTCTTCGACGGCAGCCTCGACGGCAAGCGCTCGGCCAACCACGTCTTCGTCAACGGCGAGCAGAGGCTCGAACACCCCCTGCGCGACGGCGACAGCGTGCAGATCGGCGCCAGCCGCCTGCGCCTCGACCTCTCCGACGAGCGCCGGAAGGAGCCCGAGGCGCGCTTCGAGGACAGGCCGCTCGGCCACACGCAGCTGCTGGTTTCGGCCAACGACGTGATCCGCGCCGCGCTCGGGTCGAGCGCGCAGCAGCGCGGCGCCGTCCCCGCCACGGCCGAGCGCTCCTTCGCCGCCGCGCTCAACGCCGAGCTGGAAGAGCTGCGCGGCAAGGCGCGCATCCTCGCCCTGCTCTACGAGATGTCGAAGACCCTCGGCTCGGTCTTCGACCTCGACCCCATCTTCGAGAAGGCGTGCGAGGTCATCCTCAGCGCGACGCCGGCCGACCGCGTCGTCGCGCTGCTCTGCGACGAGTCGAAGCAGGACGGCGACGAAGACCTCGACGTGGTCGCGATGCGCGTCCGCGACGAGAACCGCGCCGACCGCGCGCGCAAGCAGCCCATCGGCCGCACCATCACGCGCAAGGTGATGCGCGAGCGGCAGGCGCTCCTTTCGCAGGACGCGGCGGCCGACATGGAGTTCGCGGGCGTCCACTCCATCGTCGCCCAAGGGGTGCACTCGACCATCTGCGCGCCGCTCGTCGCCGACACGCGCGTCCACGGCGCGCTCTACGCAGACCGGCTCGACCCCTTCACCTCGTTCACGCGCGACGACCTCGAACTCGTCTCGGCGGTCGCCGCGCAGACGGCCGTCGCGGTCGAGAACGCGCGCTCGCACGCGCGGCTCGCGCGCGAGGAGGTGGCGCGCGCCAACTACGGCCGGTTCCTCCCCGAGTACGTCGTCCAGCAAATCCTGGAGAACCCGGATTCGTTCAAGCTCGGCGGCATCAACCAGACTTTGACCGTGCTCTTCGCCGACATCCGCGGCTTCACGCGGCTCTCGGAGCACGCGCCGCCCGAGCGCGTCGTGCAGCTTTTGAACAACCACTTCACGGCGATGTCGGACATCATCTTCGCGCACGGGGGCACGCTCGACAAGTACCTCGGCGACGGGCTGATGGCACTCTTCGGCGCGCCGACCGCAAGCCCCGAGGACGCCTGCAACGCCGTCGCGGCGGCCGTCCAGATGCAGCGCCGGATGGAGGAGATCAACACGCAGCTCCGCGCCGAAGGGCTCGCCGAAATCGCCATCGGCGTCGGGCTCCACACCGGCGTCGCCACCGTCGGCTACATCGGCTCGGAGCGGCGTTCGGAGTACACGGCCATCGGCGACACGGTCAACCTCGCGGCGCGGCTGGAGCAGAACGCTCTGCCCGGCCAGATCATCCTGAGCGACGCCACGGCGCGCGCCGCCGAGGGGGCCGGCTGCGGCTTCCACCCGCGCCCGCCCATCACCGTCAAGAACCGCGTCCAGCCCGTCCCGATCTTCGAGGTTGACTGGAGGCAGGCAAAAAATGATGAGTGATGAGTGATGAGTGATGAATGAGAAGCCCGCTGCCTTTCATTCATCACTCATCATTCATCACTCATCACTCATCACTCATCACCTATGTCTTCAAACACATTCATGCGCAGCCGGCGCTCGCTCTTCTCGCTGCAAGGGTGGCGCGACCTCGTGTCGGACTCGATGGCGATTGACATCGGCTCGACCTCGGTCATCATCGCCGTCCGGGGCCAGGGCGTGGTCGTGGACGAGCCGGCGGTCGTCGCCGTCAACAAGCTCTCGGGCGAGGCCGTGGCGGTCGGGCGCGAGGCGCACGAGATGCTCGGGCGCGAGTCGCGCGACGTAAGTCTCGTCTACCCCCTGGTGGACGGGGTGGTCGCCGACTTCGAGCGGACGCAGAAGATGCTCGACCAGTTCGTCCGCCGCGCGCGCAGCGGCATCTCGCACTTCAGCCGCCGCGCCGTGATGAGCGTCCTCTCCGGCATCACGCAGGTCGAGCAGCGCGCCCTGCTCGCCGCCGCCGAGTCGGCGCACATCGGCCGCGTCTACATGGTCGAGGAGGGTCTGGCGGCGGCCATCGGCGCGGGCGTCTCGGTCGAGGACAAGAACGCTTCGGCCGTCGTGGACATCGGCGGCGGCACGACGAACGTGGCGGTCGTCGCGCGCGGGATGATCGTCTACGCGCAGGCCGAGCGCGTCGGGAGCCTCGACATCGACGACGCCATCGTCAACCGCCTGCGCCGCCACCACGGCCTCATCATCGGCGCGCCGACCGCGGAGACGTTGAAGAAGGAACTCGGGTCGGCCGTCGAGCCGCAGAGCCCCGCGCGCTCTTTGAGCGTCAAGGGGCGCGACGTGCAGACGGGCGCGCCGCGCGCCGTGGACGTTTCGAGCGAGGAGGTCTGCGTCGCGGCCGACGGCGTCGTCAAGCGCATCTCGCGCGTCGTCAACCGCGCGCTCGGCGAGTTGCAGCCCGAGGTCGCCTCCGACCTCTACGACCGCGGGCTCATCCTGACGGGCGGCGGCGCGCTCCTCGACGGCATGGCCGACTTCCTCAGCCGCGAGACGAACCTCTCGGCGCGCATGCCCGAAGACCCCCGCTACGCCATCGTCAACGGCCTCTCGCAACTCTTCGACGAGCCGCTGCTCCTGCGCCGCGTCGCGCGCAACGAGCAGTCGCACCTCCTCGACGAGACGGCCGGCGCGTTCGAGTAGGCACGGCGCCGGGCGGCCGGAAGATTGTATGAGACTCCGCCACTTCATCGTCGCGGCGACGCTCCTCCTGCTCCCGCCCGCAGTCGCCCCCGTCCTCGCCTGCCAGTGCCGCGAGCGCCAGCCGCCCTGCTCCCAGTACGCGGAGGCGGACGCCGTCTTCGTCGGCTCGGTCACCAGTATCGTGCCCTACGATGACCCTCAGTCCATGGCGAAGGCCGCCGATGAATACAAGATGGCGTTCGAGAGGGTGAGCTTCAGGCTGGAGCGCGCTTTCCGCGGCGTCGAAGGCGGCAGCGTCGAGGTCTTTGACTGGATGACCTCCTGCCGCTACGGCTTTGCGGCCGGCGGTCGTTACCTAGTTTATGCCTACCTCGATCCGAATACCAGAACGCTGAGCACGTCCTACTGCTCAAGGACGGCGGAGTTGTCGAAGGCGTCGGCCGACCTCGCTTACCTCAACGGCCTTGCCTCCGCCGCGCCGAAGACACTCATCACGGGACTCCTCGCCGACCACGAGCGGAGGCTGAACGGTGTCAGGGTCACGGCGGAGGGCGGGGGCGGGCTCTACCGCTCCGCCTCGGACAAGGAGGGGTGGTTCAAGCTGGCCGTGCCGAAGGCGGGGAATTACAAGGTGCGGATATACCTTCCGCTCAATGTCGCCATCGCGGGGACGGAAGACCTTCTGAATAAGGTCGGCGGCACCTTGAAGACTCGGAAGCACTACGTCGTCTTCTACGACGTGGAGGTGCGCGGCGGCGCGTGCTCGTACCTCGACGTGCCGCTGTTTATCTTCCCGCGGCGTTGAACGTCGAAGCCCGAACCGGCGTCTAAGCACTGTATGAACATCCTCGGGCTCTTCCGCCGGCAGATACAGGTGGCGCGCGTGTCGGGCATCCCCGTGCGCATCGACTACCGCTGGTTCCTCGTCTTCGCGCTCTCGGCGTGGGTCATCGCGGTGAGCTTCCGCGAGGGGACGACGATGACGCAGTTCGTCCGCCTCGAAGCGGGCGCGGCGTGGGCGGCGGGCGTGCTGACGACCTTCGCGCTCTTCCTCTCCATCTTCGGCCACGAGCTGTCGCACGCGCTGCTCGCGCGCGCCGAAGGCATCGAGAGCGACGAGATCGTGCTCCACCCGTTCGGCGGCCTCACGCGGCTGCGGCGCGAGCCGGATAACCCGCGCGCCGAGTTCCGCATCGCCATCGCGGGGCCGAGCGCGAGCTTCATGATCGGGCTGTTGTCGTTCGCAGGTTTCTACGTCTCGCAGCTCGCGGGTTGGGACGCGTTGGGCGCGGGGCTCACCATCATCGGCTTCTGGAACTTCATCATCGCGGCGTCGAACCTGCTGCCCGGCTACCCGCTCGACGGCGGGCGCGTGCTGCGCGCCTTCCTCTGGAAGCGGACGGGGCAGTTGGAGGACGCGACGCGCGTGGCGGGGCGCGGGGGGCAGCTCATCGGCGGCGCGCTCGGCGTCTTCGGCGTCTGGTTCTACTGGCGCGCGGGCGACCCTTTCATGGGGCTGTGGCTCGTCGTCGTCGGCCTCTTCCTCTTCGACGCGGCGCGCTCGGTCACGCGCAGGCGTGGACAGTTGCGCACGGCCGGCGACGCGATGACCGCGGCCGTCGCCGTCGAGCCCGACTCGACGGTCGGCCACTTCGTGGATCACGTGCTGACGCTCCACCGCCAGGAGGCTTTTGCCGTCGCGCGCGCCGGGCGCCTCCACGGCATCCTCACGCTCAAAGACCTCAAGGCGCTGCCGCGCGAGCGCTGGCACCAGACGCGCGTCCGCGAGGTGATGCGCCCCGTCTCCGAAGAACTCTTCGTCCCGCCCACGGCCCCGCTCGCACGCGCCGAGCGCCTCCTCAACGAGAACGGCGCCGGGGCGCTGGCCGTCGTTGACGACGCCGGTCAACTCGTCGGCCTCCTCCTGCGCGGCCGCATCAAACGCCGCGAAAAAGTCAGAGCCTAGAACCCGCCCGCCCGAACAACCCGCAGCAGCCTTCCGGTTCTAATACCAACTTGCGAAATAGAATAAGGCTCCTCAAGCTGGGAGCGCGGGCATCCCTGCCCGCCAAAGCGTGCCCCGGCACGCTTCCCACCTTTCGCTCTACCGCAACCTCGGGATTACAGTCTGCTGGCCTTCGCGCTTTAGCGCTCATGGCGGGCAGGGATGCCCGCGCTCCCAGCGAAGAGATACCTTATTTCCATTTGCAAGTCGGTATAAGTGGGAAAAGTCCGGTTCGGAACCGGAACTTTGCGGTTTTAAACCCCAACATTCCGGTTCGGAACAGGAAGATTTCGGTTCCGAAGAGGAAAGTTTCGGTTCGGAACAGGAACATTTCGGTTCCGAAGAGAAACATTTCAGTTCCGAACAGAAAAATTCGTGTTCGGAACTGAAATATTTCTCTTCGGAACCGAAATATTTCAGTTCGGAACAGAAAAATTCCGGTTCCGAACAGAAACGTTCGTGTCCAGAACTGAAATGTTCCGGTTCGGAACCGAAATGTTCCGGTTCCGAACCGGAATATTTCTCTTCGGAACCGAAATGTTCCTGTCCGTAACTCCGAAGGCCCGGCCCGGAACCGGAAATTCGGGGCTCCGGGCCGGAACGTCCTGGGGCGGAGGCGGGCGGCGGGTTCTTAAGAGTCGGAGTCGGGCGTCTTGTTGCCGGGCCGCGTGCGGGGTTTGCGCGTGAAGCGTTGGCCGAGGGACTCGATTGCGCCGTCGAGCGCTGAGCCCTTGCCCGCCGCGCGCACGAACTGATAGACGCGCAGCGCCGCGACGAACGCCTCGCTGCCGACCGCCGTGTAGGTGTCGTTCAGCAACTCGTTCAGTTGCGCGAACGCGGTCACGAGGGGCAGGAGCGCTTCGAACAGTTTCACGTCCCTGCGCATCTCCTCCACGTCGAAGGAGCGCGGCACGATGTCCGGGTTCTGCTCCGCGACTTCGAGCGCCTTGTCCACGAAGCCGCGGCCCTTGCTGCCCATCTTCGGCAGCGACTTGCGCTCTGCGGGCGTGAGGTCTATGAGGAAGGGGAGTTTCGCGCGGATGATGTTGATGGCGTCGAGGACGGCCTGACGGTCGGCCTCCGAAAGGGTCGCGCTGATCTGTTTGTCCGGCATGACGTATCCTCCTCGCGCGGCGCTCGAAAAGTTGAGGGGCGCCGCGTCGTCAAGGGGCTTCGTTGAGAGGCCGAGCGGTCGAGCGTGGGCCGCCCGGACGTTAACCGCGTTCGAGAGAGAACGCGCGGAAGATAGCACACGCGCTCGCGCGCTTGAAGAGATTTGCAGGCCCTCATTCCCTTTAACAAGATTCAGCAGCCGGCCGCGCCCTACGTCTTCACGCCGCAGTGCGCGCGTCACCCGCGATGCCCCGGAAACGGCCCCGTTGATTCGCGCCCGTTTATGCCGCATAATTGACGCGGAGGCGTGCAAACCAGACAAGGCGGAGGTCGCTTATGTTGGCAGTGCTCGGTGCGCTGTTCGCCAACGCGGTCATCACTGTACTCAAGTTCATCGCGGCGGCGATGACCGGCTCCTCGGGCATGATGGCCGAGGCGCTGCACTCTTTGGCCGACACGACCAACCAGGTCTTTCTGCTTCTGGGGTTGAGGTTCTACCGCCGTCCGGCCTCCGAGAAGCACCCGTTCGGCCACGGCAAGGAGCGCTTCTTCTGGTCGTTCATCGCGGCCGTCTTCATCTTCGGCGTCGGCGCGACCTACGCCATCTACGAGGGCGTCATCAAGCTCTCGCACCCGCACCCGCCGGAGAACCTGGGCTGGGCCTACGGCGTGCTCGCCGCCTCGTTCCTGATCGAGTCCGGCTCCATCGCGCTGGCGATCTTCCAGGAGGTGAGGGAGGCGCACCACGAGGGGATGAGCTTCGCGGAGTACCTGCGCGAGTCGAAAGACCCGACGGCGAAGACCGTGCTCTTCGAAGACTCGGCGGCGCTCGTCGGCATCGTCATCGCGGCGACGGGGCTCTACCTGACCGAGCACCACGCGGGGCCGGGCGGCGGCGCCTACTGGGACGGCGTCGCCTCGATCTGCATCGGCGGCGTGCTGGCCTTCGTCGCCTTCGCGCTGGCACGCTCGTCGCGCGGGCTTTTGCTCGGCGAGGCGGCGACGCCGAAGTCGCTCGAAGCGATCCGCGGCGCCATCCTCTCGCACCCGAACGTCTGCGAGGTGGTCGAGCTGCTGACGATGCACCTCGCGCCGAAGCAGATTTTAATCAACGCGCACGTCAACTTCCGCGACGACCTGGCGACCGACGACATCGAGCAGACCATCAACGAGGTCGAGCAGAAGATCAAGGCCGCAGAGCCGATGGTGGACATGATCTTCCTGGAGACGGCGCGCCGCAGCGAGCCCGGCCCCGACGCCCCCATCCCGCAGCACATCGGATGAATTTTTGATTTTAGATTTTTGATTTGCGATTCGAAGCCGTCGGCTCTCAGCCAAATCAAAAATCGCAAATCAAAAAGCTGAATTCAAAAATGCTCCTTCAGGCGCACAACCAGTACTGGCAGTCCCTGCGCGAGCCGCGGAACCTCGTGGACATCGCGCTGGTCTTCCTGCTGGTCTACGCGCTGCTGCGGGCCATCAGGGGCACGCGCGCGGCGCCGATGGCGGCGGGGCTTCTGGCGCTCGGCGCGCTCTACTGGGCGGCGGTGCGGTTCGACCTGGCGACGCTCGAATCCATCCTGCGCCTCTCGCCCTTCGTCGTCTCGGTGGCGGTCGTCGTCCTCTTCCAGAACGAGATACGGCAGGCGCTCGTCCACTTCGGCAACCGCTTCCGGATGCCCTTCCTCATCCGCCACCGCGGGCAGTTCGGCGAGGGCGTCTACGACGAGATCGTGCTGGCCGCGACGACGCTCGCCTCGACGAAGACGGGCGCGCTCGTCGTCGTCGAGCGCGGCGTCTCCCTGCGCAACGTCATCGAGGGCGGCGTGCGGCTCGACGCCGAGCTTTCCTACGACCTGCTCGTCACCATCTTCAACCCGGCGACGCCCCTGCACGACGGCGCGGTCGTCATCCGCGGCCACCGCGCAGCGGCCGCCGCCTGCTTCCTCCCGCTGACCCTCAACCCCCTGCTCTCGAAAGACCTCGGCACGCGCCACCGCGCGGCCATCGGCATCACGGAGGACACGGACGCCGTCGCGGTCGTCGTCTCGGAGGAGACGGGCCTCGTCTCCTTCGTGCAGGGCGGGCAGATCAAGCGCGGGCTCGACGGCACGCGCCTGCGCGCCTTCATCCTCGACGCGATGACGCCCGGCGCGCGCGACGCCGGGCCGGAAGGCGAACGACAGGCCGAGGGCGACTCGCTCTCGACGGAGGCGAGGGGCTGACGATGGCGACGAAGGAGGTCGAGCGGGGCGGCATCACGCGGCGTTGGCTGCGCGCGCTCTTCCTCGAAGACTGGACGCTGAAGGCGCTCGCCCTGCTCGTCACGCTCGGCCTCTGGTACGCCGTGACGACGCAGCGCGCGCCGGCCACCAAGCGCCTGCACGACGTGCCGCTCGAATTCCTCCTGCCCGACAACGTGGACATCGGCAATGACCCCTTGAACAAGGTGGACGTGATGCTCGAAGGCAGCCAGGACAAGCTGGCCGTCCTCACCTCGCGCGACCTCGTCGCGCAGGTGGACGTGACGAGCCTCCAGCCGGGCGACCGCAACCCGCGGCTCACCGAGAAGAACTTCCTGATGGAGCTGCCCGAGGGCGTCCGCATCCTCGAGGTCACGCCGCGCAGCCTGACGCTCCACCTGGAGCCCGTCGTCGAGCGCGAGGTGCCCGTCGAGGCGCGCTTCGAGGGCGAGCCGCCCGAAGGCTTCGCGCGCGGCCCCGCGCAGGTCGCGCCCGAAAGCATCCGCGTGCGCGGGCCGCAGAGCCACGTCGCGGCCGTCGAGCGCGCCTTCACCGAGACCATCTCGCTCGCGGGCCGGCGCGAGCCGCTCACGCTCCCGCAGGTCGCCATCGACATCCCCGACCACAAGGTCGTGCCTCTGGACGCCACCGTCTCGGTGCGCGTCGAGATCGGCGAGGAGCAGAAGGAGCAGCGCTTCCCGAACGTCGCCGTGCGCCCCGAGTCGGGCGGCGCGGTCTCGCCGGCCGCGGCCTCGGTCACGCTCCGCGGCCCGCGTTCGGTCGTCGAGGCCCTGCGCCCCGAAGACGTGCGCCTCGTCGTCACGCCCGGCGAAGACGGAAAGCCCGTCGCACGCCTCGCACTCCCCCCGAGCGCGCAGGGCAGAGTAGAGTTAGTCAACACCAGCCCTTCGGAGTTCACGTTCAACAGATGAAGAGACTTTTCGGGACGGACGGGATGCGCGGCGAGGCGGGACGTTTCCCGCTCGACGCGGCGACGGTGCGCACGGCGGGGCGTTCGCTCGCGCGCCACCTGGCGGAGAGCCTCGGGCGCGCGCCACACGTCGTGACGGGGCGCGACACGCGCGAGTCGGGCGCGTGGATTGAAAAAGCTTTCCTCGAAGGTGCGCTCGCGGGCGGGGCGGCCGAGGCGGTCTCGGCCGGAGTCATCACGACGCCGGGCGTGGCCTACCTCGCGCGCACGCTCCCGGCCGACGCGGGCGTCGTCATCAGCGCCTCGCACAATCCGTTTCAGGATAACGGCATCAAGATTTTCGCGCCCACGGGCCGCAAGCTCGACGACGCGACCGAGCGCCTCATCGAGTCGGACATTTACGCCGAGTTCAAAGAGGAAGGCGGCGCGGCCGCGGGGGAGCTTGACAAGAACCGCGCGGAAGACGGCCGGCCAGGGGCCGAGGAGGCTTGGGCGTGTGCGGCCGAGCTGCGCGCGCTCTACCTCGAATACCTGGGCGGGGAGGTCGCCGCGGGCTTGAGCCTCGGGGGGCTGAACGTCGTCGTCGATTGCGCCAACGGCGCGGCCTCGGAACTCGCGCCGGCCCTGCTCGCGCGGCTCGGCGCGCGCGTCGTCTCGACCTTCGACGCGCCCGACGGCCGCAACATCAACCGCGACTGCGGCTCGCTCCACACGGACGTTCTGCAAAGGCGCGTCGTCGAGGAGGGCGCGCACCTCGGGGTCGCCTACGACGGCGACGCCGACCGCGCTCTCTTCGTGGACGCGCGGGGCGAACTCGTTGACGGCGACGCCACGCTCTGGGTTTTGGCAAAAGGGATGAGGGAGCGCGGCGAGCTTGAAGGCGGCCGCGTCGTCGCCACGGTGATGAGCAACATCGGGTTGGAGATCGCGCTGCGCTCGCGCGGGATGGAGCTGCTGCGGACGGACGTGGGCGACAAGTACGTGCTGGAAGAACTCCTGCGCACGGGCTCGACGTTGGGCGGCGAGCAGTCGGGGCACATCATCTTCCCGCGCCTGAGCCTGGCGGGCGACGGGATGTTGACGACGGTCAACCTGCTGCGCGCCGTCGTCGAGTCCGGCCGCAGTCTGGAAGAGCTGACCGAGGGGTTCAGGCGCTACCCGCAGGTTCTCGTCAACGTGCGCGTGCGCGAGAAGGTGCCGTTCGAGGAGGTCGAAGAGGTGGCGCGGGCGTCGCGCGAGGTGCGCGAGCGGCTGGGCGAGGGCGGGCGTCTGCTCCTGCGCTACTCTGGGACGGAGCGTCTGGCGCGCGTCATGATCGAAGGGCAGAGTCAGGCGGAGATAGATTCGCTGGCCGAGGGGCTGGCCGCGGTCATCCGCCGCAGCCTCGGCGAGGGATAAATCTCGCGGGCGTGAAGATTTTACCCGGGGGCCGGTGTAAGAGTTACACGGGCGCCGGTTTTTACCTTCGGGACTATGCGGTATGCCGGGGCAAAAGCCCCGCAAAACGACAGACTTTTGAGCGCGCGGGCGCAGCAGTTTCATGGCATGGGCATTGCGATAGGGAGTGTGGGGCAAGAGAGACGGTTGGTGAATCCTCCGTCTCGGTGGTTGCTGGGGTGAGGACAGTAACCACGCATTAAGAGGGCGCGGCATTTCCCAATGTGCCGCGCCCTCTCTTATTTTTGTCCGACGCAACGTTCAGACCTTTCGGCTCTCATCCAACCTTGTCACCCTCGGAATTTCGCCCCGCCCCCGCGCGCCTGCTACAATCCGACCGAACCTTCAGACCAACCCGGACGGCCAGCGCGCCTCGGCGGAAGATGAACCCGAGCGATTACCGACGCGACTACGCAGCCTACTCCGCGGCGGCCGAGCGCGCGCTCTTCGAGCACCACGCCGGACTGAGCCCGCGCCTCGAACTGCGCCCCGTCGAGGAGCGCTACGCAGACCTCTGGACGCGCGAGGCTCTTGAAGAACTGCGCCGGCGCGCGGACGAGACGCCCGGGCAGTTCGAGACGGAGCGCGCGGGCCTTCGCGCGCTCGCCGGCGCGGCCGCTTTGAAATTCGCCGAGCGGAGCGCGCGGGAAGTCTCGGAGGAGTTGGGACGCTGCGCCGAGTCGGGCGGGTTCGAGTGGAATGGTGCGCGCGTGGCCGCGTCGGAGGTGCCGGGACTCCTGGCCGCCGAGCGCGACGCGGCGCGGCGACGTGAGTTGACGCGCCGGAGGCTCGACGCGGTGCGCGCGTGCGACGACCTGCGCGCCGCGCGGCTCGAAGCGCTGAACGACGCGGCGCGGGCGCTGGGATTCGAGGGGCGGCGCGTGCTCTACGAAGATTTCGCGGGCGTGAGTCTTGAGAGCCTCGCGGCCGGGGCGGAAGGATTCCTGCGCCGGACGGAGGCGGCTTACATGTCTGCGCTGGCCGAGTGGGCTGCGCGCGAGCTCGGGCCGGGCGCCGGGCGCGCGGCGGAGTACGCCGACCTCCCCTTCTTCGAGCGCGCGGCCGGCACCGAGGCACGGCTTCCGGCGCGCGACTTCCGAGGGCTCTACGCCGAGACGCTCGCCGGCCTGGGCGTTCCCTTCGAGTCGCGGCGCGGCCTGCGCGTTGACGAGGCGCGGCGGGCGGGCAAGTCTGCCGACTCGGCCTGCTTCGCCGTCGAGCCGCCGGAGGACGTGCGGCTCTCGGTCGGCGACGGCGCGGGCGGGCTCGGGTTCTTCCAACGGAGCCTCGCGGAGGGCGGGCGCGCGCAGATGTTCGCCTGGGCCTCGCGCGAGACTTCACGCCGTCACCCGGAGTTCGTGTACGCGCCCGACCGCGCGACCGAAGTCGGGCACGGGCTGCTGCTCGCGGGGCTTCTGCGCGAGCCCGCCTGGTTCGAGGCGCGGCGCGGGGTGCGCGCGGCGGAGGCGTCCGCGCTAGCAAGGGCCTCGGCGCTCTTAGACCTCTACGGCGCGCGGCGCGAGTGCGCGTCGGTCGCGTGTGCGCTCGCTCTCGAACGCAGCGCGGGCGGGCGCTCGGAGCAGCTTGCCGAAGAGTACGCGGCGCGGTTTACGGAGGCGACGGGCTTCCGCCACGAGGCGGCGACGCACCTGCTCGACGCGGACGAATGGTTCGAGTCGGCGACCGCTTTGCGCGCGCGCCTCTTCGCGGCGGGCCTGCGCGAGCACCTGCGCGGGCGCCACGGGCGGTGCTGGTTCGAGTCGCGCCGCGCGGGCGAGGAGTTGATAGACGTTTGGAACACGGCCTCGCGCCACCGCGCGGAAGAGTTGTCGAGACTCATCTGGGGCGGCGAGCCGGGCTTCGAGCTGCTGGCCGACGCGTCTCTGGCGGCGGTCGAAGGGCGCGACGGCTGAAGGGCTTGACACTGCGAAGATGACAGACGAGCTGAAGACGTTGAGCGTGCCCGTGCGTCTGGGCGGCGGGCGCGGGTACGGGGTCGACATCGGCGTGAGCGCGCTCGCGGGCTTGGGCCGGGCCGCGCGCGAGAGCCTGCCGGGGCAGGCGCGTAAGGCGGCGGTCGTCTCGAACGCGCGCGTGTTCGGCCTCTACGGGGAGCGCGCCGTCGCTTCACTCCGCGGGGCGGGCTTCGAGGTCTCGCACTGGCTGATGGGCGAGGGCGAGCGCTTCAAGACGTTGCGGACGGCGGAGCGCGCGCTGGAGTTTCTGTCCGAGTCGGGGCTTGAGCGGAGCGACGCGGTCGTCGCGCTCGGCGGCGGCGTGGTCGGAGACGTGGCGGGCTTCGCCGCGGCGCTCTACCTGCGCGGCGTGGCGTTCGTGCAGGCGCCGACGACTTTGCTCGCGCAGATAGACTCCTCGGTCGGCGGCAAGACGGGCGTCAACACGAGGGCGGGCAAGAACCTCGTCGGCGCCTTCCACCAGCCCTCGGCCGTCGTCGTGGACACGGCGACGCTCCAAAGCCTCCCGCGGCGCGAGTTGACCGCCGGCTGGTGCGAGGCCGTCAAGCAGGGCGCCGTCGGCGACCGCCGCCTCTTCGAGCGGACGAAGAGGTTTTTGACGGGAGAGGCGCGGAATGTTAGTAACCGTCGGGCCGGGGCCAGCGTCACAGAGACAGGCGCCGGGCGCGACGAAGAGCTAGCGCAGATCATCGCCGCGCAGTGCGCGTTCAAGGCGCGCATCGTCGCGGGCGACGAGCGCGAGTCCCTGGGGCGCGACGACGCGCGCTCAAGGAAGATTTTGAACTTCGGCCACACGGTCGGCCACGCGCTCGAAGCGGTGACGAATTACCGGCGCTTCCGGCACGGCGAGGCGGTCGGCTACGGGTGCCTCGCCGCGGCGGAGATTTCGAAAAGGCTAGGACTGCTCGACCCTTCGGAGCTAGAATCTCTGCGCGAGGCGGTGGCGCTCGCCGGGCGTTTGCCGGCGGCCGCAGACCTCGACGCCGAAACCATCCAGAGGGCGCTGCGTAAGGACAAGAAGGCGGTCGGCGGGAGCGTCCGCTGGGTGCTCCTCGAAGGGCTCGGTCGGGCGCGCGTCGTGGACGGCCGGGAGGTGGCGGCGCGCGTCGTCCGCGCGGCGATCCGCGCGGCGCTAGCGGCGCCCCCGCGCACCCCAAAGTGAACCAGAGGGAAGGTCATATGACTGTGGCAGAACAGGCCCGGCGGCGCGGCGAGCGTGGCGGCACGCGCTTCAACTTCATCGTCGTCATCGTCGTCATCGCGCTCGCCGCCTACTCCGCCTACAACTACGCGCCGGTCGCGTACAACGCCTACCTCTACAAAGACTTCATGCAGGAGACGGTGAACAAAGCCGCCTACCCGCCAGTCAAGAGCAACGACTGGATCAAGCAGCAACTGCGCGAGGCCGGCAAAGATTACAACCTGCCCGAGGACGCCGACATCAGAGTCCAGAACGACAACGGACGCATCGAAGCCCGCGTCACCTACACGTGCCCCGTCCAACTCCCCGGCTACCTCTACCAGTACGACTTCGACCACACCGCCCGCAGCAGCGGGTTCATCAGATAGTAGGCAGTAGGCAGATGGCAGCAGGCAGTTGAAAGGCAATAAGCCTTTAACGATGCACGCGTCCTGAAGACGATGCGTCAGCCACAAAGAATCGGAGGCGGCGAGTAATCGTTACTCGCCGCCTCCGATTCTTTGTGGCCTCTTTCCTATTCTTAACTGCCTACTGCCATCTGCCTACTGCCTACTGTTTTCTGCAACTGAATCAGGCCGGCGGGCGCGGCGGCGAGCCATGTGGTGGGGCAGACGCCGCAGCGCGTGCAGGTGTCAACGGAAGGGCAGGGCGCGGTCGAGCGCGAGACCTGCGCGCGGGTGTGTTCCTTCTCAAGGAAGGGGCGGCCCATGCCGGAATCGACAATCTCCCAGGGGAGCACCTCGTCGTAGCCGCGCGCGCGCGAAGTGTGGAAGGCCGGGTCGATGCCGGTCTCACGCAACGCGGCGGAGAGGTCTCCGCGGTGGCGGGTCATGGCCTCGATGACGCGCGCGACGCGGCGGTCGCCCGACGAGAAGAGCGCCTGCTCGTGCGCGATGCGGGCGGACATCACGCGCACCTCGACGTTCGGGATGCGCGCGAGGTTCTTCGAGAGCCACTTCAGACGCCGTTTGAGTTCGCGCTCCTCGCAGATGGGCTCCCACTGGAAGGGCGTGTTGGGCTTCGGCACGAAGCCGTTCAGGGCCGGGATGATTTTCCCTGCGCGGCCGAAACGCCTGCCCGCCTCAAGCATCCTGTCCTTGATGCGCGCGACCAGCTCGACCATCGCTTCGAGGTCTTCGTCCCGTTCGGTCGGAAGCCCGGCCATCATGTAGAGCTTGACGGTGAGCATGCCGCGGTCGAAGACGGCACCGCAGATGTCCACGATCTCGTCGTTGGTGAGGTTCTTGTTGATGACGCGGCGCAGGCGGTCGCTGCCCGTCTCGGGCGCGACGGCGATCTGCTGGTCGCCCGACTCGACTAAGGCGTCGAGCAGCTCGTCCTCGATCTGGTCGAGCCTCAAACTCGAAACGGAAATCTTGTAGCCCATCTCGCGCAGGCCGCGCAGGATGTCGCTGATCTCGGGGTGGTCGCAGACGGCCGTCGAGACGAGGCCGATCTTGTCCGTGCGCGGGCGCCACTCTTCCGCCTTCCTGAGGATGTCGCGCGCGGGGACGACGCGCGGCGGCCAGTAGTTGAAGCCGGCCCAGCAGAAGCGGCACCCCTGCGAGCAGCCGCGCGAAATCTCGACGAGGAAGCGCTCGCCCATCTCGGCCTCGGGCGCCCAGATGATGGACGAAGGCGCGAAGACCTCGGGCTCTTTTAATTTCTCGACGATGTCCGCGTCGCCGCGACGCATCGCGCGCCGGAGGCTGCCCTCCTTCGGGTTCTCGGCGGCGACGATTCTTCCGACGTTCGCGGGCACGCCCTCGAACTTCGGCGCGTAAGCCTCGACGGTGCCGTCCGGCTTGTACGTCACGTCGTAGAGCGACGGCGCGTAGAAGCCGCGGCCCACGCGCGCGAGCTTCAAGAGCAGGTCTTCCTTCGTCCCGCCCTCCTCGATGTTTTCGAAGAGCAGGTCAACCAGCTTCGGCACCAGTATCTCGCCCTCGCCGACGGCGACCACGTCGGTGAACTCGGCGATGGGCTCGGGGTTGAGGAAGGAGGCGGCGCCGCCCATCAGGACGAGCGGGTCGTGGTGCGTGCGGTCTGCGGCCCACACGGGCACGCGCGCGAGCTTGAGCATGCGCGCCATGTTGAGGAAGTCCGTCTCGAACGAGATGGAGAAGGCGACGAGGTCGAAGTCGCGGACGGGCGTCTGCGACTCGAGCGTGAGCAGCGGCGTCTGCGTCCGCTCGTACTCGCGCAGCTCCGCGTCGTCGGGCAGAAACACTCGCTCGCAGGAGACCTCGGGGACGCGGTTGAACAGCTCGTAGACCGACTGGAACCCGAGGTTCGCCATCCCGACCGCGTACACGTTCGGGTAGCACAAAGCCACGCGCAACTGCGCGCCCCGCTTCGACACCCACCCCTCTTCGGCGGCGAGCTTTCGCCTGTAACTCTCTACAACTTTTTTCGACATACTTCGGCCAAAACTAAAGACGGCAAGACTGAGTTTGATGCCTGAGTCTTGCCGCCAGTTTACCGTAGTTTCTACCTGGGTGAACAGGAAGGAGAGATTGGAAAGGTCAAGCCGTCTCTTTAAACCGCGCGCGAATCTCCCGAAAATCCGCGCGCATCTCGTGAACTATCGCCTGCGTGCGGTCTAAGCGCGTGTCTATCTGTTCAAGCTGCTCTTCCATTTTGTCGAGCCGCTCTTCCACCTTGTCGAGCCTTGCTCCGACTGCGGTGAAACCTTCGTTCACGCGCTCGCCGAGCGCGTTGATGCGTTCGAGGACTGTCTCAATCGTCGGCCGCGTGGTTGCGTCTTCAGACATTGCTAAACCTCCGTCAAAAGATAACCACGTTGGCGGCCGGGATTTCACTTAAAGATTAATCTCATGAGGGGCCGGCGTCAAAGTCTCATGCGTTTCAAGACGTTACTGGCGCACGCTCTCAAGGAACGCCTTGAGCTTGCGCGAGCGCGAGGGGTGGCGGAGTTTGCGGAGGGCTTTGGCTTCGATTTGGCGGATGCGCTCGCGGGTGACGGCGAAGTGCTGGCCGACCTCTTCGAGCGTGTGCTCCGAGCCGTTGGGGCCGAGGCCGAAGCGCATCTTGATGACCTTCTCCTCGCGCGGGGTGAGCGTGGCGAGGACTTCGTCCGTGATCTCGCGCAGGTTCGAGGCGACGACGGCGTCGGCCGGGTTGAGGATGGAGCGGTCTTCGATGAAGTCGCCGAGGTGCGAGTCCTCCTCCTCACCAATCGGCGTCTCAAGCGAGATGGGTTCCTGGGCGATCTTCAAGACCTTGCGCACCTTTGAGACGGGGATGTCCATCTTGCGCGCGATCTCTTCGCTCGTCGGCTCGCGCCCGAGTTCTTGCACGAGGGCGCGGGAGGTGCGGATGAGCTTGTTGATGGTCTCGATCATGTGGACGGGGATGCGGATCGTGCGCGCCTGGTCGGCGATGGCGCGGGTGATGGCCTGGCGAATCCACCACGTCGCGTACGTGCTGAACTTATAACCGCGCCGCCACTCGAACTTGTCCACCGCCTTCATCAGACCGATGTTGCCTTCCTGAATCAAATCTAAAAATTGAAGGCCGCGGTTCGTGTACTTCTTGGCAATCGAGACCACGAGGCGGAGGTTCGCCTCAATCAACTCGCGCTTGGCCTGCGCGGTCTCGGCCTCGCCGGTGAGGATCGATTGGAGCGAGCGCTTGATTTCGACGGGCGCGATCTGGTGCTCCTCTTCGATCTGTTGGAGCCGCTTGCGCGCGTTGGCGACGTGGCGCTTGAAGTCCTTCTCCTCGTCGGGGCGGAGCTTCTTGCGGTTCAACTTCTCCGTGTAGCTCGCGGCCTCGTTCTCGGCGACGCGAATCTCCTTGTGGATTTTGCGGATGGAGTTGATGAGTCGCTGGCGCGCGTGCTCGGTCAGGTTGAGCTGCTTCATCTCCTGCGCGATCTCGAGGCGCATGCGCGCGACCTTGCGCTTGAGGCGGAGGAGCTTCTTCGACTTCTTGCCCTTCAAAAGCTTCTGCTCGGCGCGCAGCTTCTCCCACTCCTTCAGGCCCGTCTTGAAGATGCGCCGGATGTTCTCGATGCCTTCGAGCGTCCAGCGCAGGTACTCGTCGGCCTTGTCCTCCTGCCCCGTCAGCTCGGCCTGCTCCGAGAAGGTGACGTAGTCCCTGATGTTCAGCCGCGCGGCCTCCAACTCCTCGCCGAGCTTGCACAGCTCCTTCACGGCGATGGGCGAGCGCGAGATCGCCTTTTGAGTTTTAATCTGCCCGCGCTCGATGCGTTTCGCTATCGAGACTTCGCCCTCGCGCGTGAGGAGCGGCACGATGCCCATCTCGCGCAGGTAGAGGCGGACGGGGTCGTTCGTCTTCTCGAGCACGCCGGCCGAGAGGTCGAGCTCGATGTCCTCGTCCAGCTCGCCGTCGAGGTCTTCGGGCGCGACCGCCGAGACGGCCGAGACTTCGATCACCCGCTCGTCCGAGTCGGTGACCAGGATGTTCGAGCCTTCGAGCTTCTGGAGCACGTCCTCGATGTCGTCGGGCGAGACGATGTTGTCCGGCAGTTCCCGGTTGAGGTCGTCGAACGTGAGGAACTTCTTGTCGCCGCCGAGTTCGAGCAGGCGCTGCATCACGTCGTCCTGGTCTTTCTCTTCCATGCTCATCGTTCCGTGTCCACCTCGGGGTCGCTCTGCTCGAAAGGGAAGTCGCCTCCTCGGCCGGCGGCTCAAGCGGTCGGTCGTCTCAGGTCGTTGAGGGTGATGCGGGGCCGCCGCGCGGGCGCAGGGCGGAAAGCTGTTTCTCAAGCTCAAACTTTTTCATCAGGAGCGCGCCGTGCCGCGCCTCGTCGCCCGCGCGGCCCGCGGCCGCGATCTCCGCGGCCAGCTCCTTGATGCGCCGGTCGTAGCTCATCAGGCGGAGCGTGACCAGGCACCCTTCGGCCCTGGCGAGGAAAACGTCCACGGCCTCGCCCTCCGCGCGCTCCGACTCGTACATCCACAGCTCGGGCAGGAACGCCTGCGCCGGGTCGCCGCCCACCAGCTCTTGCAGCGAATCGAACTCGACCTCGACGCCCCCGGCGTCGGCGCGCCGCAGCGCCTCGAAGATGGCCGCGGTCGCCAGGCCCTCGTAGTCGCTCTCGTGCATTTGCGGCAGGACGTAGCCCCTCAAGTCCGCGTCGTGCAGGAGCAGTTCGAGCAGAATCTTCTCGGCCTCGGTCGGGGCGCCGACCGAAGCGCGCGCGACCTTCTTCTTGACTTCGTCGGCGTTCGCCGCCAGAGGGTCGCGCGCGCTGACCGCCTTCCAAAGCTCCTGCCTCAGGCTCAGGTCTTCGACGCGGAGCGAGTCCAGCACGATGTCGAAATACTCGCGCCTCTGGATCGTGTTGCGGACGGCGCGGACGAAGGGCAGCACCTCGGCGACGGCCTCGGATTTCTCGGGGGGGTTGAGGAGGTTTCGCCCGTGCATGGCCTGGTCGAGTATGAACTGCATGTGCGGAGCGGCCTCGCCGCGGAGCCGTTTGTACTCGTCGGCGCCGCGGGCGCGGACGAACTCGTCCGGGTCGGCGCCTTCGGGGAGGACGAGCACCTTGACTTCAAAGTCTTCGGGCAGGAGAACCTCTATGGCGCGTTTCGCCGCGTTGATTCCGGCGCGGTCACCATCATAATTGACGACCACTTTGCGCGCAAACCGGTTCAGAAGCTTCGCCTGCTCGTTGGTCAAAGCCGTCCCCAGGCTCGCCACGACGTTACGCACGCCGTGCTGGAACGGGACGATTAAGTCCAGGTAACCTTCGACGAGGATGGCGAACTTCTTCCTCCGAATCTCCTCGCGCGTGACGCTCAGGCCGAAGAGGTGGCGCCCCTTCGTGTAGGCGGCCGTCTCGGGCGAGTTCAGATACTTCGGCTCGTCGCCCGGCCGCATCGCGCGCGCGCCGAAGGCGACGGGGCGCCCCTGCGCGTCCGTCACGGGGAAGATCAGACGCCCGCGGAAGCGGTCGTAGTAACCGCCCTGCTCCTTCTTCACCACGAGGCCGCTGCGCTCGATCTGCCCGATGGTCGCGCCCTGGCTTTTAAGATAATTCCCGAGCGCCTCCCAACTGTTCGGCGCGTACCCGAGACGGAACGTCTTCACGGTCTCATCATTGATGCCGCGCCCCTCCACGTACTCCCGCGCCGCACGCGCCTCCGCGTTGTTCTCATTGAACTGCCGCTCCCAGAACTCCAACGCCCACGCGTTCAACTGGACGACCTCGTCCGCCTCCTTCCGCTTCACCTCGAAACGCTTGTCGTCCACCAGCTCCGGCAGCGGCACCCCCGCCTTCTCCGCCACCACCCGCACCGACTCGGGGAACGACAGCCCCTCCAACTCCATCACGAAGTTGAAGACCGACCCTCCCTTCCCGCAGCCAAAACAATAGAAGATGTTCTTCGACGGGTTGACCGAGAACGAAGGCGTCTTCTCCTGGTGGAACGGGCAGCAGGCCATCCAGTTCGCGCCCTTCTTCTTGAGCGTGACGTAGTCGCCCACCACGCGGACGATGTCCGCCTGCCGCCTCAAGTCGTCGATGAATGTCTGCGGGTAACGCACTGCTCTAGGGTGAAGTGGTCTGCAAGTGTTTGAGCAAGCCGCCGGGAGAGAACACGGGGAGCGCGGCGTTCCTGTAATCTTCGAGGTTCCGCGTGACGACGGCGTCGAGCCCGCCCGCCTCGGCGCAGGCGTGCTGCACGGCGTCCTCGTAGTCCGAGAAGGGGAGGCGTTGGGCGTCCGCGAGGACGCCCCGGTCAACCGGGCACACGCCGACGGCCTTCAGCAGTTCTCCGACGGCCATCCGCGCGGCGTCAACGCCCTTGAGCTTGCGCGTCACGTAGAACACGTTCACGACGGTGATTCCCGAGACGTAGCCGTCCAGGCGGCCCCGCTCGTGCAGCTCGAAGAGCGCCGCGGCCTCCTCGGCGAAGGGCGCGCGGTCTAAGAGCAGGTCGAGAACCACGTCATTGTCGAAGAGAACGCGCATCAGGAATACTTGCCGGCCAGGTAGTTGACGTAGTCCTCTTTCAACTCTTCGTCCGAAGGCGCGACGCCGTCGGGCCTGGCGATGCCGCGCAGGCGGCCGACGGCCCCCGGCGTGCGCGTGCGCAAACGAAGTTCCTCGCGGACGCTGCGGGTGATGGCCTCCAACAGCTCGACCCGCTCTGCCAGAGACAGCCTCTCGATTTCGCTGAGCAGTTGCTGGTGCGTCATCTCAAACTCACTCCGCGAGATTGTATCTCACTCCGACTCGCGCGGACGATGTCCGCCTGCCGCCTCAAGTCGTCGATGAATGTCTGCGGGTAGCGCATCGGTTAGGAAGATTCAAACTCAGAGGGCGGGCGCGTGGCAAGGGCGCGCGGGGGCGTTCGTCTAAACCAGGCGCGCGAAGAAGCTTTTTAACTTCCCCGCGTCGAGCCGGCCGCCGGTGCGGACGCCGCTGCACACGTCGAGGCCGAAGGGGCGGACGGTCGAGACGGCCTCGGCGACGTTCTCGGCCCGCAGGCCGCCGGCGAGGAAGACGGGGACGGGGGAGGCTTCGACGACGCGCCGGCTCACGCGCCAGTCGTGCGTGCGGCCCGTGCCGCCGAGCTCCTTGACGGCGAGGCTCTGGTCGCCCGAGTCGAGCAGCAGCGCGTCCACGTGGCGCGCGACGTCCAGGGCCTCCGCGAAAGACTCCTCCCCGCGGACATGCACGACCTGCACGAGCGAGACGCCCGGCAACTCCGCGCGCAGCTCCGCGTAGACTTCCGTAGGCACGCGGTCGCAGAGCTGCAAGGTGTTCACGCGGCAGCGGCGCTGCTGCCCGACGACGGAGCGCGCGTCCTGCCTGCACGTCAAAAGGAACGTCGCCACGGGCGGCGGCACGCGCGCCGCGATCTCCGCGATCAACTCTTCGGGGATGACGCCCGGCCCACTCGGCATCTCCGACACGAGCCCCACCGCCGACGCTCCGCACTCGATTGCCACGCGCGCCTCCTCGACGCTCGCGATGCAGCAGACTTTTACGCGCGGTCGCATCAGCTCACCTACTGCTTCAGCTCGACGACGGTGGCGCCGGCGCCGCCCTGGTTCTCGGGGGCGAGGTCGAAGCGCGCGACGTGCGGGTGGTGACGCAGCAGGTCGGCGACGGCGCGGCGGAGGGCGCCGGTGCCGTGGCCGTGGATGATGCGGACGTGCGAGTGGCCTTGCAGGAAGGCTTCGTCGAGGAAGCGGTCAACCTCGTCGCGCGCGTCGTCGGTGGTGCGGCCGATGAGGTTGAGTTCGGCATCGACGGATTCGCGCGAGCCTTTAAGTCTGACCTCGGTGCCGCGCTCCTGCATGCGGCGGAGGCGCCCCGCCAGCGTGTCGTCCTCCTTCGACTTCCTGGGCTGCGCCTTGACGAGTTCGAGGTTGGAGAGCTTCTCGCGGAAGCGCAGCTTGTTAACGCGCACCTCGGCCTCGCCGTCGCCGACGCGCTCGACCGTGCCCGTCATGCCGAGCGTCGTCAAGCGAACTTCGTCGCCGGCCGCGATGTCGCGCGGAGGCTCGTCGGTTGACGAAGGCGTTCGTGCCTGAACGTCCGACTCGTCGCGCGCGCCTTTCACGACTCTGACTCCGCCGCTCGTCTCTCCGCCGCCGCGGGCGTTGGCCGCGCGCGCTTCGGTGCGCGCCTTCTGCGCCTCGCGGCGGAGTTCGGCGGCGCGGCGTTCGGCCTCGCGCTCGACGCGCACGCGCTGCGCGCGGTCTTCGATCTTTGAATAAAGCTCGCGCGCCTGGCGTTCAAAGTCGGCGACGCCGCGCTCCAACGTCCGCGCGAACTCGGCCTGCCGCTCGCGCTCGCGGCGCGCGGCCTCTGCGTCGAGCGAGTCGTAGCGCTCGGCGACGGCGCGCCGCTCCTCTTCGAGCGCGCGGCGCTGGCCTTCGGCCTCCTCGGCCTCGCGCTGGATGCGGCGCAGGTAGGCGTCCGCCGCGAGCGTCCTTTCATCAACGCGCGAGCGCGCGGCCTCGATGATCTCTTCGGGCAGACGAAACCGCCTCGCGATCTCAAGCCCGGCGGACGAGCCGGCGACGCCGACGAGCAGGCGGTAGGTCGGCTGCAAAGTCTTCTCGTCGAACTCGACCGAAGCGTTCTGCACGCCCTCCTCGTTCGAGGCGTACATCTTCAGCCCCGAGTAGTGCGTCGTCGCGATGACGTGCGCGCCGCACGCGCGCCGGAAGTGATCGACGACGGCGACGCCGAGCGCCGAGCCCTCCTCGGGGTCTGTGCCCGTGCCGACCTCGTCGAGCAGGACGAGCGCGGGCGCCTGGCACGACTCGACCATGTGGCGGATGTTCGAGACGTGCGAGGTGAAGGTCGAGAGGTTGGCGGCGAGCGACTGTCGGTCGCCGATGTCCGCGAGCACGGACTCGTAGGGCGGGACGCGTGCCGCGCGCGCGGGCACGTGGAGCCCGGAGAGGGCCATCAGGGAGAGCAGGCCCGCGGTCTTTAAGACGACCGTCTTGCCGCCCGCGTTCGCGCCCGAGATGACCATGACGGGCCGCGTCGGTTCCAGACGAAGTGAGACGGGCACGACCTCTAACCCTTGCTCGCGCAGGTTCTCTTCGAGCAGAGGGTGCCGGGCCTCGACCAGTTCGAGCGCGTTCTCTTCGTCAATCAAGGGCTCGACGGCGTGCAGGTGCGCGGCGAGCGCGGCCTTCGCGTTAACGAAGTCCAGCTCGGCGACCGCGTCGGCCGCGAGCCCTATCGAGGGCAGCTCGGCGCGCAGCTCCTCCGTCAGCGTCGAGAGGATGCGCGTGACCTCGCGCTCTTCCGTCTCGCGCAGCGCTTGCAACTCGTTGTTGGCTTCGATGGTCTCCAAAGGCTCGACGAAGACCGTCGCGCCCGACGAAGAGAAGCCGTGTGCGACGCCGGCCACGCGGCCGCGGTGGTCGCTGCGGACGGGGATGACGAAGCGTTCGTTGCGGAGGGTGACGAGCTGATCCTGAATCGACTCCTCGGAGCGCCGCATCAGGGTCTCCAAAGAGCGCGTGATGGTCGAACGCATCCGCACGATGTCGGCGCGGATGCGCGCCAGCTCCGGGGAGGCGCGGTCGTCCAGTTCGCCCGACGGAAGAATCTTCGAGAAGACGCGCGCGGCCAGGCCGGGCAGCGTCCTCGGCAAGGCTTCCACGACCTCCCACAAGACCGGCGCGGCCTCGCGCTCGGCGGCGACGGCGGCGCGCGCGTCCGCCGCCTGCTCGCACAGGCGCGCCAGCTCCAGCAGCACCAGCGGGTCGAGAATCGTGCCCTCGATTCGAAGGCGCGCGATGGCCTCGGCCGGGTCGCTCAGCTCCGAGAAAGACCAGCGCGCCCCGCGCGCGCGCAGCTCCGCGCACTCCGACACGGCGCGCAGAGCGCGCCTCACCTCCCCGACCGACGCCAGCGGCGCAAGCGCCTCCGCCCGCGCGCGCCCCACCGGCGTCTGCGCGTACCGCCGCACGAGCGCACGCGCCCCCTCGTACTCCAACGTCCCGAATGCCTGGTCGTTCATGGTCGGTAAATAGTAAAGCCGTGAGCCAAGAAGCGTAAACCGTGAACCGTAAACCGTGACAAGAAAAACCGCGCTTACCTTGTCACGGTTTACGGTTCACGGTTCACGGCCCTTTGCCTTCTGCGTTCGGTGCCGCTCATGGCGGCTTCGAAGAGGCGCGCGGGGTCGAGGAGGTGGACGGTCTCGCCGCCGTGTTGGAAAGTGCCGCGCGCGGGGAACGCGGGAGAGTCCGGGGGGGAGATGTGGTCGTCGGCGTCGAGCGTGGCGGGGGCGGTTGATTCGCAGGCGAGCGCCAGCTGCTCGTCGCCCGCGAGCGAGGCGATGAAGGCGTGCGCGGCCGCGGGGCTTTCGTGGCCCAGGCCCGACGCCTCTAACAGGCGCGAGGGGTCGAGGACGGTGCGCATCTTCCCGCGCACGGAGGCGACGCCGAGGACTGGCGCAGGCGCGTGCGGCAGCGGCGCGGGCTCCGCCCAGGGCGTCACGCACTCGCACTCGTCGGCGTAGACGGCGAAGGCGAGGCCGCGCGCGCGCAGCAGCAGAATCGCGCGGCCCTCTTCGCGCGGCGGGTTGACGGCGTTCCTCCCTTCTTGCTCGCTCATCGTGTCCAAAGCGGGGCGGCCGGAATGTCTCGGTTCTAGCACGTCTGGTAAACTGTCGGCAAACCGCAGGCCGAAGGGGAACGAGACGATGGGCGAATTCGACCGCTACCGGGCGGAGATGAACGAGCGCCTGCTGGGCTCGGGCCACCTCGGCATCAAGCGCTTCTGCATCACCTTTGAGCCCTTCGTGCATACCTCCGTGTACTTTGTGGTTAAAGTGCGTCCGACTTAACCACAAAGGTCACGAAGGTATGCACGAAGGGCTCAAAGGGTTGAGGGGATTATGAAGTTGAGAATGTTTCTGTCAGCGCTGTCGCTCTGCCTGCTGCTGTCGGCGGGCGTGCGGGCGCAGGACGAGAAGGGTGGTGACGACGTGTCGGCTCGTGAGCGTGGGCGCGTACGCGCGCCGGAGTTGGAGGGCGGGCGCGGGTGGCTGAACACCGACAAGCCGCTCTCCATCGCGGGCCTGCGCGGCAAGGTCGTGCTGCTCGACTTCTGGACTTACGGCTGCGTCAACTGCATGCACGTCATCCCCGACCTCAAGCGGCTCGAAGAGAAATACCCGAACGAGCTGGTCGTCATCGGCGTCCACTCGGCCAAGTTCGAGAACGAGAAGGAGACGGAGAACATCCGCCGCATCGTCCTGCGCTACGGGCTCGAGCACCCGGTGGTGAACGACGCCGACTTCCGCATCTGGAACGCCTACGCGGTGCGCGCCTGGCCGACGCAAGTCCTCATCGACCCGGCCGGCTACGTCGTCGGCCAGGTCGCGGGCGAGGGCAACTACGAGGTGATCGACCGCGCGGTCGGCGAGCTGGTCGCCGAGGCACGGAAGCGCGGGACGCTCGACACGCGCCCCCTCAAGCTCGCCCTGGAACGCGCGAAGACGGGCGACCTGCCGCTCGCCTTCCCGGGCAAGGTTCTGGCCGACGAGAAGGGCGACCGCCTCTTCGTCGCCGACTCGAACCACAACCGCGTCGTCGTCACGAAACTCGACGGGACTCTTCTTTACACCATCGGCTCGGGCGCGCGCGGAAAGCAAGACGGGGCGTTCGACGCGGCGACCTTCGACGGGCCGCAGGGGCTCGCGCTCGACCCTTCGGACAACTCGACGCTCTACGTCGCAGACACGCGCAACCACCTCCTGCGCCGCGTTGACCTCAAGGCGAAAACGGTCGAGACGGCGGCGGGCACGGGCGCGCAGTTGCGCGACTACAGCGTGCGCGGCGGGCCGGCCCTGACGACGCCGCTCAGCTCGCCTTGGGATTTGGCGCTCGCGGGGCGCACGCTCTACGTCGCGATGGCCGGGCCGCACCAGATTTGGAAGCTGGACTTGGACACGCGCCAGGTCTCTCTCTACGCCGGCACGGGGCGCGAGGCGCGCACCGACGGGAAGCGTCTGGGCGAGTTCGAAGACTCCGACGCCGCGACCTTCGCGCAGCCTTCGGGGCTGGCCTTCGGGGCCGGCGTGCTCTACGTCTCGGATGCGGAATCAAACATCCTGCGCGCCGTCTCAGGTGATGAGGTGCGGACGCTCGCGGGCGGCGACCTCTTCGAGTTCGGCGACCACGACGGCGAGGGCGACGGCGTGCGCTTGCAGCACCCGCTCGGCCTCGCGCTCGACGCGGGCCGGCTCTACATCGCCGACACGTACAACCACAAGCTCAAGGTGCTCGACCCGCGCACGCGCCGCGTCTCGACCTTCTCCGGCACGGGCAAGGCCGGGCAGGCGGACGGCGCGCGCCCCGAGTTCTACGAGCCCGGCGGTCTCTCCGTCGCAAAGGGCAAGCTCTACGTCGCCGACACGAACAACCACGCCGTGCGCGTCGTAGACCTCGCGACGAAGCAGACGACGACCCTGCGTCTGCAAGGGCTCAAGCCGCCCGAGGCCGGCGCCGCCCCCTCGGAAGAGGCGGAGTCGCAGGGGCCGAACGCGGAGGAGACGAAGGCCGCGGCACAGCGGCTCGGGGCGGGCGGCACGGCGTCGCTCGTGGTGGACGTGCAACTCCCGGCGGGTTACCACCTCAACCCGGCCGCGCCGCACCGCTACCGCGTGACGGTCGAGGCCGGGCGCGAACGGCTCGCGCTCGGCAACGCGGACTTGACGGCGCGCAGCGGCGACGCCGCCTCCGGACTCGGCCGGACGGAGAAGACGCTGCGGCTCCCGCTCGTCGTGCCCCTGCGCGCGACGGCCGCGGGCGCGGCCGAGCTGCGCGTGAGCCTCACGCTCTACTACTGCCGCGAGGACAACACCGGCACCTGCCGCATCAAGACGCTCGTCTGGCGCGCGCCCGTCGAGGTCACGGCCGAAGCCGGCGCCCCGCGCGAGATAAAGTTGCAGGGGAAGGTGGAGTGAAGGGCAGTAGGCAGTAGGCAGATGGCAGTAGGCAGTTCAGACAGATGAGCCCCGGAGGGGCGGCATGTTTATAGCTCACGTCATCATTAATTTCCCCGAGCCCCGTCAGGGGCGACATAGAACATGCCGCCCCTGACGGGGCTCGGATTCAATTAAAACGCGATGGCTATAAACATGCCGCCCCTCCGGGGCTTCAACTGCCTACTGCCAACTGCCTACTGCCTGCTGCTCAGTTCCGCGAGAGGTCGCCCGCGTCGTCGAGCAGCTCGGGCCAGAGGGTGCGGCTGTGCTCAAGCTCGCGGTCGAGCAGCGCGCGCGTCTGTTCCAGCTCGCGGCGCAGCTCCTCGTTGGAGCGTTCGAGGTCGTTGATGTGACGCTTCATCTGGCGCGCGCGCCCTTCGAGGAACATCACGTAGAAGTAGAGCACGCCGGCGATGGCGGCCAGCGCGAGCGCGAGAACGAGGGCGGCGTAAAACTCCACGGCTTTCTTCCCTTGGCTTCCCTGTTTGTCGGTTTGATTCCATTACTACGCCTTCCCGCGCGTTTGCGCAAGTCCCCGCCCGCCTGGGTTATAATCCGTCCGCCCCGTTCGCCCTTCACGGCAGGTTTAACTAACTTTCGACTTGGAGGGAACCTCGTGCCAAAAGCAAGGGAAGTGTCGGCGGCGCGCCTCGGGCTGGCGGCCGTGCTCTGCTTAGTGTTGGGCGTGACCGCGGCGGCCCAGACGACCTGGACGCTCGCGTGGAGCGACGAGTTCAACGGGCCGGCCGGTTCGGCGGTGGACGGGACGAAGTGGGTCGCGGAGGTCGGCAACGGCTCGAACGGCTGGGGCAACCACGAGCGCGAGTACTACACGAACGCGACGAAGAACGCCGCGTTGGACGGCGCGGGCAACCTCGTCATCACGGCCTACAAGGAGCAGCTCGGGAACAAGTACCGCTGCTGGTACGGCGTGTGCCAGTACACCTCCGCGCGCCTGAAGACGCAGGGCAAGTTCGAGCAGGCGTACGGTCGCTTCGAAGCGCGCATCCGTGTGCCTCACGGGCAGGGCATCTGGCCCGCCTTCTGGATGCTCGGCAACAACATCCAGACCGCGGGCTGGCCGACCTGCGGCGAGATCGACATCATGGAGAACATCGGCCGCGAGCCTTCAATCGTCCACGGCACGATGCACGGCCCGGGCTACTCGGGCGCCAACGGCATCGGCGCGCCCTACGCGCTGACGGCGGGCGCCTTCTCCGACGCCTTCCACGTCTTCGCCGTCGAGTGGGAGCCGAACCAGATACGCTGGTACGTGGACGGCAACCTCTACCAGACGCGCACGCCGGCCGACCTCCCGCCCGGCTCGACGTGGGTCTTCGACCACCCGAACTTCGTGATTCTCAACCTCGCCGTCGGCGGCTCCTGGCCCGGCGACCCCGACTCGACCACCGTCTTCCCGCAGAAGATGTACGTCGATTACGTCCGCGTCTACCGCGCGCAGTAGGCGCGACCTTCTGAAGCGAAGCCCCGCGAACCTCAGAGGCATTCGTCCGACCCACAGGGAAAGGAGAAGCGTATGCTCAAAAAGCTTCTGCTGCTGCTCACACTCTTCGTCGCGCTGCCTTCGGCCGCCGCGGCGACTCCCGTCTCGGTCTACGGCGCGTGGCTGTGCGGCAACGACGCCTGCACTTGGGCGAGCGCGCGCGACATGAACGACTTCGACGCGAAGAACCACTGGCTCGTCAACCGCGGCGACGGGATGCCCTCGGTCAACCTCGTCGTCCTCAGCTTCGTCCAGCCCCTGAAGCTCCTGAACCGGACGACCGACGCGCAGACCTTGAACGGCGTCCCGCGCGGGATGGACGCCAACGTCGTCAACTACTTCAAGAGCCGCGGCGTCCGCGTCATGCTCTCCGTCGGCGGCATCACCTACGTTGACGCGTGGAACCAGGCGCTGGCCGCGAACCCGACGCAGCTGGGGCTCAACGCGGCGCAGGTCGCGCAGTCCCTCGGCGTCGGCATCGAGATCGACTACGAGGAGAACGCCAGCCCCAACCTCGCCGGCCTCCAGGCGTTCATCGACGCCTACCGCTCGCAGCTCCCCTACGACGCGACGGGCGGGAACCACGCCGCGCGCCTGACGATTGACCTGGCGGCGGGCGACCGCTGGCTCATCGCGCTGGCGCGCAAGGCGACGGCCGACTGGCTCAACCCGACGACCCCCGTGCTCGACTACGCGAACGCGATGGTGGCGAGCAAGCAGCCGACGAACGCCTCGGCGGCGCAGGCCGACTGGCAGGAGCACATCGACGGCAAGGCGCAGTACAACCCGCCGATCCCGCCGCTCGCCGCGGCCAAGTTCACCGGCGCGCTCTACATCGTCACGGGGCAGAGCCCGTGCCCGGAGTGCACCAACTTCGGCGCGTCGCTCATCAGCTCGACGGGCAGCTACGTCCAGAGCGTGGCGACCAAAGTCGGCACGACGAACGGCATGCTCGGCTACATGTTCTGGGCGGCCGAGTGCCCCTCGACGCGGCGCATCTGCACGACCCCACCCAACACCTGCGAGAACGGCGTCGGCGCGGGCGCGCGGACTTACAACGTGCCCATCCCGATGCAGCCGCTCAGGCAGAACTGAAGAAGAAGTAGACAGTAGTAAATAGGAAGACAAAGCGGCGCGCCTGGTTTTAAGCCGAGCGCGCCGCCCCTGTTTTTCTACTGACTACTGTCTACTGGCTACTTCAGAGTCGCCTTGCCGCGCAGCTCGATCTGTTCGGAGGAGCGGCCGACGAGGATGTCGAAGTCGCCGGGGTCGTGGCGCCAGCGCTTCGCCGCGACGTCGTAGTAGGAGAAGGCGCGGCCGTCGAGGCGGACGGTGACGCGGCGCGACTCGCCGGGGCGCAGAGTTACTTTCGAGAAGCCCTTCAGCTCCTTCGGCGGGCGCGGGACGCTGGCGTGCGTGTCGGAGACGTAGACCTGCGCCACGTCCGAGCCCTCGCGCTGTCCCGTGTTCTTCACGTCGAAGGAGACTTCGTAGAGCGGCCCGCCGGTCGTGTCATCCGGCACGGCCGGCGCGGGCGTCACCTTCAGGTTGTCGTACTTGAAGGTCGTGTAGGAGAGGCCGTGGCCGAAGGGGAAGAGCGGCTTCGTGCCCGCCTTCTCGTACCCGCGGTAGCCGACGAAGACGCCCTCCTTATACTCGACGCGCTTGTCGTCCGACGCGGGGTAGTAGCTCGCGTGGACGGGGTTGTCCTCCCAGCGGCGCTCGAACGTGACGGGCAGGCGGCCCGAGGGGTTCACGTCGCCGAGCAGAATCTCTGCGAGCGCCGTCCCGCCCTCCTGCCCGGGGAACCAGGCTTGCAGGACGGCGGGCACGCGCTCGACCCAGCCGCTCATGTCCGTGCCGCCGCCCGAGGTGATGACGACGACGGTGTTCTTGTTGGCCGCCGCCATCTCGTTAATTAAATCGTCCTGACCCGTGGGCAGGGAGAAGGTTCGGTCGGCGCCCTCGCTCTCGGTCTCGGGGTCGAAGCCCGCGGCGACGACTACGGCGTCGGCCTTCGCGGCCATCCGCTTCACCTCCTCGGGGACGGCCGTCCCGCGCTTCACAATCCCGAGTCGGAGCTTCGCGCCGAGCCAGCTCGAATGGCCGTGTTGCTCGACGACGACCTTGTGCGGGCGCGCGTCGAGCTGCATCGTCGTCGTGCTGACGAGCGCGCGCGAGACCTTCCAGTTGTCGAAGACCAGCTTGTCGTCCACGAAGAGGCGGCTGAAGCCGCCGTCCTCGCCCGTGGACTGCATGAAGATGTCGAAGTCGCCGGCCGCCTGCGGCGTGTAATAGCCCGTCCACCGCGAGGCCGACGTGCCTTCGGGGAAGGCCGCGCGCCAGCCGGCCGCGGAGGCGTAGTTGATGCCCGGCTCGGTGCGCGTGATGAACGGCTGACCTTGCATGTCTTCGGTCTTGAAGAACTCGGCCTTGATGCCGGGCTTCCCATTCGTCGGTTCGTCGGTGAAGGCGGTCGCCTGCGCCATCTCGGAGAGCGTCGGGATGCCGCGGTGGTAGTAGACGTTGACGGAAGAGGGCGCGAGCGCGTTACTCAGCCCCTCCATGAAGCTGACCGCGTTGAAGGGCTCGACGCGGGCGCTGCCGCCGCCGACGGGGACTGCCGGGTAGGCGTCGGGGCCGACGACGAGGACGGACTTCAACTTCTTACGGTCGAGCGGAAGGAGCTGGCCGTCGTTCTTCAAGAGCACCATGCCCTCGCGCGCGGCTTGCAGCGCGGCCTGGCGGCCGGTCTGGTTGAAGCGCGGGATGCTCGGTTCGGTCTGGTCGCGGTCGAGCCAGCCGAAGCGCGCGGCCGTGCGCAGGATGCGTCGGACGTGCTCGTCGATGGTGGCGACCGAGACCTTGCCCGACTCGATGGCGGGCATGAGCGTCCTGCGGTTCATGAAGGCGGGGCCAGGCATCTCCAAATCCTGCCCCGCGTTGACGGCCGCGACGCCGTCGTAGGTGGCGAACCAGTCGGACATCATCAGGCCCTCGAAGCCCCAGTCTTCGCGCGCGATCTCGGTCAGGAGGTGCCTGTTCTGCGAGGCGTGCTCGCCGTTGAGGAGGTTGTAGGAGTCCATCATGGCGCCGACGCGCGCCTCCCTGACCGCGGCCTCGAAGACGGGCAGGTAGATTTCGCGGAGCGTCCTCTCGTCAACGACCGCGTCCGTGTTGTGCCGGTCGAACTCCGAGTTGTTGGCGGCGAAGTGCTTGACGGTGGCCGAGACGCCCTGACTCTGCACGCCCTTGATGTAGCCGACCGCGATGCGCGCGGCGAGGAAGGGGTCTTCGCCGAAGTACTCGAAGTTGCGGCCGTTGGTCGGTGAGCGGTAGATGTTGACGCCCGGCCCTAAGAGGAAGTGGACGCCTTTGGCGCGCGCGTCTCTGCCGATCTCCGTTCCCACACGCTCGGCGAGCGCGGGGTTCCAGGTGGCGGCGAGCCCGACGCCCGCAGCCATCGCCGTCGCGGGGCCGAAGTTGCGCACACCCAAAGGGCCGTCGGCCATCTTCAAGCGCGGGAGGTTGAGGCGGGGCACGTCGCGGACGAAGAAGCCGTCGGTGCCGCCGAGCAGGTCGATCTTCTCTTCGAGCGTCAACTGCTTCAGGATGGCCTCGACCCTCTGCTCGACGCCCTGCGCCGGCGGCGCGGGCGTCTGCGCGCGGGCGACCGGGAAGAGGTTCAAGAGGAGCGAGAGAAGGGCGACGGTCGGGCTTAAGAGTTTTCGCATGATGTCTACCTTTTACCTCGGAGTCGTGATGCCGAGCCTTACTGTCCGGCCGGCTTCTGCTTCGGCGGGTTGGCGAGTTCGTGGACGCGCCGGCGCCAGTCGGCGGGCGCCTCGGTCTTGAGCTGCGGCTGTTCGTAGGCGGCGTGCACAAGCTCGCGCAGCGCCGGCACGAAAGGGAATTCGAGCGCGGCCTTCGGCTTCTCGACTTCGGCGAGCGCGGCGAGGCGCGCGTCGCGCCACTCGGCCGTGGGCGCGACGCCCTGCTGGAGGTAAGAGAGCGCTTCGAGCCCTATCGCCCCCGCCGCCGCGAGGTCGCGCGCGAGCGGCCGCGCCTCGGCGAGCGCGGGCGAGCGGTCGATCAGCGCTTCGAGCACAGGCCCCGCGTCGCGCCAGGACGTGAGCGTATCGCGCAGCGTGCTGAAGTGCAGCGCGAAGCGCGGCGCGTCGGAGAGAAGGAGGTTGACCCTCCGCGAGAAGCCGCGCGCGGCCGTCGAGTCGGGGCGCGCGGCGTCCACGAGCCCCGTCAGCGGCGAGAGCATCGTCTGCGGCCGCTGATCGTAACGGCGGTACTCCTTGACCGGCTCGACGACCGACGCGAGCGTTTCGAGCGCGGGCGGGTACGCGCCGCGCGCCAGGCGGCGGAGCATCATCGCCTGATTCTTCTCGTGCGTGAGCCCGAGCTCTTCGAGTTGGACGCTGACGACGGCGAGGCGGCGGTACATGTCGTCCACGTCCCGCACCTCGCGCGGCGACCAGAGCCTTTCGGCGATGGCGGCCGTGCGCGGCCAGATGCGCGAATCTATCGTCTCGGGCGTGACCCACTCGCCCCACATCGTCGCCTCCCCGCCGAGCACGTGCGCCGCCTCCGCTTCACTTAAGCCGTTGCCTTCCGGCAGCGGGTCGTTGAGGTAGTGGTCGGAGGCGGGGAAGCTGAGGTCGATGTAGAAGCCGTTCGAGAGCACGCCGTCGTAGCCGAGACGTGCGGCTTCGGCCAGCGCCTTCGGCCCGCGCCAGGAGTGGATGACCACGTCTTTGGGGAGGTCGGGCTGGAAGATTTCGTCCCACCCCATCATCCGCTTGCCGTGCTTCTGAAGGATTTTAAGGAGCCGCTGGTTGAAGTAGGTCTGGAGCGCGTGATTATCTTTGAGGCCCTTCTCCTTCATGAACTCCTGAATCTTCGGGTTCAAACGCCACTGCTTGCCCGTGTTCTCGTCGCCACCGATGTGCATGTACGCGTCTGGGAAGAGGGCCGCCATCTCGCCGAGGAAGGCGTCGAGGAACTTGTAGGTCTCCTCCCGCGTCGGGTCGAGCGACGGGTCGAAGATGCCAGGGTTGCGCTCGATCTGATACGGCCCCGGCGCGCTCGCAAGCTCCGGGTGTCCGACGAGCCAGCTGGTCGCGTGCCCCGGCATGTCGAACTCGGGCACGACCCGGATGCCGCGCGCCGCCGCGTAGGCGATGACCTCGCGGGCCTCGTCCTGCGTGTAGAACTGACCGTCGGAGCCGAGTTGATGAAGTTTAGGAAACTTCTTGCTCTCGATGCGGAAGCCCTGGTTTTCGGTTAAGTGCCAGTGCAGGACGTTGAGCTTGACGGCGGCCATCGCGTCGAGGTTGCGCTTCAAGACCTCCATCGGCTCGAAGTGGCGGCCGATGTCGATGAGTAGGCCGCGCCAGGGGAAGCGCGGCCGGTCTTGAATGGAAACCGCCGGGAGGAAGAAGCCGTCGCGGTCGCCGTCGAGCAGTTGGAGGAATGTTTCTAAGCCGCGCAGCACGCCGACGACCGTCGGGGCTTTGAGCACGGCCTGCGTCGGAGTAACTTCGAGCGTGTACGACTCATCCTCATCCACCGCCGGGACTGCCTTGCCCGGCCCCCGCGCTTCGACCAGCAGTTTCGCGCCAGCCGTGTCGGCGCTCAGCCCGCGCGCCAGCTCCAAGACCGTGCGCCCTTCGAGCCGGCGCAGCATGCGGTCTACCCCCGCGCGCAGGCGTTCGTCCACGTGGCCCGCGGCGGCGACCGTGAACGTCTTATCGACGGCGAGCCGCCCCTGTTTGAAGCGGACGCTCGCGGGCACGGGCATCAGGTTGTTCCTGACGGCCGGCGGCGGAGTCTGGGCCGCGACGTTAGGGGCGAAGGAGGAGAGCAGAAGGACTGTGACGAGTTTGGGCGCTTTCATCTGAACCTCGACCCGGGGACGTGCGGGACATCCGTTCGGCGCGGGGGCGCGGAACCATGCGACACAAAACGCTCAAGTGACTTTTCTGAATGACGGGAAAGCTTCGGCGCGAACTTCGGTGCACAACGATTAAAACAGACACCCGCCCGCCGTCAACCGAAATGTTCGCGCGCCGTTAAAAACTTTTTCGATGGCCCGCGCCGCGCTCCTCTGCTATCCTCGCGTCCCGCGTTCTCTACTTGAGAAGTTCTTCTCAGACACGACATAAGGAGTGAAGAGAAACATGTTCCCCAGACTCAACCTCCGTTCGGGCTCGGCCGCGGCCGCGCTGCTCCTGCTCCTGCTCCCGGCGGCCGCGCGCGCGCAAGGGTGGCCGCGGATTCTCGAAGGCGCCGACCTGGAGCGCGTCGTCCCGCAGGGCTTCTACTTCGAGGGGCAGAGCGCGGCGACGCAGATGCGCAACGCGGCCGCCGCGCAGCTCGGGCCGAAGCGCTTCGTGATGGCCGGGCTCGTGGACACGGCGGGCTATTCGACGGACGTGCAGGCGAAGTACCAGGGCTTCATCGTCACGGACTCGCCCGTCACGGTCGGCGGCGCGCGGCTCCCGACCGGCGCGTACGGCTTCGGCTTCACCCCGAACGGCCGGCTGAACGTGTTTGACGTGGGCGGCCGGCGCGTCCTCTCCGTGCGCGCGCAGAGCGACGAGAGGCTCCAGCGCCCCCGCCCGCTCATGATGGCGGACGCGAGGGGCAGCGTCCGCCTCTACGCCGGCCGCAGCTTCGTAGTAATATCGAAGTGATGAGTGATGAGTGATGAGTGATGAGAAAGATAAGGACGGGCCTTGTCTTCCTCTCATCACTCATCACTCATCACTTGGATTTGACGATGACGCGCAGGATCGACTTAAAGCGGATACACACGGCGCACTTCGGCACGATGCGCGCCATCAACCGGCAGATCGTGCTCAACTACGTGCGCGACCGCGGCCCCATCTCGCGCGCCGAGATCGCGCGCCGCACCTCGCTCCAGCGCTCGACCATCTCCGAGATCGTGGACTCGCTCTTGGGCGAAGGGCTCATCGAGGAGATCGGCGCCGGGGCCTCGACGGGCGGGCGCTGCCCGAAGCTCCTCGCCCTGCGCGCGAGCGGCGCCGCGGCCGTCGGCATCGACATCGCGCCGACGCACACGACCGTCGCCTCGTGCGACCTCGCCGGCTCCGTGCTCGAACGCGAGACGTTCGAGACGCACCCGGACTTCGAGCAGACCATCCGCCGCGCCGTCTCGGCCGCCGCGCGCCTCATCGGGAAGAGCCCCGGCAAGATCGAGGGCATCGGCGTCAGCCTGCCCGGGCTCGTAGACCCTTCGACGGGCCGCCTCATCTACGTCCCATACTTCCAGTGGCGCGACCTCGACGTGGGCCGGCGCATAGGCGTGGCGACGGGCCTCAAGGTGGCGGTAGACAACGACGCCAACGCGGCCGCGCTCGCGGAGCTGTGGTTCGGGCGCGCGGAGGTCTCGGAGGCGCGCGACTTCATCATGGTCTTCATTGCGGAGGGCGTCGGGACGGGGATCATCTTCGACCGGCAGATCTACCGCGGCGAGGGCGGCGCGGCCGGCGAGTTCGGCCACATGGTCATCGGCGAGCGCGCGCCCGTGCCCTGCTCGTGCGGCGGCTACGACTGCTGGGAGGCGTTCGCCTCGGGGCGCGCGGCCGTGGCGCGCTACGCGGCCCTGGTCGGGGACGAGGAGGCGAGGCAGATGAGCTTCGCGCGGCTCATCGACCGCGCGCTCGACGGCGAGAGGGAGGCGCGCGAGGCACTCTTAGAGACGGCGCGCTACCTCGGGCGCGGCATCTCGAACCTCATCGTCGGCTTCAGCCCCGAGATCGTCGTCGTCGGCGGGGCCATCACGCGCGCGTGGGAGCTGGTCTCGGGCATCCTCGACGACGCCGTCAAGCGCAGCATCCGCCGCGACCTGCCCGCCGCGCGCCTCACGCCCTCGACCATCGGCGACGAGGCGAGCCTGATGGGCGCCCTCAGCCTCGTCCTCGCCGACAAGTTCGCCCCCGTCGCCGCCATCTAAGGCAGGGATTAAAAACGTCGAGGGGGCGGGTCTCGCCTTTCGGCGGCGCCGCGCCCCCTCTTCGGTCGGGGAGATTGTCTAAGACGCGTACGGGGTCAAGACGGCCGTGCGGCGAACGGACTGCGCGGATGAAACTGCCCGCGGGTAGATGAAAGAGCCGTCACGGGTATCAAGCTATGAATGAACCGCACCGAGACCTCCCGCAGTCCGTACCTCTGTCAGGGGCCGCCCCGCGGTCGCCCCAACCTCTCACGCGCAAACCCGCGTCGGGAGGGATCACCCCACGAAAAAAAATCGCCCCCTTCTAACCGTTCGCTTTCAAGCCCGTGAGCAACCGCCGGTGCGTCCGCTCCCTGTGACAGTTGGAACAGACGACATCACACTTTTCAATCTCGCGCCACAGTGACTTATTCGTGATGCGTGCCACTTCACTTATTGTAAAAGTCTTATTTTTCCCGTCTCGATGATCGAAGTCCATCACGTAATAAGGATACTGGATGCCGCAGTCGGCGCAGGGGCGGGATTTCGCTTGCCGGATTAACTCGCGGTGTCTTTGGTAGGCGCGCGTGTTGCGGTCGAGGTAAGAGCGCTTGTGCCGCTTGTAGTGGCTCCTCGTCAGCCTCTTGCCACACTCGCGACAATACGAGTGGCGGACGCCTGTCGCTCGATGCTTGAAGTTGAATTCTTCTACGGGCTTTACGATGTGACAGCCGGAGCAGGTTTTATGCGATGGGTCTTGTTCGGCCACGGGCTTAACCTTTCCCCGTGGCGGCGGGACTGAAGATAGCTGAAGCAGTTACGGCCGTTCGTAGTCAAACGGCCGTAACTGCCTGATCTTAATTCAATTGATGCACCCGGAAGGACTCGAACCTTCGGCCTTTTGATTCGTAGTCAAACGCTCTATCCAACTGAGCTACGGGTGCGTGGTTTCTCTTGTGAAGAGATGGGACGAATATAAAAGGCGCGCGCGGGGGTGTCAAGCGGGGGCGCGGGCGCCGAATTGGGCCGTAAAGGCCGCGTGTTTCAGCGGGCGAAGTAGCCGGGGCGGGAGCGCGCGATGGCGTCGGCGCGGGTGACTTCGACGGTGATCGCGCGCCACTTGCCGTCGCGCGGGCGGGCGTTGGAGGACTGGTAGGCGAGGCTGTAGAGCGTGCGCATCTCGGCGGCGACCTCGGCGTAGAGGCGCCCCATGTCCTCGAGCCGGCGTATCTCGTGGAGGCGGCCGCCCGTGCGGTCGGCGAGCGTCTGCATGCGCGTGCGTGCGGCCGAGTAGATGGCCGCCTGCTGCGGCGTGAAGGGGAGCATCTTCGTCGGGTCGGCCGAGGGGAGCGCGAGCGGGTAGACCGTGACCCCGAGGCGGTCGGCCAGGTCGAGCACGGAGCGGAGCGCGGCGCTCTGGTCGGGCTTGACGGTGGCGACGGCCTCGTCGCCGGTCTTGGCCTCGGCCGTGGCCTCGCCGTCGAGCTTGCGCTCGTCGGTGTCGAGCCCATCGGTTAAGACGACGATGGCCTTGCGCCGCTTGCCCTCCTTCGACAGCTCCGCGAGCGAGTGGCGCAGCGCCTTGTAGAGGCTCGTGCTGCCCCTGCCCTTAGCCTCGTCGATGGCGAAGCCGATCTTCTGGCGGTCGCCGGTGAAGTGTTGGAGCGTCTGCACCTTGTCGTTGAAGGCGATGACCTCGACGCGGTCTTCGGGGCCGAGCGCGTCGATGAAGCGCAGCGCCGACTGCTTGAGCGTGGGGCGGAAGTTGATGGTCGAGCCCGACATGTCGAGCAGGAGCACGAGGCTGAAGGGCGCGGTCGAAGGCTCGAAGCTGACGACCGACTGCTTGACGCCGTCCTCGTAGACGTTGAAGTCGGACTGCGAGAGGTTGGTGATGGCGCGCCCCTTCTGGTCGGCGACGCCGACGTTGAGGATGACGAGGTTCGAGTTGATGGGGACGACGTCCTCGTCCTGATCCTGCGCGCGGGCGGCGGCCGAAAGGCAGAGGAGGGCGACGAGGGCGCAGGTGATTTTGGTCGATTTGTTCAGGAAACTGTTGAAAAAGGTCATCGCTCGAACACGCTCGGTGCGCGCATAGTATGCGCAGGCGCCGCTGTTTTGCGCAAGCGCGCGCGGCAGTGGGTTGGGTGCGCGTCCGCAGTGAGGAGTTGCCACAGAGAGCCGCGGGCGGCGGCGAGTGGGCCGTGACGAGACTGTATGAATTCACATGGATGGACAGGATTGACAGGATAAGGAATTAAAGATTTCAAATTTGAAATTTCAAATCCTTAAGCTCTTATCCTGTTCATCTTGTCCATCCATGTGAATTTACCTTCCGGCTCTGGCGCGCACGCGGCGCGGGGCGGGCGCTTCACGCTCGGCGTCATCCGCGGCGACCGGGGCGGGGAAGGGGACGGGGGCGGGAGTGCGGCGCGTGCGGCGCGCCTCGGCGCGCTCGGCCGCGGCCTCGGCGACGCGCTTGGCCTTCTCGATGCGCTTACGCGGGACGAGCTGGTAGCGCAGCTCCATCTCCTGCGCGACGCGGTAGATGCTCTTCGCCTTCTGCCCGCGCTCGGCGCGGCGCAGCACGTCGGCCGTCTCCAAAAGCTCGGCGCGGTCTTCCTTGTCGATCCAGATGTAAAAGGATTCGGCCATCTCTCTTAAAACCTCCAGGCGTATCAGCTTGCGCATCTCCTCGGGTCTCGCGACCGGCTGGATGTGCGTGAGTGTCGAGTCTTGCGG
>Ga0213876_10000206_pt1 | contig 59646 bp, 44 predicted proteins | sample BarmaccomBMRX_R9_FD_160113 | JGI IMG/M metagenome (GOLD analysis project Ga0213876, IMG submission 160113) | Root-associated microbial communities from Barbacenia macrantha in rupestrian grasslands, the National Park of Serra do Cipo, Brazil - RX_R9 | ecosystem: Host-associated > Plants > Roots...
GATCCTGGTGGCGGCGGCCGTGCTCTCGCCGACCAACGACATCCCGAACATGATGCTCTTCGCGGCCCCGATGGTGGTGCTCTACCTCATCTCCATCCTCGTCGCCTGGCTCTTCTCCCGCCCACGCACCGCGGGGTGAGAAGCCGCGTCGCGTCACCGCCCCGCGCCGCGTTTGAAAAAAACTCACCCGCGGGTATAATCCGCACCTCGGTTTGTACCTCTGCCCTGCGGGCCTTTGCACAAGGCCATTCATATTTCGCAAGGCTTCTGTCTAGCATCTCTTTACTGCGGGCTGCGCCGTCGGCGTGCGCTCACGCGGTGTTAACCGGAGGCTCGACCGCCCCGAAGTCCCCGCGTGGAAAGGAAGAAGTAGAAGGTTAATCCCGTGAGCCGGACGCGCCCGCGCCTGCCCTGACGACAAAGCTTGCCCCATCCTCTTCACTTTGTCTTCAGAACATGAAGCGAAGCACTAACCTTACTCTCATACTGTCTTTCACCCTGCTCACCTTCGTCATGACCGCGGCGGTGATGGTGGTGTGGGAGAGTCTCATCCGCGACCCGTTCTTCGCGTGGGTCGAGCGCCACTACCCCGGCGATGAGTTTCGGGGCACGCGCTACGCCATCCAGCAGCGCGTCGAGCACTTCGCCATCTCCGTCGCCGTCGACCTCGTCGTCGTCACGCTCCTCCTGCGGCTCATCAGCCACCAGCAGCGCGCCATCGTCGAGAGCGAGGGGCGCTACCGCTCCCTCTTCGAGCACGCGGGCGACGGCATCGGCGTGGCCTCGGCCAGCGACCTCCGCCTGACCGAAGTCAACAACCGCTTCTGCGACATCCTCGGCTGCGCGCCGCACGCGGCGGCGGGGCGCGACGTGCGGGAGGTCGTCCGCACCTACGCGGGCGGGCGCCGCACGGACGACCTCGGCCGCCTGCTCGAAGCCGGGGAAGAGGGCGAGGCCGAGCTGGTCGTCGAACGCGCGGACGGCGCGACGCAGCCCGTGGCCCTCTCCTTCAGCACGCTCGCGACCGAGAAGGAGCGGCTCATCATCTTTATCGTCCGCGACCTCTCGGCGCGCCGCCGGCTCGAAGCCGAGCGCGAGCAGATGCGGCAGCAACTCTTCCAGACGGCCAAGCTCGCCTCACTCGGCGAGCTCTCGGCCGGGGTCGCGCACGAGATCAACAACCCCCTCAACGGCGTGATCAACTTCGCGCAGCTTTTGCAGGACGAGGGCGCGGCCCGCACCGACTTCGAGCGCGCGATGCTCGACGGCATCATCGAGGAGGGCGAGCGCATCGCCGGCATCGTGCGCGGGCTGCTCGCGTTCGCGCGCCACGACGAGCACCACGTCGGCGGCGTCTCGTTCGGCGAGGCCGTCAACTCCTCGCTCGCGCTCTTCGGCCGCCAGCTGGAGAAGGACGGCATCCGCATCGAGACGGACGTGCCCGAAGACCTCCCGCCGCTGCGCGCCGACCGCTCGCGCCTGCGGCAGGTAGTCCTCAACATGGTCAGCAACGCGCACCACTCTCTGAAATCCAAGGGCGGCGACGACAGGCTCTTCCGCATCAGCGCGCGCCTGTCCGAGCGCGGCGGGCGCGAGTTCGTCCGCGCGGAGTTCTACGACAACGGGGTCGGCATCAAGGGCGAAAACCTGGAGCGCGTCTTCGACCCCTTCTTCACGACGCGGCGCGACTCGGGCGGGACGGGGCTCGGGCTCTCGATCAGCTTCGGCATCATCCACGAGTACGGCGGGACGATCCGCGCCGAGAGCGAGCCGGGCGAGTATGCGCGTTTCATCGTCGAGCTGCCCGTGGGCGGGCCGGAGGGGGCTTCGGATGGCGCATAAGGTTCTGATCGTGGACGACGAGCCGAGCATCCGCCTGACGCTGGCCGAGTTCCTCCGGCGCGAGGGGTTCGAGACGCGCGCGGCCGCCGACGCCGCGCAGGGCGCGGAACTCTTCGGGGCGGACGGCGGCGTGGACGTGGCCGTCGTGGACATCAACCTGCCCGGGCGCGGCGGCATCGAGCTGCTGCGCGAGCTGCGCGAGCGCGACCCGCGCGTCCCCGTCATCGTCATCACGGGCGAGCCGAACGTCTCGCACCTGCCCGAGATCGTGCGCGCGGGCGCCTACGACTTCCTGCCCAAGCCGGTGCTCAAGGAGGCTATCACGCGCGCCGTCGCGCGCGCCGCCGAGAAGAAGCGCCTCGACGACGAGAAGCGCCGGCTCGAAGAGGAGGTGCGCCGCCACGCGGAAGAACTCGAACAACGGGTCGCGGAGCGCACGGCCGACCTCGCCGCCGCCCACAGCTTCCTCAACCTCGTCCTCGACAGCTCGACCGAGTACGCCATCGTCGTCCTCGACCCCGAGTACAACATCACGCTCTTCAACCGCGGCGCCGAGTTGATGTTCGGCTACGCGGCCGAAGAGGTGGCGGGGCGCCGCCCGCGCGAGCTGTTCCTCGACGTGGAGCGTTACGGCCAGAACGTCCTCCAGGAATGTCTGCGGGAGGCGGACGCGGTCGGCCTCTACCGGACGGAGATGATTCTGCACCGGCGCGACGGCGAGGAGTTCCCGGCGGCGGTCGCGCTCTCGCCCGTCGTCGGCGGCGAACAGATACTCGGGCACCTCTGCGTGATGCGCGACCTGACGGCGGAGCGCCGCGCGGAGGAGTCGCTCCGGCAGATGCAGGCGCGGCTCGCGCACCAGGAGAAGATCGCGGAACTCGGCCGCGTCGCCGCGCAGGTCGCGCACGAGGTCAGGAACCCCCTGACCGGGCTCCAGCTCTACTCGATGCACATGAAGAGCAAGCTCGCCGACCGCATGAGCGAGACCGAGCTCCAGCTCGCCGACCGCATCATCGAGACCATCAAACACCTCTCGCAGACGGTCGAGCAGATCGTGAACTTCGCGCGCCCGCTCAGCCTCGAGCGCCGCGCGGTCGACCTCAACCGCGTCGTGAACGACCTGCTCCAACTGCTCGAACACCAGGCGGCCTGCGCGCGCGTCGTGACTCACACGGAACTGGCGGAGGGGCCTCTGCGCGGCCGGCTCGACGAGTCGTCGCTCCGCGCGGCCCTCACGAACCTGCTCGTCAACGCCCTGCAGGCGATGAACGGCGGCGGGCGCCTCACCGTGAAGACGGCGCGCGACGGCGCGGGCCTGCGCGTCGAGATCGCCGACACGGGCGTCGGCATGAGCCGCGAGCAGGTCGCGCGCATGTTCGAGGCGTTCTACACCACGAAGGCCAAGGGGCTCGGCCTCGGCCTGTCTTACGCGAAGAAAGTCATCGAAGAGCACGGCGGCGAACTTAACGTCGAGAGCAGCCCCGGCGAGGGCACGCTCGTCAGCGTCCGGCTGCCGGCCGGCGAGGAGGGCTGATGACGGCAAGGCGGCAGAGAATCCTCGTCGTGGACGACGAGGACGGCATCACGGGTGCGCTCGAACTCATTCTCGGCGAGGGCGGCTACGAAGTCCGCACCGCCGGCAGCGGCGCGGAGGCGGCGCGGCGGCTCGGCGAGGGCGCGCCCTTCGACCTCGTCTTCACAGACCTCCGCCTGCCGGACGCCACCGGCATCGAGCTGCTCGACCGCATCAAGGGGGACGCGCCCGACACGCAGGTCATCCTCATGACCGCGCACGGCTCGCTCGACGTGACCATCGAGGCCATCAAGCACGGCGCCTACTACTACATCGAGAAGCCTTTCACGCCCGAACACGTCCTGATGCTCGCCTCGCGCGCCCTCCAGTTCGGCGAGATCACCCGCGAGAACCGCTCGCTCAAGCGCGTCCTCTCGCCCGGCGACGGCGAGTCGTTCGGCATCACGGGCCGCTCGCCGCGCATGCTCCAGATTACCGAGGTGATTCGCACGGCCGCGCCCTCGGACGCCTCGGTGCTGATCGAAGGCGAGTCGGGGACGGGCAAGGAGCTGATCGCGGCGGCCTTCCACGCGCAGAGCCGCCGCGCCTCGGGGCCGTACATCCGCATCAACTGCGCGGCGCTCCCCTCGGAGCTGATCGAGTCGGAGCTGTTCGGCTACCGCAAGGGCGCGTTCACCGGCGCCGACCGCGACAAGCGCGGGCTGATCGAAGCGTCCTCGGGCGGCACGCTCCTGCTCGACGAGATCGCGGAGATGCCCGCGCACCTTCAGACCAAACTGCTGCGCGTGCTGCAAGACCGCCGCGTGCGCCGGCTCGGCGACGAGCAGGAGGTGGCGGTCGATTTCCGCCTGCTGTGCTCGACCAACCGCGACACGGCGCAGATGATTCAGGACGGCACGCTGCGCAAAGACCTCTTCTTCCGCGTCAGCACGATTCGCGTCAAGGTGCCGTCGCTCCGCGAGCGCCACGACGACGTGACGCTGCTCGCCGAGCGCTTCCTGCGCGCGTACGCCGACAAGTACCAGAAGCGCATCCGCGCCGTCTCGCCGGCCGCGCTCTCGATGCTGGCGCGCTACGACTGGCCCGGCAACGTCCGCGAGCTGGAGTCGGTCATCGAGCACGCCGTCCTCTTCGCGCGGGAGGAGGAGCTGCGCCCGGAAGACCTGCCCGAACACCTGCACGCCTCGACGGCCGCGCACACGGCCTGCGTCATCCCGCCCTACATGACCATGGAGGAGATCGAGCGCGAGGCCATCGCGCAGACGCTCGAACGCACCGGCGGCAACGTCAAGAAGACCGCCGAGATTCTCGACTACCACCGCCCGACGCTCTACCGCAAGCTCAAGAAGTTCGGCCTCATGGCCGACGCCGCCGACGAAGAGGCCGGCGAGACCCCCGCCGAGTAACATACCGGACATTGCCAACGGAACGGCGCTTGCACCCGAGGGCGGCGCCCGGTTTGCTTTTCGACGTGTGTCGGGGCAGACTTGGGCCACGCTATCATCTTTATAAACGATGTACCCGACGACTATCCCGACAGATAGGACGAGACAGATGCGCTCCGGCGAGAGTGTGCAGAAGACGGTGCTGGTCGTGGACGACTACGACGAGATGCGGTTGGTGACGAGGCGTGCGTTGGAGTCCTTCGGTTACCACGTGCTGGAGGCCGCCAGCGGCGCGGAGGCCGTGGAGGTGGCGCAGGCGGGCTCGCCCGACCTCATCCTGATGGACTTGAGCATGCCGGCGATGGACGGCTTCGCCACCATCTATCAACTGCACAGGCTGCTCGGCCTGCGCGACGTGCCCGTCATCGCCGTCTCGGCGCACACGGCCCGCGAAATTCGAGAGGACGCGCTCGCCGCCGGCTGCCGCGACTTCATCACGAAGCCCTTCCACGTCGAGAAGCTCAGGGCCGCCGTCGAGCGCCTACTCGCCTCATCCTGACTGTGTCACGCGGTGTAACAGGCCGCGCGCGGTGTGATTCACCGTGAGACACGCGCCGCGCGAGTCCGCGGCGGCCTTCCCCCTTCTCACGCCCGCATTACAAATCTTTACGTCCGGGCACGGCGGTTGCTCAAGGCACGGCCGTGCCCGTCACACGGCCGCGGCTTTAGGCCCGTTCAGGTAAGTTTGCTCACGCCGCGGTTCAAGCACAGATGAAAGAGTCGTCACCGGCGCACACGCGCGCGTACGTGAGCCGCAGGACTGCCCGGACGACCCCCAAAGACACGCCCCCGCCACGCGGGGCGGAAGGATGAACAAGGATGAACTCCACGGAGACCGGCCACCGGACTTACGACACGACCGACCTCACGCTGGCAAGCTTCCTGCGCTGCCGCAGCTTCACCATCAACAACATCAGGCGGCAGAACGGCAAGACGGTCTTCGTCTTCGAAGACTCGGCGCAACTGCGCAACGCCCTTCTCGAATACGCCAACGACGGCAGCGTCCCCGTGCGCGCCTTCTGCGGCACGCTGCGCGACCTGAAGGCCATCACGCGCTAATGGCGCGCCCGCCGAAGTCCCACAGAGGAGCAGACATGAGAACGATTCCCCGAACGCTACTCGCGTGCGCGCTCGCCCTCGCGTTCGCCGCCAACACCACGGCGCAGGAGAAGGCCGCCGCCACACCGCAGACGCAAGGCCCGCAAAAGATCGTCACGCAGGGCCTCGAAGTCGAGCTCACCATCGAGCCCGTCAAGCCCGCCGCCGACGGCAGGGCCGAGTTGATGGAGGGCCAGGACGCGCGCGTCCGCGTGAAGGTCACGGACACGGCCACGCGCTCGCCGCTCGCGGGCGTCAGGCCCTCGATCTGGATGTCACAGCGCCAGGGCGAGCGCGCGACGCCCGAGCAGTGCAAGGAGAAGGTCAGGTCTTTCCTGCAAGGCTCTTTGCGCGCCCGGCCCGACGTTGACCTCAACACCTACTACGTGCTCGCGCTCAACTCCGAGCCGAACATCTCGGTCATCGACCCTCTGATCGGCTTCGGCGGCACGAAGCTCGTCACGCTCGTCATGCTCGAAAGCCCCGGCGAGGACTGGGTGATTACGAACGACCAGGAACGCCTCTTTGTCAGCATGCCCGCGTCGAACGGGGTGGCCGTGGTGGACACGAACACGTGGAAGGTCGTGGCGAACGTGGAGACAGGCGCGCGCCCCGTCCGCCTCGCGCTCCAGCCGGACGAGAAGTACCTCTGGGTCGGCACCGACGACGGCGCCGGGGCGGGCGTGACCGTCATCGACGCGGCGACCTTCAAGCAGGTCGCGCGCATCCCGACCGGCGCGGGCCACCACGAGCTCGCCTTCTCCGGCGACAGCCGCACGGCCTTCGTCACGAACCGGGACGCGGGCACCGTCACGCTCATCGACGTGGCGAAGCTAACGAAGACCGGCGAAGTGAAAACGGGCAAGGGCGCGGACTCGGTGGCCGTCTCGCCTCTGAGCAAGTTCGTCTACGTGTCCGACCGCGCGTCTGGGCAGGTCGCGGTCGTCGACCCGGCGAAGGCGGCGGTGCTGGCACGCATCGCCGCCGCGCCCGGGCTCGGGGCGGTGCGCTTCGCGCCCGGCGGCCGCTACGGCTTCGTGCCCAACCCGGCGGCGGGCGTCGTGCACATCTTCGACGCTTCGAACAACCGCCTGCTCCACGACCTGAAGGTCTCGAAGGGCAAGGACATCAAGGGCCGTGGCCCAGACCAGGTGGCCTTCACCAGAGAGTTCGCGTACGTCCGCTCGGCCGGGTCGCTCGACGTGACGATGATACGCCTGAACACCGTCGGCAAAGAGTTGGACGTGGTCACGTTCCCCGCGGGGCAGTCGGCGCCGGCCGAGGCGGACGCGACGGCCGCGGCGGCCGACTCGCTCGCGCCCGCGCCCGAGGGCAACTCGATGCTCGTCGCCAACGTCGCCGACAAACTCATCTACTACTACGCCGAAGGCATGGCCGCGCCGATGGGCGACTTCCAGAACTACAAGCGCGAGCCGCGCGCCGTGATGGTCGCCGACCGCAGCATGCGCGAGGTGAAGTCGGGCACCTACGAGACCGTGACGAAACTGCCGCGCGGCGGCAACTACGACGTGGCCTTCCTGCTCGATAGCCCGCGCGTCATGCACTGCTTCGAAACGAGCGCGGCCGAAGACCCCTCGGTCGAGCACGAACTCCCCGTGGCGCTCTCGGTCGACTACCTCGACAAGGACAAGGCTGTGCGCGCGGGCGAGGACTTCAAGCTCCGCGTCCGCCTGTCGGACAAGGCGACGGGCAAGCCCGTGGACGGTCTGAAGGACGTGCGCGTCCTGACCTTCCTCTCGCCGGGCGTCTGGCAGAAGCGCGCCTTCGCGAAGGGCACGGGGCAGGGCGTCTACGAGCTGAACGTCAACGTGCCGGAGGAGGGCGTCTACATGGTCTTCGTGGAGAGCCGCGCGGCGGGCGTCGCCTTCCGGCAGTTGCCGTACCTGGTGCTGCGCGCCTCGGCGCCCGAGGCCGGGCAGGCGACGGCGAAGGGGCGGGAATGAAAGGACGAGGTCGAACGAAATGAGAAGCAGGTACTTTCACACGCACACGCTCGCCGCACTCGCCTTCGCGCTCACGCTCTGCGCCGCGTCCGAGACGCGCGTGAACGCGCACGACCCGCGCGCGCACGCGGAGGCGAAGGAGGAGGTGGTCTACACCTGCCCGATGCACCCGGAGGTGAAGTCGAAGAAGAAGGGGGCGTGCCCGAAATGCAAGATGGACTTGCGCCCCGCGCGCGCCGAAAGTCAGGCCGCGGAGGTCATGACGGCCGGGCACGGCGACTCTCAGGTGACCTCGAAGATGTCGATTCCCGATGTGGAATTGCTCGACCAGGACGGGCGCACGATCCACTTCTACAGCGACCTCGTGAAGGGGAAGACCGTGGCCGTCAACTTCATCTTCACGACCTGCACGACCATCTGCCCGCCGCTCGGCGCCACCTTCGCGCGCGTGCAGCGAGACTTGGGCGAGCGCGCGGGGCAAGACGTGCGGCTCATCTCGGTCAGCGTCGACCCGGCGACCGACACGCCCGAGCGTCTGAAGGCCTGGGGCGAGAAGTTCCACGCCGGCCCGGGGTGGACACTCGTGACCGGCCCGAAGCCGCAGGTGGACGAGCTGCTGCGCGCGCTCGGCGCGGCCACCGCGAGCCCGCAGGATCATTCGCCGACGGTGCTCGTCGGCAACGACGCGACGGGCCGGTGGACGCGCGCCTACGGGCTGGCGCGCCCGGCCGTGCTCCTCGGGCTGATAGACGCCGCCGGCGATTCGACCGGCAAGGAGGCCGCAAGACAATGAGAAGAGCGCTCAACGCCATCGTCATCGGACTCGCCTGCGCCGCCTCCGCCGCCGCGCAGCAGGCCACGCCGCCGCCGAAGCCCGCCGAACTCAGCGACCCGCACGCCGGCCATCGCATGAGCGGCGAGGCGCAGCCGCAGCAGTCGCCCGCGCAGAAGTATTTTTCGGACGTTGAATTGTTAGACCAGGACGGGAACCGGGTGCGCTTCTACACCGACGTGCTGAAGGGGAAGACGGTGATCATCAGCGCCTTCTTCACCACCTGCACCTCCGTCTGCCCGCCGATGAACCGGAACCTTGAGAAAGTACAAGCGGCGCTCGGCGACCGCGTCGGCAGGGACGTGTTCATCGTCTCGATCTCGGTCGACCCGGAGACCGACACGCCGCCTCGTTTGAAGGAGTACTCTCAGCGGTTCCACGCCAAGCCCGGCTGGCTCTTCCTGACGGGGAAGAAGGAGAACGTGGAGTGGGCGCTCTACCGGGTGGGGCAGTACGTGGAGTCGAAGGACGACCACACGACCGTCATCGCCGTCGGCAACGAGCGGACGGGGCTCTGGAAGAAGGCGCTCGGCGTGGCCAAGCCCGCCGACCTGATTCAAATCGTCCGGAGCGTCGCCGACGACAAGGGCGAGGCCGAGACGGGCAACGTCAAGGGCGAATCGAAGTAGACGCGGGCGGGCGCGAGGTCTGATGAATATCTGATGAAGAGAAGGCTCAAACTCCATGCGGCCTGCGCGCTCGCGCTTCTGGCCCTGACACTTCCGTCCGCCTTTGCGCAGGGGCAGAAGACACACGGGCTGACTCCGCAGGAGCGGCGCGGCCGAGCCATCTACCTCCGCGGCGAGGGCACGCCGGGTCGGGAACTCAAGGCGCTCGTCGGCGAGGTGGACGTGCCGGCCTCGACCATGACCTGCGCGGGCTGTCACGGCGCGCGCGGTGAAGGGAAGACCGAGGGCGGCGTCACGGCCGGCAACCTCACCTGGGCCAACCTGGTGAAGCCTTACGGCCACACGCACCCGACGGGGCGCAGGCACGGCCCCTTCGACGAGGCCGCTTTCTTCCGCGCCGTGAGCGAAGGCGTCGACCCTTCGAAGAACGACATGCTCGCGGCGATGCCGCGCTACCAGATGTCGGCGGAGGACGCGGCCGACCTCGTCGCATACCTCAAGCGCATCGAAGACGACCACGACCCGGGCCTGTCCGACGCGTCCGTGCGCGTGGGGACGCTCTTGCCGACCGCGGGGCCGCTCGCCGCGGCGGGCGCGGCGATGCGCGACGTGCTCGCGGCATACCTGAACGAGCTGAACGCCGCGGGCGGCGTCTTCGGCCGGAAGGTCGAACTACAGTCCGCGTCGGACGCCGCGGACGCGCGCCGCCTCGCGGAGGCAGGTGAGGTCTTCGCCTTTGTCGGCGGCCTGAGCGCGGGCGCGGACGCGGAGGTCGCCGCCCTGGCCCGTGAGTTGGAAGTCCCCTTCGTCGGCCCCGCGACGCTCCTGCCGCAGCCGGGCCGTTACGTCTTCTACCTGATGCCCGGCCCCGCCGAGCAGGCGCGCGCCCTCTTCAACTTCCAGGCGCAGCGTCAGCCGCAGTCGCACTTGAAGGTCGCCGTCATCTACGAAGAGTCCGAGTTCCCGGCCGCCGCCGCCGCGGCCGCGGCCGAGCAGTGCGAGAAGTCGGGCCGCGGCACCCTGCTGAAGTTCTCTTACGCGCGCGGCAAGTTCGACCCGGCCGCGCTCGTCCGCGGCGCGAAGGGCGCGGACGCCGTCCTCTTCTTCGGCGCGGACGGCGAAGAGAAAACTTTCATCGAAGAGGCCGACGCCGCCGGGTGGCATCCGGACGTCCTCCTGCTCGGCGCGCTGACGGGGCGCGAGCTGGTCTCGTCCGTCCCCGCGGGCTTCAGGGAGAAAGTCTTCCTCACCTTCCCCACCGTCCCCACAGACTTGACCGAGGGGGGCGAGGCGGAACTGCGCGCGCTCTCCGCGAAGTACAAGTTCGGGCTGCGTCACACGGCGGCTCAGCTCTCCGCTCTGGCCGCCGCGAAGACTCTGGCCGAGGGGCTCAGGCGCGGCGGCAGAGACGTGAGCCGCGAGCGACTCGTCACGGCCCTCGAAGGCCTCTACGACTACGAGACGGGGCTCACGCCGCGCCTCACGTTCGGCCCCAACCGCCGCGTCGGCGCGGCCGGCGCCTACGTCGTCCGCATCGACCCCGAACGTCAGGAGTTCGTCCCCGCGAGCGGCTGGGTCAAAGCCTACTGAAATGGAAGATGACAGGTATGCCACTCAACGCTGCAAAGAATAGACTCGCGCTGTCACTGCTTCTGCTCGCGGCGCTCGCCGCGCCCGCGGCCGTCTCCGGGCAGATTCAGCCGAGCGCGCCGCGGCCCGACCCGGCGGCGGCCTGCGGCTGTGAATCCTCGCCGCTGCCGGAGGTGCTGGCCACCGTCAACGGCATACGGGTCACGCGCCAGGACATCTCGCCCGAGGCGCGGAAGCGCGTCGCGGACTTGCAGCAGCAGGTCGTCGAGGCGCGCCGCCGCGAACTCGAGTCGCAGATCGACAGCGCGCTCCTGGAGGCGGAGGCGAAGCGGCGCGGCGTCTCGGCCGCGAAGCTGCTCGAAGCGGAGGTGCTCTCGAAGGCGCCGGAGCCGACCGAGGCCGACGCGCAGAAGTTCTACGACGAGAACCGGGCGCGCATCGACCGCGAGTTCAGGGACGTGAAGGAAGAGGTCGTCTCTTACCTGCGCGAAGCGCGGCGGCGCGAAGTGGCCGCCAAGTTTTCGGAGACTCTGCGCGCCTCGGCGCGAGTGAAGCGGCTCGCCGCTGAGGCGACGCCTCCCGCGAGCGAGGCCGAGTTGGCGCGCGTCCTCGCCAGCGTCGACGGGCGCGACATCACCTCGGCCGAAGTGGAGGAGTCGCTGCGCCCGCTCGTCTACGGCGTGCAGGAGCAGGTCTACAGGCTGCGCGAGCAGGAGGTCGAGCTGCGCGTCAACGGCCTCCTGCTCGGGGAGGAGGCGCGGCGGCGCGGCGTGACGCCGAGGGCGCTGCTCGACGCGGAAGTCGTCTCCAAAATTCAGCCTGTGACGGAAGCCGACGCGCAAAAATTCTACGAAGAGAACAGGGCGCGCATCGACGGCGACTTCGCGCAGACGAAGGAGCAGATCGTCCAATACCTGCGCGACCTCGCGGAGCAGAAGGCGCAGGCCGACTTCGCCGCGCGCCTGCGCGCCGCCGCGCAGGTGCGGACGTTTCTCGTCGCGCCGCCCGCGCCCGTGTACAAGATCGCCACCGACGGCCAGCCCGCGAAAGGGAACCCCGCCGCGTCGGTCACGGTCGTCGAGTTCACGGACTACCAATGCCCTTCCTGTGCCGCCGCGCAGCCCCACCTCGAACGCGTCATGGCCGAGTACGGCGACCGCGTCCGCCTCGTCGTGCGTGATTATCCACTGCCGCAGCACGCCGACGCGCAGAGGGCGGCCGAGGCGGCCGAGGCCGCGCGCGAGCAGGGCAAATACTGGGAGTACGCGACGCTCCTCTACCAGAACCAGTCGGCGCTCCGGGCCGAGAAGCTGAAGGAATATGCCGCGCGCGTGGGGCTCGACCGCGCGAAGTTCGACGCGGCGCTCGACTCGGGCCGCTTCGCCGACGACGTGAGCCGCGACCTGCGCGACGGCGAGCGCGCCGGCGTCAACGGCACGCCGACCGTCTTCGTCAACGGCGTCCGCGTCCAGCGCGCCACCTACGAACTGCTCAAGGCGGCCATCGACGCAGCCCTCAAAACTACTCGCACCGAGTAGCGCTAACAATTAACCACAGAGACACAGAGGCACGGCTTGAAGCAATAAGTCTTCAAGCCGTGCCTCTGTGTCTCTGTGGTTAAGCTGGTCTTATCCGAGGGCGTGATGCGCGTTGAAACAGGGGCGGACACTGATGTTTTAAATTGAAACCGACCGCGCGGCCTTCGAATTCGAATGCGCCGCGTCTCCTCTTAATTTCTCTTAAGTGCACTCGGGCACGGCGGTTGCTCCTCTCGGCCGCGCTGAACCACTGCGCTGACGCGCGCCCTCTCAGAATGGCGAGCGGTATTTCCTTCCGGTGGGCAGCCGATGAATCGGCAAGGCTCCGACTTTCGCCGCACTGCTTACGCGGTAACCCCGCGGCGCGCGAGCCGCCACAGATGAACACAGACGAACGTAGCTGTCCGGCGCGCGTGCCACGCCGCCGACGCCCATGTAGAGCCTCTCACCTTCGAGGAAGGACGCCCATGAGAAATGAAAATATAAGAAGAGCCCGAAAGGCGCTGCGGCCGTACGGCCCGGCGCTCTGCTTCGTGCTCCTGACGCTGTGCGGTGTCGCGCACGCGCAGTCATCCAGTTCGGCGATGGTGGCCCCGACGCCGATAGTGGTGGACCCGTATGTGGACCCGACGCCGACGCCGACGCCGACGCCGAACCCGGGCAACGACTACACCATCGACCCGCCGCCGCCGGAGTACGCGTCGGGCTGTACCCGCCTCATCACGGCGGACGTGGTGGCGATTGACCAGCCCATCGTCTACAACCGCCTCGGCGCGATGAACCCGGGCGGGATGATGTTCGCCCTCCGCAACGACGTGAAGCCGATAGACGCCTCGCAGGGGCTCGTCGCCGGCAACGTCCAGCTTAAAGAGTACAAGCGCCCGCGCCCGCTCGTGCTGCGCATGAACGTGGGCGACTGCCTCCAGATTCTGTTCCAGAACCTGCTCTCGGCCATCGGCGCGAGCGACGACCAGCCGAACACGCGCACGGCCGGCATCCACGTCGCCGGCCTCCAGCTCGTCAACAGCATCAACGACGACGGGTCGAACGTCGGCCAGAACCCGAGCAGCCTGGTGAGCCCCGGCGGCTCCGCGACCTACACGCTCTTCGCCGAGCGCGAGGGGTCGCACCTGCTCTACTCCTCGGCGGCCACCACCGGCGGCGAGGGCGACGGCGGCTCCATCGCGATGGGCCTCTTCGGCGCGGTCAACGTCGAGCCCGCGGGCGCCGAGTGGTACCGCAGCCAGCTCACGGCCGCCGACATGAAGGCCGCGACCAGGGCGCGCACGACCGGCAACCAGCCGATCATCAACTACGACGCGGCCTACGCGGCGGGCGCCCGCGCGGGCACGCCCATCCTCCGCATCCTCGATGCCAACAACCGCATCGTCCACTCCGACCTGAACGCGATCATCACGGGCGCGGGGCACGGCCGCTTCCCGGCCGGCACGTACCGGCCGAACGCGGTCGAGCCCGACCGCGACCAGCCGTTCCGCGAGTTCACCGTCGTCTACCACGACGAGGTGAAGGCCGTGCAGGCCTTCCCGCAGTTCTACGACGACCCCGTCCTCGGCCACACGCTCTACAGCGTCAAGGACGGCTTCGCCATCAACTACGGCATCGCCGGCATCGGCTCGGAGATTCTCGCGAACCGCCTCGGCGTCGGCCCGATGAAGGACTGCGTCGAGTGCAACTACGAGGAGTTCTTCCTCTCAGCCTGGGCCATCGGCGAGCCCGCACAGCTCGTGGACGTGCCGGCCAACGCTTCGGACCCGAAGGCGGGCGTCGTCGCGCGGAAGGTGCTCTACCCGGACGACCCCTCGAACGTCCACCACTCGTACCTGAACGACCACGTCAAGATGCGCGTGCTGCACGCCGGGCCGAAGGAGCACCACATCCACCACCTGCACGCGCACCAGTGGCTGCGCACGCCCGACGACGACAACTCTTCCTACCTGGACAGCCAGGCGCTCGGGCCGGGCTACTCGTTCACGACCGAGATCGCGCACGGCGGCACGGGCAACCGCAACCGCACGCCGGGCGACTCGATCTTCCACTGCCACTTCTACCCGCACTTCGCGCAGGGCATGTGGGAGCTCTGGCGCTCGCACGACGCCTTCGAAGAGGGCACACAGCTTAACGCCGACGGCACGGTCGCGGCCGGCGCGCGCGCCTACCCCGACGGCGAGATTAAGGCCGGCACGCCTATCCCGGCGCTCGTCCCCATCCCGACGCTCGCGATGGCGCCGGCCCCGACGGCCACCTTCCAGGGCTACCCGTTCTACGTCGCCGGCGTCGCCGGCCACCGCCCGCCGCACCCGCCGCTCGACACCATCGACGACGGCGGCCTGCCGCGCCACGTCATCGTCGGCGGCACGTTCACCGAAGTCCACAACCGGCTCGACTTCGACAAGGAACTCGTCACGGCCATCGCCAACCCGGTGCCCGAGGGCGGCACGACCGCGGAGAAGGCCGCGATGGACTTCCACGCGATGCCCTCGCACGCCTCCTTCACGCCGGACGGCACGGCCGCGAACTTCCTGACGAACGGCCTGCCGCCGCAGCCCGGCGCTCCCTACGCAGACCCCTGCATCAGCGACAAGCAGACGGCCACGGGCACGCCGCGCATCTACAAGGCCGCGGACATCCAGATCGACCTCAAGCTCAACAAGGCCGGCTGGCACGTCCCGCAGGCGCGCATCCTGACCCTCTGGAACGACGTCGAGGCGACGCGCCTCGGCAAGCGCGCGCCCGAGCCCTTCTTCTTCCGGGCCAACACGGGCGACTGCATCACCTTCCACCACACGAACCTCGTCCCGCGCGTCTACGAGGTGGACGACTTCCAGGTGAAGACGCCGACGGACATCATGGGGCAGCACATCCACCTCGTGAAGTTCGACGTGACCAGTTCAGACGGCGCGGGCAACGGCTGGAACTACGAGGACGGCACGTTCGCCCCGCAGGAGGTGATCTCCCGCATCGACGCGATCCGCAAGCAGAACGGCTGCGCCGTGAACGACACGCGCAACGGCACGTTCACGTGCCCCGTCGCGAAGACGCACCCCGTCCTCGGCGTGCTCGGCGCGCAGACCACCGTCCAGCGCTGGTACGCGGACGAAACGCTCAACAACAACGGCAAGGACAGGACGCTGCGCACCGTCTTCACGCACGACCACTTCGGCCCCTCGACGCACCAGCAGACCGGCCTCTACGCCGGCCTCGTCGTCGAGCCGCAGGGCTCGCAGTGGCGCGACCCCGAGACGGGCGTCGTCTTCGGCGGCGCCGGCATCGCCCCGCGCGCCGACGGCGGCCCGACCACCTGGCGCGCGGACATCCTGACGGCCGACCGCTCGCAGAGCTACCGCGAGTTCCTGCTCGAGTTCGCGGACTACCAGCTCGCGTACGAGGACGGCGGCGGCATCGACGGCAACGGCAAGCCCGTCCCAGACCCCGCGCGCGCCATCAGCCCGCCGGTGAAGAACGAGATCGGCCTGCCCTACCTCGTCGAGAAGGCCGCGCAGTGCCCGGGCGGCGTGCCCCTGCCGTGCCCCGAGGCGGTCTCGGCCGCCGACCCCGGCACGATGTCGGTCAACTACCGCAACGAGCCGCTGGCGCTGCGCGTCCGCGACCCCAACACCAACACGCAGGCGGCGGGCGACCCCGGCGACCTTTCGCACGCCTACCGCTCGCTCAAGACCCGCGCCGACGCGCGCCTGAACGTGCAGCCGACCTTCTACCCGGCGCTCACGGGCGACGTGCAGCCCGGCGACCCGTACACGCCCCTGCTGCGCGCGTACGAGGATGACAGAGTGCAGATCCGCATCCTCGTCGGCGCGCACGAAGAGGGGCACAACTTCGAGGTGCAGGGCATCAAGTGGAAGTTCGAGCCGGGCACGCCCGACGACCCCGCGTCGGTCAACAACTCCGGCTACCGCAACAACCAGATGATGGGCATCAGCGAGCACTACGAGTTCGTCGTGCCCCAGCTCGCGAAGAACTGGCAGGGCGACACGGCCGACTACCTCTACCGCCCCGGCGCGAGCGTGGACGACCAGTGGAACGGGCTGTGGGGCCTGCTGCGCGCCTACAAGGCGCGGCGCACCGACCTCCAGCCGCTGCCCTCGAACACGACGGGCGGCGCGCCCTTCGCCAACCCGGGCGACTTCAACGAGGTCTGCCCGAAGACCGCCACCGTGCAACCCTTCGACGTGACGGCCGCGCTCGCGCGCGACATCCTGTCCGAAGGCACGCTCGTCTACAACAGCCGCACGACCAACGGCGGCCAACTCCACGACCCGACGGCGATCATGTTCGTGCGCACGTCGGACATCGACACGGCGACCGGCAAGCTCAAGGCGGGCGTGCCGCGCGAGCCGCTCGTCCTGCGCGCGCGCGCCGGCGAGTGCCTCGACGTGACGCTCCGCAACAAGCTGCCGTCCACCGGCGCCATCGACGTGGCCGGCTACAACACGCTGCCGATGATCGTCGAGCGGTTCAACGCCAACCAGGTCAGGCCGTCGGCCGAGGTGGGCCTGCACCCGCAGAACCTCTACTTCGACGTGACGCGCTCGAACGGCGTCAACGTCGGCCTCAACCCCGTGCAGACCGCCAAGCCCGGGTTCACGGTCAAGTACAAGTGGTACGCGGGCGACGTGACTGCGTCCGCCACCAACACGGCCGTCATCACGCCCATCGAGTTCGGCGCGACGGGCCTGACCTCCTCAGACCCGATCAAGCACTCGAACAAGGGCGCGTTCGGCTCGCTCATCATCGAGCCGGCCGGCTCGTCCTGGTACGAGGACGCGAACTCGCGCGCGGCGGCCACCGTCAGCAACCCCGCCGACGGCACGAGCTTCCGCGAGTTCGTGATGATGTTCCAGAACGACGTGAACCTCCGCTACCAGGGCTTCGGGGCGGCGACGGACGCCTACTCGGGCGGCACGGTCGGCACGTCGAAGACCATCGCGGTGCCGAACATCGCGGGCGAGGAGGACTCGGAGGACTCCGGCCAGAAGGCGGTCAACTACCGCACCGAGCCGCTCTGGAAGCGCATGGGCTACGCGCCCGACACGCCGCTGGAGCAGACGCGCGCCTACGACTTCACGAACGTGCTGTCGAACGCGCAGGTCGGCGGCGACCCCGTCACGCCGGTCTTCACGGCGACGGCCGGCGAGCAGGTGCGCCTGCGCCTGCTCCAGCCCGGCGGCCACGCGCGCAACAACGTGTTCATGCTCCACGGGCACGTCTGGGAGGAGGAGCCTTACGTCAACGGCTCCACCGCCCTCGGCGCCAACCCGCTCTCCGAGTGGAAGGGCGCGCAGTACGGCGTCGGGCCGGGCAGTCACTTCGACTTCATGTTGAAGCACGGGGCCGGCGGCGGGTTCTCTATCCCCGGCGACTACCTCTACCGCACGTTCCAGTCCTTCCAGTTCGACGGGGGCATCTGGGGCCTCTTCCGGGTCGCGCCGGCCTACCAGCCGCCGCCCGATCCTTGCCAACCCTGCACGACCAAGTTCTGCCCGCAGGCGACGACGAATTCGAGTGCGAGTACGTCTCCGTGCATCTACCCGGCGGCGACGGCCAACTAACGCCGACGGCAAGTCCGGCTTAACAAGGTGGCGGGGCGGCGAACGGTTAACCGTTCGCCGCCCCGCCGCTTGCCCTGCCTGGCGTTAAGTACGGCGCTCCCTCACGGCGGCATAACAGTTGCCACGTTTCGCACCGCGGAATGGAATCCGCGCATTCCCCGCAAGGCCTTTGGCATCAGTAGAACACAGTCACGGCGCGAGTGTTTCACCGCGTAACACGCGCGGCGGCCGCTTCCACGCGCAGGCCCACACGGCCGTCGGGGCGGTGAGAAGACCTTCCCGGAGAGATCGCGATGAGAACCCTGAAGAGAGGCGGGGCCGTGGTGTCGGCCCTCCGCGTCGCCCTGCTCGGCGCGGCGCTCATGCTGACCGCAGGCGCGACGCAGGCCCTCGCGCAGCAGACGGTGACTTCCGCCACGCTCGGCGGGCGCGTCCTCGACGCGCACGGCGCGGCGCTGCCCGGCGTCACGGTCACCGCCACACACACCGAGACCAATCAGAGTAAAACCTCCGCGACCGACGAAGAGGGGCGCTACCGCTTCTCCTACCTGCCCCTCGGGGCTTATGAGCTGAAGGTCGAGAAAGCGGGCTTCACGGCCATGACGAAAAGCCTGACGCTGACGGTCGGGCAGACTCTCGACGTGCCCCTCGCGCTCTCCGTGGCCGGCGTCACCGCGGACGTGCAGGTCGACTCTACGAACGCGCCTGCGGTCGAGACGGCGCGCACGCAGGTCGCCGAGACGGTGCTACCGAAGGACGTGGAGGGCCTGCCCTTGAACGGCCGGAACTTCCTCGACCTCGCGCTGCTGCTGCCCGGCGTCTCGCGCACGAACACGGGCAGCGTCCAGCGCTTCGCGGAGACCTCGGCCGTGCCGGGCACCGGCATCTCCGTCGCCGGGCAGCGCAACCTCGCCAACAGCTTCATCGTGGACGGCGCGAGCGCCAACGACGACTCGGTCGAGCTGGCCGGCACTTACTACAGCCAGGAGGTCATACGCGAGTTCCAGGTCGTCACCTCCGGCGCGGTCGCCGAGTTCGGCCGCGCCTCGGGCGGCTTCGTCAACATCGTCACGCAGTCGGGCACCAACGACATCCACGGCAAGGCTTACGGCTTCCTGCGCAACCAGCGCCTCGACGCGCGCAACCCGCTCGCGCCCGGCAGAGACCCGCTGACGCAGGCGCAGTACGGCGGGAGCTTCGGCGCGCCGCTCGTCAGGAATCGGACGTTCTTCTTCGGCAACGTCGAGCAGACGCGCCGCAACGACTCGAACGTCATCACCATCGCGCCGGCCAACGTCACCGTCATCAACAACCGACTCAAGGCGGTCGGCTACGGCGGCCCGCTTCTCCAGACCGGCCTCGTCCCCGGCGGCTACGACACGACGAACCTCTTCGCGCGCGTAGACCACCAGCTCGGCAGAAGAAACTCCTTCACCGCCACCTACAACTCCTACGACATCGACGCCGTCAACGCGCGCACGGTCGGCGGGCTGAACTCGGTCAGCCGCGGGACGAACCTCGACAACCAGGATCACACGGCCAACCTTCAGAACGTCACGGTCGTCGGCTCGCGCTCGCTCAACGAGCTGCGCTTCCAGTTCCGGCGCAGCCGCCTCGACGCGCCCGCGATTGACCGGACAGGCCCGGCCGTCAACATCGCGGGCGTGGCGAGCTTCGGCACGGCGACGAGCTCGCCGACCGCGCGCGACGTCGACCTCTACCAACTCACCGACAACTTCAGCGTCCTGCGCGGCGACCACTCGCTCAAGTTCGGCGGGGAATACCTCTACAACGATTTGAACATCGAGTTCCCCGGCGCGCTGCAAGGCGTCTACACGTTCACGAACCTTTCGAACTTCCTGGGCGGAAACTACAGCCAGTTCCAGCAGGCGTTCGGCGCGCCGTCGCAGGCGCAGAAGAATCCGAACGTCGGATTCTTCGCGAGGGACGAGTGGAAGGTGCGACGTGACCTGACGCTCAACGTCGGCGTGCGCTACGACCTCCAGTTCCTGCCCGACCCCATCGAGACCGACACGGACAACGTCGCGCCGCGCTTCGGCTTCGCCTACTCGCCGAACGAGAAGACGGTCGTCCGCGGAAGCCTCGGCCTCTACTACGACCGCATCCCTACGCGCGCCACCTCGAACGCCCTGCAGCGCGACGGCTCGAAGTACGTCGTCGCCATCCTCTCGCGCACGAGTCCGGGCGCGCCCGTCTTCCCGAATATTCTAAGCGCGCAGCCTTCGGTCTTGACGACGAAGCCGGGCGTCACGCGCATCGACCCGCGAATAGAGAACAGCTCGAGCCAGCAGGCGAGCCTACAGATCGAGCGAGAGCTGCCGTGGGATTCATCCGTCTCGGTCGGCTACATCCACCTGCGCGGGACGCACATCATTCTTTCTCGGAACGTGAACGTGCCGCGCTGCGCCGCGTCGGTCGACTCGAACCTGTGCCGGCCCGACCCGAACTTCGGCAACGTCTCGCGCTTCGAGTCTTCGGGCGACAGCTACTACGACGGGATGGTCGTGTCGTTCAACAAACGTCAGGGGCGCTGGGCCACCGCCCGCGCCTCCTACACGCTCTCGAAGGCGATTGACGACTCGGGCAACTTCTTCTTCTCGACGCCGCAAGACAACTTCAACCTGCGCGGCGAGAAGGCCCTCTCCGACAACGACCAGCGCCACCGCCTGACGTTGAGCGGGACTCTCAACGCGCCGAACACCTTCGAGAACAGGTTCGCGCGCGAGGCGCTCGGCGGCTTCGAGGTGAGCTACATCTTCACCTACGCCTCGCGCCTGCCCTTCAACGTGCTGGCCGGGAGCGACCTCAACGGCGACTCGAACAACAACGACCGCCCGCGGGGCTTCGGCCGGAACACCGGGCGCGGCTTCGACTTCGCCTCGTTCGACCTGCGCCTCGCGCGCCGCTTCCACGTCACGGAGGGGCTCGGCCTTGAGTTGATCGCGGAGGGCTTCAACCTTTTCAACCGGGCGAACTACAGCGTGCCGAACAACAACTTCGGGACGGGCGCGCAGCCCCCAGCCACGTTCGGGCAGCCGACCGCCGCCTTCGACCCGCGGCAGGTTCAGCTCGGGTTCCGGCTCAGCTTCTAGCCTGCGCAGTGAGCGAAGGAGGGCCTCCGTATGGGAAAAGAAGTGGTGTTAAGCAGCAAGCCGGTTACCTTCGGAGCGTTCGCCGCCCTCTGCGCCGCACTGGTGCTGGCGGCAAGCGGTTGCACGCGGACGATGACGCAAGTCGAGAAGCCGGGAGTATCTGCGGCGGACACGGCGACCGGGACTGGCAAGGCCAACGCCGCCGAGGCCGTGCGCGTCTCCGCGGAGGGGGCGGAGGCGGCCGAGCCTTCGGTCGCGGCCGGGCGCGACGGCACGGTCTACGTGGCCTGGGTCGAGCACCGCGGCAAGGAGGCCGACGTCTGGCTCGCGCACTTCGACGGCGAAGAGCGCCTGCTCGCGCCGCCCGTCCGCGTGAACCCTGACGCGGGTAAAGCGACGGCGTGGCGTGGCGACCCGCCGACGGTCGCGTCGGCGGCCGACGGCGCGGTCTACGTCGGTTGGACTGCGCGCGACGAGGCGGCCCCGCACGCGAGCACGCTCTACCTCTCGGCCTCGCGCGACGGCGGGCGCAGCTTCGGCCCGCCGACAAAGGTCAACGACGACGCGAAGCCGGGAGTCCACGGGATGCACTCGCTGGCCGTCTCGGGCGACGGGCGCGTCTACATGGCTTGGCTCGACGAGCGTGACATCGAGCCGAAGGAGGCCGACCCGTCGAAGGCTCCTTCGCACATGCACACGGAGAGCAACCGCGTGGTCTACTTCGCCTCCTCGGCCGACGGCGGGCGTACCTTCTCGAAGAACCTGCGGGTGGCGGGCGAAGTCTGCCCGTGCTGTAAGACCTCTCTGGCCGTCGGCGAGGACGGGCGCGTCTACGCGGCATGGCGGCAGGTGCTCCCCGGCAACTTCCGTCACATCGCCGTCGCCTCGACGACGGACGGCGGGCAGACCTTCTCGCCGGCGGCAATCGTCAGCGACGACCGTTGGGAGTTGCAGGGTTGCCCGGTCTCCGGGGCTGCGCTCTCGGCCGGCGCGGACGGTTCTGTGCGAGTGCTGTGGTACACGGCGGGCGAGGCGGGCAGGCCCGGACTCTACTGGGCGGAGTCGAAGGACGGCGGGCAGAGCTTCTCGCCGCGCGTGGCGCTCGCCGAGGCCGGGGGGCGCGGCACGCCCACTCTGCTGAAAGGCGAGGGCGGCGGCTTCAAGGCCGTGTGGGAAGGGAGCGACGGAGACACCCCCGTTACCATGTCGGTCGGGTTCAGCGGCGACGACCATCCATCGGAGCCTTCTGTCGTGACGGGCGGGGGGGCGCTCCCGGTGGCGGTGGAGACGACCGGCCGGCTCTTCGTCGCGTACATCGGCGGGGGTTCCGGCGGCCACTCCGTCTGGCTCGCGCGCACCGACGCCGGCGCGGGATCGGGGGTCGGAGCGGAGCCTTCGGCCGGCGTCTACCACGGTCGGGGCGTCGTCAAGGCCGTGAACCTTGAGAAGCAGACCGTCAGCATTAGCCACGAGAAGATCGAAGGCTACATGGAGGCGATGACGATGGACTACCGCGTCAAAGACGCGTCGCTTCTGAATTCGGTCGAGGCCGGCGAGGAGGTTGACTTCACGCTCGAAGACGCAGCCGGGGCCGCATCCCTCACCGGATTACGACAGCGAAGCGAGTAGGCGGCATTCAAGACACAGCCTTCCTTACGCTCCACCCGGTACATTGCAGGTGATCCCATTTAGCGAAGGGATAATTTGGTCAAGTCGGTACTTCAATCTCAAAGCGGCAACGGGGCACGCCCGTTCGCCGGGAAGGCCGCCACGCCTAAAGTCATGCGGAGCGCGTGACTACTAACGCGTCACACGAAAGTTGTATTCGCCGACCTCTTCGACGCGGTCACCTTCGCTGACGCCGTTCAGTTTGAGGACGAAGGTGCCGGGGGGAAGGATTTGAGCCGGCACCCTGAGGGGAATTGCCCTGCCGTGCGGAGTGGTCTCGGCCCGGAGGCCGCCGACGAGGAGCTGCTCCGCGTCGCCATCCTTCTGGAGAATCACCTGGTAGCTTTGGTATTCGTCCTTAACTAACATGAGCCACAACTGGACGACTGTGCCGCCCGCGGGCCGCTGTAGGACGTTCGCCTCCCTGTCGCCCCGCACGTTGAGTGGCGTCAGGATTACCCAGCGCGGGTCGTCGGAAACGGGTTGTCGGTTCAGCCGCTCCAGCTCCTGCCGTGAGGACGCAAGCTCTTTCCGCCGTCGCTCTGTCACCACCAGCCAGCCGACGCCCAGGGCGACAGCGAGAAGCAAAGCCAATGAGGCCGCCACAAGTACCGGAGGGCTACGCCAAAAGGGCCTGCGGGCGGGCTCGCTATCTATGGCGCCGGGCGTGCGAACGTTGCCGCCCGGCTCAGTAGGGTACGCGGCCACCTCCGCCGCCATGTATTTTTTGATGGCGCCCGCGAGTCTGACCTTCCGGCGCTGGTTCGGCGTCGAGAGGAAATGTCTTACAAACGATGCCTTCTCGGCTTCCGAAAGCCCGCCGGAAAGGTAGTCCTCCACCAGCTCGTCTTCGGCGACCAGAACCCGCTCGTTGAAGCCGCGGTCGGTAATGAACCGCTCTTCGACCGACTCCTGATCGCCCTCGTCCAGTTCGCCGAGCAGGTACCGCCGGAGCAGAGACTCTTCTTCGTTCGCTTCTTTCATCGCCGTTACCCTCTTCAAGACCCAGGGCACCACACGATAATGAATATTCTCTCAATTCATTTCACGCCGGGAGCCTTTTCCGCGCATTCTCTGATGCACTTTTCCAAACCGGCACGGATGCGATAAAGCCTGACACGCAGGTTGTTGATCGAAATGCCGAAGCGCTGCGCCAGCGCCTTGCGCGCCTCGATCTTGTCGCGCCCCTCCAGCGCGTAGTAGGCCAGAATCAACTCCCGACTCCCCGCATCCAACTTCCCGACGCACAGCCCCAGGCACTCGTGTTCCAGGTCCGAGTCGTCTTCCGTAACTTCGGGGGTGGGCGCGGTCAAACCGGCGACCTCATCCAGAGACGCCTGCGCCTTCATGTTCCTGCGGCACTCGTGGAAAAGATTTTTAGCGATACCATAGCAGTAGTGGGCCGGGTCGCCGACATAGTCACTGCCCAGCGTGCTCAGGCGCGCGGCGGCGCGGTCGAAGACCTCGTCGGCCAGGCCCTCGGCGTCCAGACAGCCCCGCCAGGTGAAGAGTTTGACCAGACTCTGGCGAATGTCTTCGTATTTTCTCCCGGCCTCTTCGGGGTCTTCGTCGAGCCACGCGAGGAGCCGGTCGAATTCGTCCTGCGTCATGGGCTGTCGTTTGGGCATTTCAACGTTCGCGGGCGGCCCGCCGACATTACGGCCCCGGAGGCCGTGTGGTCTGCGCGCCGCCGCCTCCGGTGGTGAGACCTTTCCGACGCCTCAGCAAAATGGTGAGGCCGATACAACCGAGAAAGACTGCGAGCGGGATGACGAGGTACGCCGCGGGATGCCCGCGGCCGGTCTGGATGCGCTGCCTATATTCGCCCTGCACGAAGAAGCCCGCCCAGTAATAAGGCTGGCGCCACCTTTTTTGCCGGCGCATGGCCTCCTTGGCCGACCGGAGCGCCGCCGCGGGGGGGAGGCCGTCCTTCAACATCGACTCGTAGAAATGGCGCATCAACTCGGCGGTGGCCGCGTCGTCAACCTTCCAAAGGCTCGCCACCACACTCTTCGACCCGGCGTACATGAAGGCGCGCGTCAGGCCGACGAGCCCCTCGCCCGCAACGTCCTCGCCGAGCCCGGTGTCGCACGCGCTCAGGACGACGACCTCCGCCGGCAGGTCGAGGTTGTAAATGTCGTGCAGTTGCAGGAAGCCATCGGCCCGCCCTCCCTCCCTGTTCACGAGCGAGAGGACGAGGCCGGACAACTCCGGGTGTTCGCTGTTGACGACCCCGTGCGCGGCGAAGTGGACGATCTGATACCGACCGAGGCGCGGGCTGATGGCCGTCTCGCGGCTGGCCTCGAAACCCGTAGCCATCATGCCGCTGCCCGAAGGCACCAGAGACATGATTGCCTCCGCCTCGGCCGCCGTGTGTCGCAGACGCGGGATGCCCGAGGCCGCCCCGCGCGGGCCGAACTCGCGCAGCGCGCGCAGTGCGGGCGCGCCAGCCTCCGGCGCGCTCTGCGGATTTCTCGCCAATAGCGCCTGCCCGACCTGCGGCACCCGCGGGTCACTCGTTTCGTATACGGGGTCGGCGAGGACGGCCGCTAGCTCGGGGGCGGGTTCTTCGCGCGGCCGCGCCCGCCGCAGGATGATGAGCGCGGACATCGAAGGCAGACTGACGACCTCGTGCTGCGAGACCAGGGGGGGCCGCCCTCCGCCCGGCGGCGAGTCGGGCAGGGGGAGCGCGTCGAAGGGGATGTACTGGAGGCCCCCCTCGGCGACGATCAACAGCCGCCGGTCGCTGAGCTGCGGTACGGCGGGCGCGAGCAGCATCCGGCTCAGCTCGAGCGCCTTCTCCTCGTAGGCCGTGTCCGCGGCGGCGACGCCCGCTTGATAGGCGGCGTCGATCTTCCCGTCGGCGGATTGCCGAGACGTGAGCAGGCGGTAGACTTCGCGCGCACTCGATTCGAGCACGGCCCTGCCGGGCAGCTCGTAGCCGGCGAGCGAGTCCGCCGACACCACCCAAAGGTAGCTCTTCTCCTCACCCAAAGAATATTCAAGCAGCGCCGTGTTCTCGCCGCGCAACTCGCCTTGAATCTCTTCGAGCGTGACGGGCTTGGGCTGGGTCAGTGACGCGTAGCGCGGGCTCTGCTCCCTGATCTGCGACTCGACCAACTGGTATTCGGCGGTCAACTCGCGCAACTCTCTCGCGGCCCCGGCCGCCTCGGCCTCGGCCTCCGTGTCTCCGGAAAGCAGCACTTGCAGCCGCGCCTTCTCCTGTAGCCTCTGTTGCAGTGCGCGCTCGCGTTCGAGCAGAGCGGGGGCCACGCCGCGACGGATGTCGGCGCCGTTTTCGGCGAAAACCTCAAGGAGCGAGCGCGCGCGGGCGCGCTCGCTCGCCAGCAGCGCGGCGGCGGCATACTGCCCGCCCGGCCGCAGCCTGTCGAGGCGCATGAGGAGGTCTATGTAGAGGCCGTAGTACCTGTGGACGGAGGCGAAGTATGAAGAGCGGTGGTCTGGCCCCGCGACGTACGTGCGTAAGGTCTCGATGAGTTGGACGGCCTGCCCGGCGTAGTCGAGCGCCCCTTCGAGGTCGCCCGAATCACGGGCCGCGAGCGCGGCACCGTACAGCGTGGCCCCCTCGGACTCGCGGTCGCCGGACGCGCGCGCCAGCGGAAGCGCCCGCCGGTAGAAGGTCAGGGCACCCGGCTTGTCGCCCGACTCGAAGTCGAGTTCGGCGATGCTGTTCAAGACGATGGCCTGGCCCCGGCGGTCGCCGATCTGGCGGTAGATTTCGAGCACCCTTTTGTACTGCCCGAGCGCCGCGCCGCGCCCGCCTCTGGCGCGGTAAACGCCGGCGATGTCGGTCAGCGCGTAAGCCTCCGTGCGCTTCTTATTCGCGCGACGGCTCAACTCGACGCAGCGGCCGTAGTGCGCGAGCGCCTGACGGTCTTCGCCGGTCAGGCGATGGATTCTGGCGATGCGGCACTCCGTGCCGGCCGCGAAATCAAGGCTCTCGTTCGCGAGGAAGAGTCCCAGCGCCTGTTCGTAGTGGTCGAGCGAGATGAGCCGCTTCCCGATGCCTTCGTACGCTTGCCCGATGCCGTTGAGCGCCACGGCCTCGCTCTGGCTGTCGCCCGCCGCGCGGGCGACGTCTAATGCTTCGAGATGCAGGTCGAGCGCCTGCTGCTCCTGCCCCTTCAAAGACCGGACTGTCCCCGCCGCGGAGAGCGAGAGCGCCTCCACCGTGCGGTCACCCGCCGCGCGTGCGAGCGAGAGCGAGTCCGCGAACTGCTCGGCGGCGCCGTCCTGATCCCCCAGGCTGGATAACGCGTAGCCGAGGTCGAGGCGGGCCGCGGCCTCGCCCTTCGAGTCGCCGGCCTCCACCCACAGCGCGAGCGAGCGCCGTAAGTATCCGAGCGCTTTGAGGGGCGTGCCCTTCGAGTAATAGACCTCGCCCATGTTGTTAAGCGCTGCGGCCAGGCGGCGCCTGTCGTCTGGTGCCGCGCCGGCGTAGCCCTGCCGTTCGTAGTATTCGAGGGCCGCGGCCAGGTACTTCTGCGCGCGGTCGTTGTCGCCGAGATAGGAGAGCGCGCGGCCCGCGGAACTGAGTGCTTCGTTCTCCCTCCGGCGGTCGCCCAGGCGCGCGCTCTCTGCGGCGGCCGCCGTCAGTTGACGCAGCGCCTGCCGGTATTCGCCGAGTGCGAAGTGGGCTTCGGCGGCGGCGCCGAGCGCGTCTATGGCGCGCGCAGTCTGCCCCGCCGCGCCCCACGCCGCACGCGCCTCCATGAACCTGTCGGCAGCAAGCCGTAGCGAGTCCTTCCCCCACGCGGCGCGCAGCCGCCCCGCCTCCGCCTCCGCCCTCGCCGCCGCCTCGCTCTTCGACTCGCGCCCGCCCGCGCGCGGGGGCCGTTGAGCGTGCGCAGTCAGGCAGAGCGAAGAGAGCACTGTGAGCAGAATCCAGAGCCGGGGCGTGACGTGTTGACGAGATTTCGTATGAGGCGGACTGTTATCCATGTGGCCGTACATACGCGGTACTCGTCGGGCAGGTGACGGAAGGGAAGTAACTCTGCGCGCTTTGGCGCCACTAACGAAAAGCGGGCCGGGCCTGAAAAGTTATGTCTCCGGGCATAAGTAGTGGCCCGGATTATTTAACATTTATAAGGACGCTATTCAATAGCGTGCAGGAGGCCGGGGGCGGCTGGCAGTTTTCGGGCGGGCGAAGAAGCGGGGAAAGAAGAGGGGCAGCCGCGTAAGGGCTGCCCCAATGGTGAGGACAGAATTGTGGACGGCGGCCGGGCCTTGTGAGGCAGGCGGGGCGTTACTTCGTCCCGTCACGCACGGCATCGCGCGGCCCGGTTTGGCTACCGCCCGCTGCGCCGCCCGATGCCCTGATGTCGTCCTTCGTGCCTATGCGAAAGGTGCCACCCCCCGCGTGCGGGGCCGGAGGCTGGGTGGCCCCCTTTGGCTCCTGCTCCCTGACGCCTGTCCCCACGCCGGCCTCCTCACTCTTCTCGTCTACTGACATCTTCAACTCTCCTTTCGTGTGCGTAAACCGAATGCCGTCGGCGCTTCACTCTGCGGGGCGGGATAACGGCCTCACTTCTATATGTCCGTAGCGAGAAAACATTACAAGCCCCGAAAAAGGCCGAAAGTGCGCCGTGTAATGTTTCAAATAAATTTTCATATTCGAAGAAACCTCCCCTGCGGGGTGAAGTGTCTGGCGACGGAGGCCGCGGGCGATACGCGGAAGGTTCGGCGGGGTGACTGATGAAGGACGAACTACCCGAAGACAGGACGGCCGAAGATAACGGCGACGCGGCGTCGGGCGTAGACGCGTCCGCGTGCGAAGGCGGCGCGGAGGAGGCCGAGCAGCCTGTCGTCGAGCAGCAGCGCACGGAGTCCGGCGACGGGGGCGCGTCGAAGTCGCCACCGGCAGAGACGGCGGCCGAGCGGGTCGAGAATCAGGTTAAGAGCAATCTTTACAAGTCGCCCGCCGAAATCGTCAACAGTCTCAGCGGTAACGAAGCGAATATTCAGAACACCGTCACAAACAACACAAACAACTATTACGGAACCACGCCCGACGACAAGCCGAGGGACTTAGCCCAGTACATCACGAAATCACCGCTGCCGCCCCCCAGGCGTTCGTACCAGAGCGTTGACGACTCGGAGATTGCCGGGTACGTCGGCGTGCTGCTGACGCAAAGGATTCTCCTGCTCGGCTGCCGCAACAAGACGGTGGCGCTCAACGTCGCAAAGTCTATCGCCCACCAAAGCCCCGCGGCCTGCAAGCGGTCGGTGACGGTCAAGCCGAACTGCGAGGGCACCTTCACCGTCGAGGATTTAATCAGGCAGCTCGCCGCGCCCAGAGAGAACGAGGGGCGGAGTTCGCAGCAACCGCCGCAGGCCGTCTGGGTGTGGGAGCCGGACGACGTGGGCGAAGGCAACGTCAGCGACGTCTCGAACACTATCCTCGACTCGCTCTTTCTGAGCGGCACACACGTAGACCAGTATCAGGCGCAACTGAGCGAGAGCGGGCTGTACCTGATCTGCGTCATCCCGCCGCAGAGGCTGCAAGACTACCGCTCAAACTTCGAGGTCGATCTACAAAGCTGGGAGATAGACTTCCTGAGACCGATGCTGGAGGAGCACGGGCTGCATCAGGTCGAGGAGCTGTCCGAAACCATCGTCGAGCAGCGGCGGCAGGGGAAGTGGGACGAGGACGACACGGAGTTTTATAAGGAGATAGAGAGATACCTGAGGAAGCGCGGCCTGCCCGCCGCCGTCGCCGACAAGGCGCGACCGGATTACGTCCGCCTCGACGTAAGTCAACTCTTCCCCCCGGAGCGGCAAGACCCCGTGGCCGACACGGTGCTCTACTGCGCGACCTACTACCCCGACCTCTCCCCGCAGGACTTCTCCCAACTCGTCGAACTGTTCTTGGAGGACGAGGCCGACGACGAGGAAGTGAAGAAGAGTACGGATGAACCCCAGAACGGCGACGAGGCGGCCGCACCGCCCGTGCCGCCGTCGGCGATTCGGCGCTGGCTGCGAGACCGCGGCACCGTCCTGCGCCGCTGCAAGCTGGGCGCGCTGACGGACGAGAACAACAAGCGCGTGGTCGATTTTCAGGTTGACGGCCTGAGGAGCCCGCTGAGTCGCCACATACCGGACACCGACTACTTCTTCTACGAGTCGAAGTTCGTGCTGATGCGCAGGCAGCGCCTCCTCTTCAGCCCGAAGAAGAGGATCGCGGAGGGGGCCAGACAACTGCTGGTCGAGATGGCCGCGCAGTACGCGCCGAACGAGGTCGCGAACTGGCTCTACGAGATCGTTTACGAGTTCGAGCAGGCGCAGGCCGCCGACCTGCTCAAGGATCGCTCGCCGCTCTTCCAACTCCTGCGGGACGTGAAGGTCAAGGACGACCGCCGCTACCTCTGCCACGGCCTGAGCCTCGTCTTGAGCAGGTTGGATAAGCCCGACTTGCAGGAGTCCGCGCGGCTGTTCTGGCTGAAGCTGCTTCAGACCCAGAAGCGTTGGTTCGTCGCCCTGCTCTGGCAGATGGGTAACTCCACGCCGGCCGAGACACTCGACTGGCTGAAGCAGGTGCTCGACCAGGGCAGGGAAGACATTCGCGACGAGGCGCTGCACTATCTACTCAATTACCTCCTGCGCCGCGACGCGCTCGTCTACTCGACGCTGAAAGAGCTGAAGCAGTGGTCGCCCGACGGGCAGGCCGGGCGCGCGGTGCACACGCTCTTAATCCTCTACTGCGTCAAGACCAACGGGCGGGTGCCGCAGCAGGATTACGGCCGCTGGCCCAGCGCCCACCCGCTCTTCGCCTTTCAGGACGTCGCGGAAGCGCGCGAGTGGCTGAAGCTTCTGATCGGCTGGCTCTTCGAAGCGGCCTCCGCGGCCTCCCCGGACGTCGCCCTGTCCATCGCCGCAGACATCATCGCCGGCTGGTACTTCATCCTGACCCCGCTCTCAGCGCCCGCGCCCGGCGGGGGGGACGGGGCGAGCGATGAGGCGGGCGGCCTCGACTCGCTTGCTGTCCGGCGGCTCCTCCTTGAATGCATCGCGCGGCACTGCTCGCGCCAGGAGAGGCGCGACCTGCTGGAGGTCTGGGAGGAGTTCCGAGGCAACATCCTCGTGCAGGTCTCCATCTTCGAGGAGATCATGGACGGGCTCCCCGACAGGCCCGCGCCCGCCAGTCTGATGAAGGACGCCGCGGCCGCGCGGCGCAACCTGCTCGCCACGCGCGCCCTGGTGGGTGAACTCCGTAAGGACTTCCGGCGCTGCGCGGCGGAAGTCGTCAACGGCTGAGGGGCAAACCGATGAAGAACACCATCAACTTAGACAAGGTCGTACGCAAGCTGGGCGTGGAGGCGGCGACGCCCGTGGCAGGCGAGCAGGTCGTGGTGACGGTTGACCGCGGCACGGGGGAGGCGGTCAGGAAGACGCTCGGCGTGCGCTTCGGCGGCAACTACACGGATTACCTCGTCACGAACGACCGCAACCCGGCCGCCTCCGGCAGCGGGAAGCTGTCGCCCTACTACGTCCGCGACGCGCAGAAAGAACGGACGCTCGCCCTGGACATCGGCGTCGCCGCCTGCTCCTGCCCGGAAGGTAGCGAGGCCAAGGCCGCGGAGTCGTTGCATTGGGGAGGGTCGCCGGCGCAAACCTTCGCCGCCCTTATGGAGCGCTGGGTGCTCGAATTCATCCCGCCCGGCGACGAGGGCCGCTTCATCGACACGTACGACGCGGCCCGCGCGCCGCTGGAGAGTCACCTCGCCCGCCGCGCGCTCGCCCAGACCGGCCTCGTGTTACTGCCGCGGGTCTCGCTCAGCGGCGAGGCCGCCGTGCCGCGCGAGATCGTGGTCGGGCCGGTGGAGGTAGGCGTGCGTTTGCAGGACTACAAGGAGCAGCAGAGCCTCACGGTCGAGGCGGGGCTCAGGCTCGACGAACAGGACTACGTGAGGGCGTACGTCTTTCAGGAGCGGCAGGAGTCGCCCGAGGAGCTATTCAAACGCCACCTGAGAGAGTATTTCGAGCAGCGCGTGACGTTCGAGCAGTTCAGCCGCGAGCTGCAATACCCCCACCTCAAGCAGCCGATGCTGCAGGCGCTGGGCGCGGCGCTCCTGCAAGTCGGGCGGCGCGTCAGCTTCATCAACTTCTCCCCCGGCGGGGGGAAGACCACCAAGCCGCCGCGCGAGTTCGTCGCGGTCACCTACCCCTATAACCACAACATCCCCGGCCGCGCGCAGCCCGTCGTCATACACAACACGGTGCAGCTCTACTGCGACAACTCGGTGGCGTTCCTCGCCAGCGGCGTGGACGATCTGGAGGCGTGGGTCAAGGGCACGCTGAACGTCATCCTCAAACGCCACCTCATCGGCAAGACCTACGCAGACCTGCTGCTGCGTTTCGCGCCCCTCGAGAATGTCAAGAGCGAGTTGGTCGAGAGCATCAAGCGCGAGCTGAGCGCGCGCGCGGCCGGCGTGGGCTACAAGGTCGACCACCTCGTCTCCGTCCCGCACCTGAAGGAGCTGGACCTCGTCAACCCGTTCGACCTGAGCTTCGACGACACCTTCGAGACCAAGCTCGACAAGTTCGAAGTCCAGCTCAAGTTCGACCTCAGGCTCCGCATCCCGAACCTGCAAACGGTCAAGACCTACCTGAACCGGGACGAGGACGTGAAGGAAGAGATAAAGGCCGCGGTGCTGAGCGAGACGCGCCGGCTCCTCCGCACCATCCACCCGGAGCGCTTCTACCTCCACTTTAACCACCCAGACGATGAGGCGAAAGACCCCTCCGAGCGGCAGGCGGTCAAGTGGCTGATTGACGAAGAGATCAGGAAGGGCCTGACGCTGAAGTTCGGCGCCGAGCCCCTCGGGCTGACGACGCGCGTCGGCCGGACCGACCTGACGGATCGCTACAACGAGCTGTGCTTCGTCATCCGCGAGCTCCACGTGAGTATCGAGCCGCACGACCCGCAGGGCACCGAGTCGCTGACCCTGACCGGCAACTTCGAGGTGCGCGGCGTCTACCCGGACTCGAACGGGTGGCAGCGCTTCAGCTCCATGCGCCTCGACCTCGACGGGCTACAGACGCAGCTGCAGAACCACCTGAAGTCCGAGCTGAAGACCTACTACCAGTCCGGCTTCATGTTCCAGAACCAGATCGCGCGGCGGCAGGTGTTCAAGGTCGTCGAGAGCTACGCCACGCAGTACATGCGCCGCGAGTTCGGGCTCATGGTTCACCTGACCAACCTCGACCGCAACACGACGGAGGCCGAGCGGAGCCACCGCGGCCTGCTCGGCGACATCGAGAAGAGGAAGCTGAACGACGCGCGCGAGCAGGGCGAAGACCTGATGAACAAGATCAAGGCGCTGAAGAAAAGGCGCAGCCTCCTGCTGCTCTCCCCCGACGACAAGGAAGAGGTCGAGGAGCTCAACAACAGTATCCGGATACTTGAAGAAGAGCTGGACTCCATCACCTCGCCGCGCTTCGGCCGGCACCACCTGGCGGCGGCGCTGGAATCACAACTGCCCGACGACCTGCCGCGCGAAGGCGAAGCGAATCACGTCTCCGTCCAGTACGAGCTGGACGCCGAGGCGAAACCCCAGTTGACCGAATGACCGCCCGGCGGAAAGAGAGAAGGCCATGACGGACAAGATAAAAATTCTGTACCTCGCCGCGAACCCCCTGGACACGGGCCGCCTCCGCGTGCAGGAGGAGGCCCGCGACCTGCAAGAGCGCATCCGGCAGAGCACGCGCCGCGACGATTTCGAGTTCATCTACTTCCCGGCCGTGCGGCCCAGAGATTTGCTGCGCGGGCTGCAGGAAGTCCAGCCGCACATCATACACTTCAGCGGCCACGGCAATGAGGACAAACAGATCGTGCTTCAGGACGACGTGGGGCTGAGCTGTCCCGTCGCCCCGGAAGACCTCGCGGGGCTGGCGGAGTTGTTCAAGGCCAACCTCAAGGTCGCGCTGATGACCAGTTGCTACGGGCACACGCAGGCGGAGGCCCTCAGGCGCGTGCTGGACTTCACCATCGGCATGGACGAGCCCATCTCGGACGAGGGCGCCCTGCGCTTCTCCGCCGCCTTCTATCAAGTCCTCGCCTCCGGCGGCTCGATCAGGCAGGCTTTCGAATCCGCGCGGCTGCTCACGCGCATCGAGGGCCACCCGGTCTTCAAAGTCTCCGACCTGCTCGTGCGCGAAGGGGCCGAGGCCAACCTGAACGAACCCTTCGTAAAAGTATTGCCGAGCAAAGATGTGCCGCCGCCGTCGCCGACACGTTCTGAAGAGACACGTCCGTCGGGCGACCTCAATACTGTGTCGCAGCACATAAGCGATTCACAGAACTTCAACGCGAACGCGGTGGCCGGCAACAACAACGAAGTGAGTAATGAGAGACGGAGATACTGGAAGAACTGACGCCGCACTCGCGCGGCAGGGAACTGACCGGCATCAAGCTTGTTAGGGAACGATGGGCTGTAAGGTAACCGTCCTGCGTGCGCAGCGCCACGGCGAGTTTCTCGCCGCGCAGCGCCAGGACCCTGTCACGCGCAAGGTCTTCAAGGCCGGCGACAGGGTAACGCTCTGCGCCGCCTGCCTGCTGCCGTTCCTCGAAGACAGTTGGTGCGGCGCGGGCGGCGCGCACTGCGAGCAGCCCGCCACCGTCGGGCTCGAAGCCTTCGAGACGGCGACGCCCGCCGACAAAGGTGTCGGCGACCCGGGCGACGGCGACGCCGTTGGCAGTCCCGAGGCTCGGCCCGACGCGGAGGCACCGGACTCTGTTCTGAGACTGCGGCCCGTACCCTGCAAGTTGCAGGAGGTGCCCGTCAAACTAAGGGGCTAGCCGTAGCAAAGCCGAACTGGGATCATCATGAATATCGTGGCAAGAACCCTGCTTTACCTGTCTAAGACCGACAGCCGCCTGGTCGGACTGTGCTCGGACTCAGCCTACAAGACCCAGGTCGGATACGGCATCTTCGTGTTGATCGTCGGCATCTTCGCTTTCACCTCTTCCTCCTACGCCTTACGCACCACGCTCAGCGACAGCTACGCCGTCTTCGCGGTCGCGGCCGTGTACGCCGCGCTCATCATGTTCATCGACCGTGAGATCGTGGCGGCCACCAGCAAGGGGAAGGTTATGCTCGTGACCCGCTTGGTGCTGGCGGTCTTCATCGGCCTGGTGGTCTCGGTGCCGATTGAGCTGAAGCTCTTCGAGAAGCAGATAATCCAGCAGCAGAAGCGTATTGAGAATGCCCAGAACGCGCCCTACCTCGAAAGGAAGCAGCAGGCGGAGGCGCAGTACCGCGAGCGAATCGTGGAGAAGGATAGGCAGATTCAGGCGCTGGGGGAAGAGGCCGGCGACCTTGAGTCCCGCATCACCAACGAAGTCTTGCAGCCCGACCGGCAGATACCCGGGGTGGCCCGTGGCACGCTGCACCCCGGCGCCGGGCCAGTCTTCCGCCGCCTCAAAGAGCAGGCTGCGGAGAAGGCCGAGCAGCTGACGCAGGCGCGCGCAGCCTACGACAAGTTGAACGCCGACGAGCAGGCCGAGTTGGGTCGCCTCGAACGGGAGTACGGCAGGCAGGCCGTCCCGCCCGCCGACGACCTGCTCTCGCGTTACATAGCTTTAGGGGCAGTCAAGCAAGACCCGCAGAAGGGAGCGGACGCGTGGGCCATGGCCTGGGGCGTGCGGTTGTTGCTCATCCTGCTGGAACTGACCCCCGCGCTGATTAAAGTATTGCAGGAGGAGAACGAGTACGACGCCATCCTCCAGGCCAACCGCCGACGCAGTATCACGAGAATCTACGCCATCGCCAACGACCACATGGAGCAACTCGCACAGAACGGCGGCGATAACCCCACCCCGACTCTGCTGGAGCAGTTGAAGACCGACCCGCTAACATCTTAAATTCTGAATGCGCGGATCCCGCCGGCACTCATCGTCAGCACCGAGGACGACAAGAGCTTGGTCGCGGGCTGCAGGCTCTACCACGCGCCGCTCGACGAGGCGAAGGCGCCGAACGAGTTCCTGCTCTACCCGACGGGCGGCCACGGCTACGGCCTCCGCTCCGAGAAGGACGTCCGCGTCTGGCCGCAGGCCGCGCTCGACTGGCTGCACAGGGTCGGCGTCCTGAAGGAGCGGCGCGGCGCTCAACGGTGATTGTGATAAAGCGATGAAACGTCAATTCATTCGGAGCTGTCTGGTTCTGCTGTTCGCCTCGGCGACCTTCGCCTCCGAGCCGGCGGATGGTCGGCGCGCGAAGTACAACTTCAACCCCGGCTGGAAGCTCTTCGTCGGCGACCCGGCGGGGGCCGAACAGCCCGGCTTCGACGAATCGGGCTGGAAGGACGTGACGCTGCCGCGCGCCTGGAACGAGGACGACGCCTTCAGGAAGGACATCAAAGACCTCTCGACCGGCGTCGCGTGGTACCGCAAGCGATTCAGGATGCCGGCCGGTGCCGAAGGGATGAAGGTCTTCCTCGAATTCGAGGGCATCCGGCAGGCCGGCGAGTTCTACTTGAATGGCAAGCCCGTCGGCCGGCACGAGAACGGCATCACGGCCTTCGGCTTCGACGTCACCGACCTGCTCGTGCCGGGCGAGAACGTCCTGGCAGTTCGGACGGACAACTCGTGGGACTACAAGGAGCGCGCGACCGGCTCGGCCTTCCAGTGGAACGACCGGAACTTCTACGCCAACTACGGCGGCATCAACAAGAACGTCTTCCTCCACGTCACCGGCCGCCTGCACCAGACGCTCCCGCTCTACACGAACCTCGGCACCACGGGCGTCTACGTCTACGCCAAAGACTTCGACGTCCCCGGCCGCGGCGCGACCGTCACCGCCGAGTCGCAGGTGAGGAACGAGACGGGCGCGGCGAAGACCTTCAGCTATGAAGTCGTCGTTAAGGAGATGGACGGGCGCGCGGTCAAGACCTTCGACGGCGGCACGCACACGCTCGCGCCGGGCGAGACGAAGACCTTGAGCGCGTCGGCGAGGATCAGCAACCTCAACTTCTGGAGCTGGGGCTACGGCTACCTCTACGACGTGGAGACGAGCTTGAAGGTCGCGGGGAAGGCGGTCGACGCGGTCACGACGCGGACGGGCTTCCGCAAGACGGAGTTCGCGGACGGGATGGTGAAGCTCAACGACCGCGTCATCCAGGTGCACGGCTACGCGCAGCGCTCGACGAACGAGTGGCCGGCGCTCGGCCCTTCGGTGCCCGCGTGGGTGAGCGACTACAGCAACCGCCTGATGGTCGAGTCGGGCGCGAACCTCGTGCGCTGGATGCACGTCACGCCGTGGAAGCAGGACGTGGAGTCTTGCGACCGCGTCGGGCTGATGGAGGCGATGCCGGCGGGCGACTCCGAGAAGGACGTCGAAGGCAGGCGCTGGGGGCAGCGCGTCGAGGTGATGCGCGACTCGGTCATCTACAACCGCAACAACCCCTCCATCGTCTTCTACGAGTCGGGCAACGAGGGCATCAGCGAAGAGCACATGTCACAGATGAAGGCCGTCAGGGACGAGTACGACCCGCACGGCGGCCGCGCCTCGGGCTCGCGCGAGATGCTGGACAGTCGTGTCGCGGAGTACGGCGGCGAGATGCTCTACATCAACAAGAGCGCGCGGGTACCGATGTGGGCGATGGAGTACTCGCGCGACGAGGCCCTGAGGAAGTACTGGGACGAGTTCTCGCCGCCCTTTCACAAGGACGGCGACGGCCCGCTGCACCAGGGGCAGGATGCTTCGGCCTACAACCGCAACCAGGACTCGCACGCCGTCGAGAACGTGGTGCGCTGGTACGACTACTGGAGGGAGCGGCCCGGCACCGGCGCGCGCGTGAGTTCGGGCGGCGTGAACATCGTCTTCTCGGATTCGAACACGCACCACCGCGGGGCGGAGAACTACCGGCGCAGCGGCGAGGTGGACGCCGTGCGCCTGCCGAAGGACGGCTACTACGCGCACCGGGTGATGTGGGACGGCTGGGTGGACGTGGAGAAGGCCCACGCGCACATCGTCGGCCACTGGAACTACCGGCCGGGGACGAAGAAGCCGGTCTACGTCGTCTCAAGCGCCGACAAGGTCGAGCTGTTCGTCAACGGCAAGTCTTTGGGGTTCGGCGAGCAGTCGAGCCGCTTCCTCTACACCTTCAAGGATGTCGAGTGGCAGCCGGGCACGATTCGCGCCGTCGGCTACGACCGTGAAGGGAAGAGGGTGACCGAAGACTCGAAGACCACGGCGGGCGAGCCCGTCGCGTTGAGGTTGACGACACACGCGGGGCCGCGCGGCCTGCGGGCCGACGGGGCGGACGTGGCGCTCGTGGACGTCGAGGTCGTGGACGCGAAGGGGAACCGCTGCCCGACGGCTTTGAATCTCGTCGACTTCACACTCACGGGGCCGGGCGAGTGGCGCGGCGGCATCGCGCAGGGGCCGGACAACTACATCCTCTCGAAATCCCTGCCGGTCGAGAACGGCGTCAACCGCGTCATCATCCGCTCGACGACGAGGGCAGGCAAGGTCGTCGTGTCCGCGACGGCCGCGGGGCTCAAGCCGGCCTCGGTCGTCATCGTCTCGCGCCCCGCGGCGGCCGACGGCGGCCTGTCGCCCGCGCTGCCGGGTGAAGGTTTGACCTCTTACCTCGGGCGCGGCCCGACACCTTCGGGGCCTTCGTACGTCGTCACGCGCCGTCCGGTGAAGGTGGCGCGCGCGGAGGCGGGCGCGAACGCCGAGAAGGTCTCGGCCAGCTTCGACGACGACGAGACGACCGAGTGGGCGAGCGACGGGAGGCTGGCGAACGCCTGGGTCAGGTACGACTTCGGCCGGGAGGCGACCGTGGGCGAGGTGGTCTTGAAGCTGAAGGGCTGGCGGACGCAGTCCTACCCCGTCCGCGTCCTCGTCGACGACCGCGTCGTCTTCGAGGGCAGCACGCCGCGCAGCCTCGGTTACGTGACTATCGGTTTCCCGCCCGCCGCCGGGCGCAGCCTCAAGATAGAGTTGACGGGCAGCGCGAGCAACCGCGACGCCTTCGGACAGATTATCGAGGTGCCGGGCAAACCCGACCCCAAATCCTCCGCCGACAAGGCGGGGGCTAAGGGCACGCTCAGCATCATCGAGCTGGAGATTTACGAGCCGGCCGCCGCCGCCGTGGGAACCAGATGAGCGCCGCGGCCTGCCTCCGTCAAGGGCGCTCCGGTCGACTTCACCGACCCGACGGGCTTTGCAGGCGGACTATTGGCGCTGCCGCCGGGCAGCCGTATAGCGTCCGAAACCTTACCATTCCCCATTGACAGCTAGCCCGTTCGGGCATATCGTTCCCGCGCCTGTCCCTTCGCTCTCGCGCACACAGGCGTTCTAACCAAGCTCTTCACCGGCGGCATCAACATGACGATGAAAAACGAGGCGACATCTGACGCCAGATTGTGCGTCATCTACGGGCACCGCACGACCGACTCCGACCAGGTGCCCCCGGATCGATACCTCTACTCGCGCGAACGCGTGATCGACGACAAGGAGTATCGAGGGACGACGTGGCCCGCCTTCTTCGGCGCGGCCGCCGCGACCGCCGGCGCCGTGCCCGTCTACCTCAAGAGCCGGCAGGCCGACGGCAACACGTACTACAAGCTGTCCCTGAACGCGGAGAAAGAGGGCGCCTACGAACCCGTCGGCACGGAGCCCCTGTTCTGGGGTTTCAACGAAGGGGCCTCGCCCGGCTGCCCCGTGGTTCCGGTCTACGAGCACGGCGTGCCGGCCGACCAGCCGGGTTACCCCCGGTACTATTACGACCTCGCGCCGAAGAACTATTACGGGTGGACGGACGGCACGGTGCTGTTCCATGCGGTCGCGCCGGGCGTCTACGTGCAGACGTTCTTCGAGAGCCTGACGAAGAAGTTTTTCGAAGAGCACCACTGCCCGGAACTGGCGCTCGAAGCGACCGGCGTGCCGGGCATGGCTGTCGCCGTCGTCTGCGACGGGCACCCGACCATCCTCCGCGGCTACGGCGTCCGCGACGCCGCGGGCAAGGCGGCCGTCGACGCGAACACCGTGTTCCAGCTCGCGTCGGTTTCCAAGCCGATCACCTCGACGGTCGTCGCCGCGGTCGTGGGCGACGGCGTGCTCGGCTGGGACGACCTCGTCTCGCAACACTTCCCCGACTTCGAGCTGCGCACGCCCGAGCCTTCACAGCCGCAGACGGTGAGGGTCGCGGACATGCTGGCACACTGCGGCGGCCTCCCAGACCACGCCGGCGACCTGCTCGAAGACATCGGCAACGACCGCGGCGCCGTGCTGCACCAACTGCGCTACCTGCCGGTCTCGCCGCCGAGGACTGTGGATCGTTACACGAACTTCGGCTTCACGGCCGCGGCGGTCGCCGCGGCGATGGCCTACTCGAAGCGCTCGGGCAGGCAGACCTCGTGGGAGGATTTGGCCTCCGAGCGGCTCTACCAGCGCCTCGGCATGACGCGCACCAGTTCGAGCTACGAGCATTTCAAAGGCGACCCCAACTGCGCGGTCGAACATCAACGCTTCTCGCGCTACCCGGGTCAGCGGGAATGGCTGGCCCCCGCGACGCCGCGCAACCCCGACGCGCAGTCTCCCGCGGGCGGAGTCCGCTCGTGCGTCGCCGACCTGGCGAAGTGGATGCAGCTCCAGTTGAACGGGGGCGTGTTCGAAGGCCGACAGGTCGTGAACGCCGAGGCGCTCGCCCGGACGCACTCGCGCTACAGGAGTACGGACAGCAAGTTCGGCCTGGGGTGGAACGTGAGTCTCAACGGCGACCTCGGCCACTCCGGCGCGTTCCTCAAAGGCGCGTCCACCTGTGTCCAACTCTGGCCCGCCCTCGGCGTCGGCATCATCGCCCTCACCAACGGGGAGCCGGTCGGCGTGCCGGAGGCCGTCTGCTGGGCCTTCGGCGACTACCTTGTAGGCGGGGAGCTTCCGAACGGGCAGACGCTGGAGTCCTGGCTCGCCCGCGCCGCCCAGATGATGAACTCGGCCCTCCCCGTCCCGAAGGACATGGGTTACGGCACGTGGGTTTCCGACCCGAAGAGGGGACTCAAGGAGTACTGCGGCAAGTTCACACACGAGTACTACGGCCCCATCGAGATTAAGCTCGACGAAGGGGACGAGCCCGGCAGCTCCCGCCGCCTGAAGCTCGTCGTCGGCCCCGACCGGCGCGAGGTCAGCTTACACATGTGGGACGGCGACACGTTCGTCTATCAGACCTTCGGCGAGAACGCCGTCGGGCTGAGCGCGGTCGAGTTCGACATGACGACGCCGGGCAAGGTTCGCGTCGGCGTGAAGAACCTCCACTTCTCCGACACCAACCCAAACTATTCCGAGACCGAGCCCGACACGAAGGAGTTCGCATGGTTTACGCCGGAAGCCGGCCCGTAAATCCACACGCCTCGCGCGGCGGGTGATAGGCGGCGTCAGGTTATGTGGCCGCCCCGGACAGCGCCCGCTCGATGCGGCGGTCGGGGATGAGCCACATGACCGCGACCAGGACGTACAGGCCGCTGGCCAGCCACGGGCTCACGAAGGAGAGCGGGATCGCCGCGGCGTAAAAGACCACCGACACCTTGCCTTTGAAGTCCCCGCCCAGCGCCTTCGCCAGGGCCGAATCCCGCCCGTGGTGAGAGATGAGGACGCGGGCCAGGATGAAATAGGCTATCGCCGCGGACAGCAGCACCACGCCGTAGAGGGCGACGGGCCAGGCGGCGAAGTGATTCTCACCCATCCAGCCGGTGACGAAAGGGATGAGCGAGAGCCAGAACAGCAGATGCAGGTTGGCCCACAGGATGCGGCCGTTGACCTGCTGTACCGTGTGGAGCAGGTGGTGGTGGTTGTTCCAGTAGATGCCGACGTAGATAAAGCTGAGCACGTAGCTCAGGAAGACGGGGACGAGCGGGCCGAGCGCCGCCAGGTCGGTTCCGTGGGGCACCTTCAGTTCCAGCACCATGACCGTGATGATGATGGCGAGCACACCGTCGCTGAACGCCTCCAAACGACCTCTGCCCATACGCGATCTCCGTTTATCCGGTAAGTGATTAATCAGGGGCGGCCTGCCCCCCTTCCGGCCCCCGAGGCCAAGCGCGGGGATTCTATCACCGTCCCGGCATCGAATCGCTGACACCCCGCCCCTCCGGTAATATCTTCCCTCACGCATTACCCGCATAACGTTACTCGGGAGAGAGCGAAAACGGCCTCGGCGCTCCGGGGCCGTTTGAGGCGTGTGGCGTGAGAACCGCCACCTTACTCGAAGCGCCCGGTTGGGTCGAGGGCGCGGTCTTCGTCCTGGCCGCCGCCGGCACGGCCGTCTATGTCTTTGCGTGGGCGCTCGTGAATGCGCCGCGGGGCCTCCACGGCGTGCCTCAGAAGCTCCCGCGTGTTGTGCGAAGGGTAGACCGTCTCCCGCGGCATTCCGCCGGCGTAGCGCGGGCCGTCGGCTTCCTTACCAGTTCGGCGGAACCTTAAGGCCTCCCCGCCGTATTGAGAGTCGGCGTCCTATTGACATTCTATACGAGAAGGTTTATCAATTCCCTACAGAACGTCTATAGGAGGGTGCCGTGCCGGGAAAGAAAATCGACCTCTTACAGGGGACGCTCCACCTGCTGGTGCTGAAGGCGCTGGCGCTGGGGCCGCTGCACGGGCTGGGCGTCTCGGGCCGCATCGAACAGATCACGAAGGGGGCCTTCCAGGTCAAGCCCGGCTCGCTCTTCCCGGCGCTGCACCGGATGGAGGAGGCGGGCTGGCTGGAGTCGTCCTGGGGCGAGTCGGAGAACAACCGCCGCGCCAAGTACTACCGGCTCACGAAGGCGGGCCTGCGCCAGCTCGACGCCGAGACCGAAGACTGGCGGCGGATTTCGGTCGCCATCACGAGCGCCCTCAAGGCCACTTAAGAGTATTAACGATGCCGCTCATCCCACGCCTCGACAGCCTCCGGCGCAACCTGCTCCACCGTGAGCTTGTCGACCGAGACCTCGCGGAGGAGCTGGACGCGTACCTGGAGCTGCTGGTCGAGGCCAAGATCGCGGCGGGGCTGAGGCCCGGAGAGGCGCGGCGCGCGGCGCTGTTAGAGCTGGGCGGGATGGATCAGGTCAAAGAGAAGGTCAGGGAGGTCAGGGTGGGACACTTGTTGGGAACCGTGTGGCAGGACATGCGCTACGGCGCGCGGACGCTGGTCAAAAGCCCGGCCTTCACCATCGTGGCCGTGCTCTCGCTCGCGCTCGGCATCGGCGCCAACGCCGCCATCTTCAGCGTCGTCAACGGCATCCTGCTCCGGCCGCTGCCGTACCCCGAGTCTGAGCGCGTCGTGGCGGTCTGGCACACCCCGCCGCAGGAGAGCTTCCCCGGCACGAAGAGGTTCTCCGTGTCGCCGGCGAACTACCTCGACTGGAAGGAGCAGAGCCGCGCCTTCGAGCAGATGGCCGCCTACGGCTACGCCGGCCTCAGCCTGAGCGCGGGCGGCGACCCCGTCCCCGTCACGGGCGCGGCCGTCTCGCCCGACTTCTTCTCGGTCCTGCGCACGCAGGCGGCGAGGGGGCGCACCTTCTCTCAGGATGAGGAGCAGCCGGGGCGCGAGCAGGTGGTCGTCCTCGGCCACGGGCTTTGGCAGCGCGCGTTCGGCGCCAACCCTAACGTCATCGGCCAGACGGTGACGCTCAACAGCCGGCCCTACAACGTCGTCGGCGTCATGCCGGCTGGCTTCGAGTTTCCCGCCGAGGCCGAGCTGTGGGTACCGCTGGCGTGGGACGCCGAGGAGAGGCAGACGAGGTCGATCCACGACTACCTCGTCGTCGCCCGGCTGAAGCAAGGCGCTTCGCTCGAACAGGCGAGGGCCGAGATGAGCACCATCTCAAGCAGGCTGGAGCAGCAGTACCCTGAGGCCAACAAGGGCTGGGGCGCGGTCGTCATCCCGCTTCAGGAGGATTTAGTAGGCGACGTGCGCCCGGCGCTTCTGGTGCTCTTCAGCGCCGTGGGCTTCGTGCTGCTGATCGCCTGCGCCAACGTCGCCAACCTGATGCTGGCGCGGGGCGCGAACCGCCGGAAGGAGATCGCGCTCCGCATCGCGCTCGGGGCCACGCGCGGCCGCATCGTCAGGCAGCTGCTGTGCGAGAGCGTCCTGCTCGCCGTCGTGGGCGGCCTGCTCGGCCTCCTGCTCGCCGGCTGGGGAGGGCGTCTGCTCGTGCGGCTGAGCGCCGGCAGCCTGCCCAACTCGGCGGAGGTCGGCGTGGACGCGTGGGCGCTCGGCTTCACGCTCCTGGTCTCGCTCGCCGCAGGCGTCCTGGCGGGGGTCGCGCCCGCCTTGCAGTTCTCGAAGAACGAACTCGCAGAGACCTTAAAGCAGGGCACGGGTCGCTCCGCCGCCGGCTCCGTGAGGCAGCGCACGCGCAAGGCGCTCGTCGTCTGCGAGGTGGCGCTGTCGCTCATCCTTTTGGTCGGGGCCGGGCTCATGATCCGCAGCTTCTGGAAGCTGCAGAACGTCGACCCGGGTTTCGACGTGAGCAACGCCCTGACGCTAAGCGTCGGCCTGCCCTCCACGCGTTACTCGGAGCCCCAGCAGGTGCTTGCCTTCCACGACCGCGTGCTGGAGCAGATACGCGCGCTGCCGGGCGTCGTCGCCGCGGGCTCGACCACGACCATCCCCCTGACGGGCGGCGGGTCGAAGCAGCCCTTCACCGTCGAAGGCCGCCCCGCCCCGCCCGTCTCCGAGCAGCCGCTGGCGCAGACGCGCTACGTCAGCACGGACTACTTCAAGGCGATGGGCGTCCCCTTAAAGCAGGGCCGCGCGTTCGAAGACCGCGACCGAGAGGGCGCGCCCCAGGTCGTCATCATCAGCGAGGCGATGGCGCGCCGCTTCTGGCCGGGCGAGAACCCTCTGGGTAAGCGCCTGACGGCCTCGTTCCACGAGAAGCTCGGGCCGCGCGAGGTAGTCGGCGTCGTGGGCGACGTGAAGTCGAACGGCCTCGACGACGAGGGGGGCGCGACCATGTACCTGCCGTTCCGGCAGGCGCCGAGGCCGTGGATAACTTTCGTCGCGCGCACCTCCTCCGACCCGCAGGGCTTCGTCAACCCGCTCTCCAAGGCCGTCTACGCGGTGGACAGGGAGCAGGCGATCAGCAGCGTGCGGACGATGGAGCAGGTGTTGACGGAGTCGCTCTCGGGGCGTCGCTTCAACATGACGCTGCTGATGGCCTTCGCGGGGCTGGCGCTGGCGCTGGCGGCGGTGGGCGTCTACGGCGTGATGAACTACTCGGTCATGCTGCGCCGGCGCGAACTCGGCATCCGCATCGCGCTCGGCGCGAGGGCGCGGGACGTCCTGCGGTTGGTGCTCGGGCAGGGGCTCGCGCTGACGCTCGTCGGCGTCGGCGTCGGCATGGCCGGGGCCTACGCCCTGACGCGCCTGATGGAGAGCCTTCTCTACGGGGTGACGGCGACCGACTTTCTGACCTACGGCAGCGTCTCGGGCGTGATCATCCTCGTGGGGCTGCTGGCGTCGTTCCTGCCCGCGCGCCGCGCCACGAAAGTAGACCCGATGATCGCCCTGCGGAGCGAGTGAGAGAGGCTCTCACTCTTCCAAACCTCACGCCCTCACTTGGTGACGTGAATCTCCTCCATCACGCGGGGCCGCCGCACGAAGGCCCAGACGATACAGGCGGCGGCCGCGGCGGCGGCGGCCAGCGCGACGTAGAGGTGGCCCACGCCCGCCCACACGTCCTGGAAGCCCGCCGGGTCTTTCGCCGTCGCGAACCGCATGAACTCGTAGAGCGCGTACACGGTACCTGCCGTCCCGACCGCCCAGAGCGGAATGTCTAAGCCCTTCATCATCGAAACCTCCAGCCTTAGCCGTTAAGAGTATTACCAGTGCGGGGAGACGTGCCCACGCCGGGATAGACGAGGCTTTGCGCCGCGAGGTTTAGGGAATGTGACGAACCGTCCGCGGGCGCTGACGAGAGGCGATGAATCGGGGGCGAACAAGTAGGGAACGAGGACTCTACTTCTACAAAAGAATCTTTTCGCGGAATTACGCTTCACTCAGAATAAAGATTGAGTTAGATATTGTCCCTGACAATGTACGCAGATTCTGCTTAACCACCGTCGAACGTCCGTACCGTTTCATGTCTGTTCCCGAGACAACGTCGGCCGAAGCCTTCTGGCGCTACGCGGGAGGGGAGTGTCTGTTCGAGGGCCGGGGCGAGGCCTGGCGCGACATCAAGGCGTGGGTCACCGCCCTACCGTCTAACGTTGACACGATGCACCTCCCTTCGGTCAGCGAGCCCTTCCTCGCCTGGACTATCTCGGGCGAGGTGGACTTTCAGGAGCGGGAGGGCGGCGGGCCCTGGCTCACCAACCGGATCAGGAAGGGCTCCTTCTTCCTCACCACCGGCGGTGCCCCTTACGACGTCCGGTGGAGGGCCGTCGGCGACGAGCCGTTCGAGTCGATGCTGGTCTTCGTCGAGCTGCCCGTCCTCCAACGCGCCCTCGACGAAGTCTTCGGGGGCGCAGCGACCCACGCCCGACTGCGGGACGCTTCGGCGTTCAACGACGAAGGCTTGAATTCGTTGCTGGGGCTGCTGCGTGAAGAACTGATGCGCCCGCAGGCGAGCCCGCTCTTCGTCGAGGCTATCGCGCAGGCCGTCGCCATCCACCTCGCCCGCAACTACGGCGTGACGGACGAAGAGTCGCACACCAGCAGCAGCCCCTCACTCCCCGGCTACAAGCTCCGGCAGCTCACGGACTGGATGGCCGAGCACCTGGCCGAGGAGTTCAGCCTCGAACGGCTGGCGGCGCAGGCGGGCCTCAGCAAGTTTCACTTCCAGCGCCTCTTCAAGGCCGCCACGGGCGTCTCGCCCTCGCGCTACCACATCGACCTGCGAATCAACGAGGCGCGGCGGCTGCTGCGCGAGACGAAGCTGGGCGTGATCGAGGTCGCCCTCGAAGTCGGCTACACCAACCCGAGCCACTTCGCGCGCCTCTTCCGCAGGGAGACAGGTCTTTCGCCGAGCGACTACCGACGGCAGCGTTGACCCTGCCGCGAATTAGCCGGGCAAAAATTCCACCTTACGGGCACGAAAATTCCACCCTAAGGGTACGCGACCGCGCACGCTTCCGCGCCTCTGCGCAGGACTATTACCCTCCTAGCCCCGAATCAGGTTTCGAGCAATATCGGCACAGGTGACGCAAGAGTGCGCGCGACTGTCCGCCGCACTCTCTCTAAAATTCTTACAGCATCAACCAGGCGAGTCAGAGCAGGACACGGAGGTTTTAGACATCATGCGAGGAACAGTTCTCTACGGCCCGCGCGACGTTCGCTTCGAGGAACGCCCGGAGCCCGAAATCATCGAGCCGACCGACGCCATCATCAGGACTGCGGCCACCTGCGTCTGCGGCTCAGACCTTTGGCCCTACCGCGGCGACGACCCGGTCACCGAGCCGAGGCCGATGGGCCACGAGTACTGCGGCGTCGTCGAAGAGGTCGGCGGCGCGGTCAGGAACATCAAGCCCGGCCAGTTCGTCGTCGGCTCGTTCTTCTCTTCGGACAACACCTGTCCCATCTGTCAGGCGGGTTACCAGAGCCGCTGCGTGCGCGGCGAGTTGGCCGCCCCGACGGGCGCGCAGGCGCCCTTCATTCGCGTCACGCTCGCCGACGGCACGCTGGTCGCCACGCCCGACCTGCCCGAAGACGACCTCGTCCCGAGCCTGCTCGCGGCCTCGGACGTGCTCGGGACGGGTTGGTTCGCGGCCGACGCGGCGGACGTGAAGCCCGGCTCGACCGCGGCCATCGTCGGCGACGGCGCGGTCGGCCTGTGCGCGGTCATCGCGGCCCGGCAGATGGGCGCCGAGCGCATCATCATGATGAGCCGCCACGAGGCGCGGGCCACGCTCGCACGCGAGTTCGGCGCGACCGACATCGTCGGGGAGCGCGGAGACGAGGGCGTGGCCCGCGTCAAGGAGTTGACCGGCGGGCTCGGCGCGCACTCCGTGGTCGAGGCGGTCGGCACGCAGGAGTCGATGATGCAGGCGATACGCTCGACGCGCCCCGGCGGCCACGTCGGCTTCGTCGGGGTCACGCACGGCGTCGAGATACCGGGACAGGAGTTGTTCTTCTCGGAGGTTCATCTGCTCGGCGGCCCCGCGCCCGTGCGCCGCTTCCTGCCCGAACTGATCGACCTCATCTGGAATCGCAAGATCGACCCGGGCAAGGTCTTCGATTTGAGGCTGCCGCTCGAACAGGTGGCCGAAGGCTACAAGGCGATGGACGAGCGCCGCGCGATCAAGGCGCTGCTGATGCCGTAAACCGGTCGGAGGTATTCAGAAGATGGAAGTCAAAAGAAGTGGCTCGCAGCCTTCCCAGAAGGGGCCGGAGGAGTTCTTCACCGGCGGCGTGCGCATCGACCCGCTGTCGCAGGCGCACGAGCCTTCGCGCGTGAGCTGCGCGCTCGTCAGCTTCGAGCCGGGCGCGAGGTCTGCGTGGCACTGGCACCCGCTCGGGCAGACTTTGGTCGTCACCCAAGGGTGCGGCTGGGTGCAGAGCGAGGGCGGGCCGAAGGTTGAGATACGCGCGGGCGACGTGGTCTGGTGCCCGCCGAACGAGAGGCACTGGCACGGCGCGACCTCGACGACCGCGATGTCGCACGTCGCCATCCAGGAGGCGCTCGACGGGAAGGCCGTCGAGTGGATGGAGAAGGTCGGCGACGAGCAGTACGAGGGTTGATACGAGCCGACTTCGGAAGAAGAGTTAAGCATGTCCGGTAACATTCGAGGGTTGTCCTTGTCCTCTGACTCGCCCCGGGAGCCGGAGACGAAGAGTTCGGTCGTGACGGCGCTGCTGCCGATCATGGCGGCGGTCACGGGCTTCGGCTATTCGCTCGTCTATCCGGGCTTCGGCGTGGAGGCGGTCAGGCGCGCGCCGGCCGAGAGCCGAGGCCTCGCGATGGGGGCTTACACCGCGTTCCTCGATTTGGCGCTGGGGTTAGCCAACCCCTTGCTGGGACTGTTCGCGGGCGCGTTCGGCCTGAGCGCGGTCTTCCTCGCGAGCGCGCTCGTCGTGACGTGCTCCGCGGCGGTCGCCGCGCGGCTCCTGAAGCGCCGCGTCGGGCACGCGAGCGGACTTGAGGTTTTGACTTCGTGAAGAATTAAAGGGAGACGCAAATGCAAAAAAGAAGACTCGGGAACAGCGGCCTGGAAGTGTCGGCGCTCGGGCTCGGCTGCATGGGGATGAGCTTCGGCCTCGGCCAGCCGATTGACCCGAAAGACGGAATCGCGTTGATCCGCGCGGCCGTCGAACGGGGAGTCACCTTCTTCGACACGGCGGAAGTCTACGGCCCGTTCGCGAATGAGGAACTCGTCGGCGAGGCTCTGGCTCCGGTGCGGGAGCAGGTCGTCATCGCCACCAAGTTCGGGTTCAACATTGACCGCGACGGGACGCAGCATCAAAACCCGCCGCTCGACAGCCGCCCCGAACACGTCCGGGAAGTCGCCGAAGCTTCGCTCAGACGACTCAAGACCGATTACATCGACCTGTTCTATCAACACCGCGTTGACCCGAGCGTGCCGATTGAAGACGTGGCGGGCGCGGTCAAAGAATTAATTCGGGAAGGCAAGGTCAGGCACTTCGGACTTTCCGAAGCCGGGGTCGAAGTCATCCGCCGCGCGCACGCCGTGCAGCCCGTCGCCGCGCTGCAAAGCGAATACTCGTTGTGGTGGCGCGAACCCGAAGAGGAGATTCTGCCGGCGCTCGAAGAACTCGGCATCGGGTTCGTCCCGTTCAGCCCGCTCGGCAAAGGCTTTCTGACGGGCAAAATCGACGCGAACACGACGTTCGACAACACGGATTTTCGTAACACCGTGCCTCGCTTTTCGGAGGAGAACCGCAAGGCAAATCAGGCGCTGGTCGAGCTGGTCGGAAAGTTCGCCGAACAGAAACAGGCGACGCCCGCGCAGATCGCGCTCGCCTGGGTGCTCGCCCAGAAGCCCTGGGTCGTGCCGATTCCGGGGACGACGAAACTGCATCGGCTCGAAGAGAATCTCGGCGCGGTCGAGGTCGTTTTGACGGAAGACGACCTCCGCGAACTCGATCTGCTTACCGCACAGATTCAGGTGCAGGGGGCGCGCTACGGCGAAGGCTCGCAGAGGCTGGTCAATCGTTGAGCGTTGGGATGGGTTCTCTGAAACAGAGAATCGGCCGTTCTCTGTTTCAGAGAACCCATCGGTTTACCGAGACGGGCGTTTCGAATAATGCGTTGGAGAAAATGAAAGGGATAAGAATTCGAGTCGTCATGGCCTTTATCTTTTTACTGATAATCAGTTCTAACGAGATGAACGGACAAGCCAATATGAATAACAATCAAACCTTAGACGTAGCCACCGGCAGCGCGAGCTGGTCACCGTCTCGGCGCTCGCCGCGATGCCGGGCGTCGAGCCGCAACTGGAGTCTCACCTGTCGATGGCGATGAACACGGGGCTGACGGAAAGCGGGTTGAAGCAGGCCTTTGATTTGATCGAAAAGAACATCGGCAGGCAGCAGGCCGAAGCGGCCCGAAAGTCGTTGGCGAAAGTCGTCGCCGCCAGGCCGGAAAAGCAACCGCGGTAGTTCGGCGAATCGACGACGCCCGTCGTGTGAAGTATGTCGCCCCCATACACGGGGCGGGTCGTCGTGTGTTACGTTAGCAGGCAAAGAGACACGCTCACAGACGAGACCGCGCGCGGTCATAAGAGTTGAGAACGCGGGGGCGTTCCGGCGACGGGTCGTTGTTGGTGCAGGCTCAGGCGGCGGAGGTCTGGGCCTGCGGCCTTTGTAGGAGATCGGTTGAGGGACAGACAGGGGGAGTCGAACATGAAAGACGACTTGGACGAGACCTCGGGGGCGGAGCTTTCGGCCGACGAGGAGGCTTTGCTGAGGGAGATGCCGACGCTGGGCGAGGTCGGGCAGGCGCGCCGCACCTTCCTGGGGCAGACGCTCGCGGGCAGCATGGGGCTGTTCGCCCTGATGCTCATGGAGAAGGAGCAGGCGCTGGCCGCGCTCGCCGCGGAGCCCGGCGCGGTCTTCGCCGCGGCGCCCGCGTTGGAGAACCCGGTCAGGGTCGCGCTGAAGGTCAACGGGGCGGCGAAGACACTCGAGGTGGATTCGCGCACGGTGCTGCTCGACGCGCTGCGCGAGCGTCTGGAGATGACGGGCACGAAGAAGGGCTGCGACCAGGGGCAGTGCGGGGCCTGCACGGTGCTCGTGGACGGGAGGCGCGTGCTGTCGTGCCTGACGCTGGCCGCGACCTTAGAGGGCAGGGAGGTGACGACCGTCGAGGGGCTCGCGCGCGGCGAGGAGCTGCACCCGTTGCAGGCGGCCTTCATCAAGTACGACGGCTTCCAGTGCGGCTACTGCACGCCGGGGCAGCTCTGCTCGGCCGTCGGGATGTTGGAGGAGGCGAAGCGCGGCGACGTGAGCCACGTCACCGAGGACGTGACGGCACCCTTCAAACAACTTTCGGACGACGAGATACGCGAGCGGATGAGCGGCAACATCTGCCGCTGCGGCGCATACCCGGGGATAGTCGCGGCCATCCGGGAGGCGCACACGGGGCGCGAGTCGGCGCGGACGTGGCGCTTCGTCGAGGAGGAGGAGCTGGCGCGGGTCAGGAAGGAGCTGGAAGCCGATGAGACCGTTTAAGTACACGCGCGCGAGCGACGCGGCGGTCGCGGCCGGCGCGGTCGCGGCGAACCCGAACGCGAAGTTCCTCGCCGGCGGCACCAACATCCTCGACCTGATGAAGGAGGACGTGGAGCGCCCGAACGAGCTGGTCGACGTGAACCGCCTGAAGCTCTCGGAGATTAAGGAAGCGCGCGGCGGCGTCTCCATCGGCGCGCTGGCGAAGAACTCCGACACGGCCAATCATCCCTTGATTCGCCGGAACTACCCTCTGCTGACGCAGGCCATCGTCGCGGGCGCGTCGGGGCAGTTGCGGAACATGGCGACGAACGGCGGGAACCTGATGCAGCGGACGCGGTGCCAGTACTTCTACGACACGGCGATGCCATGCAACAAGCGCGAGCCGGGGACGGGCTGCGGGGCGCTCGAAGGGTTGAACCGCATCCACGCCATCTTCGGCTGGAGCGACAAGTGCGTGGCGACCTACCCCGGCGACATGGCGAACGCGCTCTACGCGCTCGACGCCGTCGTGCGCGTGCGTGGCTCGAACGGTAAAGAACGCACGATACCCGTTAACGACTTTCACCGCCTGCCGGGCGACACGCCGGAGAAGGATAACAACCTCGCGCACGGCGAACTCATCACGGCCATCGAGCTGCCGAAGTCTAACTTCGCGAAGAACTCTTACTACCTGAAGGTCAGAGATCGCGCCTCCTACGCCTTCGCGCTCGTCGCGGTGGCCGCCGCGCTCGAACTCGACGGCGGCAACGTGCGGCAGGCGCGCGTCGTGCTCGGCGGAGTCGCGCATAAGCCCTGGCGGAGCGCGGAGGCCGAGGCCGCGCTCGCGGGCAGGCCCGCCTCGGAGGAGAGCTTCCGGCGTGCGGCCGAGGCCGCGCTCGCCGGCGCGAAGCCGCTCGCGCACAACGCCTACAAGGTCGAGCTGGGGAAGCGCGCCGTCGTGCGCGCGTTGATGCGCGCCGCGCGCCTGGTCTAAGGGGGAGACTATGCCGAGATACATCGGGAAAGAGATGAGCCGCGTCGACGGCGTGGCGAAGGTGACGGGCAGGGCGAAGTACGCGGCCGAGTTCCGCGCGCCGAACCTCGCCTACGGCTTCATCGTGCTCGGCTCCGTGGCGAAGGGCACGATTAAGTCCATCGACACGAGCGAGGCCGAGCGCGCGCCCGGCGTCGTCCGCGTCTTCACGCACCTGAACACGCCGAAGCTCGGGCCGAAGGCCAACACCGAGTACGCGCCGCCGCGCAACGCCAGAGAGCAGGACAAGTCATTCCGCGCGCTCCAGTCGGACAGAATCTACTTCAACGCGCAGCCCGTGGCGCTCGTCGTCGCCGAATCTTACGAGCAGGCGCGCTACGCCGCTCGGCTCGTCAAGGCCACGTACGACGCCGAGAAGCACACCACCGACACGGAAGCGGTGCGCGAGAGCGCGCGGTCGCCTTCGCAGGGGCCGCCGCCCAAACCCCGCGGCAACCCCGAAGAGGCGTTGAAGACGGCGGCCGTGAAAGTCGAGGCGGAGTACCGCATCGCCATGGAGCACCACAACCCGATGGAACCGCACGCGGCCGTCGCCGCGTGGGACGGCGACAGGCTCACCATCTTCGACAAGTCGCAGGAGGTCTACTCCGTGCGCCGCCACCTCGCCACGACCTTCGGCGTGCCGGAGGCGAACGTCACGGTCGTCTCTCCTTACGTCGGCGGGGCCTTCGGCTCTTCCTTGCGGCCGAACTACTACCCTGCGCTCACCGCCATGGCCGCGCGCGAGCTGAAGCGCCCGGTCAAGGTCGTCTACACGCGCACGCAGATGTTCACGGGCCACGGCCACCGCCCCTACACGATCCAGAAGATCGCGCTCGGGGCCGAACGGTCGGGCAAGCTCACGTCGATGATTCACACGGCCGTGCACAACACCTCCACCTTCGAGGAGTTCAGCGACAACACGACCGGCTTCACCAGGCAGGTCTACGCCTGCCCGAACCTCTTCGCGCCGACGCTCATCGCCCCCGTAGACCTCCCGACGCCGACGTGGATGCGCGCGCCCGGCGCGGTCTCGGGGATGTTCGCGTTGGAGTGCGCGATGGACGAGCTGGCCTACAAACTTAACATCGACCCGTTGGAACTCAGGCTCATCAACTACGCCGAGCGCGACCCCGAATCGGGGCGACCGTTTTCGAGCAAGGCGCTCAGGGAGTGCTACCGGCTCGGCGCGGAGAAGTTCGGGTGGAAGGAGCGCAGGATGGAGCCGCGCTCGATGCGCGACGGGCGGCTGCTCGTCGGGTGGGGGACGGCGACCGGCGTCTGGGGCGCGTTCCAGAGTCCGGCCAGCGCCAAAATCACTTACCGCGCCGACGGCACGGCGCACGTCACCAGCGCGACCAGCGACATCGGCCCCGGCACCTACACGGTGATGACCATGATCGCCGCCGAGTATTTGGGGAACCGCCCCGAGCAGGTGAAGTTCGAGCTGGGCGACACGAACTTCCCGCGCGCGCCCGCGCAGGGCGGCTCGCAGACGACTTCGAGCGTCGGCTCGGCCGTCCACGGCGCGGCCCTCGCCGTCGCCGCCAGGTTGCTCGCGCTCGCGAATCAGGATGAGTCTTCGCCGCTGAAGGGGGCGGCCCCGGCGGACGTGGAGATGCTCGACGGCCGCCTGCGGCTCAAGCGCGACCCTTCGAAGTCCGTCCAAATCCCCGAGGTCATGCGCCGGAACAACCTCGCGGAGGTCACGGAGACCTTCGAGTCGAGGCCGTCGGAGGAGCGCCGGAAGTACGCGACGATGGCGCACGGCGCGCAGTTCGTCGAGGTCAAGGTTGACCCCGACCTCGGGCGCGTGCGCGTCACGCGCGCCATCGAGGTGACGGCGTGCGGCAAGATCATCAACCCGAAGGCTTCGCACAGCCAGGAGATCGGCGGCGTCGTCTGGGGCATCGGCATGGCGCTGACCGAGGCGACCGAGATCGACCATCGGTTCGGGCGCATCATGAACCCGAACCTTCAGCACTACCACGTCCCCGTCAACGCCGACGTTCACGAGATCGAGACCATCTTCGTCGAGGAGGACGACACGGTCGTGAACCCGCTCGGCGTCAAGGGCATGGGCGAGCTGGGGATGGTCGGCATCCCGGCGGCCATCGCCAACGCCGTCTTCCACGCCACGGGCCGCCGCGTGCGCGAGCTGCCCATCACGCCGGACAAGCTGCTGTAGAGGGGGTTGAGCCGATGAACGAGGTGAGAGCATTGGTCGAAGCGTTCGACGCGGCTGCGCGCACGGGCGAGCGGTGTGCGCTGGCGACTGTGGTCAGCGTCGAAGGCTCTTCATACAGGCGGCCGGGCGCGCGGATGCTGGTCTGCGAAGGCGGGGCGAGCACCGGCACCATCAGCGCCGGCTGCTTGGAGAGCGACGTGATGGAGCACGCGAGGCACGTCATCAAGTCCGGCACGGCGAAGCTCGTCGAGTACGACACGGCCTCGACGGGTGAAGAGATGGCCTGGGGCTTAGGGCTCGGCTGCAACGGCGTCGTGCGCGTGCTGGTCGAGCCGCTCGCCCCCGGCTCAATCTACGTCGAGGCGTTGAGGCGTTCGTGCGGGGCGCGGGCGGACGCCACACCTTTGACGGTGGCGACCGTCTACCGGCACACGCCTTCGGGCCTGGCCGCCGCCCGGATCGAAACGGGGGCGCGTCTCGTCGTCGACGACGGCGGCGAGGTCGGCCGCGAGAAGTTGAGCGGCGAGGCGGCCTCTGTGCTCGAAGGCGAGGTGCGGGCGCTCCTCTTCGGCGGCGCGGCGTCCGGCGCTCACGCCTTCGAGGTGGATGGCGACGGCGTAAAAGTCTTCGTCGAGACGCTCCTCCCGCCCGTCCCGCTCGTCGTCTTCGGGGCGGGGCACGACGCGCTGCCGGTCGTCGAGCTGGCGCGATCCTTAGGCTGGCAGACGGAGGTCGTAGACCCGCAGGCACGCCCCGCCAGCCGCGCGCGGTTCGCCGCGGCCGACCACGTCACGCTCGCGCGCCCCGAAGAGGTGGCCGCGCATGTCACCGTCACGCCGCGGACGCTCGCGCTCCTGATGTCGCACAACTACTCGCACGACCTTGAACTGCTCAGGTTCCTGCTCGCGTCCCCGGCCCTGTATGTCGGAGTCATGGGGCCGCGCAAGCGTACCGAGAGGATGCTGCGCGAGCTGGCGGCGGGCGAAGACTTGTTCCGGCCCGCAGAGGAAGACCTCTCACGCCTTCACGCGCCGGCCGGTCTCGACATCGGGGCGAACTCGGCCGCGGAGATCGCCCTGTCTATCATCGCCGAGATGCGCGCTGTTCTGGACGGGCGGCGCGGCGGTAGCTTGCGCGAGCGCCGCGGCTCCATCCACGGGAGTGCGTGTGACGGCGAGGGCGTTCCGCTGGCGGATGAGCAGGCCCTGCCGGCCGCGGTGGCATAAGGGGCGAAGGCTGACAAGGCTGACGCGGAGGGTGATTCCCGGGTGGCCGAAAGCGACTCGAAAAGTGTGGGTGCCGTAATCCTTGCGGCGGGTGCGTCGTCCCGCATGGGGCGGCCGAAGCAGACTCTTCGATACGGTGGCGAGAGTCTGCTTCGGCGCGCCGTCCTCGCCGCGCTCGGCGCGGGGTGCCGCCCCGTAGTCGTGGTGACGGGCGCGAACGCCGAGTCGTCGGGGCGCGAGCTGGAGGGGCTCGACGTGCGGGAGGTGTTGAATCCACTCTGGGAGACCGGGATGGCTTCGTCAGTCCGTGCGGGCGTCGAGGCTTTAGCCGGCGCCGACGTCGGTGCGGATGCGGCCGTCCTCCTGCTGTGCGACCAGCCTCACGTCAACGCCGAAGTCATCTCCGAACTCGTCGCGGCACACCGCGCCGGCGGGGCGCCCGTCGTCGCCTCCGCCTACGGCGGGAGCTTCGGCGTGCCGGCGTTGTTCGCCAAGTCCCTCTTCGTCGAGCTGGCGCGGCTGGAAGGGGCGGCCGGCGCGAAGCAGGTTATCAAGAGGCATGCGCCGGAGGCCCACTTCCTGCCCTTTCCGGGCGGCGAAGTGGACGTGGACACCCCCGAAGATTTCTCGCGCCTGACCGCACAAGGTGTCGAGCGAGAGCGGGCTTGACGTTGACGGAGTCGAATTCGACAGATGGCAAGAATATTCATCACAGGTTCGGCGGACGGCCTCGGGCAGTTGGCGGCGAAAGCACTGATTGCCCGTGGGCACCAGGTTGTACTTCACGCGCGCAACGAAAGGAGGGGACGAGAAGCCCTGGACAAAGTGCCCGGCGCGGAAAGCGTGTTGACGGCCGACCTCGGCTCCGTAGACGAGACGAAACAGTTGGCTTCAAAGGTGAACGCCCTCGGGGAGTTCGACGCGGTCATTCATAACGCGGGCGTGTATAACGCTTCGGCGGAAGAGATATTCGCCGTCAACACGTTGGCGCCCTACGTCCTGACGTGCCTCATCCGAAGGCCGAAGCGTTTGGTCTACCTGAGTTCAGGCATGCATCTGCAGGGGCGCGCAAAACTGGAAAGCTTCAAGACCGAAGCCGGCCGCATCACCTACTCCGACTCGAAGCTGCACGTGCTGATGCTCTGCATGGCGGTGGCGCGGAGGTGGCCCGAAGTTTACGCCAATGCGGTCGACCCCGGTTGGGTTCCCACCAAGATGGGCGGGCGGGGCGCACCCGACGACCTGCAAGAAGGATTCGAGACGCAGGTGTGGCTCGCCGTGAGCGACGACGAGAAGGCCAAGGTCAGCGGCCGTTATTTTCATCATCGAAAAGAGAGCCCCCATAACCCCGAGGCCGACGACACGTCTTTGCAGGAGAGATTCTTAAGCCTGTGCGAAGAGCTGACGGGCGTCTCTTTTACATGAAGTTGGCGCGGAGGGGAACGGCGGCGGCGCACGTTGAGACGGGGGGAAGGATTATGGAGGCCGGCAGCAAGCCTACGGTGCTGGTGGTGGACGACAACGCGGACACGCGCGTGGTCGTGCGCTGGATGTTGGAGCGTTGGGGTTACAACGTCGTCGAGGCGGCGGACGGGCGTGAGGCATTGGAGAAGGCCGTCGAGCACCGTCCCCAGCTCGTCGTGATGGACTTGTCGATGCCGATAGCGGACGGCTACGAGGCCATCCGAAGCATCCGCGCGCGGGAGGAGTTCGCAAGCCTTCCCGTCATCGCCGTCACCGCCTTCGACCGTGCGGTCTCAAGGGAGGGGGCGGAGGCGGCGGGCTTCGACCACTACCTCAGCAAGCCCATCGACTTCAAGAGGCTCGAAGTGCTGGTGGAGAAGCTGACTAAACGCGGCCGGCCTCCGCGTGCCTGACGGGCGCGTCACGACCCGCGCAGGAAGCCCTCGGGCGGAAGGCCCGCGTACTTCAAGCCCTCCTTCCGGCCCTCACGCTTCAACCTTCAGCCGGCAGGTCGCGCGGGCTCTCGCCCTCCTGCTCGGTCGTCTCGCGCTCATCCCTCATCTCGCGCGTGAGGAAGAAGTTCAAAGCCGTGCGGATGACGGCGATGGCCCCGAGCTTCCCGATCTGATCCCAGGTGGGCGCGACGGCCGTCGAGAGGATGTCGGCCCCGAGCTGGAACTCGAGGGCGAGGGCGAGGTAGCGCGCCAGCGTGAGGCGCACGCGGTTGTAGTTCTTGACCTGCGGCGGGATGAGCGCGCGCAGGAAGAGGTAGGCGGCGTTGACGATGCCGAGGCCGATGACGAGCGCGCCGACGGTCTCGACGGCGAGCTTGAGCCAGAGCACAGCGTTGACGACGTTGCCCTCGACGCCCACCTCGGCGGGCGGCCGGACGGCGGCGTGCGCGGCCTCCTGAAAGAGTAAGACGGCGGATGGCAAAGCTACCCTCCATGTCGTTCGTCTGTTGTGACTATGAGGTCGATGTTAGGTGAAACCCCCGCCGCGAGGCAACCGGACGGCCCCGCGTGTTGTTTGGAAAATCGGACAGTGCTGCATCGTTCTCACTACACGTTCACACGCCTTTCTGCGGGCCGGGCGGCCCTTCTGTCCGAGATTCATCAAGAGTTTTATTAAGGGCGATAGCTGGCATGATGATTGCGACGCTGTACAGGTCACTTTACTTCGACACGGAGGGCTAGAAGAGGATGCAATCGCTGAAGAGGTTCAGGCTGGTCTCGTTCGTGCTGACTGCCTGCCTGCTGCTGGGCATGTTGGTCGCGCCGGCCTCGGCGCAGAGGCGTTACCGCAATCCGCAGGGCGGCACGAAGAAGGCGGTCAAGCGCATCGGCATCGGCACGGTCGGGGGGGCCGTGGTCGGGGGGCTGATCGGCGGCAAGAAGGGGGCGCTCGTCGGCGGCGCGGCCGGCGCGGCCGGGGGCACCGCCTACCACTACCACAAGAAGCGCCAGTGGCGCCGCCGCCATCGCGCCTACTAGACGGTTCTAGAGCAGAGAGCGAAGGGCTCGCCGGCGGACACGTCTCATTAGGCCGAGCCGCTCTTCGCCGCCGGGCGTGACGGTCGTCTCAGTAGTGGTGGTCGTTAGCGTCCCGGTCGCGTCCATTGAAGCACGAGGAGGCCCTACGCAGTGCGGTGCGTAGGGCCTCCTCGTCTGCGAGGGCAGGTCTCTGAAGAATCCCTCGCGCCCCTTGATACAGGCCCAAAGCGGCCGGGCTTCCTGTGAACGGTCGCTTAACTGACTTGCAAATAGAAATAAGGCCCCTCCTCGCCGGGAGCGCGGGCATCCCTGCCCGCATGAGCGCCGCAGGCGCGAATGAGGCGACGCGCTTCAGCCCAAGGTCGAGGTGAAGAGGAAGACGGTCAGCGTGCTCAAGCACGCTAGCGGGCAGGGATGCCCGCGCTCCCGGCGAAGAGCCGGCCTTATTTCTATTTGCAAGTCGGTATTACACCAATCGGGTTGAAGAAGAAGGAGGCGTGCTCATCTTAATGGGCACGCCTCCTTCTTCCTTTTTATGACGGGTGGAAGGCAGAACGTATGTGACAGTTCTGAGCCTACTCTTCGCGGCCGGCACTCTTCCGCCTGCGCCGTGCGAGGCCGGCGACGCCGGTCAGCCCGGTGCCGAGCAGCAACATCGTGGCCGGCTCGGGCACCGTCGACTGCTGCGCGCCGGTGATCTGGCCGGTCAGCGAGACCGTCTGGCCCGGGTCGAGCGAGACGTCGTTCACGCTGAAGTTGAAGGAGCCGTTGCCGCAGGTGGTCT